>Ga0123357_10001274_pt1 | contig 26524 bp, 8 predicted proteins | sample TergutEmb28metaG_FD_89873 | JGI IMG/M metagenome (GOLD analysis project Ga0123357, IMG submission 89873) | Embiratermes neotenicus P4 segment gut microbial communities from Petit-Saut dam, French Guiana - Emb289 P4 | ecosystem: Host-associated > Arthropoda: Insects > Digestive system > Gut ...
CATTATTCAGAATATCTACATTGCTTTGTCTTGGATCCTGTATCCACTGCAGTTTAGCCCGCTTCCTTCGCTCCAAAAAACCTAAACATTCTTCATCAAACCACGGTTTATTCTGCTTCCATTTCTTAAAAGTATTAACGGGACATTGCAAGACTTAAATTAAATAAAACCGTGGCCACCAACTGAAGACCAGTCTTGGTAATCTGCACATAGTGGGAGAGAAATGAATACCGTAATTCACAACAGAGTGTGGTTACTAAGCGAAAGTAGGCCTTTCAGCAAGGTATCTCTTGATGCCGCGAACACAAGCATGTGTGATGTGTGTGTGTGTGTGTGTGTGTGTGTGTGTGTAAAAGGTAAAGGTAAAGCAATCCCATTACAGGCCTGGACAGGCCCAGAGGGTTCCAGGAGGTTGAGGCTCCCAGATTTCAAGCCAATCGGCACATGAAGGTGGTAAGGTTGTCAGTCCTAAGCACCGACCGCCTTTACCCCCAGGAAATATTCCTGGTACTCATTTTTGTTAGAGGCTGAGTCGATCCCAGGGCCATATTGCGGCCGGAAGGATTATGTCAATGAAAAATTACAATGGCATCATCGGGAATCGAACCCGCGGCCTTCCGGCTTGTAGCGCAGTGCCTCAACAAACTGCGCCACCGCGTGCCCCATGTATATGTGTGTGTGTGTGTGTATGTGTGTGTGTGTGTGTGTAGGCCTAGTATATACTATGCATACACAGATTATATATAATTATACGGACAGTGGTGATGCCGAAAACTGCCAATGTCTATTTTGAAAATCATGCTAAGTAGGCGAACAACCGACGAATTTGTAATTACAGCAGGGGGTACTCAAAAATACCGCCGTGTTTATTGATGGCAGCAGACTGGCATACAGCTACCACAGCTGAGGTTTCTGCAGAGTTACAGTGAACGTACACCACAAACGACGTTGTGATTTTCAATTTAATTTGGCCCAGGGAGTTACATTTTAATTTACACCTTCGTACTTGAAATCATCTCAACATACGCTGAACTGTAATAAAGGCTTTTTCTCCTTTGTTTCAGATATCAATGAAGACATCTTAGGTAATGAGGCTAGCCCCATCTTGGACCAATCACCGAAGGTCGACAGGGTAAAGAGAGATGTAGGCGGTAAGCTGGAGTGTCATTTTAGAACTAATATACGATAATAAACAAGTGTTTTCAATTTAAATAATCTCGAATAGTGATGAATTATAAATTCATGGGTAAAGTGGGCATAAATAATTACCCTCACTACTTCCGATGCAGCTAAGTGCATTTGCAAATTCTGTAACTAATCGGTACGGTGTAATGTAACAAAATGACAAAATATTAGATTAAATTCGTAGACATTGTGAAGTGCATTTTTACTGCTACAGTACACGTGCACCATGTTGCAAAGTTGAGGGCCGGAACAGCGTAGACAGCACAGCGACTCGCTGCGGGCTGAAGGGTTCGGGTATCAAACCATGGTGGGTCAAGAGATTTTCTCTTCTCCTTACCCACCCAAACCAGCGCTGCAGCCCACCTAGTCTTCCCTACAATGGGTGCTGGGGCTCTTTCCCGGTGGTAAAACGGCCGCGGCGTGGTGCTGACCACCCACCCGCATCTTGTGCCGGGGTTAAGAAGAGTAAATCTATATATCTATTTCCCCTTCATGATCCCTATAGAAGTTTATGGGATGACTTTTACCTTTATCACAAAGTTGGTTTCTTGCTTATTTTGTAGTTTGTTTACCATTCATTTCGTCTACAAAGCGTTCCCCGTGCACGCCATAAAGACATATATGGGAAGGATATGTAGAGTTGTAATCATTCTTAACCTTAAAAATACATGAAGAAGACTGGTTGACTTCAAGTCCCGACCGCTGTACCTTCGCTATACCAACTACGCCACTCCGGTTCCTCATTACGTCTACAGTTAATAGTAACTTTTAACGAACTCTAACACAAATTCAATATTTTTTGCATTAGATTTATGACATATTCATGACAGCTGATCGCAACACATTCTTGTAGCAAACGCTAATGCACAAAACGCGTAGTACAGAGTTACTGCAACTTCGCTGTTTGGTTGACAATAACGTACGTATGCGTTTCTTACTCTTTTGACAGTAAACTAACATTCAACGCCGCATTACAAATACACTATAAAAGATAAAGTCTCAAATTGATAAATATTTACAAGATGCTTTACTTAATTGCGTTTGGACTCACTTAAGAACTCATACGTGTCAATAAGACTTCATCGTCTACTACGTAAGAACCGTCTGCTGAATTATAAAACCACGGCTGTGGAATGCAATTAGTAGCCTTAAAATACTTATTCGCGCCGGTCCCAGTGAATGGGCGATCTGAGGTGTAGGTCCGAGGCAGCTTACCTACTGAGATTGTGGGTTCGAATCCCGCCGGGGGCACGGATGTTTGTCTGCTGTGAGTGCTGTGAGCTGTCAGGTAGAGCCGATCACTCATCCAGAGGAGTCTCACCGACTGCGTTGAGTCTTTGTGTGTGATCTAGAAACCTCAGAAATGAGGAAGCCATTACACGCGTTAGGCCGCAGCGCCAAAGGGGGGTGGGGGGGTATTCTTAGTAGACAGTGTATCATCGACGGCCTCTTGCTCCTGTTGCAGCACTTAATAACAATCCTGGATGAGATATCGTTTTGTAAAAATTGCCGACCGGTGAAATCGATGCCAAAATCAGCCACTGGGGACAATTTTACATATCCTTCAGACAGAATATTTATAGCTACTGTAGAAAGGGGAGGTGTATAAATGTCATGTTTGCTAGCACATTTTCAAACCTTACAACTACTTATGGTCATGATGAAGTGTTTGCAAGTGCAATTTCAGACCTCTGTAGTATAAATTTATAATGCTATTACCGGCAGCGTAGAATCTGTGAAATGGTAGTGTACAGTATATTTCTATTTGCTAATAAATGAACATCAGGACGAATAAGGAGCGCAAATTTGTAAAAACAAGAAAATTTAAAATTAAGTGTAAACATAATACAATAAAGGAAATGGGTGTTACTACAATCATGCGTTACCTGCAGGGTGTGCAAGATTATGCAGCTCCCAAATATCGAGTTTTGTGTACTACTTCCTTAAATGACTTGCCGGCGAAAGACTGTGAACATTTTTTTAAAGAACAATTACTGAGGATTGTTTGTAGGAGGATGTAGTGACATTTTCCGGCACACTGTTACATTTATAGCACGCATGTCACATTAACATCTGTCAACTGTCCCAAAATAGTGGAATCTTAACGGACTAACCTTTACTATTATTCCTTTCTCTTTTGTTTTTAAGTGGAAGACGGAATGTGGGAAATACGAATTCTTTCTTCACATACTGAAAAGCGGGTCCTAACTTTATAGTCTGTTAGTTTTAATCTATGTTTATAAAAATGTCAACAGAGCAGAGAAACGCTTTTATGTACTGAAATATTAGGTCTAAGTTACGGTTCTCTTAGGCACTTCAGTGAATAGTGAACCTTTTCTTTGACTTCACATATCAGCTTCTTACAAATTGTCTAAAAATCTTAATTATAATTACATGAACCACTTTATTTTCCCTTAAATAATTCTAAATAATAATAATAACAGTAATGAACAATAATAACAAATAACAATGAAAGTATTTTATCCACAAAATAGGCCCTAAATACATGAGTATCCTTCTGTTTCGCAGAAAATCACCGATTACTCACTTCGTACGATAACAGACTATTTTTGTATTATCGATGCAGAGTATTTTCTTGGAGGTGTGAATCTGAGTTTAAATATTATTTAAATGTGTTCGTCATAAGTATATTCGGCCACACACTGCCCTCACCAGTATTTGCTCTTCAATTCTAAAAACGTGTAGTAAGGCAAGAAAGAAAAGCCAGTGAAGATACGTTGGCATTCAAAGTTTGATTTTCTTTTATAGGTCATATCACATTGTTACTACAACTAGAAGGTGTAGTATTAGTAGTAGTCGTAGTAGTAGTACTCTGGAAGTTTTATTTATATATTGTCTATGTTACGACCCCTGTCAGTATCTCGGATTATATATCCTCTACTAGCAAGGTGTTTGGTGAATAATGAAGAGGAGAGGATTTGACAGCAAACGGTCGTGGCCTAGTTAAGGTACTGTCCTGGCACGCACCTGCGGTGAGGAAAACCATGAACTTTTCGGATAGCCACTTTTCCGGCAAAGTTTCAAAGCGAACACCTCCCGAAAACAAGTCAAAAGCAGTGGTGTAGGGATGGGGCCGTATACCACAGAATACTCAACTTTTTGTGGGTTTTCTCGAACTCGATTCAGTTCTTCCGACAAAAACAGTATTCTGGCGCTCTGTTATGCTAATAAGTATTTCGGGGAAGAGGAGGGGGCAATTATTGAGCCCGGGGTTTCCCGACCCGTTATCTACGCCTATGGTCAGAAGCATTACCGTTTGAGCCAATATACTCGGTTTCAAATAATCATTAGGACATTTTAATGGACATACACCTTAAAATTCTGTTACATTCAACTCGCTATAAAGCATTTCTCTGCACTGGCATACATGTGTACTAATCCTGTACGTGTTTTCTTCTTCCTGTGTTTTACTGGCAGTTTTTTTTTTCATGCCTTGTTCTTGATCTGTCTTTCCTGTCACACCAAACAGACGTCACCACCGTCCTGCTGGTGGATAATACAGGGCGACATCGAGATGGTCGGTTCCATAACAAGGCTGTCGGTCTTTTAACATCGACAGCGCGTACATTTGTCCAAGAAGGTACGACGACCGAGTTTGCAACACAGGTCGTAGGCACGACTCTTGACAACGGCCGTCTCTATGCTCAGGTGGTTACCACTAGCTCCAGAGTGTTCTACCACGGTGATACTAAGGGTCGAGACAAGACTCGCACAAATCTTGATGAACTGGTATTCCCACCCATAACTCTCGTGACCGACATAACACGTCCCACAAAACCAATCCAAGTGCTCCCTTCTCATACCGGAGATTCAGTCATACAAATCGAACCATTTAGTTATGCCAAATCAGGTAACATCTACCAGACTGCCCTAAATGAAGAGCACACGCCTCATTCTGGATACATTGGGGAACACACCAGAGTGGGCGGTAATGTTATAAGCACATCAGTAATCAACCATAAACCGTCTGGCACGAATCAGGAGCCTGAAGTAGACAACAGAGATGAGCTAGAAAAATTATTCTTGCAAGCAAAAGCAAAGAAACTCGTGAACAAGCACTACCCTCCAACTAAAGATTACGAAGAAGACTCCGAGAACCTCTTGAAAGCTAAACGGATGGAATACTTCAACAAGAGAAACACGGGAGACGCCGGAGAAGGTCAAGATTCTGCAATGAACAGTGTAAATCCTGCTAGAGTTGTGCGACCACTGGATGGTTTACCGACATTCACGGTTCGCCATGAGTTTGCCCCAAGTGGATTTTCGGTAGATGACAATGAGGACTCGACTGAAAGCCACAATTTAGAGACAAATCTTCGGAACAATAGGTTCAGATCAGGAAAAGCTTTCTTCGGAGGAAACAGGATGGAACATCGGAAACTAGACACTGTGACATACTTGGGCTTCTCTGACTTCACAACTACAGTCGGGGACACTGTAATAATATTCATGCCTCACACAACGGCTGCTGGGGGAATAAATCAAGGTAGAAAAGCCACTTCAATATCAGGAGATGCAACGCTAGCCCCGGAGTTGCAGCGCGTGAATACAGAACACCCCGTGTCTGTCGTGACTAGCGTCAAAACTTTTATGTCTCACACCCCAGGAATGGTTACTCGGACGATCACAGGTCATTCACTCAGCATGCAAACTGCTTTGCCGACCATGGTGGTGCTTCCAGAAACATCATCTCCGTCAGTCACAATCCGCCGAGACCACAAAGCTCTCCAGTCAGCTCAAGTTGTGGAGCCAATAACCGAAAACTCACTAACTGATTTCCAAGACGCAACTCAGTATTTAACTCATGAACAGTCTGAAATGGCTGAGAAAACGCCAACAACTCCACCACAAGATTTAATTACGGAGCCATTTTTCAGCACCGATACTATTGATCCATCGTCAGTTTCTTATGATGACAAACTCGAGCCTTCCATCGAAGATGTTGTTGGATCTAGCCCTGCCGAATCTAGCACTGAAGACAATGGGATTCAAGCTACAGATTCTTTATCGTCGTTTTCTACTGCCCAGACTCAGTTGTTTGATACCGGTGGAGCTGAATTTCCTTTGGGATTAATAAAAGTCATCGGTGGTACCGAGGCTGTAAATGGAACCACTACTTTATTCACTTCCCTAATATATGGAACGCATGTTAATGGAAATTATGCCCAGGTCATACACTCAACGTCAAGTGTATTCTTCTATATTGATCAGACCAAAGTAGATATAACGGATGCTCACAGATCCATACAACCTACTGTTGTCGTAGACACATCACAGAATTCTGTCACCCATATAACGAATATGCTATCAGAAACACCGCTAAAAGTTGCCGAAGAGACAGAAGGAACAATGCCACCGACAACTTCACCACTAACAGTAGATTCCAATAACGAATTTCCTCAAACAACAGAAGGTAACACCATTACCACTGCTGAAATATTCACCACAGAAGGTGACGGTAAACCTTCACAGGATGAAATTTGGAGAACAACACCAACGGAAGAAACGACAGATTCCGATACATACTCCATTAATGAAGTAGAAACAGGAAGGAAGATTACCACGAAACCAAAAGAACAGACTACTAGTGAAAAGGACACAAATAATAAACAGAGAGAAAAGGAACCTCATGCAACAGAAAGTGATGGTAGACAACCCGAGAATTCAAGAACGCCTCCGTCTTCAGCCACTGGTGGCCCAACAACACAGCTCATACCCACCACAGTTTATAAGACCTTTACGTACCTTACGACGTTTTTCATCCCTGCAGAAGGTACATCAACAACGACGTCTATAAGATCTAGAGAAGTTACTAGTGCCGAGAAAAGTTACGTAACACGAATATTCAGTCCTGATGCTGAAATAAGCACAGAAGAGACACACTCCGCAATAAGCAGTGCAATACAACCATCCAGTATTGCCCCTTCCCCAACAGCTTCATTATCAGACGAAGAAAGTTTGCATACTACACCTGAAACAACAAATAAAGATGAAGTATATACAATAACTACACCAAACTTACCGGAAGAAAAGACGACAGTAACGCTTGACGAAATAAAAGTTACAACACCTACGCCAAATATTCCAGAAGATAATGTTCAAGGCGAAGAGGACGAGATTGAATTAATATTCAAAACTCTCTATACTACATACACATACCTTACGACTTTCTTCGAGGAATACACAACAAGTGTTTCCAGTCGAGAAGTGGTTGTTACAAACGTAATTACATCTACTGTGGACCGTAGTTACATTTTGCAAGCATCTGACCCAGCTGTTATTGGGTTATTAGCCCATGAAGATTCTCTCGTAACACCATCAACAGACTCATCATTGTCTATAGAACCAACTCCCACAAGTGTCGGTGTAGGGAGGCCAACAACGAAATACTTCCCAGATTTGGCTTCAAGCTCTGATAACGATTTCTTTTCTACCGTAATAGAATCTGTAGATCTTGAAAAAGAGCTAGCAACTTCGACGCCTATGTTAGATAAATATGGAGAATCAGGAATATCTGACAAAGAACTGAAAACCTACTATACCACTTACACATACTTCACAACTATTTTGGTTGACGGTGAAACTGAAATTTCAAGTAGAACAGAGATATATACAAATATTGTAACGCCTAGTGGTCTGCTTTCAAGTCCAACTGTGTCCAGGATCGAACCTACAATATCGCTTCGTGAACCATTATTTGAGAAGGACTCAGATCTAGATATGGTAGACCAAGTTGAATCTCCTCGACCGTCCGACGTATACCCAAATATTGTCGAGTCTTCTCAATATATCAATCATATTAAAACGCCGGTATTAAAATCTACACCCCTTTATTCATACAGCAGCACGATTTCTCGCTCACATAAATCCCCGAGTTACGGAAGTGAAAGTTCGCGTGTAAATTCTGGAGATGTGGACGATGAAGAAAATAGCATTTTCCCAAGAAATACACCGAGAACTGATAGTAGTTATGCGACCATATCCAGATCACGTAACAGTGCTATCATGCAGACTGTATTAGAAGAAGCTACATCTTCAAAATCTCCAATAGCATCCCGAGAAGTAGAGAATGTTATAAGTAGCACACCAGTGGCTGTAGCTTCGTCATTAGTTTCAGACAAACTCGCTGTTGTCGAGACAATGAGCACTGATATCAAAAGCAGCAGCTCTGATGGAGGCAAAGTTATGATGCTGGAGAAAAGAAACGACAGGCATCCGTTATTTGAAGACCAAATTAGCTCGGAAAGCAATACAGAGGAGCTTGAGCCATCTCCAACTTTGCTTCTTCAGACGAGCTATACTACATTCACATACTTCACTACAATCTATAAGGGTTCTTCGAGTGATGTCGTCAGCCGTTTAGAGACGGTCACCAATGTTGTAACAGAAACACTAACTCCCTCAGCGGCTCCAGCAACAATTGCCCCAGAAGATGCTACTCTGCCCATAACATACTTCACAACTTTCACTTACTGGACAACATTATTTAAAGACGGCAGTACTGTGGTTACAAGCAGAGAAGAAACAATCTCAAACACAGTGACACCCACCGTGAACCCTTCATCGTCGAATGCAAGTGTCTTAGAAATCACCACAACACCAACATCAGACGAAATAACTGCCCCATCATCCTCGCCTGTTTTAACAGAACCCGTGACCTTTTATACCACTTACACTTACTTCACCACTTCTTATATTGGTAACAGTACTGTTCTGAACAGCCGACTTGAGACTGAGACGAATATTGTAAATGAAGTTTCCAGTGATGTAACAGGCCGAGCTATCGGTAGTGGTGCAACCAGGCAGAATATTCTTGAGCCAACGGCAAAACTTTCGACGCCCGTAGAGTCGTCCTTGCCACTGCAACCAACTGGCCTTCTGTCGACAATTCTAACTAGTGAAGTAAACAGCGGAACCACGACATTATTCTCCACTGATGTATATGGCACATTCATAGACGGCCTGTACGCACAAGTGCTAGAAAGTTCCACTGAAATAGTCACCCCGACTCCAGTCTTTCAAGACAAACTGAATCTCGTTTTGAAACCTACGGGAGTTGTGTCCTTACATGAAGGCAGAATTGTGGATGCTGATGGAGTCAGCACAACATATTTCACTACTAAAGCCATCGGAACGTACATCGACACTCTCTACGCAGAAGTGGTTGAGAGCACGACATCCATTAATGTAAACACTGAAAGACAATCTGTTCTTGCAGCAATAAGCCCAAGTACAACGGAAGGCGTGAAAGTACAAAGAACTGGACTGGTTCGTATAGTTGAAGGTTCTATAGTTAAGGACCAGACTACAACGTTTTATGAATCCAGGGTAGTGGGGACATTGATCGATGGGCGATACGCGCAGATCATTGAAAGCACTTCGAGTTTCAAAGTAGCGGTTACGCCCACTTCTGTCCCCGGTTCCAGGGTCAACGAAATCGCTCCTACAGCAGCTCTAAATCCGTATGTCTCTGTAACACCAACACTTTCCTCAACTACGTCACCCACGCCGGCTGTTATAGAGAGTTCGCTAAGTGAAGGAAGCGGCACCACCGAAAGCGAGACGGAAGACGATGGAGATAACGAAGAAGATACGGAAGGTGATGAAGATGCTAGTAAAAACCGCAAGAAATCAAGGTTGACATTTTCAACAAGAAAGCGGACCTTCACGCCTCAAATCAGACCATTCGCTTCAAGAAATAGGCCAACATTTAACCCCAAAAGAAAGACAGCAATAGGTAGCAGTGCTACAACAATTACGAGAGCAACAGTTACGCCTACTATAACAGCAACACCAGCTGCAAAAACTGAAATAAACGGCAATGAAAAGGGTAGGTTCAACAACAACAGACGCGGCAGTTCTTCCGGTTTGTACAAGACAAACATCAGAGCAACACCTTCTGGGACAACGGGCTCAAGAAGAACCTCCCGCTCACGAGGAACCACTGGAGGTGGAACGTCTTCATTTTCCACTCAATACACTGGTCGAGGGCGTAGTTCTGTGGGAACATCTCGCCTACATGCAACGTCGACACCTGGTCAGACCGGAACGTCCAGAAGAGGAGGATTTTACAGAAGTTCCTCAAGTAGAAGCGCAGTATCCTCGGATTACCCATTAAAAGGTTCCACGACTGCATCCCATCAGGGTGCAAGTAGCTCTCGCTTCCGTATTCGACCCACTCATTCGTCGATTCTCGGAAAAATCAGTAGTACGGCATTTACCACGCCCTCGACCGACGAAACACTGGAACCCGAAGATGATCCCACTACCATCATAACTGATGAGACGCCACACTTCACTGACGATGAACAGGATCCACAAACTCTGCCCATATCCACTACTACAGAATCTTCCCGCCGGAGCAGCAATCCTCTATTACGATTTAGGCGACCACCTACACTGAGAACTCCACAAACAACAAGCACCACTCCAAAACCAACTACAACGCAGTCTTCGAGACGAAGTCCATTGTTACGAAGACCAGCAAGTGAAAGAGGATCTATTACTACCAGATCTCCTATCAGTAGCAGGTATAACCCCGTGGTTAACAGACAAAGGCCTGCAAACAGTCTGTTCCCTCCTAGAGGATTGCTAAAGAAACCAGAAAAAGATGACGAGGAAGACAAGAAAAAGGAAGGTGAGAATGAAGGCGACGAAGAGGAAGAACACGAAGAAATCAGAGAGGAAAAGGGTGATGATGGGGACATTGGCGATAATGAGTACGATGGATCTGAAACTACTGAGTCAAAAGAAAAACCAAACAAGTCGGCCAATAGACGAAGCGACAAAGCATATAATCCCGTTCACATCCGTCCGTTTGTAGGCTTCAGCCGTAAAACGCGCACAAAGAGACAAGCAGAGTATGGCACTAAAAGTGGCACTGGATCTACGCGCAGTTTCACTCCTCGGTATCGCCGCCCTGGATTATCAACTCGAAGCCCACAGGAATCCGTTGAAGACCCGGAATTTGTTCAGGACACAATGAAATCGACATCGTCAAATCCCGCGAGGTTTACACCTCGACCAAGAACTTCTGCATCGACGCAACCTAGAGTGAGACCTACATCAGCATCTGCAACTATGGGTAGATCTCAATTTACGCTTAGGAAGGAAGATACTTCTTCAAACAGTCGCGCAAACTTCAGGCGTCCTACAACGCCTCCACCAAGAAGACGAACAACAAATAACAAGCCGACTGAACCGACGGCAACAGCACAGAGACCCAAACCGCCGAGGCTTAGAACTCAGTCAAACAATCGCCAGTCTGAAGCCACGACATATGCACGGTCCACCTCCCGCCGTAACCCCAACACGAATAGAAGAGGATCGACCAGAACCCGATACCGGGGAGAGACTTCCGACTTTGATACATACACCTACTCACAATCAAGCTTTGATGGAACTATAACAGTGACCCATCGCGTCCCCACTGAAGTCACAATCCCTGTCGTGAATGGGCGAGTCACAGAATATCGTAATGTGATCACTGCTAGTGCAAGCACAGAGGTGTTAGGACCACATCAGTACACGGTGTCAACAGCTAAGGATGGTAATACAGTCTTGTATCTGACAAGTGAAGTTACTGGTACCTTACCAGGTGGAGTCACTGAGATTACACAGTTTGTAATACGTGAAACGCCAACCACTAGTGTGATATTTACACCAACAATAATTAGAGGACATAAAACCTCTTATTCCCATATTGTACCAAGCACTGTATATGATGTTGAACAGGTTGTTAACACCCTACAACCACAAATATCACCTAATGCCCCACTGGCAAATATTTTATTGTCTCAGCTTTTATTGGGTAACCTTGGTTTACAACCAAACTTAAATCCTCTGCTTGCTCTCAACAATCCTGGGCCACCACCAAGCCCTACAACAGAATTCAAAACAAGGCAAACTACTTATGTTACCACAGTTACTAAGGGAATGTCTACAGTTATTCCACTAACATTCCGAGGAAAAGAGATACTTACCACTATCGTGGACAGCTCAACTGAGGTAATTACCGCAACAGAATTTATTACAGACACAATCGTTGTTACGCCAACTGCTGCTTTGAATGCTGGTAGTAACCAACTTAATTCTTTGCTACTGCCTGCATTACTTCAGGCACAGTTATTAGGTGGACAAACCCAGCAACAGCCAGTGACATCAAATCCTCTCTTAGCTGGTCTTCAGCAGCAAATAAACCTGCAGGAATCGAAGCCAATCCATGACATTTCACTAGAAGACATAGCCTCTGAACTTCCATCCAGGCATCGGCAAAGACCACCTGACGATGCAGACAGGCTTGCTAGAGATTCTGAAAAGGAATTTCTTGATGATGATGCTGTGCAGAATGTTAAGGAAGACGAAAATGGAAGAGACCATACATTCAAGACTTCAAGAAAGAAAACAAGAACAGATAAGAAACCTCCTGATCTGCCTCCAATATCAGCAGAAACAAGTGTTGTAACTCTGTATGTTTCTGGACGGCGCCCTGGTGAATTCAGTACTGTCATCTCAACAGTAACCCTTGGTGATGACAGTTCTGCTGCTATTAAGAAGCGAGAAGTTGAATTTGTTGCACCTGAGATGTTCACTGTGAAGGCATCACAAGTGCCTGAAATTGGAGGCTCTTTTCCTACTTCTGATGATGATGATGGTTACCTAGATCATTACATCATGTCTGCAATGAATGAAGTATCTGATCAAGACAGTGAAACTGAAACACAGAGTCTGGAAAGTATTGTTGGTGATGTCAGCAGTTATGTCTCATCAGTTATTAATAACTCATCACCATCCAGTGAGCTTCATGTATTAAAATCTTCCTCCACTGAAAATCCAACATCCTTCTCAACAGAAAACAAGAAAAAAGTATCTATGAAGAAAATTATTGCCTCTGCCTTCAACACTAGCTCTTCTGCCGGTCATTTTTTATCCATTGGCCCCGCTGAGTTTGCCCCACTCAAGCGGAAGGTCAAGACTCAAGAAAATAGGGGCACACTTAACATGTCAGAAAACAACAAAGAGAACACAAGCAAAGGAAATATACAGTTACAACCTGAATCTAGAAACAGCACACTAAAAACAGTTATGAAACAAACAGAAGCCTTGAGGAAGAAAAGAAATGCTGAAGTCAGTTTTGGCGGAACAGATTATGGTGAGGTACTGTCAAAAACATCATCTCATCAAAGGAGAAAAGTCAGAATTAAAGTACCAATAAATAGAAAAAAACTAAATGAAGATAAAAATGGGAATACAGGAGAAATTTTAACATTGTCAGAAGCACAACACACAGCCAGAATTTCTGATATGGACATTGGTGCAGAACATATTAACAAACATGGACAAGGAGAAGTTCCTCCAACACCTGAATACGGTTCAAGGATGGTAAAGATAATACGTGGACCTGGACAAGCAAATTTAAGTTCTGATGAAGATACAAATGGTCACCAACGAAGAAGAGTAGTGGTAACACGCCGTAAGAAACCAGAACATTCCACTGTTAATTATGTCCTTGAGGACATTTTCATATCAAGATCTGTACCCGTTGACAATACCCCAGACAAAGTCAAAGATGATCTTGTCATCACAACGTACCGACCAACGAGAAACCTATTTTTCAGTAGTGGTAATACAGCTGTTGATGAGCGAGATCTGTACCTGGTTCCAACTACTGTAAGAGGAGACAACGTCATCATGAAGACAACACCAGGCCGTAGGCGTGTAGTAGTTACAAATAAACGGCCCATTGTTGTGACACCAACTCATAGGCGTCGTATTGTGGTTACAAAAAAGAGGCCTGTTGCACAGTTTGAAACAGACATTGAGCCAACATTTGTCATCCCTGACTCTATGTCTACTTTATACTCATATAAGTACACTGTGTTGAACAGAGATAAAGGACTGAATACTGATGCAGAGAACATGGTTAAAGTTTCACAGATATTCATGAGTGGAGAAATTAAACATAAAGTCCATGATGGTACAACTTCTGTAGAAGACAGCAAGAAGCATGGATATGATGAAGAAACCACTATTCCATTTAAAACAGAAGCAGTGCTGGTGAAATCAATGACTGAACAAGACACTGATGCTTTAATTTCAATACAAGCAAATAACAAACAGCAGGATTCAACTCCTTCTAGCAGTTTTTCATTTACTGAAGTGTCTACATCCAAACTTACAACTATTCCAACCCCGCAAATTGAATCATCATTTTATGTGCCCACTCGTCATCTTGAATATGAGACACCATCTTTTGAAGTATCAACACAAAGCTTACAACTTGCACCATCATCAATGAAGATTTCACTGGTCACTGTCACTGATAATGAGACAATCAAACCACTAAATTTTGCTTCTGTACAGGAACCAGAAAATGATTTTGAATCTACAAGCACAGAAGCAGATGTAGGCATAGGGGAACACAATAAACACATACCAGTGAAGGAGAAAGATGGTCATGAGAAAGATACAAAGTATTATCAAAAACATGACAACAGAAACACCATGGCCACAGATGAAATTACAACTGCATCAACAAACACAACCAACGACAGTTTACTTTCACTAACAGGAGAAAATTTATTTGATGGTCCACGGTTTATCCATCCAACACGCTTCAGCATTACCAGGCGACCTGGACGTACAAAGGCAACTTTCCCAGGTAGACGCCGTACATCCATCCCGACACCATCATCTACAGTTGGCAGTCACATTATCCATAGCAGTAGTGCTAATAACAAGTCTTCCTACAGAAGTAGACGCCCCACAGTCTCTTCCAGAACATTTGGACGCAGTTCAAAAGCCCACGTACATCTGTATACAACACCAACAACCAATATTTTTACTGCAGCAACATCATCAAACTTGGAGGACATTCCTTCTTATAGTCTGTCACATTCTCCCTCAAACATCCTTTTTGATGAAAGTTCCATAAAGATGCACACAAATTCTGAATCTTCTTTTAAGAGCCTGCCCATTTCTTCATCAGCATCAGCAGTCCCAGCAACCAAAGCAATTTCCCCAACAATTGTACCAGACATCAGTTCAACAGTTGTGCTGGAGACAATGACATCAACAAGACTGAGAACATACACATATATTGTGACTCGAGTGGCTGGTCAGGAGCAAGTGGTTACATCTACCACAGAGGTGAAACCTCATGTAACAACCATCGTTGTAACAAAGACACTGCCCGTGCTAGCCACAGGTGAGTCCTTCTCCTCTTCACTTTCTCTGTTCTCATCCCCCATCTTTCATACTCACCATTTTTGTCATATCTGTGATATTCATAGATCCATTTCTTGCATGTTCTTTGCCTCTGTTTGTTAAAATTCCTGCCTTTCCTTCTACCCATACTTTCTGTCCCCATACTTCTGTAGTCTACATTCTCTACTGTGTCTGATTATCTAAACATGACTGCAATTGTGAAGTTCATACTGTCTGTCTGTTATGATTTTATAAGCTTGTGTCTACCAGTATACATTTCAGTTTCAAATTTTATTTTTTGTCTTGAAAGTTGTATTGTTTTACATACAGTTACTCAGATTACAACTTTAAAACAATTGTGGGTATATCCTTACAATATGGGGATCAGTTACATATGCCTGTTTTGCTTGCATAATATTTTTACAGGGTTTTGATATTTATTGGCAGACATCCATAACTATCTTTGCAGATTATTATAGCTCTTCATACAGAACTTGAATATATTTTTATATTTTGGCAATAAACCAAATTTGGTACCAGTTCTGCCTGTGTTAGGTGGTTTAAATTATATTTGTACTGGGTCTAGTACTAATGTACAAAAAGAAATGTGAGAGAATATTGGCAATATGTGTCATGTATGGGTATTCATATGATACAGTGGGTAAAGTATGTGGTCCTTACATTGTGAAGTTGTTCCCAGATTGTTGAAAATGTGTGTAACAAGACCCAAAGCTCTCAAAAGTAGAAGAGTTTTATACAATTACAGGTGGAAGGAAGACATGGAACATTGTAATAAACAGATTTCTTCAAACTTACCGCTGATGTGAGACTTCCTTATGTCAGTACTGTCAGTACAGCAAATATGAATATTGTGAAAAACATGCAAGGAAGAATGGAATTAAAATAACCCCTATAACACTATGGCTACAGAATCAAATGGCCAATGTACAAAGTCTGTGGATACTACCACAGAACTAATGAAAGACCTCACATACTAGTTTGACCAAGTCTGAGTTTTTAGATGCATGGTGCATTTGCATGCTGCAGTACTACATAGTGCAGAATCAATAGCACTGTTTGATTTAGTGAATTTTAAAAACAGTAATCTATTGTGACTGCTCTGGGGACATTAACAGAACACAGAAGGTAAAACTGAATTGTTAATAGTCATTCCAGTCGTTTCTTGTACAGTGTCTGTCACATCATTTACCTACACTGACTACTTCATGAGGCATGGGTCTTGAGTATGATTGTAGCACTGTCTGTTAGACATTTTTATGAGCAATGACTACAGTTTCTATATAACCTTATAGGTAAAGAACAATATTATCTTCACAGTCTCACAATATTCATGACTGGCACAGTTACATCAAACATCAGACTCACACTAGAAATGCTTCACATAACCTATATAGTTTGCTCATGGATTTACAGATTTCCTCTGGGTAACCAATAAATCTACCACTGTTACAATCTACAACTTCTGACTTCTGAGCATATGCTTGTAACAAAAATTTTCAATTTGGTTTCTTACCTTCCAACAAACAGAATACCATAACTAGTGCAGTCATCTTGATTAACACCAGCTACAACTATATATCACAGTAATGAAACCATGTCAACACTGTCTTCAAGAAAATGAGTGTAATTAAAGTACCACACAAGGATATTCATTTAGTTCTCCAAATCTTGGTTTCTTCTCCAAAAGTTCTCTAATTAACATCAACATCACTAACATGTACAGTATGTGTGTGTATTCTATAAACAGTTAAAACAGCTGACAGTCACTGATAATAGCAAAAAAGGAGGAAGAAGAAAAAAAAAATTTACTGAACTTATTCCTTCCCCTCTGAATGACAGAGGGGAAGGGATAAGTTCAGTAAAATATGAAAAAAAGAATGAGTGAATGAATGAATTAAATAATAAATAATTGATTCAATCAATCTGTATGGTTAGCAGGAAATTATGTATCTGTGTCTTAATAATTTATGAAGGGAAGAAGAAAAAGATTTAGACTGCACCACTTTTTATTAAATACTGAATTTCTCTCTGGAAACCTAAGGGCATAAGGCTCATACTAAATATTGACAATTTTGTCACAAGATGATATGTCATCCCTGTCATTGTCATCAATACCCCACCACCACCACTATAATTGTAATTATTATCATTACTACTGATATTATTGCCATTGGTAGCATTGATGTGTTGATGTCACTAATTGTCTTATTACCCAAATTTTTTAATAAACTTTTAATGTAGGCAGCTAGCACAACTTAAATTTTAATGCCTGTGAAATATGAAACACGCTAACCTGAAGAAAATTCTTATTATAATATATTTCTCTATGAGCTTTCACTTTATTGAAAGCTCTTCATTTTATTGAAAGCTCTTCACTTTATTGAAATCTTATGGTAACAGTTTGCACTCATTACAATATTCTGTCCATACAATCATTTTGCAAAAACTAACAATGTTTGCTCCCGTAGTAGTGAGATAAATACTTACATTCCACCTAATACACAGTCACATAGGCACAATGATTTGCAGATTTGCCTTGATGTCAGGGGAAAGCCACAAAAACACATGTCAAGAAAAACAAGTCACCAGGTTTGCTACATATTTAAGTGAATCACACATTTATATAAGTTCATAGATTCTGTAAGTCTGTGAGATATTGGCACCAGAAATGGCATGCAAAACCTAGAGAATACAGAGGTTGTCCCTCAGGTGGAAATATGTATATTAATGATTTATACAAGAAACCAGTTGCCAGGTAAGATATAGTTTAGGTAACACCTTCATTCAGTAAATCCTTGAATGTTCCCTTCAGAGGTGCCAGACAAGGGACGTGGGCTGAACATGAATGGTATGGGAGAGGCAAGATACAATCTTGCCACCAAGGTGATGAGTAATGGTGTGGAAGTAATTGTTGCTGGTGATAGAAGCACTTTGCCAGGGGAACCGGAAGTTCTTCGTGTACTATCCAGCTCCATGCCCCGGCCAATCACTTTGGCACCCAGCACACTCACAGATCACATGGTTCTCTTCCTACCACATGAGAGTTCTCAGGTAAGTAAGCAATTTTAACATTCAATATATTTCATCTAAGTGATAGGCTATAGGTTCAAAGACTGCAGTTTAATTCTTGGCAGCCATATTTTTATCACTGCTACCTACACAATGGCTCTGAGACCCATCTGTTTTGTGAAAAAGGGGTAACATGGTCTTTGTCCGCAGGGGAAAAGTAGTCACAGCAGAAACTAAACACTCCCATCTAGTACTGAGGTAAAGATATGTGGAGCATTACTTCCTTTGGCTGCACACACATTCATGGCATGTTGTAAAGCCCTCTACCAGCACCTTCCACTTACACCACTGTCCAGCGCATCTAATAAAACTATAATGGAAATTTCGTATACTGCAGATATATGTATTATCATGATTTAATTTAGGTGTAAAAAACTATCATTTTACAAGGAATTCATTATTGTAAATATGATGCCTATATCTTTTTAGAATGGTTTCTCATGTTTAGGAGACTTTTTGAGTCCCATACGGATGTTAATGATTATTATAATCTTGAGCACAGTGCTGTAGTCTCATGCAAGTCAGGCAGCATGAAGTTCCTGCAGCACTTTTATATATTTAAAAGAAAATTAATATGATTCCAAACATGTGCCCTTAACCCCCTTGCTCTGTTAATACTGAATGTGAATTATTGCACGCTTTGTTCTTTCACATCATTAATTTACCTTGTGCACTTGTAAATCTTATCAAATGATTGAATAATGATTGTCATTCCCATTACCATGACACAAGTGATCATATTTTGCATCAATTTCCAGAATCACAAATGTTCTAAAATTTTGTATTTAACATACCATTACATAATTCAGCCAAGTAAAATCCATACATTTACAGGTAATGTAAATCATAATTACCAACATTATAATCATTGTGCATAATCACTGAAATATATAACCATCAATTTTTTTTTTTACAATTCAGAAACTGCAACAGTCATACAAATTTCATTGTAAGCCTTGCCTGAAGGACATGCCAAGTCAATGAATTTCAGTGAAGTAAAAACACACAGGCATAATAAAATTCCAAACAAAGAAATTAAACTTACACAAAACATTTGACTCCCTCAAGCACATTTATTTTTGAGAAGAAAATTTTCACTCTGCTTGTAAAGAATTTACCTCTTATTAACCCTTTAAATGCCGAATAAAATCCCATCTGTCATTTTCTGGCATTATTAGGAGCTTACCCTATTCTCCACGTTAGCAGGATAAGGGTTAAGGAATTGGAAAGTCCAGTACTGTATTGTATTTGTATTTATATTTTACTGCGTTCCATAAATCCAAGTAGTACAATAAGTAGGATGTGTTTTAAGAAGTCTGAGACAACTGAATCCAGTTCACCAGCTCAAACCTTCTTCTTTTATTATCAAAGGAAAATTAAATTTTGTTATTTTACCTACATAAATAAATTTAAATTTAGGTGTAAATTTATACACAGTATATTTCCTTTAGTTAAAGAACTTTGAAGTCCTAGTAATTTTTTTCTTTTGGCGTGTATTAAAGCAGAAAACTAAATTCACTGTGTGTGTGTGTGTGTGTGTGTGTGTGTGTGTGTGTGCGCGCACATGTCATTGCTTCTTACACATTTCTTTCTCTTTCTGCAGATTGAAGCCCAACTGTCCTCGTCACTACAACAGAATGTTTTTGTAACAAAGACCTATGTCACTACCTACACATACTTAACAACATTCCTGCAAAATGGCATAACGACAGTTTCGAGTAGTGAGGCGATAGTGTCCAATGTTGTTACAGAGGAACGCACAGGCAGCAACATGAAAACTCAAACACCCACAATTGGAATAACTCTTTCAGCAAGTCCATCCCTCTTCACGGGTGTGTTTCATACCACTTACACGTATCTAAATACTCTGATTGATGGTGATGTTCCTCTGGTTGTTACATCACAACACACTGTAGCTAACACACTGACAGCACCACATGACTTCTTACCTCAGTTGCAGCCATCACGACAATCCACACTGGATACTAACACGTATCTGAGTACAGTAGCCTTCACCAAGACTCTAACAGATGGTGCTGATGTGAAGGTGGTGAGCACTAAAGATATCTTAACACAGATTGTCATTACAGAATCTGATAAAGAAGCAACTGAATTGAAAGGTCCATCACACAGCAGCCTTACAGCATCACGACCATCAGTTCAGCAAGGTTCTATAACAAATGTAGTTAAGACATACTTCGTAACATACACTTATTTTAGTACATTCCTTGAAGGAAGTAGTACTGTTATACGTACAAACATAGCAACTTCTTCAGATGTAGTAACTGAAAAATTTTACGTATCACCAAAACGTACAACACCACCAAGCTTGATTCCAACTAAAAGTCTGGATGAAATTAAGATTACACCAACTTCTAAGAAAACTGAAAAAACTGATTCTCAGAAACAGTCACTTCATTTATATGCAACAAAGACATATTTAACTACTTTTACTTATTTCACAACTCTACTACAGGATAGTGGAGGTGACCGTACATCAACTGTTGTTAGTTCAAGAACAAAAGTCGTTCAAAACATAGTAACTGAATCTGTAGAAAACAGCCTTCTGGATCCTGATTATTTAGACTCACTACACAGTTCAGTCCATGCAAATTCTCTATCAAGCCCTTCAATAATTGCCACAGCTACACTCTCAGGTGGGCAGGAATTGAAAATTACAGCCATGAGTCATGATTTGCAGCCTACTTCAGTAGTAGACACCGAAGTCACTCCAACATTACTTCATCATGAAATCTCATCCTCTATGGACGAAGTGAACAATAATATCAACAGCATTATCAAAGGTTCAACCATTATTTTCTTTGATGAAGAAGATCAAATAGATAGTTCTAGTACATCACGGACACTAGTTATAGAAATGGGAGGTCATACAAAAGCAACTCCTTCCCTAAGTAGTGTTTTATCAAGCAACCAAGTCCAGAGTACGGTTGTCAATACAGGAGCTGAAACAGTACTATTCCCACAGGATGTGGTTGGGGCCCAGTCACTTGTTAGCTCCTCTACTCCAACAATTCAAGAATCTGTTGCAACTGTACTGCCAAGTTCCTCGCCCATTACATTTTCGACCATCTCATATCTTACGTCCATTTTACCAACTTCCACTGTAACACAAAGTGATTCCAATTTGCAACCAGGGGAGCAGGCTACTATGATGATGCAACTTGGAGGGAATGTCACAACGGTCCCTGCATCAGATCCTTCAAACAAGAAACCCTCAGGAGGAATTGGTCCTGGTGGAGATGAAATTCAAGTAAGTGATCTTCTGAGTTTGGGATCACTTGGCATCAATGGTCTGAATGCTTTGGGTCCTGTAATCAATGCAATGGCTGGTCTAATACACACTAATCTCAATAATGACAGGCGACGTAATGACACAGCTGTCATAAATGTGCCTTCAACTACACCAAAAATAAGAACTCCATATTATGGAGATAACAATGGAAATACCCTACCAGTTTATGTCGCTCCAAAACCTGTTAATCAACTTAGTTTTGAAGGCACAACACCTGTAAGATCACCAATCTACATTCCAGTAGGTGCAGCTGCAGGAGATGACACAGAAGATGTGGCTACAGCAGAAAGTCAAAGATATGAGGGTATTACTAATCTAAATGGTGATGTGAAATGGCCAGACAAAGCATTTTCTGATACACTTCAACGTCATCCTATAGATCCTGCAGCAATGGGTCGACCAATTGAGAGTGCATTATTAGGAGATGGTATTCCTATCAGTCCTGGTCAAGTTATAACAGCTAATAGTGATGTAATTGTTGGGAAACCAGCAATAATGGGACCACGGCCACCTAAGATTAGCAACAATAAAGAAGAAATTCCTCTGGGCATGAAACCTCCACCTCCACCTGTGTCAACCATATGGTCAAACAGGGACACACCATCTGTTCATCAACCAACTAGGGAACATACCTCAGGACACTTTCCTCTTCGAGACACATTCCTGCCTCCAGCAGACAGAAACCATGCACCACTGAGGGAGCATGGTTACCACTCTTCAACACACCACCTTCCACCATCAGATGGTATTCTACTTTTACCTCCACCACTGGACAAACCAGATATCACTCTCCACCCACCAGACATACAAGAGAATTATAAAGACTCCAATGAGCAAATCCTGTATGTTCCTGCTAAAGTATCAGCTGTTTCTGGTCTGCAAACCATATTTGAAGGGAAACCAGTAACTCAGGGAAATGATATAATACATGGAAATCCCGTACCAGTGTTTGCTCAGACAGAGCAACATTCACTTGATCGTTCATCAGGTACACCACTACTGGTCAACATACAACCATCACAAGTAGCAAATGTAATCATACCACATAGTGGCTCCACAGTTGTTCACCCCTTCAGTGTCAAAGGTTCTGAGTTCTATGACCCATCACCATATCCTCTACCAGAATCAAGCCCAGGATTTGTAGGGATAGATGGACTGGAAAATAAGCCACATAACATTCGCCCTGAACATCATGCATCTCATGTCTCCAAGCTAAGTGGAACAAGGATGGATTTGCCATCACATGTACCTGAAAACATACATCATGCAAATGACAATATTGCACAAGACATAAATGTAGAAATAAGTCCTGGGCAAGGAATCAATGTAGATGTTAGTCCAGCACATGGAATAAATGTTGACGTTAGCCCAGGACAAGGTATAAATGTTGATGTAAGGCCCGGGCAAGGGCTAAATGTGGAGATAGCATCTGGACATTTTTCAATTGATGGAGAGCATATATCACCAAGTGGAATTGTTCTTGATGCACCACTCCAAGGTAGACCAGGTACAGCACACAGAAGACCCAATCCAAATGGACACAGTTATCGTCACAGACCCTCACGACCACTAACCCAGCAGCTGCCCACTCTTCCAACTCCGGCCAATCAGGGCCCTGCTGTATCTAAACCACTACTCCACAGTCACTCATTTCCACACCACCCCATGCCACCAACAGATTTTATGACCCCCCCTCCACCACCTCACACACATTTTGACCGTGATTCTTTCCATAACTCTGGAAACAATCATGGTCCTGCTATTCCTCTCAATCCATCTCGACTACATCCTCCAGGTCCTAAGACCCAGGATCATGTGATTAAGTCAGATCACACTGATGACCTAATAGAGGACAGTGAAGTCATCCAAGAATCAAACCAAAAACCTTCAAGACCTGACCAAATTCCAGTAGAGGTTCTAGTTGCAAGTTCTGCATCAACACATCGCCCTATAGTAGTGAGGCCTGGTGTGATGCTAGGAACTATGCACGATGAAGCTCTGCATCAGATGAAACCACCACAGCCAGTTTTTGACAAACCATTGCCACCTGATAGGCTCTTGAAACCAAACTCTGAGAACAGGCCTTACAAGGCAAACTATAAAGACCGCCCTCACACTACAGCCACTTCACAAGGACCATATAATATTCCCCAAACAAACGTTTATAAAACGTCACATTCCAAAAATGCCAGTGAGTTAATGGAACAGAATATATCAAATGAAAGACCGCTGTTGCCAAATTTTGAAAAAATACCAGAATTTTTAAAACCTGAAGTGATAATTGAAAATGGGACTCCAATATTAAACACATGGAATCACCTAAAAGAAAAAACAGTTACATCTCATTTAGATGAAACCTCACACAACATACCACCTCAAACCCATAAATCAGACCTTCCAGACATGAAACTGCATAGCAGTCTGCAGAATCATCCTGAGTTCAGTAAATCTGATGATAATGCTCATTCCAATAAGACCTTAAAAATTAGTTCTAATGGCGCAAATATGAACCACAGACCACAACAGCAAATATTTGACAAATACGATGACTTGCATAAGTTGGAAAAACCTTCAACATCAGAGTCACTCTTTGATTTGGAAACTCAGGCCAATACCCCGCGCCCATTTAGCATCCTCCCATCTGGTCCAAAGAGGCCTGATTTTGACTTAAACTCACATGAGTTGGTTGTAGGTCTTTCCCCTCCACCACGAGTCACTCCAAGTGGCAACAGTGGGCACCGTTTCCCTGTGCTTGGAACTGAGTCACAGATATCCTCTCACAGACCTGTTATCAATATTGGGACCCACAGGAGACCACCCATCAGGAATAAGCCACCACCATACAAGTTTGAAGTTCCATTAACAACAGAAACATCCAGTACCACCCATAAGACAAGTGACAAGAGACCATTCTGGATCCGCCCAGCTTTGCATGATATTTCTAGTCCATTAAGCATAAATTCAGACAGTGGCACAAAATCAAATGAAGATGAACTTAAAAATTTTGTGAAGACACCATCCTTATCTCAGGATTCAGATTATACAGAAAGACATCCCATCACAACATGGAGGCCACCTTTGTCTTCAGATGGAGCAAGACCATTGAGACCTCCCGCTTTACAGCCAATAAAATCTAATGTGTCTCAAAGTTCTGTAGCATCTGCTGATATCTTGGGAGGTCCTGATAACCTCAGAGTAACAGCTGGTGCAGTGAAACCTCCTTCCGATTCTAAATCTGTGCTGCAAACTGTAGTTATTGGAAAACCAGTACCACAAGAACCTGTGATATTGCCAACAGCAGTGACAGATCCTGGGAAAAGGAAAACAAATTATAGCACAGGAATTCTGTGGAATAAGGATATTATAGTTGGTTCTGAAATTCCAGAGCTGGAGGAAAAGGGTCATGCTACAGTACCTGTAAACAATGCAAGGAATAAGACATCAATATCAAGTGCTACAGTCAAGTTAAGTACATCAGGGTCAAACACTGTCCATGGCAGTCTCTTTACAAAACCTTCAACTGTGATGGTGAAGCCATCTAAAACTGTAGGACACCAAATGAGTACAAGTTTGGTTAGTGGCCAACACAAAAAAAATGAATCATCCTATCATCCCAGCAATGATAGTGACAATGATGATGAGGATGACAATGTTAATGTTGGTGCTGAATTTGAGATTAAGAATAATCACAAGACAGATCTAGGTATTGAAAGCGCCAGTGATGACAAGATCATATTTAGTAGTGCTGTAGAAATCCCAACACATTATGTTACTCACACACACACCCAAACAGTAACCCTGACAGAGACAACAGTCATCAGTAGTCATGGTCACCAACCTTCAACACAGACTGTTGTTGTAACAAAGACACAAACATCTACTGTGGTTGATACTGTCACAGAAACTGAGATTCACACTTTGGTACGTCCTACAAGTGTTGTTGCCACTGTTACAACTACTGTTTCTGCAACCCCTTCTGTGTATCCACCTGGATCACCATTTGACCCTGCCAATTATCCATCATTCCCTGTCAAACCTGTCTCAACAACACCAATTCAAGACACAGGACATAAGAGCAAGGAACAGCAGCTGAAACCTACTAGACCTTCAGAAGAAAATGAACTGTATGAGGAGAAGAACAGCTATGGTGTAAGAAAAGATAACATCTCCAGCAATATAGGAGTACTTGCTGGTAAGTTTGTAATTGTTTGCTTCCTTATACTATATTCTACTTCAGTATTTATATTCACCCTTTGTATGAGTTAACGAAGGGCAGTATTCCTTTTCACCACCAACCTTCATGAGTAAGTCCAGTATTAAATTCAAACTACTAAAATTCACTGGGTGAAATTGCTCAGTGCTTCTTTGTTTATTATAAAGTTCATAGTGAAATGACAGACATAGACAAACAAATCAGATTGTCTTATGACAGGTTTCTTTCACATCCTTGCCAATTTACCACTCACTAACCATCTTGCCATTTGACACAATATAGTCTAAGATACTGACAGTGGCCTTAAGTGCCCATTCATAAGCAAGTATCTGGACTGTTACACTACACAGCAGTGTGTGTGGTGGCTTGGCCATATGTGGTTCCCAGGTTTCAGAATATTGCCCCCCCCCCCCCCCCCCCCCCCCCTCGCTCCCCCACGGAACCCATCGCAACATAGACGCACACAAAACACAACAAAACAAAAAAACACACATCTA
>Ga0123357_10001275_pt1 | contig 26520 bp, 25 predicted proteins | sample TergutEmb28metaG_FD_89873 | JGI IMG/M metagenome (GOLD analysis project Ga0123357, IMG submission 89873) | Embiratermes neotenicus P4 segment gut microbial communities from Petit-Saut dam, French Guiana - Emb289 P4 | ecosystem: Host-associated > Arthropoda: Insects > Digestive system > Gut ...
CTAGGGTAACTATGAAGCTGTCACAACCTGTACATTGCTAGGGCAACTATGAAGCTGTCACACCCTGTACATTGCTAGGGTAACTATGAAGCTGTCACACCCTGTACATTGCTAGGGTAACTATGAAGCTGTCACACTCTGTACATTGCTAGGGCAACTATGAAGCTGTCACACTCTGTACATTGCTAGGGTAACTATGAAGCTGTCACACTCTGTACATTGCTAGGGTAACTATGAAGCTGTCACACTCTGTATGTTGCTAGGGTAACTATCAAGCTGTCACACCCTGTATTTTTCAGGTGCTGTCAAAATAACTCCCGCACACGATCCCAATGATTATGACATTGGCTGTCGTCATAACCTTCCTTTTATAACCATTTTCAGTGATGATGGATATGTTACCGGTGATTGTGGGACATTTTCTGTAAGTAATCTGTTAATTTTTTTGTAATTACAGTGAAAACAGGAAATGTTTGTCAATTAAAATTTAGAAAAACCTAAAGTGTCATTCAAATTTTGGATTGCATAATGTCGAAATGCCTATCTGCTAGTGAGAATTTCACCACACATACATTTTGTGTTATGCATGGTATTTTGTTATGAGGATTGGATTAAATGTAGATCACATTGCCTTATACTGGTAATGGAGTTAGGTTAGGTTAGGTTAGCTACAAACTGGATGGCTGGGGTTCAGTTCCTGGCAGGGGCAGGAATATTTCTCTCTACTACCATGTCCAAACCCTTTTGACTGAGCCTCCTACCCAGTAATGGGCACAGGGGACTTTTCCCCAGTGGAGAAAGTAGCCAATTTATGAAGCTGATTGCTGTCTTTTTCTAGTTCTGAGGTTAAGAATGTGTGGAGCTACACTTGTACTTCTCCATGCTATTATTCTCAATTATGCTGAGTATTTTGTGATGTATAAAGTTACTATGTGCCTTCTGTTGCAGGGCATGAAGAGGTTCCATGCACGTAAAGCTATAACAGAGGCTTTGAAAGAAAGAGGATTGTATAGGGATACTGTAAACAACCCCATGGTGGTTCCATTTTGCAACAGATCAAAGGATGTGGTTGAACCACTTATGAAACCACAGTGGTAAATGATGCTTTATAATTTGAGGTTCGAGGTTCTTGTGGTGGAGTTGCTGAGGACTGAAGTGTTCTGGGTGGGTGACCCTTTTCTAATGCCGGGAATCCCTCGTCCAAGAACTGTGTCACATCTTCAGGGTCGGGCTGCTTGACCCTGAAGGTGAAGGCACTGCGGTCCATCAAAATGTCAGGAATTACTCTCCAAATAACACGGTGTCACATCTTAGATGGCTGTTCTGGGATGTGATGTGTGTGTGAGTAGTTTCCGCTGTTCTGAAATACAACAGTGCCTTTGCAAAACTGGGGAACTACTCAATGACACAGTACCACATCCCAGAAGACTGCAATATGCAGCCACACTGCTGTGAGAACCTCAAATCTGGTTCTATTCAGGTAGTGTATTCAGCACAATTTTGGTGAATATTTTGTTATGATGTCATTGAATTTTGTGCTGCAAGAAATTTTGTGGTGGTTTTGTATCCATTTAAATATTGTGGTTTGTATTTATTAGGTATGTCAGATGTGATGAAATGGCAGAATCTGCAAAAGAAGCTGTAAGATGTGGTGAATTGAAGATCATTCCTGAGCATCACACGAAGATGTGGTTTCATTGGATGGATAATATTAAGTATGTTGAGCAGTGGAAAGCAAGACAGTGCCTTTTGGCCCTAAAACAGACTTCTGTATACTCTGATGCAAACAGCTGTTTTGTGCGCAGAAGGCTGTATGCCATATACCAAATTTTAAGAGTAAATTGTTTTACAAAAAATCTTTTAAAATGTTCCATGTAATGATGCTGTCAGTTGCTACCTTTGATAATGCTAGAAGTTGTTGAATGAAAGGATTACATAGCATTGGTGGAATGATACTGACAGGGTAAAACTACAGTACTCAGAGAATCCTGTCCCAGTGCCATTTTGTCCACCACAGATCCCAAATGGACTGCCGTTGTATTAGAGAAAGGCTTCCACACTGATCCTTTTTCTTCAACTGCAGTAGGGCTGCTCATGCCAATTTAATCCCCACTAGTCAAAGGTATTAAACAGACTGCTGCATTATCTGCAGGAGAACATCGTGAGAATGGTGCAGTTGAGACTGTCTTGTCACTACTCACCCTGTCCACAGTTCATGGCCAAAAGAAAAATGGCTGTGGTTCCTCCATGACACTCTCCAGACCTTCCTGCCTGTGGTGTGTTCCAGAAAAGATACAGAAGCTGAAACAAGGAAATTGACGAATTATTGGGAATTGGCAAAATTCTCGGGGGATATTAATGTTCTTTTGAAAGAGGAGTGTCAGACAGGCATAGAAACTGTGGTCAGTGTTGTAACTTCTAAGAGGAGTATCTTGAATAGGACATGTTGAAAAGTTTGGTCAATTTAATCTTCTTTGATAAATAAATTCCCATAACTGCTGGGTTCTGTCGCATATTTTTGTCTGTACAACATATAAATTTATGGTCCTTTGGGTTTCATTTATCTCTATTCCATTACTGCAGCATTTCTACCTTGAATTTGAAAATCTGGCAAAGTTAAAATATTTGGAAATGACACTAACAAATGAAACTTGCATACATGAAGAAATTAAGAGCACACTAAAATCTGGGAATGCTTGTTACCACTTGGTACAGAATCTTTTGTCTTCCCATGTGCTAATCAGAACATAAAGATGAAAACATATGGAACTACAATTCTGCATCTAGTTTTACAGGGGTGTGAAAGTTGTTATTAATTAAGGCACAAATCTTATATTTATTGGACCTTGCATCATCTTGATAGTTGAGTAAAGAGAGACCAATTTGATGTCACTTGCTTTATTATTTCTGAGGGGAATATTTGGGCCAAACAGGGAGGAGATATGAAGAGAGTGGAGAAAATTGCATAATGAGGAGCTTCATGATTTGTGGTGCTTACCATTTACTATTTGGCTGATCAAATCAAGGAGAATGAGATGGACGGGCCATGTGTTACACACCGGGAGGAAAGGGAAAGGCATACAGGATTTTGGTGGGGAAACCTGAATGATACAGGCATAGATGGGAGGATGATCTTAAAATGGATCTTAAAGAAATAGTATGGGAAGACATGAACCAGATTTGTGCAGCTGAAGATAGGATAAGTGGTGGGCTGTCATGAACACAGGAGTGAACTTTCGGGTTCCACAGAATGTGGGGAATTTTGTGATTGGCTGAGAAACTGTTAGCTTCTGAAGAGGGACTCTGTTCTGTGTAGTTAACTGTTAGTCAGAGAGGAGTCAGTAATTGTAACAATTGTAAGTTGCTGTTGTAGGTAAAGATCTTACCAGAGTGTGTTATTGCTGCAGGGACTGGTGTGTATCGCGACAGCTTTGGTGGGGACACAGAATTCCAGCATATTTTGTTACTGTGGATGATCCTTCCATTGCAGCAGGCAGTGTAAGTTGACTGAGCTGTAGTTGTGTAGTGAACAGACAGAAGTACTGTCTGATGTTGGCATGTGTTGCTGTTTCCTCTTCATTATGAAAGAAAGCTGTTGATTGTTCTATGGTTGTTTGCTGCATTAACTTGCACTCCTATCTGTTTCATGTATTTCAGCTTATAATTTCTGTTAGTGATATTTACATCATGGTTGGTAAGAGGTTTAATGTGGGTATTGTTGCTAACTGTTAATGTAGGGTTAAGATAATTTGAATGTAAAATGATTATTTGCTAATTTTTTGACTTCAAAGTGTATTGTGTCTGATTTTCCTCAGGAAACTGATAATGAATATTGGGTCAGTGGACATAGCAGAGAAGAAGCATTGGAGAAGGCATGCAAAAAATTTGGAGTTCCAAGTTCCAAGATCACACTTAAGCAAGATGAAGATGTCCTTGATACATGGTTCTCCTCAGGCTTGTTTCCATTTTCTATATTTGGCTGGCCAGATGAGGTACCCTTTCATTTAGAAATTTAGATAAAGTAGGGCGGTACAAAGGCATATGCAAAAGTTCTTGAGCTCTGTGCTAAGGACTAAGAATGGCAAGTAGTACAGCTTTCTGCCACTAGGTGCCATAATATCACTATCTTCTGAGTCAGCCTAGTGCATTTGGCAGCCATACCCAGTTCATTTGCTTCCCATTAAGTGTTTATCATCATGTGTGTTTAGTGTGGTCTACATTTCCCTAATGGCTGATTTAAAGGAACAAACATTTATATTAAGTTTTGCTGCAGAATTGGGAAAACTGCATAAAAAAATGTGTGAAATTTTGAAAACAGCTTTCACTCACAGTGCCATCAGGAAAACATACTGTGAGTGTCAATAGGTCTTCATACAACCAACCTACCAACAAATCTATGTATTTTGATGCACGTTGGCACCATCTTCAGGCAGTCTCATATTAAACTGTTTGATTTTTCACACAACTGGCTGCAAACACTTTTACTAACATTGCTGGTAAAATGCGGTCTTCTCACTGACAGATGCAGAGGAGAATGTAATGTAATGTAATGTAATGCATCATGTACTTTAGGTGCATTAAAGTTTGGTTAGATGAAGACATTTAATATAAATGCACTGCGCAGTGTACATAACACATAAACATACTGCGCAGTGTACATAACATATAAACGTACTGCGCAGTGTATATAACATATAAACGCACTGCGCAGTGTACATAATATGAAGGCACTTTTGGGTGGTTTTCTCACTTCAAACTTGGGAGAACTTCAGTTGAAGATTGTGAGCTTTCAGGTCATCCCTTCACATGCTGCACAGACAAAAATGTGGAGAAAGTTGGCAGAATTGCCATTGAAGAATAATGACATACCATTTTGGGGATCATTGGCACATTAGGCCTTTTGTGTGGAGCATGACAGCAAATTCTAAGGAAAGGCTTGAAAATGCGGTGTATCTCTGTGAAGTTTGAGCCATGGTTGTTTGCTGAAAAGCACAAGAAGTGGTAATTTTTTTCCACCAAAAACATGGCTGGGTTCCCTCACCTTCCTTAGAGCCTCAATTGGCCCCTTGTGACTTTGTCTTTGTTTCTAAGCATGAAATTGCACCAAGGGTGTCATCTGTAGGATATCGCCAACAGTCCCATACATGATTAAAAAAAATTAATTTCCACCAGTGCTTACAGCAATGGCAAAAATGCTGGATGAATTGCATAAATACAGAAGGGGACAAGAGTGACCAATAACAAAAGTTAGCATATACATTTCATTATGGACTGAGTGTGGGGGCTTTTGGATATGCCTTGTTATGAGGTTCAGTGTCCTTTGGCTGTTTACATCACCTAATACAATTGAGGTACGGTGTCATTCAGATGTTTACATTGCCGAATACAGTTAAGGTTCTGTTACATTCAGATATTTACATATGTCTATTACAGTCACATTAGTACTCTTTTCGTTTTCAGACGGATGACCTTAGAGCATTTTATCCAGGAACGCTGCTAGAAACAGGACATGATATCATTTTCTTCTGGGTGGCTCGAATGGTGTTCTTTGGGCAGAAACTCTTGAAACAGCTCCCATTTCGGGAAGTATACCTCCATCCCATTGTCCGAGATGCTCACGGAAGAAAGATGAGCAAATCCCTTGGTAATGTTATTGATCCAATGGATGTGATCAGAGGTATCACATTAGAGGTTAGTAATGCCAGCTGGGCAAACATCTGTGTATACCTTGTTTTATTATGTCCATTTCCATCTTTGCTTCAACTTCATCATCTTGCATTTTCTTTCTGTCACGCTTATTGTTCTCCCATATTTGTCCGTTTCAGCCACCTTACATGACATTCTTCATGTCACTGTGTCTGTTTTAGTAATAAATACTGTGTAACACCCTCGGAATGTTGCTTGCTGAAGAACCCTCATACATGAAGTGAAGTGATGATGACTTTTACACATGGCCACCCTTCTAAGGGAATATTGAAACTTCCGTGCACGATGGTTATTTCTGTGGTACAGCAATGTTCCCGTCCTACCTGTAATGTCAAAGCATAGCACAGACACACTCTCAATACTTGTGATGCCCCACTGCTATGACAGTTTTCAGCACCTAGATATATCAGCCAAGGGAGCTGGGAGACAGGTAAGTATGGTGACTGGGAACTGGGAGACAGGTATGGTGACTGGGAACTGGGAGACAGGTATGGTGACTGGGAGCTGTGAGACAGGTATGGTGACAGAGCTGGGAGACAGGTAAGTATGGTGACTGGGAACTGGGAGACAGGTAAGTATGGTGACTGGGAACTGGGAGACAGATATGGTGACTGGGAGCTGGGAGACAGGTAAGTATGGTGACTGGAAACTGGGAGACAGGTAATTATGGTGACAGGGAACTGGGAGACAGGTATGGTGACTGGGAGCTGGGAGACAGGTAAGTATGGTGAATGGGAACTGGGAGACAGGTAAGTATGGTGACTGGGAACTGGGAGACAGGTATGGTGACTGGGAGCTGGGAGACAGGTAAGTATGGTGACTGGGAACTGGGAGACAGGTAAGTATGGTGACTGGGAGACAGGTAAGTATGGTGACTGGGAACTGGGAGACAGGTATGGTGACTGGGAGCTGGGAGACAGGTAAGTATGGTGACTGGGAACTGGGAGACAGGTAAGTACGGTGATTGGGAACTGGGAGACAGGTAAGTATGGTGACTGGGAACTGGGAGACAGGTAAGTATGGTGACTGGGAACTGGGAGACAGGTAAGTATGGTGACTGGGAACTGGGAGACAGGTAAGTATGGTGACTGGCTGCAGGCTGGACAGCTGAGGGATTTTGAGTCAATTCCCAGGAACAGTTAGAATTTTTCCTTTTCCCTAAAGCATCCAACCCAGAGCTGGGGCCCTTCAGCCCCATATTCAGTGGACACCAGCAGTGAAATGGTCAAGATGTGAAGGTAACTGCTCACATTCATCTAGTGCCAAGGTTTTGAATGAGTGGAGCTGTGCCTTCATGGTATGCATAGGAAACTTTATGTATTGGACATGGGAGAAATCATAAATTGATAAAGAATTTTGGTCATATGGTCTGAATGATTGGTATAGGTATGAGATAACACTCAGATGATTCTTTACAAAACAATGTAAGGTGTAGATGTTTGTAAATGGTTCAGGTACAGGATCATTGATGGGGTCTTGTGAACATGGTGTTGAACTTTTGGGTTCCATATTAGGTGAGGAGTTCTCCGACTGCCTGAGGGACTGCTTGTGTTAAAGGGCTAGCCAACTGTATGACTTATGAATCTTTCTGTTGATGACAAGCGGTGTTTTTTGAACTAAAGGGTACATGTTTTTTGTCATTTCATACGAGGATCAAAGGGAAAATCCTATTGTCCAGGAAGTAACAGGTGGCTGAGTTTCAGCACAGTCTGCTGGATGTGGCTACTGTGAAAATCTTTAATTTTTCTACATGCTTAAAAGACTGTAGCTTTTATTGTTAAGTTAAATTGGTGTGGTTTTCTTATTGCTTAATGAAAACTTATTCTTTGTCTAGAACCTTCATCAGCAGCTTGTGGGGGGTAATCTGGATCCCAAAGAAATTGAGAAAGCTAAAGAGGGACAGAAACAAGATTATCCAGATGGTATACCGGAATGTGGGACCGATGCATTGAGGTTTGCACTCTGTGCATATGTGACTGAAGGTGATTACTGTAGGGTCATGTAACATCACTTGATAATATTACAGGCAGTTATGACACACGCACACACCCACACACGCGCACACCCACACACCCACGCTCATGCATGCGCGTGAGATCCAGAAGTTTGCAAAAATGACCTGTGATGTGGAATAATTCATAAACATACAAAATATGAAAGACATACAGAAATTTTACAATAGAAAAAATTTATACATAGGATTATGGAACAGCTGTAAACATAAAAATTTAATCAACAAACAAAATGATTCTGTATTTAACGGTCATCTTAATGCAATTGCAAGTTATGCCTTTTGAATCCCGAGCATCACACACGTGGGGCGGGGGGTTGTACAAGCCTCGAGTCTGAAATACACCACAGAATTGACAGTCCTACTGCACTGTTATGGCACTGTACAAAGAACTTAATTCAACTGTTCTACTTGGTCTTACCAGCAGAGGTACTTGAGGGGTGTCAGTAGGCTGGTTACAGTAGCTACAGAGCACAGATCATTCTGTGTTGTTGTCTGTTGACCAAACAAAAACAGTCCTTCACAGAGTATCTGTACTATACTGCATTACTAGGGATAGGACACTACCTGTATCTGTAGTCATGGAAGTGAAATAGTGTACAGTGTATGGAAGTAAAGGTGTGAAGAGTCATTTTGGAATGCAGATGATGTGCTGAGGTAAGAACACAAACTCACATTTTTAAAAACAGAAACGATTCTGCTATGGCCTATTGCTCCCTCTAACTGCCTGTTCAGTGATCCCCCATGTCTGACATATTGCAGGCTGTAAGCAAGGTGCCCTCTTGCTCTGGTACCTTAACACTCTGTTAGGGCATTAATAAATGGGTTCACTATGATTAGGGATTTGATGCTGAAATACTTAGAAGTGAGGAAATATACAATTGCAAATGTATGTATTACGTGGCAGAATGGTTCTAATGTTCTGAGCTCTTCATTTGCAACTCTTGTAGGTCGAGACATCAGTTTGGATATTCTTCGTGTTCAGGGGTACCGATTCTTCTGCAATAAACTGTGGAATGCAGTAAAATTTGCCCTTACATATTTGGGTAATGACTTCAAACCTGACCACAAGATTGAGAGTGTCAATGCACCTAGAACAATTGAGAGGAACAACAAATCTGTCAACTCGCCTGGCACTGAAAATGTCAAGTCAGTAGTTGCAAACTGCTTGCTGCATAAAGAAGTGTTGCAGTCTGACAAAACTCTACAAGTTCTGAATTTATACCTCAGAGACTACAGTTACCTGGATGGATTTGTGCCATCACAAGCTGATAGTGCTGTGTTTGAAGCCTTGGGTGGTGATGGTTTGTGCAATACAGGCACAGGGGAGAAATATCCACATGTACAGAGATGGCTGTGGCACATCCAGAGTTTTGGTGATGACAGGAGCTGCTTCAAGTCATCTGAATTAGCAGGCATTGATGCAACAAGTAGATACAAGGTGAGCATGTCAGTTAAACACTTGGGCATTTGTTTTGTAAATGTTTCAGCTTGAGGTATGAAGTGAATGAGTCAGCAAGTGTGTGTGTGTGTGTGTGTGTGTGTGTGTGTGTCAGTGTACATTCATAATCCAGCTTATGATAAGAATATATGGTGTAACTCTGTGGGTTACAGATGGACTTCTTCCTTCAAGTATATGTCATTTTTTGTCACATCATGTTTGGAGTAATGCTGTAGCATATGTCATTGTTGAGCAGTATGTTGTTAAGCAAACGTCTGTTGTGTTCCATTTGTGATTTTGGTGCACCTAGAAAATGGCAGAACTGAAAAAATAGTGTGTTTATGCATCAGACTTGCTTTAAACTTGGGACAGATCCTATGGAAACATTCAAAATGTTGGAAGTAGCTTTTAGAGAGCAGATAGGGGGAAGAACAGATTTCTGTGCGGCTCTTCAAGTTCAAAAGAAGTATGACCTCTATTGAAGATTCTGAATGTTCAGGATGTACATCAACAGGTAAAACAGATGAAGATGTGGAAAAATTGAAAGAACTTGTGCTCAGAAATATAAGAAACACTACTAACAGTGTTGCTGATGTGTTCAGAATTTTATTGGGGTCAGTTCAGAGCATTTGAGGGACAGCAAACACATGTCAGGTTGACCCCAAATTCATGCCTCCTCCCTTACTCCTTCCCAGAGAGTGAGGTATACAAGGGACAGTGTGTGAACATGTGTCAAGAATGTTCAAGACAGGCATGAAAGAATCCTGGGATTACTTTCAAAGATGATTGCAGATGATGAAACATGGGTGTCATGGCATGACCCAGAAAATGGGACAGTAGTGATTCAGGCAAAATCATAGAACACACTTGCCTGGTTTCAAACAATGCACAATTGCTGGGCTGACGGTACAAAATTCAAAGGGGACTACTTTAGAGGTAACAACATTGATTAGAAGGTATGTGTTTTGTCACTGAGTTTGCAGTCCAGAAAGTATTTGATTGCATCACATAAGCATGGAAGACAATCCCCAAATGTTAGGACTTGTAGTGCAAGTGTCATATATACTGTATATGTCCATAGTCACTACTATGAGAATGTTACCTCATAAGATTGTTCCATTTTCCCATTGCAGTTTCTTGGGAATGAGACTCCACTGGACCTATGGATGCTGAGTCGCATATCAGCAGCAGTGGAACAGTGTAATAAGGGATTTGAAAATTATGACTTCCCAATGGCTACTACAGCATGTTACAATCTCTGGTATTATGTCTGTGATGTATACCTTGAGTACTTGAAGCCAGTGTTTCAAAGCAGTGACAGTGCAGCCATTTCAACAGCCAAAATGGTCCTGTACAAGTGCCTGCATGTGGGACTTCGCTTACTCTCACCATTCATGCCCTTCATTACAGAAGAATTATTTCAGAGGCTTCCTCATCTAGCTGAGGGACATCCTGCCAGTATCTGCATTGCGCCATATCCAGATTCAGATGAGGTATATTGTTTGGAGCAACTATCACAGTGAACTTTAGTGTGCTGGGATGTGACACTGTGTCCTTGGTGAGTAGCTGCCAATGTCTTGAAGGGATGTAGTGTTTTCATCAAGCAGTGCTTAGCCTGCTGACACCCTGATGATGCAGGCACTACAGTCGTCTGAAACACCGGGTACTTTCCCAACACACATTGTCACATCCTGCACTACACTAAACATTGACACTGATCAGTGTTTTTCACTATACAGTAATAAAATAAAGTTGCAGGGACTGAAATATACTGCGCTACTCTACTGTGAGGGTGCACGCGGTAGCGCAGTTGGTTGAGGCACTACACTACAGAGCAGGATGTCGCGGGTTCGATCCCTGATGGTGTCATTGAAATTTTTCATTGTCTTAATCCTTCGAGCTGCATTCTAGCTCTGGAGTCGACTCAACCTGTAACAGAAATGAGTACCAGGAATATTTCCTGAAGGGTGAAGGTGGCCAGTGCATAGTGCTGACAACCTCACCACCTTCCTGTGCTGATTGTCATGAAATCTGGGAGCCTCAACCTCCTGGAACCCCCAGGGCCTGTACATGGGTTGCTTTGCCTTTTATACTACTGTGAGAACCTCAAATCTCACAACACATTTTTTCTGTCTGTTTTGTCTATGGTTTATTTAACAGTGCTGTCAGTGTATCACAGCTTTGACCTATTCTGTTAAATGATGTTAATGTTATCTCTTCTCCAGAATGTTCAGTCCAGCTATGGGGCATGAGGCTCTCCTCTCACCTCAATCTAGTGCTGAGGTTATGAATGAATGGAGCTGTAGCTGGGCAAAGGAGAGAACCTGGCCTCCTACAGGTTGGGGGGTTGGACATGCAATTATATCCTCACATCATAAGAACTCAATTGTCTTGAATCCCATGATGAGGCATAGATGCTGAAGTTCCACGTAAGGACAAGAGGTGGTGAAACATTTGTCTTAGGAATTTTCAGAATGCCATTGATATAACTGTAATGCCAGGGCTATAGACTGTGACACTGAGGTCAAAGAACACTAGGAGTGGTGTTGCACTGAGCTGGATATATTATTGTACACTTATGATGATAATTTACTGGTTGACTAGCAAGGAATGTGCTATAGCCACAGTGTATGAAGATTCAATGAAATGGAGCAAGAGGTTGACAATCTGTTTGTCTGTCTGTATGCTGCTTAATATGATTCTGTGACTTCTTTATCACTATTATTGCAGTGTCCATGGAGAAACATGGAAGTGGAATCTGAAGTCGAGTTTGTGCAGAAGATAATTCACACTGTAAGATCTGCAAGGTCAGACTACAACCTGCCAAACAAAGCCAAAACTGAAGGTATGGTATAGGTCTTCAACCATCATGTATGGATATAAAGTGAACTGTGAGTTATTCAAATTCTAAAGGCTAATTCACACATGCCTAAAATGTGGGTCTGTGGCTGTTCACCTGCTGGAATCGTGGGTTTGAATCCCGCCAGGGGTTTGGATGTCTGTCTCTTATGAATGTTGTGTTGTCAGGTAGAGGTCTCTGCATAAGGCTAATCATTTGTCCAGAGGAGTCCTATTGAGTGTTATGCTTCTGAGTGTGGTGAAGGCTTGACAGTGAGGAGGCCCTGGCCCACTATGGGCTGTTGCATCATGAAAAGAATAATTCACACATGCAGGACTGGAGGTGGATTGAACCAAGACTGTGTCATGATTTCTCAAGGCTGCGGTCCAACACGGCACAGTGAGGCAGCACACACACACACCTGTATGTGGTGTGCACCAAGATAAGGCAGTCTGCCTCAAAGTGCTCTGGCTTTTTCCAGCTAACTTGCAGACGTTTATGCTCTGTCATGGCACAGTACAGCTGGTACACAGACATTTGTGTGTGAATTCAGATGTGGCAGTATACTGGGGTAGGGCAAAATGGTATGCCCTGGAGCAGTGCAGCTTTTTCTGGCTAGCACATGGGCTTTCGTGAGAAGCATGGCTCAGTAGCCAGTCCAGTCTGTGCACAGTCACAGTCCAGTTGTCTGTTGTGAATTAGCATTGAAGTGTTTGGGCAATGGTATTCTGTCAGAACATCTGTTTCTGGATTTTGTCCATGTATAATTCTGAACTGAACTCATTGTTTTTGATACTGAATACTGTCAGATGAGAGAGTGGGATGATAGCTGCGCAGGTGTGTCTGACAGACATAGTCACTCTCAGTTGCTGACCCTACCATATTTACCTACAAATGAGGTGCAAAATTTTTTGTAACTTCTGAGAAGTGGGGGGTTACCTTATAATCATGCGTAGAGTTATGCATGTTTTGTACAGATATTTCCCTGAAATCTGTGGAGGGGGGTCTCTGACAGGCAGGTAAAAATGTGATTTCTTCAGAATACTAGGTGAATGTTATAAAGTGAGACCAAGACCAGAAGCAGGTTAACATCATGCTTGCCATTGTAGTGCTGAGAATATGTACTGGACACGTATTACTGGTCCTCACTGGATTTTTAGTGAGTACTTCTGCTTCATCTTTCTTTCCTTTTGAATGTCTTCCTCACTTTTCTCCCTTGTTCTTCCTTCCTTCATTATGTATGACTTGGTTTTGTATGTCTGGACCTTGGTCTTCCTCTTCAGCACTTTTCCATGTCTTTATTCATTGTTGAAACATGACCAGATCTTCATATTCTCTATCATTATGTACTTTTCCTTACATGCTCTCTGTTTTCTGTATCTCATTCTGTCTGTTCTGTGTTTTCTCTGAACCACTTATCACAGTTTACCAGCTTTGTGTCGCAGGACTGCAGTGACACACGAGTGTTGTTCAAGCCTGTCAAAGTGTCATTTTTCTTGGATGTTAATACCATTACCTTCTCCTTCTTCCACCACAGCTTAGGACTTTTGAATGGCTTGGGCTTCATTTCCATCTTTTACATGGTCTACCTGGGTCTGTTCTTCCTGAAGTGTGGTAATGGATGGTGACCTTCAGGTACCTCCCTGCTCCATCCTTTCATTGTGCTCTCATCCAGCTATTTTTATTGTCTGTAATTTTATCTAACTCCAAGAATATATTTAATTCCTGTGTTGTATTTTTGTTTTGTATCAGATCATGCAAGGTACATCTCTTGATTCCTCTTAAGAATTTAATGTCTGTAGCCTGTACATGACATTGGTCTCCATTTGTGCAGACCCATCATGCACCCCAAGTTCACTGGGAGTGAATACTGCTATCTCCATTGTTAAGTATGGCCACCAGTAATGTATAACTTGCAGACATACAGTCCATTACTGCTGTAAAATCTAAAATACTAGTGCCTGTTCCTATATGGTAAAGGGTAATATAATAATATTGTAAAATAAATCATTGTGTTTCAGTTGAATTTTTGATGTCCTGTACTGTAGAAAGTTGTGTTATTTCACCATTATTATTGTTTCAGCTTACATGATGTGTTCTGATGACACTACAAGTATTGTGCACAAGTATCAGCATGCCATGTGCACATTGGCATATTGTTCTAAAGTGGAATTCTGCACATCCCCACCACAGGGCTGTGCAATACTGATGATATCTGACAAGTGTGACGTTCACTTGTTGCTGAAGGTATGTGCAGCAGCTGTACTTGATGCAGCACATGTGCTAGCCACAACATTAACTCTCTGCTGGAAGTACCAGGCCCACACTGTACATTGCTCCCATTTTGAATTTGGGAAGTCTTGAATTCACGTCTCAGCCTGCAGCCCAGACATATATACATGACAGTCATTATGCACTAATGCAGCAGCGTACAGTCAAACAGTACAGAGTCCGAACAGCTGATTTTGAAATTTAATTTTAATAATTTACATCAATATATGCAATACAGCAGGTAAGTACTGTCATTCAAATTAGACACACCTTTAGGAGTAGGTAACAAAATCTGGATGCTGTGGAGAATGGAATAAGCTTGTCCCCAAGTGGGAACCTAAGTATGCAGTGTCAGATATCCCATGTGGAGGCATGAAAGTTGTGAATTTGAGTGAATTTTACTTTTAAAAAATATGTTTTATAGTCTAGCCCCAAACTGAAATTTTCAGTTTAAAATTCAGTGTCATATACTGAGGTATCTTGTACAATACTTTGTTGTTTACATTACATGACCGTCACTGTACAGATTATATCAGCAGAACTGTTTTTGTTCCTTGTTTACCAGTGATCAAACAAGTCACTAATCCGTTAAAACAGTACTGTTATATCAGTAAGAGAACAATTATATTCAACAATGTGTCATTCATGAACATTTACAAACATAACTGTCCAGCACTGCACATAATCCTTTGTTTCAAGTATAGATTTTATGGCACTTGCACTGATGTTCTTTTAAAAGGAACAGCTCAATTTGTGCACTTGTGTATGGTCACCTTATGTACACGTAACATACAGCTGCAGTCCTCGTTCAGTATCACAATATTTAGCAGCTCAACTTTAACCTTTTACGAAGGAAAAATTCTCTAAATAAAAAACAAGATTTTGTAGTTTCAACTGCATCTAACAACTATGGCATGGTGTACTCATTACTGTAGCATGGTGGCTGCTAAACGTAACAACAAGAAGGGTACCAAGTGAACTTCACACCTTTTGGCAGGGGTGCACACACCCGAGATGATTAAATTTTGTATGCTACCTAATTTTTGGCATAATCATTGTAGTTTTTTCCCTTACATCAAAATGTACTATTGTTTTATGTGCAGCAAGCATAAAGGACAGATAATTTTGAGTTTCACAGGTCACATCAGAATTGTGTCCTCTCAATCCTGAAATAACTTCATTTTACCCTTCTGGCATTTAGAATTTGCACATGGCTTACACATTCTTGGAAAATTCGTGTGCCCCTGTTGTGTGTCAAGAGCACCATTGGTCATAAGATATGAAGTTCTCATAGCAGTGTGGCTGAAGATTCAGATCTTCTGGGATGTGATACTGAGTTGTTGGGTGAGTGGTTCTCAACATTTAACAGGCACTGTGATCCTTTCAAACACCAGAACCCACTCATCCAGCAACATGTCACATCCTGAACATCATGTTTCATGGTACAACAACAGGAGAAACACAATTTACGTATTTATGTAACATACACACTTTCACACATACATACTTGCATCCACTGCCCCAACATTCATTTAATCTATATAACCTCACTTGTCTGCAGGGGCTGATTGATCCAGCCAAGGAGCTGGTAAAACTTCAGAAAAAGCAAGACCAACTTGAACAACAAGTAAGGAAGTTGAAGCAGGCAATGGCTGCCCCTGACTACACTATCAAAGTTCCAGAGGAAGTGCGCTTGTCTAACACTGCCAAGCTGACACAGACAGAAGGAGAATTGGTGCGCCTTCTGTCTGCCATGAGTGCACTGAGAACAATGCAGTAAATGTATCAGCAGTATTAGTGGTATAGACATCTTGTGTCTGTGGTCTGGTCACTTGTACAACACAACAACATGTGGGTTTGAGATGCTGTTATAGGCATTCACTGGGGACAATAATATCCCTTTTCAAACAAGTTTTGTCATTCATGCACTTGCCATTCAGTTTTTCTTTTGGTGCTCTTACTTGAAAAGTGTTGGTTCAAATGACGTAAATGTTACATATGTGCTGGGGACCTGAATGACACAATAATATGTAAGTTAGACACACAATAAGCTATAACAGAACCCCATCAAATGCCACACTTCGAGAGCGGAAGCGTTCAGTCTCGGAGCATTCACATGGGTCTTCCTGCCAACAAAATGCTCCTGGACAGGTACTGTCTGTCCAAATACTTCAGTGTTTAACCTCCTAAACAAAATATGTCAGATGCAGTAAAAGTAAGTGGCATCAGATCACATATACAATGCAAAAGAGAAAGCTTTGATTGTGGTCTTTTGGTTTGTGATCCCATGTAGCTGCCTGCTGCCTCCTTTGAAGATGGAAGCAGCAGGTTTAGGTTCCTCCAGATGGCCAGAATAATTAGAACACAATGTACAAGTGTCAGACAATTCAGGAACAAGAAAACAACCACCTGATCAAGTGAATGTTCTTAGATGCAGCTGTGATGTAATTTATAACTTCAACAGTGATGATGATGATGATGATGATGCATACAAATACAGAGTGAATGGAACTTCTGCATTAATATTAGATCTAAATACACTGTCACTATGAATTTTTTAAGTACGTAATTTAACATTAAATTATGTATTCTTTAATATATTATGTCATATAAACTTACCAAAATAGAGTTTTCTTCCATCCCACACCTTTCTGTTGCTACAGCTATCAGTGAGTGCTTTGTTTTTCTTGTGACAAATTTTTATGCCAGAACTTATTACAGCGTAATGTATGGGCTATACAATATCCAAGATGGGAACAGTTGTGACACAGCGGGGCTCAGTGACTGGGTGCTGACTGAACAGTGGTCAGTGCCTGTCTGGCATGGAGACATTCTCATTATGCTCAAGTACAGTCTGGCATGGAAAGTGTGAGTGGAGTGCAGTGTCATGATGTTATGTCCTAACATTACATCAATGTGCCACTGAACATTTGCATTACATGATACTCATACACATGAAATTTCTTGACCAGGTAGTTATTAGCAGCTTCTTCAGAACAACTTTGCTCCCTTGTTAGTACTACTACTATTACTATTACTACTACTATTATTATTACTACTAATATTATTATTATTACTACTACTACTACTACTACTACTATTACTACTACTACTACCACCACCACCACCACCACTACCACCACTGTGCCAGATTCAGCACCAGAGCTGCTGATAGGTATGTATCAAACTGCAGTATGGGTTCTTCTTGCTTTTCAGAGCTTAACTATGGTAGGCATGCAGTTAAGTGTACTCTACATCAAATTGTGTGTGTGTGTGTGTGTGAATTTAAAAATGACTTCAGAGGTATTAACAGGGCTGCCTATTTGACATCACGTATGTATTCTTATTATGGTAAAGAGCTTCCTATTTACTTGTAAGTTTATAAACAATGCTGACAGTAAAAGCAGCTTCTTCAGAAAGCTATTACAACCAACCTGGCTGTAAAGAATTACATGTTCTGTCCGAAATGACCTACTGTAGGCTACATTTCGCTTTCGAATACAATAAAACTACCCACTCATTTTATCTGTCCATCTGACTGTGTACATACTTGTACATGTGTATGTGCATATGTATATAGGTACTGCATCAGAAAAGCTGGAAAATCAGCTTTTTGGGTCCCTTTCTAGCCTACAGATGAAGCTACAAGTGTGAGGGCAGAGTGCCTTAACATGTGACACATATAGTATAATTCTAATACAGAATAAGAAAGTAAATGCTAAATAAATTTTAAGGTATAAATGTGTGTTGGGAGCTTTTGCCACTTGAAGAAGTTTGACCTAGCCTACCTGTAAATGTAGGTCACATTACTGCCACCAGAAGAATACTGTACAATATGTTACCTCAGTGCTATCACCCATGCCTTGTTCCCATATTCATGTAAGTCAGATGGCTTCAGTGGGTTAGTTGATCTAATGTTGAATGACTAAGGGTTCACTGAATGCCAACATGGCTCATCTAAACAGTTCGTTAATTTTTCATTTGTATCAGACTCGAAGTGCAATAAACATGGGTTTGGTGAGGATGCATGCCCACTTTCAATGTCATCCAATAGATCACACTGTGTATTAAACATGGGTGACACCCCACCTTTGCACAATAAAGTTGCAGTTATATGTTCTCTTGTCAACATAAAGTTAAATTCAGGTAGATAAAGTGGTCCTGGTTCTGTGTGAGCTGAATTTTACACTGAGACAATGTAACAAAGATGTACTGGTACCAGTATGGTAATAGTCATAAGCAAATGTAACACAGCCACAACACAGACTGCAGCTTGCCAAACAACATTCTGTGTTATGACTACCATTATACGATGCAGCTTACATACAGAATCAAGTGGCTGAAAGGCACACGCACACACACACACACACACACACCAAGCAGATGTAATGACATGACTGTCCATGTGCACCCACAATGGGAGTTACAACAGAATGTTAGGTTATGATATCATTTAGGCTTGTAGGTGGTTACAAACTTTCCTGAGGAACCTGCTGCCTCCATCTTATACCTTGAGAAGGAGGCAGCAGGTTCTTCTGAAACAGTGGTAACCACCCACTGCCTTACACAGTATCCTGAAGCAGACCACAACACTACTCACACCACAGAAACTTGTCTTGTAGCTCATCTGAATGTTACTGCTGGCTGCAATATAATGTGCATGTTAAGTGCACTGCAATGCCCCTGATGCACACACACTTTCCTACACAATGTGTCTAGTGTGGTACTGCTATCACCCTTGGGGAAAACCCTATTACAGGATAAACTTCAACCTTCTACTGGTGCTGCTAAAATATAAGGAGAATAATAATGAAAGGGCAAATAAATGGGGTGGGAAAGCTATAAATACAGAGGCATGACAAAGGAAGGAAGAAATTATTTGCCCTGTCATCTGTGATGGGTCACATGCTAGTATCTTACACACTTCAAGTATTCTATGCTGTATGCAGAAGTTTAATGTTGCTATTATGGAAATCCTGAAAAACAGCTCATGGTTTTTCCCACCAGATCTGCAGCTAAGTAATGCTACAGGCACCAAACATACCAATATGCAGTAACAAAACCACTGTAATTAACACAGCAACACAACTGGCACAAATTAATTAGACCTACTGCAATTTAGTAGGCGAGTCAAGTCAAAACCTTAAACATGACCGACCAACACTGTGTGTATCTGCAGGCACAGCAATCAGAAGAATGTACTGTGTGTGTGTGGCACATCTGGCAACATGATGCACAGTGACACAGCTATACTGAACCTTTCTGCACTAATTATGTGGTAACACTTTTTTAAGGTTTTTATTTGGCTCACCTTCATAATCATAAGCACACAATGAAAATAAAAGTGACACAGATCAGTCATAACATTTTTATTATCACAGGACAAAACCTGGTCCCAGGATGCGAGGTATGTGAACAGTATATTAACTTTATAGTTGCACAGTAGCCAGTCCAATGAGAAGTAAATGAAAAATGAGAAAGAATGGTAGATAACATTTTTGGTCCCCTCGTAACAAGAGACTACGTCAGAAAGTTTCAAGCAATCACAGTGGCTTTACAAAAATTTAACAATACTCATAATAAACAGACACATGTGATCACAGTTGCATAGAATGTAACTTTACTAAACATCTACATTATTTTCCCAAATGGACACCTTAATACCAAATCCAATACTCTTCTTTAAAGCGGCAAGCACAACGTCAGTGACTACCAAACACTCACTAGGCTGTTCACTGGTAATGGTGTGCATTAGTAGAACGGGCCCCTGGTATGCCACACGTCGCAGCTTAACTGACATTTCAATGCTGTACAGGAAGTCGGTATTGAGAGCACCCCTGCCGATCATCTGCAATAAGATCAATCATGTTAATACTGTACAAGTTCACATTTGACAATGAATCAAACAAAAATATTAGAAGGGCAGGGAAAGGCCCTACAGTGTGCAACTAGATCACAGCAAATTATCACCATGGAGTAGAAGCATATATTGTGTACAGTAGATCTGGCAGTGTGTCCAAAAATGACAAAGCTATACTGTACTTACATGCATTAAATTGGGTGGTAAAACGTGAAGGTCTTCATCTGACCTGCCTTCACACATTTTGTTAAATTAAGTATAATTCTCCACACCTTTTCATAGATGCTGATTAATGAAACTTCCTCACCGCAACATGTCAAAAGCAGCATGCCATACTTGTGGGTTTCAGGTTTTGACACAGGTGAAGACATACTGTAGCCTTCTAGTCATGATAGAGTGTGCTGTAGTAGATAAGGTAAACCTCTTGTCCTTGGTGGGAACTAAGACACGATGCCCTGTTTGTCCAGTTGACAGTCTCATTACTATACTAACTATGCTATCCTGGGTATGGCTTGACATTTAAATGCTGTATTAAATGACACCTCATGGTGTGTTACACACCTGCATCCACAGACACGTGTTCCGTCCAAATACTTTATGGCACAGATAGAATAGGCCCCAGCCAGGAATGAAAAATGCGTGCACAAGTGACTGGAAGGTAAAGTGACACACGGTGCGGGTGAACTTCACTCTGTAAAGAATGTTAAGAACAACATACTGGATATGAACAGTCAGTGGTGCAGCTGGGTCTGCAGTGAGGATAGTATGACTAGTCACAGAGCAAATAAAGATAAATGTCACAATCCTGTTGGCCACATGGTACTGGCAGACTGACTACCTACCTACCTACCTCCCTCCCTCCCTCCTACCTACCCACCTAACTCACTCACTCACTCATTCACTAACTACATACAGCAGTCTTCCTTGAGAACTAACCAGTCCTTAGAAATTCAAGAAAACCCCCTGCATTCTATGAAACCCAAAGGTTCACTACTGCATTCACAAATGCCCACCACTTGTCCCGATCCTCATGCAGATGCTCCAGTCCATGCTTGTCCACCCTCTTTAATGTTATCTTCCTATCTATAACTAGGCCTTCCAAGTGGGCCCTTCCCTTCAGGTTTACCCACCAAAACCATATGCATTCTTCTCCTCCCACATGTGCCATATGCCCTGCTCATCTCAACCTCCTTGAGTGGATCACCTGACAAACATGGTGAGCAGTGCAAATAATGAAGATGAAACTGTAACTTGAGCAAAGGTCATCTTACAAACAGATCAGCTTTAATAACACTACTAATACCTTGAGTATTTTGTGCCACTAACTGTAACACATTGGTATACATTATTTGCCATCAGTTTGTACAGAAGAGCAATGGCTTAAACATCCGGAAGCACAATTCGCACTCTCTGCTGACAGTATTAGCAATCTACAGCATCCTTTCAATATCCAGTAACTATCATTGGTCACTTCCTGTTGCCATGCTGTTCTGCATGTGGGCATCTGGTTCAGAGGGACATGTTAATATGCCAAACGAGCCACCAGGAAGTGGCAACCGACTGTTGGCAGACAAAACAAGGACCATATGACGCAATCCAACATTTCACAATTTCATGGGCATTATGTCCTCCAAGATGCTGTATCCCTCTAAGCAGAATTTAGATCAGTCTCCTGGGATATGATATCTTGTGATTTAGTACACATGAATGCACCAACATTTCACAATCCACCTCCATCATGGGGACAGCAAATTCCTCCAAAATGTTGGTACCCATGTACCAAAGTACAAGGTGTCACAACTTGGCACACTGTCTTGCCACTGCTAACCTCCCACAATATATTACCTAAGAAAGCTGACAATTAACATTTTTTTACTGTCCTTAATTACGACCATCTCTGTTGATGTCGCTCCATCCTAACAACTTCCAACAGAGATGGTGCGTTCATGCTTTGCTGAAACTGGCAGCCATGCTCCAATGGGTGCAGAACACATCCAATGAGAATTGAGGTGACACACATTAATCTACATACCCTGCCCACTGATTCCTGTTGGCTCGTATCGAGCTACAAGCTTGGCCTGGTATAGGTATATAAGCCTGGCAGATTGAGTACCAGGTCATACCTCAGTATGCAGAGGATGGAGACTACTTGACATGGCTGTCAGCCTGACAGGACTGCCACAAAATCATCATGACTTACAGCAACAGCTTCTATTGTCTTCATACTCACTACCTTCTCCAAAATAAAAGGTTTGTTCAATACAAAACAAAGTACTGAAGTTCAATGAGCCTAAAGGTTTGCAATTTTGCCCTTGTAGGATCAACGATCTTGATACACTGTTTTGGCCTTTTGTGACTGGTTCCACCAAAGCATGGCGAGACTGTGTGTCTGACAAGTCAGCTTCTCCTACTAGGTCAGGTGGGTTGCTTTTGTGCTACATAATGCTACAAATACTCTTTTGTATTATTATTATTATTATTATTATTATTATTATTACAGTAGACTGTTGAATATCCAAACTAACTGGGACCAAGGAAATTAGGTTTATCAAATTTTTCAGATAATCAAACATGCATAAGAATATTACCAACAAATACTGCAACTGACCTAGGAAATGGTTTGTAAATGACAACCAGCAAATATTTAAATAATTATGCATACTGAATTTATTTTGATCTTACTGAACTGTTTGACAAAACGTCAACAATAAGTCCACATTTATATTAAAAAAACAAAAAAAAAAAACACGTTATTACATGGTAGATTAACTTGGAACAGTTTATTTTTTAAAATAATTTATCTTGAATTTTCTTTGAACCACGTGTGATCAGTTTTTTTTTTCTGCAGCTCTCTCTCTCATCCTTCTGAATGACAACACCTCAGCAGAACTGCACTCTGTTGCTCACACCATCTCATTGCAGCTTCTAATGCAGTGCTCAGTGATATTTCAGTACAGTAACCAAAAGTTGGGGACATGGTAACTATTTTTTTTAACTGGCAGTGGTTCAGACAATTGACTCTCTACTGTATCATCATCATTATCATCATCATCATCATCATCATGCCTTTTATGCTGAAATTACTACTTATTTTTATTACTGGCATTTTATAAATTTTTGGAACCAAATAGGCCTCTTACATAGAAAATAAATTCAGATGTCTGTAACAGTTTTACTGGTCCATATCATCATGAATGTCAATGCTATACTGCATCTACAGCAAACAACACAGGGCAGTGCTACACTTACCCTTTTGGAACACAATAGCAGCTCCCAGATATCAGATCACAATGTGAAGACTTCAGGTGCTGTACCATCTCACTGACACTATGTGCTTGATCACAGCCATCAACCAGGCAGGTGAATGTGCGAAAGAGGCACGTCTGTTCATGTGCAGCCTTGTCAGCCTGGTACATCACTTCAGCACAACCATCTGCGCAATATTTGCATGGCAGCAGCAGTTTCTGCAGTACTGCTTCTGCAACATAGTTGCGTGCTTCTGATTTGGGGCGCTTGCACAATGGGCATGACGTAACTTGTGTCCAGCAGTCATTACACACATGATGACCTCTTTCGCACTGCAGGACAGGCGATGTAACAATCTCTAGACAAACTGGACATTCCAGGGCATTCAAAATACCAGCCATATGACTGACATCTTCCAGGTGGCTTTTAGTAGTCTGGACTTCCTGTACGTGGAGAAGACAGCTATGTTATATACATAATTTTGGCAAGAAACAGAAATGTGTGACAGTTGTGAAAAAAGAATTAATGCTATGTAGCAAGAATTCTTCTTTGAAAGCTAAAAATTTTTCAGCTATTCAAGAAATTCACCACACTTTAAGGAACCGGTTGGTTTTTATAGATTACTGTACATTTTTCAGGTTCCTGTACATTTTCATTACCAGTATTTCAAACATTCCTGAAACAAAATGTTTTCATGCAACACATTCTAAAGTTGTGTTAGTTTTATTGGACCCAAGAAATCATTAATATCGAGCCTCTACCGTACGTGTAAAGTGCAATTTCAGATTCTTACAGTGCTGCTGATGGAGCTTTCTGTGATATGATGTCGTGTCAACTGCTAAACTGACACCAATCTTGATGTCTCCATCAAGGCCTGTGTAGTCTACCCTTTTACAACAACTGGATCCCTGCTGATGGAGATAGCCAGCATCTCCAAAATATGAGAAGCTACTGAGGCCCTGTTGATGGAGACAGCAAGCATCTCCAAAACATAAGTAATAATTGGGATCCTACTGATGGAAACAGCACACACCCTCAGAACACCAGAACCTTTGCCGATCGACACGGCATCACATCTCAGTAGAAGTGAATCATCAGGTACTTGTCAATTCCAACTGTCTGTGCATATCTGTCATCAACAAGAGATACTACAAACAATTCACAACAGTGTCTGCTGAAACAACAACACACACACACAAAACCAATTTAATACAATTTTCATATATAATGTAACATCTTAATGTTCCTTCCCCTTGCCTTTCCAACACTGTACACTGCGATCTATTTGCCTTGTTCCAGAACCTAAAATCATACTTACATGGAATACAAAACAGCTAAAACTTACTTCATGTTTTGGACATTAGGTATTTTCCATATTGATATAAAATAATACAGCTTATGCCCCATGAAAACCATATCAAAGAAAACAGTAGCTGAGGAACTGCTTGTGCTACAAGCAGTTCTTGTACTTGCTGGTCTGTATCCTACACAAATTAACTTTAAATGCACTTACTCTGTCAATCATGCCAGGCTTGCTCTCTGAAACAAACAGACAGCCAATTATTAATATGAAACCAATGCATTTTAAAAATACTTTTCCATGTCAAAAAAATAACAAACCAGAAAGCATGCACTGTCACAGCAGCAAACAGTGTTGTCAGATTGAAAATGCTGTTATTAGCACAAGGAATCCAATAATTTCCTTCAATATTACATATAAAACCTGGACCATGCTGTGGTTCAGGTGGCTAGCTACCAGCCTCTCACTGCAGAGGCCTAGGCTCAATCCCAGGCCAGTCCACACAGCACATGTGGATAAAATGGCAGTGGGGTAGTTTTTCTCTAAGCACTCTGGCTTCTCCTGTCAGTATCATCCATCAATGCTCCATGCTCATGTAGTCACATATCACATATGTTATATAGTCTTAGCAACTGACAGTGTCATTAAATAAAATGCTTTAAAAGAATATACTTTCACCAATTTTCATTCACCTTCAAGGTTGAGTAACGATCTACTGACCACTGCAGAAGAAGGCAGAATGTTCTCTCAAAATATGAGGATATGATTACCCCACATTGCAGCACCACATCCCAACACAAGTAAACCCTTCCCTACACACTTCTCAACCTTATAACATCAGATCATTAACAACAGCCTGTATTGTAACTAGACAAAACATGGGTTAATCATAACTACTCCAAAAATTACATCTGGCAGGATTCATGACGAATGCGATGTTTCAAAATTCTTCCACAAAAAGCAAGCACACTTATCTTGTGCCTCACAGTATCAGTTAACGGAAGCAACTGCAACACTGGTACCACCCAGCTAGTGTCCATGCAACTGCAACACTGGCACCACCCAGCTAGTGTCCATGCAACTGTAACACTGGCACCACCCAGCTAGTGTCCATGCAACTGTAACACTGGCACCACCCAGCTAGTGTCCATGCAACTGCAACACTGGCACCACCCAGCTAGTGTCCATGCAACTGCAACACTGGCACCACCCAGCTAGTGTCCACGCATGATAACACTGACTTTTATTAACTCAGCTCCATATACCTTTGAGTTCTACATCTCATATACAGTGACAGGACAGATCACCGACACACTGCACACAGCATGACACTTTACTGGCATATGCTATTCACCGGTTGGGTGACAAATGCATCCACTGTCAATGCAGACTGTATCACAAGCATTAACCTTGGTAATGACATCACTGATAAAGCACTAAAACTTCACAAGATCAGGCCTTAGCTCTTCTGAGATGTTCTGCAGTGTCTGCTGGTAGCTGGTTACCAGTGCTTCAGGATGGCCTATCAATCCCATTGTCATGTGTCATGCAGTCCAAGAAGAATGCCAGGCTACATGTGAATCTGTTGTGGTGCAAAAAGAACACTTTTTTTCAAATAATTGTAACTTTTTTTATTTTCAATATAAAAAAAAATATGTTAACACCAAAACAACCTGTAATAAATGCAGTTTTGATTACCTACATTGATTACTCAATTACAGAAAATTATATCAGAAAGATGGCGTCCTTCTTGCCGTACACACGTCCGGAGCCTCTCCTCAAAGTTCTGCATCACATTTACTAACATTTCTTGTGGCACAGTTGCAATTTCTTCGCGAATGGAAAC
>Ga0123357_10001276_pt1 | contig 26508 bp, 25 predicted proteins | sample TergutEmb28metaG_FD_89873 | JGI IMG/M metagenome (GOLD analysis project Ga0123357, IMG submission 89873) | Embiratermes neotenicus P4 segment gut microbial communities from Petit-Saut dam, French Guiana - Emb289 P4 | ecosystem: Host-associated > Arthropoda: Insects > Digestive system > Gut ...
TCCGGAACGTGGATATGAACGTTCCAATTTTCAAAAACATCTTCCGGGATGCCAAAGCGTGGCGCATGCGCTTTAATATATTCTAATGCCAAAACGGCAGATTCTTTCATCACATCTCCCAGATTTCCTGTCAGCGTTAGTTTAGAACCTTTGCCTTTACTTAAACTGGTTTCAACGAAAAGGATTTCTCCTCCGGTGGCTGTCCATGCCAAACCGGTGACAACTCCGGCATATTCGTTCCCCTGATACCGGTCTTTTGTATATTCGACAACTCCTAAATATTCATATAAATCATTTTCTTCTAATCGTTTAGGATATTTTTTCTTTTCTGCAATCGCTCTTGCAATTTTCCGCATGATTTTGGCTATCCGCTTGTTTAATTCTCTGACTCCCGATTCGCGCGTATAGGATTCGATGATTGCTTCGAGCGATTTTTTGGAAATATCGAATTTTTCTTTGGGAATGCCATGAACTTCCAATTGATTGGGAATCAAGTGGCGCAGAGCGATATCCACTTTTTCTTCCAGAATGTAACCGCTCACTTCAATCAGTTCCATCCTGTCTAATAAAGGCTGGGAAACTGTATTCAAAGCGTTAGCCGTTGCAATAAAAAGAACTTTTGATAAATCAAAATCAATGTCTAAATAATTATCGTGAAAAGCGGAATTTTGTTCTGGGTCAAGTACTTCCAATAAAGCGGCGGCTGGGTCTCCGCTGTAATCCTTTCCTATTTTGTCAATTTCATCTAAGATAACAACCGGATTTGAAGAGCCGGCTTTCTGGATATTGTACATGATGCGTCCGGGCATAGCGCCGATATACGTTCGCCGGTGTCCGCGTATTTCCGCCTCATCATGCAATCCGCCCAACGACATTCTGACGTATTTGCGATTCAGAGCCTCTGCCACTGATTTTCCCAAAGAAGTTTTGCCGACTCCCGGAGGACCGTACAGGCAAATAATCGGCGATTTCATGTCGCCTTTCAGTTTCAATACGGCTAAATGTTCAATGATTCGCTCTTTCACCTTTTCCAAACCGAAATGGTCTTTGTCTAAGATTTTTTTTGCTCGCGTCAGGTTGAAATTATCTTTGGTATAACTGTTCCAAGGTAGAGAAATAAGAACCTGAATATACGACATTTGTGTGGAATAATCCGGAGAATGCGGATGCAAGCGCTCCAATTTTTGCAATTCATTCTCAAACAATTTCCGCTGCTCGGCGGTAAAGTTGGTCTTTGCCGCTTTGTCCTTAATTTCTTTGATTTCAATATCGTGAATGTTTCCGCCCAGCGCTTCCTGAATATTTTTCATTTCCTGTTGCAGGAAATATTCGCGTTGCTGCTTATCAATATCGACTTGCGTTTTCCGGCGGATGGAAGCCTTGATATCCAGCAATTGAACATCGTGGTCGATTAAAGTTAGAAGTTTATTTAAGCGCTCCTTCACATCGTCGGTGGCAATGACATCCTGCTTTTGTTCAGCCGTTGCTTCTACGGTCGAAAAAGCAAGATTAACCAAATAAACATGATCTTTTGATTTACGAAGCGAGTCGAGTACAAATTCAGGTAAACCCATTTTTTCGGAAAGCATTTTCAGCGTCATATCCCTGATCGACTTCAATTGTTCCTTCAATTCCTTGTCCGATTTATTGGGAAAAACATCGGATAAAGCGCTAAACCACCCTTTCAGATAAGGTTCTTTGACTGTAATTTCGTCTAAGTGAATGCGGCTGACGCCCATCAGTAAAACCGTAGTATTGTCTTCATTTTCTTGCATCAAGTTAAGCACTCGCGCCAAAACGCCTACCGGAAATAGATCGTCGAACCCCGGATCATTTTCCGTTGCGTCTTTTTGGCAGAAAACCCCAATAATTCCATCCCGCTTATGAATTTCCTGAATTAATTTCAAGGACTTTGAGCGTCCGACATTGACCGGAGTAGGGATTCCCGGCAGGAACATCATATTTTTCAAAGGAAGAATCGCCTGTTCCTTTAAAAATTCATCCGGACTAATCGGCTTGTTCTCAATTACTATTTCCATCGGTGACGTTAAAATATCCTCCATTCGGTTTTTATTTATCAAATACAATTTTTATCTTTGTAGTCAATTTCCATGCCAAAGATATAAACAATTCTCTGGCTTCGACGTTCTAATATATATTTAATCTAAAAAATACAATCATGAAATTGATAGATGTAGCTTCTTTTGACTTTCTCAATGATTCCGATATTTTAGAAAGCATTTTACTTGCCGAGAATATTCCATATTTTATCAACAGGCAATCCAATTCTTACGTCTTTCAGGGAAGCGGCGGGACACTTTCAGTAAATGAAAATGACAAAGAACGGGTTATCCAAATCATTAGAGAAGCAGGATTTGAAAGGTTTTTGATTGATTAATGTTTATTTGCCGTTAATATTCGTCTTTATTAAAGAAGAAATTGAATGTTATTATTTTACTAATAATAAGGCTATTAATATTTTTGTGCCTTAGAAAATTGTATTTTTAGACAAACTTATTTAACTGTAAAAACCACAAAATACTTATTGGATTATCTGAATATGTCTTAAATTTTTTCGTAACTTTGCCGATTCATAATTGATGATATGGATAAAAAGAAACCGTCGGGAAAACAAAATGAAAAATTTTTCAAGTTAGAAAATTTGAAACAGTTTTTTAAAAGTAATGCAACTCACTTTGTGATTGGCTTAATCATTTTTGTGATTGCTATTTATGCTTCTATTGCTATGCTCTCTTTTTTCTTTACGGGAGCAGCCGACCAAAGTAAAATCGAAGGCGTTTCTTTTTTTCACTGGGGCAGAATAGAAGGCATAACCAATTGGACGGGAATGCGCGGAGCTATCCTGAGCGACTGGTTGATAAACAAAGGCTTCGGCGTTTCCACTTTTTTCCTTCTTCTATTCTTAGCTTTTGTCGGACTGCGTTTAATGAAAGCCAAATATGTCAGCTTGATCCGATATTTCATTATTTGTTCCATACTTACGATTTGGACTTCGGTTACTTTATCGTTTTTTTTCGGCAGTTTTTTTAAAGATACAGCCCTTTATATCGGAGGAGCGCATGGCGATCAGTTGTCTGATTTAATGGAAAATAATTTCGGTATTCCGGGTACAATCCTGATTATTATCGTCGTGCTGATTCTTATTCTGGTGATGGTCTCTTCCCGTACCGTTCCTTTTTTACAAAAATTTTTTAAATGGAAACCGAAAAAAGAAAAGGTTGAAAAAGAAGGAAAAACAGATACTATAACTTCGGTAATTGAGCCGGAAAAACCGGAAAAAATAACAAATACACCAATAAAAAGTAAAGATATTCCCTCAGTACCGAAAGATACCGATTCGGACGATAAGTTTACCGTTATCGTACCAAAACGGGACGATGATGACAAACCCTCTACTCCACAACCTGTTCCCGGAGTATCAACTCAAAAGGACAATGAAAACGAAGACGATGATTTGGCGAAGTTAGGAGCTTACGATCCGACCCTGGATTTGTCGTCTTACAAAAAACCGCCACTCGACTTGTTGAAGCGATACGATCAAAATGAAACCCAAGTGGACATGGCGGAACAAAATGAGAATAAAAACAAAATCATACAAACCCTTGAACATTTCGGAATCAGCATCAAGTCTATCAAAGCGACTGTAGGACCAACCGTTACGCTTTATGAAATTGTTCCGGAAGACGGAGTGAGAATCACGAAAATACGAAATCTCGAAGATGATATTGCGATGAATCTGGCGGCGCTCGGAATCCGTATCATTGCTCCAATGCCGGGAAAAGGAACGGTTGGAATAGAAGTTCCGAATAAAGATCCGCAAATCGTTTCCATGTATTCTATTATTGCTTCCCGTAAATTTCAGGAATCCACTTACGATTTGCCGATCGCTTTAGGCAGAACCATTACCAACGAAGTTTTTATGGTCGATCTGACTAAAACGCCTCACTTGCTGGTTGCCGGAGCTACCGGACAAGGCAAGTCGGTCGGTTTAAATGCTGCAATCACTTCGTTGCTGTATAAGAAACATCCCGCCGAATTGAAATTCGTGCTGATCGACCCTAAAATGGTGGAATTTAGTATTTATTCCGCTATCGAAAAGCAATTTCTGGCAAAGCTGCCCGATGCCGAAAAACCGATTATTACCGATTTTACCAAAGTAATCTACACATTAAATTCCTTGACGAAGGAAATGGACGACCGCTATGAGTTATTGGAAAAAGCCGGTTCACGGAATGTAAAGGAATACAATGAAAAGTTTATCAACCGTCGGTTGAATCCCATGAAAGGACACCGCTTTATGCCCTACATCGTAGTGATTATCGATGAATTCGGCGACCTCATCATGACAGCCGGCAAAGAAATCGAACAGCCGATTGCACGTATTGCCCAAAAAGCCCGCGCGGTAGGTATCCACATGATTATCGCTACGCAACGACCGACAACCAATATCATTACCGGAACAATCAAGGCAAATTTTCCGGCGCGAATTGCTTTCAGGGTTATTTCCATTATTGATTCCCGAACAATTTTAGATACTCAGGGAGCCAATCAATTGGTTGGTCGCGGCGATATGCTCTATACGCAGGGAAACGACATGACCCGTATTCAATGCGCTTTCGTTGACACTCCCGAAGTCGAACGGATTTCTAAATTCATCGGCAGTCAGCAAGGGTATCCGACCGCGCATTTATTGCCGGAATATGTCGAAGAAGGAAACGGAAAGCAGCCGAGTAGCGCCGACCTTTCTAAACTTGACCCGCTATTTGAAGATTCCGCCCGTTTGATTGTCACGCATCAGCAAGGTTCTACTTCCCTTATCCAACGAAAATTTGAAGTGGGATACAACCGTGCCGGACGAATAATGGACCAATTGCAATTAGCTGGAATCGTGGGTCCGCAGACGCAAGGCGGAAAACCGCGAGAAGTGTATATACAGGATGAATATCGTTTGGAACAAATATTAAAAAACTTAACAGAATGAAATTAATAACCTGCCTGCTGTTTATCGTGATTGGGCTGTTTTTCACAGCGCCGGCATTTACCCAAAAGGACGCTAAAGCCAAAGAGCTGTTAGACAAAACGTCGGCAACCCTCAGCCAGTCCGGAGGAATGTCCGTGTCTTTCACAGTAAATGTTAACGATATAGCTAACAAAATCAAACAAAGTTTTGAAGGACAAATTTCTTTGATAGGTGCCAAATTCTTTTTGACTACTCCCGACCAGGAAGTTTATTATGACGGTAAAACGCAATGGACGTATGATAAAAACATTGGAGAAGTAAGCATCTTAGAGCCTCAGCCGCAAGACATTCAAACGTTGAATCCGGTTTCGGTTTTTGATTTGTACAAGACAAATTGTAATTATAAATACAAGGGGGAAAAAATCGACAATCAAAAGAGGAAAGTGCAGGAGGTGTCGCTCTTACCAACCAATGTAAAGGAAGATATCAAACAAGTCGATATACAAATTAATCCAAGCGATTCGATGCCGGTCTTTTTCCTCATCACTTACAACGACAAGTCGGAATATCGAATCTATATTGATAAATACCAGACCAAATTAAATCTTCCCGACAGCCGGTTTGTTTTTGATACAAAAAAATATCCGAATGTGGATGTGAATGATTTACGATGAGTTGAAAGTTGAGAGTTGAAAGTTGAAAGTTAATTGATAATGAAAGAAGTAGAAAAAATAAAGTGTTTGATTATAGGGTCGGGACCGGCGGGTTATACTGCCGCTATTTACGCTTCCCGGGCAAATTTATCGCCGGTATTGTATGAAGGAATGCAGCCGGGTGGACAGTTGACGACTACATCTGAAATAGAAAATTTTCCCGGATATCCGGATGGAATTTCCGGTCTCGACATGATGGATGAATTGAAAAAGCAAGCTGCCCGTTTCGGAACAGATATCCGAATGGGAATCGTTACCGGATGCAACTTTTCTCAATCTCCTTTTCAAGTGACGATTGACGAAGAAAAGACGGTTGAATCGGAAACGGTTATCATCTGCACCGGGGCTACCGCTAAATACTTGGGACTTCCCGACGAAGCCAAATACAGGGGAACCGGCGTATCGGCTTGTGCCGTCTGCGATGGTTTTTTCTACCGTAAAAAAGACGTAGCCGTAGTTGGCGGAGGCGATTCCGCTTGCGAAGAAGCGATTTACCTTGCCGGATTAGCTAACAAGGTCTATCTGATTGTACGCAAGAACTATTTGCGGGCTTCGCAAGTTATGCGGGAACGCGTATTGAATCACCCGAAAATAGAAATTCTGTTTAATACAAACACTTTGGGACTCTTCGGGGAGAAAGGCGTAGAAGGCGCTCATTTAGTTAAATTTGCCGGCGAAGCAAGCGAAGAACGGGTTGATATTGCTATCGAAGGTTTTTTCCTTGCTATCGGGCATAAACCCAATTCCGACATTTTTAAAGATTATTTAGAGCTGGACGAAAACGGATATATCCAAACAGATTGGGGAACAACAAGAACCAATATACCAGGTGTTTATGCGGCAGGAGACGTAGCCGATTCGCATTACCGGCAAGCCATTACGGCTGCCGCCACCGGCTGTATTGCCGCCCTTGAAGCAGAACGCTTTTTAGCGCGAAGCTGATTGATAATCATTGATAAATCCGGCGCATAACCAATTAGCTAAAGCTTGCCGATTACTTCCCGGCATAAAACGCTTTTGGTCGTTTTCGTTTTGCATATTGGCTAATTCAACAAAAAGAGAAACGGGCGTTGTATTTCTTAAAACGTACAAAGGACGTGTCGAAACCGTCCCTGAAAATCCCCTGTCCGGCTGATGCTTGTCATAAAGACTCTGAAATGTTTTTCGCATTGTTTCCGCTAATTTCAGACTTTGGGTTTTATTCTGCCTTCCATTCTGATAATAGAAAAACACGTCCAACTGCTTATTTTTGCTCCGGCTGTCCAAATGAATGAAAATTGCCCTTTGGTATTTATTTTTCGTTTTGAAACTTATACGGTTGATCTCATTGGTTTCTTGTTTCAAACGTCCTATTTGACTTAACGGAATTTCTTTTCCCATACAAGTTTGATTTCTGCTGTTATTCAAATATTTATCATCACGAATTCCGGCGGTCTGGTTTTGGATAATAACGTGAACAGTTGCGCCATGCTCCAGTAAACTAAGAGCTAAACGAAGTATAATATCATAAGCGTATTCGGCTTCATGCAACTCATGCCCGTCAACTTTGGCTATTGCTCCCGGATCAGGGCCTCCGTGACCGCTGACTAAATAAAAACAGGCGCCCGCTAATTTATCATCTTTTATCTCATAGTTTTTGTATTTTTCTCCGAACAAAGGCTGAATGCCCGTTTTGCCTTTCTCCTTTATTTCCTCCTTTTTTTGAGGAATAGCTGCCGTAAGAGGCGGTAAAAGGTAAGCACGTCCTTGAATCAGCGAATTTGATTTTCCTAATTTATTCTTGTTTAACCGGATAAATTCGTCATACTGTTTTGCATCCGTCCGGTTATTACGCTTTAAAAAGGAATGAATTCCTTCTCCTTTTCGAGGCGTATCTTTCTCTTGACTAAATGATAGAGAAACGCACAAGCAGAAAATAATAAATAAACAAATTCGCTTCATTAACTATTCTTCCCAATTGAATAATGCAAAATTAAGTAAAATAACAGAGAAATCCAAGTAAGTTGAATTGGTTAATAAAAATAAAATATTATTAATTATTTATAAATTTATTGTTTTTCGATAAATATTTATTGTTTATTTAAAAATAACCTTTACCTTTGCATATCGAAAAACGATAAATATTTATTGAAAAACTTTTATAAAACAATAGAATTATGAATACAAGGTTAAAAATTGTTTGCGTCCTGTTCGGGATTATTTATTTTTATTTTGTCGGAGCGTCTATTTATAATGGAGTTCCCAGTTTCATAGCAGGTTTTAACGAAGGAAGCGCTAAAGCCCAAAGAGAACATAATGAAAAAAATAACAGCGCTTTTGATAAATCTGCTCAAACCGAAATTGTTTTTTTTCAGGTAAAACCGCTCTCCGGTTCTTTTTCTTTCCCAAGTTCTGTTGAAAATTTAAAAACCGGCATTCCTATTCAAGCCGAATTTCAGGCTTTTATTGCCAAAATAGATACAACCCAACGCCCTTTGTGGATCAAAGCCGGATATCTTGTCTTTATATTATTAGCTTTTCCGATGCTGTTTGCAATCATATTTATTCCGATACAGATCTACAGAGTGATTCGTTCCATAGTTAAGAATGAAATCTTTAACCATCGAAACGTCAAGCGGATTCGATGGATTGGCTATTGTCTGTTGTTCATTTTTGCTGGGGAAATATATGGAAAGTTTATTTACACTGCCGAAGCGCGGGCATTGGTACAGTTGGAAGATTACCGGATTGTTTTTAAAATGGGCGCGGATTATTACTGGCTGCTTTTCGCCTTAGTTACTTTCATGTTTGCCGAAATACTGAAAATTTCCCACACAATGAAAGAAGAACAGGATTTAACGATTTAACAAAAAACAGATACTATGCCGATAATTGTAAATTTAGATGTGATGATGGCTAAACGGAAAATTTCCCTGAATGAACTTTCGGAAAAGGTCAGCCTAACTCCGGCTAATCTTTCTATTCTGAAAACGGGGAAAGCGAAAGCGATTCGATTCAGTACGCTGGAAGCGATATGTAAAGAGTTGGGTTGTCAGCCGGGGGATATTTTGGAGTTTAATGATTAATGATGAATGATGAAAATATATAAATTTAGTATAAATCAATTAAAATTAAAATGTTATGAAAAGTTTCTTTAAAATGTTGTTTGCTTCTGTTATAGGAGTAATTGTTGGGTTCCTGATAATATCCGTTATCGGATTTGTTATCTTTGCCGGAATGGTGGCGTCAATGGGTAGTTCCACTACGTTTAATTTACAGAAAAACACCGTACTTAAGGTGAATCTGAATGAAAAGACAAGTATTGCCGAACAGAATAATTCAAATCCTTTCGATGCAATATTTAACCGTAACGGCGAATCCTACGGATTGAACGATATTCTTTCGGCAATCAAGAAGGCGAAAGATAACGACAATATCAAAGGCATTTTCTTAAATGCAGGACTTTCGTCTGCCGGTTTTACAACGATGGAACCGATTCGCAATGCGTTGCTGGATTTTAAGAAAAGCGGTAAGTTTGTTATCGCTTATGGAGAGAATTTCTCACAGCCAACTTATTATGTAAGCTCAGCCGCCGACACAATCTTTATGAATCCTTCGGGTATTCTTGATTTTCGCGGATTAGCAACTTCCCTTCAATTCAATAAAGGCGCTTTTGAAAAATGGGGGATTGGAATGCAGGTTTATAAAGTAGGCACCTATAAATCAGCCGTAGAGCCATACATTCTGAATAAAATGAGCGATGCCAACCGCGAACAGGTAACGTCTTTTCTAAACGATATTTGGGGAACGGTGTTGAAAAATGTTTCCGAAAGTCGCAAGGTTTCTGTAGAACAGTTGAATCAATATGCCGATGAACTTTTAACGCTTACGGATCCAAAAAAAGCGGTTGACTACAAACTAATCGACGGATTAAAATATGCCGACGAAGTGGATAGTTATCTGAAAAGCCGTTTGAATCTGAAAGAAGACGACAAAATTAATTTTGCGGGAGTTAAAAATATGCTCTCTGTTGCCGAATCCGCTAAAAAAATCATCAAAGATAAGATTGCCGTATTATATGCCGAAGGCGAAATCATAAGCGATGCTGCCATATCCGGCTTTTTACCGGGCAATTATATTACGGCGAAAGAATATGTGAAAGAGCTGAATAAGCTGAAAGACGATAAAAATGTGAAAGCGGTCGTATTTCGCGTAAACTCGCCGGGTGGAAGTGCTTATGAATCGGAACAGATTTGGCATGCCGTTAAAGAACTCAAAGCTGTTAAGCCGGTTGTCGTTTCTATGGGTACGTATGCCGCATCGGGAGGATATTACATTTCGTGCGCCGCAAACAAAATTGTCGCCGAGCCGACCACGTTAACCGGCTCTATCGGAATCTTCGGCTTAATCCCGAACGGAGCAGAATTAGCAAAGAAAATGGGCGTTACCTTCGATGGCGTTTCTACAAACAAATTCTCCGATTTTGGCGGAGGATTTTTGTCTATCCCTTATCTTAGTATTGGACTGTCATTACCCGCCCGCGCATTAACAGATGCAGAAGGCGCTAAAGTACAAGCATATATAGAGAGAGGATACGATTTATTTACAACTCATTGCGCCGAAGGACGGGGAAAAACCCAAGCAGCGATTGATTCCATCGGACAGGGGCGTGTATGGACAGGCAATCAAGCGTTGAAATTGGGATTGGTCGATGAATTGGGTGGTATAGACGCAGCTATCAAAGACGCCGCCGAATTAGCCAAAGTTGATAATTACTCCATTAACGAGTATCCCGCCAAAAAAGACTTCTTTATGGATCTTTTGAATAGTTCAACCGAAAGCGCCGGCGAAAGAATCATGATGGAAATTGTTGGGAAAGATGTATATCAACAAAAGCAAATGCTGAAAGCATGGCAGAATTACGATATTCGTCAAGCGATTATGCCGGAGTTTATTAATCAATAAAATAATTTTCAAAAAAATTATTACCTAAAGTAAACCTTTTATAAAAAAAGTTGTCAATATACTGTTTGGCAACTTTTTTTGTTGCCTTTTTAATTAATTTTATAACACATTAGCATTATGAAGAAAGTATTTAGTTTAGTATTGGTTGTTCTATTTGTTGTCTCTACTTCTTTTGCACAAACTACGACTACTCAACCTGCAGCAACAACTGCAAAAAAAGAAGTAAAAAAAGCTGAAGCTAAAAAAGCCGATACGGAAACGGCGGTAACAAAAAAAGCCGGCGCTACAAAGGCAACAGTGAAAAGTGACGCAGCAGCTACGAAAGCAACAGTGAAAAGCGATGCCGCTGCTACAAAAGCAACTGCAACAAAGAAAGCTGAGACTGCGAAAGCAGCAGTGAAAAGTGATGCCACAGCTACGAAAGCAACGGCAACAACAAAAGCTGAGACTACGAAGGCAGCAGTGAAAAGTGATGCCGCAGCTACAAAAGCAACGGCAACAACAAAAGCTGAAGCTACGAAGGCAGCAGTGAAAAGTGATGCCGCAGCTACGAAAGCAACAGTAGCAGCAAAAACAGACGCAGTAAAAACAGCCGACAAGGCAATAGGCACCGACGCAAAAGGTCGTACTATTTATGAAGGTCCGAAAGGCGGTAAATATGTACTTAGTCCAAGCGGAAACAAGGAATATATAACCAATAAAACTACAGATGGTAGCGGAAAATAAAAAATTCTTTGTAGAAACAAGAAAAGGAAGTCATGAATTTGGCTTCCTTTTTTAGTGTGTATGCCGAGCCATCAAAATTTTTATATACTCGCGCAACTTTCTTCTCCTTCAACCGTCTTAATAAATAGAAATGAGGCAAAACAAATTTAAAACGATCCTGTTGCCGATCAGCGATAAGCTATTTCGTTTAGCCTTAAGTATCACCGGAAACAAGGAGGATGCGGAAGACGTCGTCCAAGATGTTCTTTTACATATTTTAAAAAAAGGTGAGTGGGAGAAAATTGAAAATATTGAAGCTTATTGTTTTCGCTCCACAAGAAATCGAGCGTTGGACATGATTGCTTTGAAAGATAATCAATCGGCAACTTTCCCCGAAAACTTCGATTATCCTCTGTATGAAGATTTCGAACAACGAATAGAAGCGCGGGAGCAAATCGACTTAATAGAAAATTGGTTGACAAAATTGCCTGAGAAGCAACAGACCATTTTTCGACTAAGAGAAATTGAAGAGTTGAGTTATAAAGAAATAGCTTCAATTCTGAATATTACGGAAGAACAAGTGAAAACTATTTTATTCCGGTTACGCAGGAAATTAAAAGAATATTTTGATAAAGATTAATATGACATCCGAACAGATAAAACAACTTTTGGAAAAATATTGGGCAGGTAATACTTCCTTAGAAGAAGAACGGGCGTTACGAACATTTTTTTCGGAGGATGTAATTTCTGAAGAGCTAAAGAAGTATCAGCCTTTATTTTTATGGAAAACCAAGCAAATGCAACTAAAAGGAGACCGAAAGCCGAAAGCCGGCATCAAAAAACCGGTAAGATTCCAATGGTATTCTTTTCTTAAAATCGCTGCTTCGGTTTTACTGATTTTTACGTTGGGAATCGGTTTTTACACGCATTATAAGCAGGAAAAACAGATAGATAAAATTTTCTCCGAGACTTATTCCAATCCTGAAGACGCCTTGAAGGAAGCAAAAAATGTGATAGGAAAAATCTCTTCTGCCCTCAATCTGGCTAAAAGTAAACAAAATGGATTGCAAAAGATTGATTCGCTGGAACACGCTCCTAAAAAAAATACGGTCGAATGATGAATAAATGTCTGTTGATTTGCTTTTTTCTCCGGATAAGCCTTCTTTCGGTTCCGGCTCAAGACATAATCTCGTCTTTTGTCGACAGACACGAAAAAGACGATAATCTGGAAGTTGTTTCAATCGGAAAGAAAATGATGAAAACAATGGATTCTCTGACTACAGATAATCCGGATTTAAAAAATGCAATCAAAGATTTGGAATCTATTCGCATCGTTTCGTCAAAAGACAAGGATTTAGATAAGGAATATTACAATTCTGCGCGGGATTTGTTGTCGAAATCTAAGGGATTGAAAGAGTTTTTCTCAATGAATGAACAAGATAAAGATTTAATCGTAATGATTAGAGAATCGAATCATTCGGTTAAAGAATTAATTTTACTTTCGGATCAACCGGACGAGTTTAATTTGATTTCGATTAGCGGAATCATTCATTTAGACGTCCTGCTTAAATATTCCGAAGGGTTACATATAAAAGAACTGAACCAATTAAAAACTATTAGACGCAATCGATAAATTTTCAAACTAACTTTTTTATCAAAATGAAGAAAACGGTGGAGCGGGAGTTTCGCCGTTTTTGTTATCTAACAGCTTGAGCGCCGCATATTGTTCCCGAACTTCAGCCCAATCGAAATAAGCAGGGTGAACAAAATTCAAGTACTTCAAAATTTTAAATGCATTGAAATAAGAGAAAAAACGCTTGCGAAAATTCGGAAGAGAAGCCGTATGCCGGTTAATTTCTTCTATTTTAGAGAGAAAATCGTCTTCTTTGAGAAATAGGAGGAGATACTCCGGCAAATCGCTGACGGATGCTTCAATCTCTTCTCCCGATTTTTTGAAAAGCAAGTTGATTTTACTAAAAAACGCTTTCAAGGTACTAAAGGCGTTCGCTTGATAGGAGTATTTCGATAATTGATTCACGGTTAGCATTTTTTGCAAAGTCGGACCGGTTCCGAAAGGCACGCGGTCGGAAGTGCGGGCAGCCGGATAAACGCAAGTAGTATTGATAAAACGCGTTCTGCCGAGTGGAAACACTTTTTGCAGAAAATAAAAGTCTTCGCCCGATTGCTGTTTTCCCATACCGCCCGCTTTGAGATAAGTCTCAGCAGTAACCGCAAAAGCAGAACCAATAGTGAAATACGGATACGGATAACCGCAATATTCCAATGCGCAACGATAATAACGCAAGTAGGTTTCATAATTGGTTGCAGCAATCCGCAACGGATCGGACACATCCAACTGTTCAACCGGATGATGAAATTCAATGGTTGCCGAATGAAGCCTGTATTCTTTGAAATTCCGGTAAATTTCAGTTAAGTAGTTGGGCGCTACCAGACAATCGGCGTCCAGACTGACAATAATTTCCGTTTTATCCCCATTGAAATGACGGAGCGCTTCTTCCATTCCCAATCTACGCGGAAGTCCTGCTCCTGTCTGACGACCCGGCAGATCTTCGATTAGAATAGGCGTTAAGAAAAAAGCAGAAGAATTATTCGCTGAAGCAAAGTTCGTCATTTGCTGATAAGAATCTCGGTTCATCATCAAAACCTCATCCCTATCAATTCTGTATGAATTAATTAAAAGAATAATTTCGACAGGGAAATCACCACGTTCACAATTAAAAAGGCTCTGGACGGTTTGAATAAGTTCCGGCTCCTTATAACAAGGAATAACAACAATCATTTGGCTGGTACATACCGGGCGTTTAAAAATTCCAGAACTTCGTTTGTGATATCATAAGAATCATCCGCCGCATAAAGAATATTATCGGTGCCTGCATTGCTTAAAATCAACTGATATTTTTTCGGAATATTAAACGCTTTCAAGGCTGTAATGATAGTATCCTGTATTTGTTGAATTACTTGCACTTGTTCTGCCGACAATTCTTTATCAGCCTGACTGGCTAAATTATCCAACTCCTGCTTCTGTCTGATTAGTTTGTCTTGTTCCTGCGCTTGTCTTTCCTGACTGATAAAAGCATTCATTTGGGCTTTTTGTTGAAAATCAGTATAGTCTTTGTTTAGCTTATCAGCCTTCTGGTTGATGGCTAACTTCCGGTCTTCCACTTTCTTCAGGAGGGAATTATTCAAATCGATGGAAAATTTATACTTTAATAAGAGCGAATCTGTCCGAATGTATGCTATCGGCAAATGAGAACCCATCGATTCGGTAGTAATTCCAGCAGTTTCCAACTGTTTTACACCACCTTTTCCACCTTTCAATTGCAACATAAACAACACAATGACTGCTAATATTAAAATTCCGTTAATAATGTAGTTACTATTTTTCATATTAAAAATTTTATATAAAAATTGATTATACCTTTAATTTACGAGTGCAAATATAATTAAAATATGAATAGTCTAATATCTTATTTGAATAATCTATTTCTTTTTATGCGATTATTTAAAAATATTCAAATGTTTTAAGAAGAAATCGTTGTTTCTCTCTGAATAAAGCGTTAATTTTGCAGCAAAATAAAACGTTTTTTTTATGGCAAAAGATATAAAATTTAGTTTGGTTTATCGTGATATGTGGCAATCGTCCGGTAAATATCAACCACGTGTTGACCAACTGAAGCAGATTGCCCCTGTGATCATAGAAATGGGCTGTTTTTCAAGAGTTGAAACCAACGGAGGAGCTTTTGAACAGGTAAATTTACTTTTCGGAGAAAATCCCAACAAGGCAGTTCGCGAGTTTACAGCGCCTTTCAATCGGGTCGGAATCCAAACGCACATGCTCGACAGAGGATTGAACGGACTCCGGATGAACCCTGTTCCCTCCGATGTAAGGAAACTGATGTATAAAGTAAAACATGCGCAAGGAGTGGACATTACCCGTATTTTCTGCGGACTGAACGATGTCCGTAACATCATCCCGTCTATTCAGTATGCTAAAGAAGGAGGAATGATTCCGCAAGCAGCTTTGTGTATTACGTATTCGCCGATTCACACAGTCGAATATTATGTGACAATGGCTGAACAGTTGATTGAAGCCGGAGCGGAAGAAATCTGCCTGAAAGATATGGCGGGCATTGGTCGTCCATATAGCATTGGGCAGATTATCAAAGGGATAAAAACAAGGCATCCGAATATTCCCGTTCAATATCACGGACATACCGGACCTGGATTTTCAGTAGCCTCCATGATGGAAGCTGCCAAAAATGGCGTTGACTATTTGGATACGGCAATTGAACCGTTAGCATGGGGAATGGTTCATCCGGATGTAATCACGATTCAAGCGATGCTGAAAGACGCCGGATTCTCGGTTCCCGACATCAACATGGAAGCTTATATGGAAGCGCGCCGTTTGACTCAGTTGTTTATTGATGATTTCCTGGGATTTTTTATTGATTCGAGCAATAAAATCATGACTTCGCTGTTGGTTGGATGCGGACTTCCAGGCGGTATGATGGGTTCGATGATGGCAGACCTGAAAGGTATGCACAATGCTATCAATATGGCGCTTAAGCAAAAAGGAAAAAAGGAAGTTACGTTGAATTACTTAGTGGTTCAACTTTTCAAGGAAGTGGAAATAATTTGGCCTATGCTGGGTTATCCTCCTTTGGTAACGCCTTTCAGTCAATACGTGAAAAATATTGCTTTAATGAATATTTTAGCCAACGCAAAAGATGAACCGCGTTTCTCTACGATTGACAAAGACAGTTGGAATATGATTCTTGGAAAAATGGGAAAACTTCCCGGTCCGTTAGCACCCGAAATCATTGAATTGGCAAAGGCAAATCAATTGGAATTTTATGAGGGCGACCCGCAATTGCCTTTCCCCGACGAATTGGAGCGTTTCCGTCAAGAAATGAAAACCAACGGATGGGATGTAGGTCCGGATGAAGAAGAATTGTTTGAATTTGCGATGCACGAACGTCAATACCGCGATATGATATCAGGCGCAGCTAAAAAACGTTTCAATCAGGAATTGGAACAGGCAAAAGAAAAAGCCGGAACCCCCATTATCATCAAGCGTCCCGTAGTAGAAATTCCAATGTTCAGCTTTGCAGAAATCAGCAAGGAATATCCGTCTGCCAAACCGGTGCATGCGCCATGTAAAGGGCAAGTTATCTGGCAATACGATTTAATGGACGAATCTACGGCTCCTTTTGAAGGCGCTACTATTAAGAAAGGCGATAATCTCTGCTATATTCAAAATTTCTATGGAATCGAACCGGTTGTAGCCGGTTACGGAGGAACAATCGTCGGAACATATATCGATCAAGGAAAAGAAGTTCAAAAAGGTGAAATTCTGGCGTTTATTAATTGAGAATTTAATATCACTTCATAACCTTAATTTGTGATAAGAGGCTTTTGAGACAGCCTCTTATCACGAACTCAGGTTAAATTTTAAATACAGTTTTTACATACGGGATTTTCAATAATATCCAACTCAATAAAGCCGAAATAATAAAGACCGTAAATAGTTGAACTATATTGATATATATTCTAACAAATTGATAGTAAAACCCAATCACAAAAGGATGGATAATATATATTACCATGACTGAACTTGCTAAAGTAGAAATTATCTTTCTACTGTTTTTTATTTTGATTTGTTGTATATTGGAAATATATATAAATAAGATTGTTGATAAACAAATAATTATTGGATTATCATGAAAAAATTCACATTTTATTCCCGGATAAAAATGCTTTTCTATAAAAAGCTGATAAGCAATAGCTATTCCGTACAACAAGAAAATACTTCCTATCGCAATAGATTTTGTTATTCGAGGTTTAATAAGTTTCAAAAGTCCACCTAAAATGAAATAGGAAAAATGATTTTCAAGCCAAAATGCTTGCGGAATATGACGGTAAATTGCGTCATTATATTTAATTATATGATAAATATTTAGCGCATCAGTTGCGCATTGCGTAAGAATCAGAATTCCGGATAGAATAATGAAATACTTTTGTTTATGCAAATACAACCTGTCAAGTAAAGGGAAAACAAGGTAGATTAAAATGAGCGCCCCAAAAAACCAAAAATGCCAAAAAAAACCTTTCTGAAAAAATAAATTGAGTACTATTTCCGGAATAGGATTCCAAAAGCGATGTTCAGTTACAGCGTAAAAGAGACAAATGATTCCATTAAGTATAAACGTCAACAATAAAATTCGACCAATTTTTTTATATGAATACCATTTATTTTGTTTCGTTTTACCAAAAAGCAAATAACCGTTTACCATGAAAAATAAAGGAACAGCTATGACGCTGGAATAAGCTATGATAGATGAGATGCTTATTTGAAAATTCTTTGTGTTACATGTATGTAATGCTATTACTAAAAAGCAGGCTATGATTTTAACTAAATCAAGTCCTACCAATCGATTTGAAGATTCTTCATTCATCTTGTCGTTTTATTTTCAAAAACAAATAAAGGGGTCTTATTTGTTAGTTATTTCATTACCAATTTTATACGTGATATTTTGCTGTTTTAACAATACAAATTTATAACATTTTTTCAAATAACCATTTCAAAAGGTGTTTAACTTATTAATTTTATAGAAATGAAAAAGGTTATTTTTTGTTTATTTGTGACATTTCAAATAATTTTGGCGACTAATAGATTATATTTACGAGTTACAAGTATGGAAAAACAAAAAATAGAAGCGGAATTTTTAAAATTGTTGCGTGACTATAATCGCATCATATATAAAGTAGCTTCTTTCTATGTGGATGAAAGTACAACTTTAGACGATTTGTATCAGGATGTTGTACTGAACTTATGGAAGTCTTTTCCGAATTTCCGCAAAGAAAGCGAGGTATCGACTTGGATTTACCGTGTTGCTTTGAACACTTGCGTTTCTTTCTACAGAAACAGCCGCCGACATCCGGCTTGCATAGAAATTACGCAGGAGATAAAAGTTTATGCGGAAGAAAATGAAGCGGTAGCAGAATTATATACCTGCATCAACCGGTTAGGAAAATTGGAACGCGCGCTGATTCTCCTCTGGCTGGAAGATCGCCCATATAAGGAAATCGCTGAAATCATGGGTATTACCGCTACGAATGTATCCACGAAAATCAATCGAATCAAAGAAAAGTTAAAACAAATCTCAAAAATGTGAAAATTATGGAACCGGATGATATAAAAAAAATATGGCAAGCAATGGACTTGTTAAGAGAAAAACAACATGTCAGCGATAGCAGGATAAAGGAAATGTTGAAAAATGAAGGGAAAAGCGCACTTGAAAAATTAATCAAAATGGCAAAACTTGGTATAACTGCTCCAATACCGTTAGGTTTATTGTTTTGCCTTATTTCTCAAAAATTTTTTGAAGCCGGAGGATATTATGTGATTTGTCCTTTAGCGTTCCTGCTGATATGTATTCTTTTAGTAGTACCGCACAATATTAAAAAATACCGATTTCTGAAAGAAATTGACTATTCCAAAATGACAGTCAAAGAAGTTACAGAGAAAATTTTGAAATATCAGGGTAACGTTCAAAAATTTCAATTATATGGAACAATCGGATTTTTTATATTTGTAGGCGTTTGGTCTTATTTATACTACATGCTGTGTTTTGGTTCGAAAATCATTTGGGGATTTATTATTTATCAGATAGTTATATGTTTAGCAAATGGTCTAATTATAATTCCTTTTTTATATAAAAAATTGTATTACAACAATATCAACAGGATAAAAGCAAGTCTCGAAGAGTTGAAAGAATTTGAAGAATTATAAAAATACAAACAGTTAGCAAAATGAAAAAAACAGTTTTATTATTCCTGTTGGTTGTTGCAACAGGCAGTCTGCATGCGCAAGCAGAAACAGGCAAATCGGGTTCGGTGTTGTGGAAGATTTCGGGAAAGGATTTATCCAAACCTTCCTATTTGTTGGGAACACTGCATCTGAAACCCGGCGAATATTTCGACAGTATTCCGGGAGCAACGGCAGCGCTGCAATCCTGCGAACAGGTAGTAGGAGAAATAAATATGACTGACATGGCAGGAATGCAGATGCAAATGCAGCAAGCCATGATGATGACTTCCGACACAACCTACAAAATGCTTTATTCCGATGACGATTACCGGTTTGTTAATGAAAAATTATCTTCTCTCCTGCCCAATTCCGATTTAGATAATTTCGGCAAGTTCAAACCGGCAGCCATTCAGTTGACTGTAATTGCTTTTGCTTACATGAAATATTTTCCGGGCATCAATCCGATGAATACGTTAGACGTTCATATCCAATCGGAAGCGACGAAAGAACAAAAACCGGTTTTGGAATTGGAAACGGTTGACGATCAGATTCGCATCCTTTTTGGTACGACAAGTTTACGAAGTCAGGCTGATGATTTGTTGTGCGGTCTGAAAAATATGGATAAAATGATGGCTATGATACCCGAACAAATCAAATATTATAATCAAGGCGATCTGAATAAACTGTATCAGCAATATTTGGAAGATGACAAAATTTGTCCGTCCGACCCTTCGGAATCAGCAGCGGTGATTAAAGACCGGAATCATGCATGGATGAAAAAACTTCCGGAGATGATGAAAGAGAAATCGTCGTTCGTTGCTGTCGGCGCTTTGCATTTGGCAGGGGAAGACGGTTTGCTGAATTTGTTGGAACAGGCAGGATACCAAGTTGATCCGGTTGGTTTGTAGAATTGAAACTTACTGCATCTCCTCAATCTTCAAAGAAATTCTACTAATCGCCTCATTCAATTCTTTTTCCGGCAAAATAATATTGAAATCATCCCAAAAGCGGCTGTCGTATTGAAATTTTGTTTCCGAAAATACGTTGCGGGTAGGGATGCTTTCTTTGTTTGGAAATCGCTTCACATCAAGTGTATCGATTTTACAAACGACCATTTCAAAAAAGGTATGAATAGATTTGGACGGCTGAAAGAAAGTTTTCTTTTTCTTTATTTTGAAAGTTAAATCTCCGCGGATGTGGTTCAAATAATACTTCCCGTTCCAATACTTATAATAAATGGAATAATCGGCATTTTCCGATTTGATGTCAACGCCCTTCGGCTTTTTAAGTACAAATAAATCTGCCGCTTTATCCACATATTGCGGATTGACTTCAAAATGAGCAGCTAACAATGCGCTGTTATTGGCGTCGATATAAAGTTCTCCCTTATAAAGCGGCTCTGTAATTCCGGGCTTTTGTTCAAAGGCGATGACATGCGCCAAACTGGAATCGGTTACCGCCATATCTATTTTGGTATAGTTGTATGGATTATCATTGTCCAGATCGAGAAAATCCGGAAGGTATTTGAGGATGTCGAGATGCAGAGAAGCGTCGATAACAGCTTTCATTTTCAAAACAATAGAATCATTTTCGTCATTATTGCTTATTTTTCTCATTTTTAATAATTTGACCTGATCGTCGTCTGACGATTCGAAACCGGTTTTATAAATCCTGAGCGCTGCTTCGGTCAAACTGACGAGCGTCTTCTTCTTTTCAACTCCTTCCCGATAAAAGCTCGTGAAATAAACGGGCTCGGTTTGACTGTTAACAGTCCGGCTATTAAGCATTTCCCGCACGATTTTCTGTGGATTGACTATCCCGACAATAACATTTTCGAGAGGAACAATTTTTGTTTGCAGATAAACATCCACTGTATTGTTCAGAAATAACTCTACCGGAATCGTTTGTTGGTTATAGCCGACATGCGAAATGAGAAGATTTTGAGTGGAATCGGCAAGCGGTATTTTGAGCATAAATTCGCCCGATTGATTGGTAATGGTTCCAATGCCGGTTTCGGCGATACTCACGAAAGCATAAGGAACAGGCTCTTTGGTTTGAGCATCCCTCACGACAGTCTTTGCAGTAATAAAAATTAGGCTATCCTTTGCTGCCGGCATTGAATTATCGCCGGTTGCGGGCGCCGGTTCTTTTTTATACAAAAGGATATGCCGGTTAACTACCTTGATTTGAATATCCGGATCTTGAGTTATCCGGTAAATGGATTGACGCAAGGTGCAGGTTCCTCCGGGTAACTTTACTTTTTTCTCACTACTGATAACATCGCTATCGTAAACAAAGGAAAATCCCGTCAGGTCGGTAATCCGGTTCAGCAATTCATAAGTTGTTTCCTTCGCTTTCGGTAATTGTATTTCCCTGCTGAGAATATCTTCCGCTTTTGCCGGAAAACAACAGCCAACAAGACAAATGATTCCGATGAAACAACTTTTCATAAATCTATTTCGACAATTGCCGGATGAAAATAGTATCCTGCTTATTTACCTGCTCCAGGTTTAATGCCATGCAAATTAAATGCGTCATCGTTACAATGGATTCATTTTCAAAAGTAACAGTCAGCGTTCTATTATCCAGTGACTGTTCTGTGATTACGATTGGATAGCCATAGACTGCGTTGATTGCATGAACAATCGTATTCAATTTTTCATCCTTGAAACACATCTTTTCCGTAAAACGGCTGAATATTTGGGAATCTGTAATTTTAAACTTACTCAATCCGTCTGTGTTTTTTTGAACGGTTTCTCCCGCTATTAAGGGAACAACATAATTATCAATTTTGGAATGTACGTTCACTTTTCCCTGTTTTACGGAAACTTCAAACGGCTTACCGGGGGAGGATTGAACCGCAAAAACCGTTCCTACTACTTCAATCGTCATGCCTTCATTCGTTTCTATAACAAAAGGACGATTTTCATCTTTTGATACGCTAAACAAAGCATTTCCGTTCAGTTCCACTTTTCGCTGATTGTGGGCGAAAGCCGGTGGATAGGAAATTGTCGCTCCGGTTGCCAGATAAACGGTTGAGCCGTCTTCAAGCGTAGTAACCAGCGTGCCGGAATTTTCCCTGTTTTGTAGAGTCAACAGCGAAATTTCCCTGTTATGCGGAAAATAAAAGATAGAGAAAATCACTGCTGCGCAAACAATGGCGGCAATAGTTACCCATGAAAGAGGTACTTTCCATTTCCGGTCAGACGAATGTTCTGTGTCGCCGGTCAGCAGCCGGTCATTTTCTAATTTTGAATAGAGGCTGCCCCATGCTTTGTTCACATCAATTGAACAGGTCTTATCTTCGTTTTGCTTCATGCGTTTGAAATTTTGAGTTTTTGCTTTGTTGAATCATTGATTGAATAATAATTGGCGCGTAATATCTTAAGAGTTTTACTCATTTCGGCTTCCACCGTTTTTACGGATATATGAAGTTCCTGAGCTATTTCGTTGTATTTTTTTCCTTCCATTCGATTCATGCGGAATATGTTTTGGCGACGCTCGGGCAAACGGAGCAACGTGTCCTGCATGAGCTGTTCCAACTCTTTATATTCCAGTTCTTCCTGCGGAGTTACGGTTTCTATCGTTGTATTTTCAGCGACCGCCGTCCGGTAGGCATCTCGCACAATCTCTTTTTCAAGTTGTTGAAGCGATTTGTTTTTGACGGAGCGGTACAAATATCCGTTAACCGAAGTGAAGATATTCAAGTTTTGCCTTTCTTTCCAAAGAGCATAAAATAAATCCTGCACGATTTCTTCAGCAGTATCCATACTTTCAACGAACCGGCAGGCATAACGGCACAACGGTTCGTAATAGGAGCGAAAGAGCGTTTCAAACGCTTGAATGTCTCCGTCTTTTATTTGCTTGAAAATCAACAGGCTGATTGTCATTTATACTGTTTCTTCAATTTATTAACCGCCGATTCCAACGATTCGGTAGGCGCTATAATATTGTAGGCTCCCCAAAAATTATCATCATAAAAATCCATTACCTTATCGCTTAGCGATTCATAAATGTTGAACGAGGCTTTGCGTGGGATATTGCTTATATGCTCTTCGCGACTTTCGGTTACAACCATTTCACTGACTACCGTATAGTTAGTTGCAAACAACCGGCGTTTCCAGTCGCATTTGAATTGTACCTCGTTGCGAATATAATTCAAATAGCTTTTACCTTCCCGTTGTTTATAAGAAACGATAAAAGCAACTTCTACGGGATTGAAACGAAGTCCCGCAGGCTTTTTCCGCAAGATAACTTCCGTCGCTTTGTTCCGGTCTTTCATATCCAAATAAAATTCCGCGCGTGTAAAAGCCAAGGATTCCTTATCAATATACAAGGTTCCGTAAAGCAAAGGATAAGGCAGGATTACAGCAGGTTCAAAAGAAAGTACATATTGCGGGCGGTTGTCTAAGAATTTTGAATCCTTTATCTTAAAGTTGAAATAGGATAACGATTCTTCATCAAACAAAATATTTGGATTTTTGACTATATCGGCATAAATAGACAAGTTAGGTCCTCCCAATAACTTAACTGCTAACGTGTCTCTCACTTTTGTAGTCAACAATCTCCGCCCTTTGAAAATTTGTACCCGGTCGTTATCGTTAAACATATCGTTCGAATAGGGACTTTTGTAGATATTAATAACCGCTTCGGAAATGTTGATAAACTTTTTGCCCTTCTCTACGGTTTCTCTATAAAATCCTGTAAGCAAATTCGGCTTATTGCTGTAGTTGTAGTCAATTCGCCTCAGCGCTTCTCTTACCAAGTCGGAAGGATTCTTCCAACTTTCGACGAGAATTTCTTTTAATTGTTTCTCGTTAGGAGCAAGATAAAATGTTTGGTCTAATAAGTCTTTTCCATCGACAGGAATGTGGGCGCTGAAATAGCCGATTCTGGAAAGTTCAATTTCTTTCGCCTGAATAGAGTCTTTGATTTTGAGTACAAAAGCGCCGTCTTCATTCGTGATTCCGCTTAAATTACTTCCTGGCACGGAAATATTAACATATTCCAGTGTTTTCCTGCTTGATTTGTCTTTTACAACCCCACTGATTGTAAAATAGTTGTTATCGTTTCCCGCAAATACGTTTGTAATTCCCGCAAACAAAAGAACAAACAATGTTGCAATACCGATTCGTTTAATACGTGTTTCCATTTCTTTATCTGCTTTGATTGTGAATAATTTTCGTTACTGCTTTTATGACCGGTCAGCAAAGAAATACCCTAATCATTATCCCAACAAACTGATTTTCCTTAGCTTTTCTTCGTCTAAGATTTTGATTTTACGCCCGTCAAGCACAATCACTTTTTCTGCAACGAACATCGACAAAGTCCGTATTGCATTGGAAGTCGTCATATTGGAAAGATTTGCCAAATCTTCTCTTACCAGATAAATATTAATTGTATGGTCGTCTTCCAATCCGTAATTATCAATCAAAAAAACCAACGCTTCCGCCAAACGTCCACGAAGATGCTTCTGAGTCAAATTCACCGTCCGCTCATCGGCAACTCCCAAATCAACAGATAATTGCTTAATGAAAAACTGGCATAAGCAGAAATTATTCCTAAAAAGATCAGTAACCAACCATAACGGAACCCTGCAAACAATAGAAGCCTCAAAAGCCATAGCATCCGTTTGATAATTTTCCTGCGCGAAATGAGCGCGGTAGGCAAAATATTGCATTGGACGGATTACTCGAATTATCTGACTGCGTCCTCCCACCCCGTCTTTGTAGATTTTAACTTTTCCTTTGAGCAAACACATCAGGTATTGCGGTTTTTCTCCTTCGGAATAAATCTTCTGATTCTTTTTATAATGCTGTATATATGCGTTCTCCCGTAACAACATCCTTTCTTGTACAGTCAAAAGTCGCCATACCTCATTCACGTTGGTTGAAAAATCAATTTCCTTGTTATCAAATTCGAGCATATATGTTATATAACATTGTTTTACAGCACAAATTTAATAAATATTTCTTTATGTTACATCTTTTTATATTAAAATATATCAAACAAAGGGGAAATTGAATTTTTAAGGGCATTGCTTGAAGCGCAATTTTTAAAAGCCGGTCATCGTTTTTGGCAAGGCTTGCATGCCTTGCTGTAGTTTATGAAACAAAGGCTGTCTCAAAAGGATTTTGAGACAGCCTCCCTTTAATGAAAAATTTTCGGTAAAAAAATAATCAACCCGATAATCGCCGATGCGATTGCAGCAACAAGGACGGCTCCCGCAGATAAATCTTTTATTTTTTTGATTGATTCGTTTTTTTCCTTCGAGAGAAAATCAGCAATATTTTCAATTGTCGAATTAATCAATTCCAATGCAAATACCCAGCCGATGCAAAAAATAACGGCAATCCATTCTCTCGTTGAAATTTTCAATAATACTCCTGCAATCAACACACAGCAAGCGACAAAAAGATGAATTCGAGCATTGTGTTCTTCCTTTATCAGTATTTTTAATCCGTTAAAAGCATACCGGAAGCTGGCTAACCTTTTTGCCCAAGAAAACTTTTCAGGTTGATCGTTGCTTTGCACTTTTTTATTCTACATTCAGATTAACACGTCTGAAACAGGTAACTGTCAAATTTTTATCCTGTTTCTTCAGATAATCGTCGATAGTCAATTTTGAATCTTTTACGAAATCCTGCATCAACAAGGTGTAATCTTTATAATATTTGATCAAAGCGCCTTCGGCAATCTTATCCAAAATAGCTTCCGGTTTCCCTTGTTCGATAGCTTTTTCGCGGGCGATTTTCTTCTCACGTTCTATAATTTCGGGAGGAACAGTCGCTTTGTCCACACTGACAGGATTCATAGCCGCTACCTGCATAGCCACATCTTTTGCTACCTGATTTTCAACGTTTGTCTGATTAAGTCCGACAATCGTTGCTAATTTGTTGCCCGGATGAATATAAGCAATGGTCGTAGGAGCTGTAAGATATTCATAAGCGCCTAATTCCATTTTTTCGCCTGTAACGCCGATGCGATCGGTAATCCATTCGGAAACGGGACGTCCTTCGATTAGAGTTTCCAATAAAGCTTCCGCGTTTGCCGGCTTGTTTGCCAAAGCCACATTCAGAATATTCCGCGTCAAAGCAATAAAATCCGGTCCTTTTGCTACAAAGTCGGTTTCGCATTTCACAGCGACAATTGCTGCAAAATTTCCATCGATTGCCGCTAAAACGCAACCTTCTGCAGCTTCGCGGTCTTCACGTTTTGCCGCTATTGCCTTGCCTTTTTTACGAATGATTTCGATTGCTTTTTCAAAATCGCCTTCGGCTTCATTCAGTGCATTCTTACAATCCATCATTCCTGCACCGGTCATTTTACGCAAA
>Ga0123357_10001277_pt1 | contig 26473 bp, 17 predicted proteins | sample TergutEmb28metaG_FD_89873 | JGI IMG/M metagenome (GOLD analysis project Ga0123357, IMG submission 89873) | Embiratermes neotenicus P4 segment gut microbial communities from Petit-Saut dam, French Guiana - Emb289 P4 | ecosystem: Host-associated > Arthropoda: Insects > Digestive system > Gut ...
CCCTCGTCTGCGCCGGTCTGAGCGTCCTGATCCCCACCATCTTCTACTGGCTCGCCCCCTGGCTCGTCCCCTGGCTTTCCCCCCAAGCCCAGCAGTTCATGCTCTGGCTCACGCTGATCGCCGCCATTCTCGCGATCATCCTGGCCCTCGCCGCCGGCAAATCATGGCAAGCCCGCACCGCGATGATCTGGGCCAGCGCCTGTCTGATCCTCTGGCTCCTGATGTTCATTGCAGGAGAGCTCTCGCAAAGGCATTTGCCCGCCAAGAAAGAGGCGACGGCGGCGACCGCCGAAGCTTCCTCGCAACCCGCTTCGCCAAAACCGGTGGTGACGTTCATTGCCGCCGCACACTATATGACCGCCAACGACGTCTCAGCCTGGCAGCCGGACGGTTCGCCCTTGCCTGATAAGCTGCAAAATGAACTCCGGAAGTTGGAAGCGATTCCGTCTAAAGCTGGAAATGACAGCTTTTTCTTCATCTTTCTGGTCAAGAATCCGCCTGATCCCTCCGTCATGGAAGATACAAAAGTGACCCTTGACGAGGGTGCCTACTACTACGGTAGTAGCACGCTGATACCGGCGGCTGAACTCGGAGGTACGCTCGTTCGCATTGGCTCCAGCCGTGACAACGCCAAGTCAAAGGATCAGGGCAGTATCCGCTTCGGCTTACCGATCCGCCCCTGGCGCACGCTGCTGGAATGGCAGGTCCCCCCTCTTCCCAATCCGCCTGTGCTCACGACGCAGCACTGGCCCTTTCCCGGCGACCCGCCCAAAATCGCCATGCGCGCCGCCGTCTTCAATGGATCCAGTAGTAAAAACCGCCTTCCCATCATGAACATGCAAGGCACCGAAATTCGCATGCCAATGCCGTCCGAGAGCGAAATGCTGAAAAATTGGGGGATGGATTTTGTGGTTCGCGATCATTCCGGCGCCGTTCAAAGCCGCGTCGTCGGCTCCGGCGGTACAGACGATGATCCCCGCTTTCGCTGGGGTTTCGACATCAGTCCTTCCGATATCGCCTCCATCACCCTGCGCGGCCTTTCGCTCACGGATGACTACCTCTGGACCAATATTCCAAACATCCCCTTGCAGCCGAACTCGGTCCAATCACCGGCAACCGCCACGTACACCGCCACCGCTTCCATCCGGCAGCCCATTGAATTCCGCCTCGAGCGAGCCTCCTACGACAGTACCTCGCTCGTCGATGAAGTCCCTGAGCCCTTCCACCCCGGTCGCAATGGCAAGTTGTATCTGCTCAAGACCGTTTACCTCGATCAATCCGCCATCGCCTTCGCCGCCTTTGACCCCACTCCCACCAACATCAGGCCTTCCTCTAAAATCAAGCGTCTCACCATGACCCTGTTCTTCACCCCCGCCGGCGCACAGGCCTTCGCCAAAATTCCCCGCGACACTGGACCCGGTGGAGACTGGCCCCTGCGCATGCTCTTCAACGGCCAAGTGTTCACCATCCCTCTCGCTGAAGGAGGTGTATTCCCCGATCGCTGCATCGTGTACCTGCCCAACTCCTCTTCCCGTGCCGATGCCGAGGAAGCCGTCGCCGCGATTAACAAGCTCGTCAAGGCTCCAGCGTCCAGAAATTTCACCTCTTTCGCCCAGGTTCTCGACGGCCTCCCCGCCGATGCGCTGCCCGACCCCAAAGACGGCTGGGACCAATTCTCCCAGTCCAAGACCAACAAATGGCTCAACGACAATATCACCCTCCGCGGCTATCCCGTCACCTTCACCGCGGCCCTCGTTCGCGTCGGCTTCGAACGCGTCTTTCCCCAAAACAACCCCAACGACACCCTCTACTGGATCGTCGAGTATGACCTCTATCACCTCGACGTCGACTTCCAGGGCCACAGCATTTTGGCCTTTGTTGACAGCTACAGTGACCCCGGCAGCACCCAAGGCCTCAGCCGCTTTCGCAGTGACTGTGGTTCCAACATCATCATCGCCGGCGACGAAGCCTTCGCCCGCGCCGCCCAGGCTCTGCCCGCGGGCACCCTCCTTACCTTCCGCGGCACCATCTCCAAGGCCGAAGTCCGCGAACAAAATCCGCCGAAAATCCGCTTCCTCCTGAGCGATCCGTCCCTCATTTCTGCCACAGCCGCGACGCAACCCGCCACAACACAAGCCGCAAGCGTTCCATTGGCGGATCGTATGAGGGCTGCTCGTTTGAAGGAGCAAGCGGCAGCAGAAGCTTTGGATGAGGCTGAGGCGAAGTGGAAGGCAGGGCGCATTACGCCGATGGAGTATGAGTGGGCGAAGGCGGCGAGGGATATCGTGGTGGCGGAACGGAGGGGTGATTCCGCGGAGGTGGCACTGATAAAATGGCAACTGGCGGAAAAGAAACTGAAGTACACGCGGGAGATGGTGGACGTGGGGAAGGCGAGTTCGGAGGAATTGCGTAAGGCGAAGTTGGCGAGGGATCTCGCCGCCGCCGCAACGCAACCTGCCGCCACCCAACCAGCGAAAACTCCCTGAAAGCCCGGGGATTGCAATCCCTGGGCTTGGTCCGGGACAAACGCATTTGGAGTTCAGAGCCGCGACCGTAAGGGAGCGACCTCGCGGCAATGCATGAATAACGCGGGTCGCTCCCTTACGGTCGCGGCTCTGATGGTCAAATGCGTTTGCCCTGTCAAGCAGGCCGGCTTTCGCATTTTGCTGTAGCTTTGCGAGAGATCACTCGTTACTCTGGAGTCCATACTCGCATTTTGAATGGAGCTGGACTCATGGCCGCGAAAAAAACGCCCAAAGGTATTCCCGCGAACAAAACTAACAAAGCTTTCGATCCTAATGCCCAGGACGTCTGGCGGATTTTCCGCATCATGGCGGAGTTTGTCGATGGTTTCGAAACGATGGGCCAGTTGCCGCCTGCCGTGAGCGTCTTTGGCTCCGCGCGTACCAAGCCGCAGCAACATTACTACAAGAAAGCTCTCGCAATGGGCGAAGCTCTCGTCCAGCGCGGTTTCGCCGTCATCACCGGCGGCGGGCCCGGCATCATGGAAGCCGCCAACAAAGGAGCCTACAACGCCGGCGGTCCCTCCGTCGGTTGCAATATCCTCCTGCCCATGGAACAGTCAGCAAACCCCTACCAACATATCTCACTTGCTTTCCATCACTTCTTCGTCCGCAAAGTGATGTTTATCAAGTATTCACACGCTTTCATCTGTTTCCCCGGCGGCCTGGGTACCATGGACGAACTCTTCGAATCCCTCACCCTCATCCAAACCCTCAAAATCGATCCCTTCCCCGTGATTCTTTTTGGCACGGAATTCTGGAGCGGCCTGGTCGACTGGATCCGCCAGGCGATGGCCGAGCGATTCCATACCGTCGATCCGCGGGACCTTGATCTTTTCCATCTTTCCGACAACGTCGAGGAGGCGGCCGATTACCTCCAGCGATGCGAAGCTCGCAAAGTCTGGGCGCGTCCGCCCGGCTATCAGGAATTCGTCCGGTTCCCATCGACGACCGCGGAAGGCACGCGATACGGCGTCAACCCGATCGTCTCCTCCCCACCCACTCCCACCCGCAATCTCAACCGCCGCCATAGACGTGAACGAACGACGTGACCGTCAGTGTCTGCCTGTGATTACTTTTTGCAGGTTTGCGTCAAACCAGTCTCGTGTCAGGCGCAGAACTTCCGGAACCAGTTCGAATGAAACGATCATGTGGCCGAGGCCAGGCAAGATGCGTAGTTCGGAGTTGTCCGTTGATGCGGCATGAATTCTGCGAGAGTGGTCGGCGGGTGTTACGGCGTCGAGTTCGCCGTGGATCAGCAGGACGCGTGCTTTGGTTTTGCTGATGGCGGCCATTGGGCTGGCCAAGGATGGATCAAAGCCTGCGATTCGGCCGGCCTCGGCGATGATTTCTTCGTAATCCCGGTCCGACAGAAACAGGCCGGGCAGGGGGAAGAGTGTGCGTGCGAAGTGCGGTGCTTCATCGCGAAGTGAGGCGAAGGATGCTACTGCGACGACGGCTGCGACTCGCGGGTCTTTTGCCGCGAATTGAATGGCTGTTGCTGCTCCATAGGAGCATCCGTAGACTCCGATTTTTTCTTTCTCTGCCAGCAGTTGATGCGATTGGAGATAATCGACGACCTGCGATAAATCTGCGGACTCGACGACGCCGTAGGTCAGGTGCCCGCCGGTGGATTGGCCATGGCCTCGCAGATCGACGGCTACAGAGCGATATCCCGCAGCGGCGAGTTCCCTGGCGGTCTTCATCACGAAATGATGATTCGCCACGATTCCGTGAAGCACCAGCACCGTTGCTCGCACCGGTACATTTTTCTCCGGCTCCACGACCCATGCCGCCAGCGTCGCTTCCTTTCCCGGCGGTCCTACGGGGATTCTCAATTGCCGCGGATCACCTACCGCCGTCGATACCTTTCCGCCATTCGGCGGTGCCACCATTCGCTCCGCCAGCATATGCGTACAACCTGCCATCATAAGCCCACACACACAAACGACGATCCACAATGCCAGGCTAATTTTCATTTCAATAATTCTTCTCACATCTGCGATCATTTATTTACAAAGAAGCGACCATTGGACTCGTAAAATTTGAAAAAATCGTTCAATTCGTAAAATTCGTGGAAAAACGCTTGCCTGTCGGCTCGCGGCTAAACATTTAACACGCTAAAGCGTGAACTCCGTCGCCACCCACCCGGCACCCCGCAAAGCGGGGTCGCTACCTGCTCGTGAGAGAACGGGCCTCGTTTTTTTTTCGGCAGGTGACCATTTGGTAGAATTTTTCGAAATTACGAGAACCTTCGTGCGGGCCTGGGCCGGCTTCGGGATGGTATTGCACGCAGAAGACATCTTTTCCCGGCAAACAGAAACCGGAGACGGTGTTGTCGTTGAGATGGATTTCCGTAATGCGAGCACCGAGGCGTTCGAGGCTGTCGGCGGTGACGGCGTAACCGTGGTTTTGCGAGGTGATGAGAATCACATTGTCGACGAGATTTTTCACCGGATGATTGCCGCCGCGATGGCCGAATTTTAATTTGTAGGTTTCCGCGCCGATCGCCTTGGCGATGATCTGGTGTCCGAGGCAGATGCCAAAAATGGGGAGTTTTCCGATGCAGGCGGCGACCATGGCGTGGGCGTAGTGAATGGTCGCCGGGTCGCCAGGGCCGTTGGAGAGAAAAAGGGCGTCGGGTTTGATGGCGAGAACGTCTTCGGCGGTGCTGGTTGCCGGGAGGACGAAGACGTCGAATCCGTGGTGGTGAAGCTGTCGGAAGATGGAGCGTTTGGCGCCGAAGTCGATGGCGGCGAGTCGAAAGACCTGCCGGTGCTCTCGTTGGGGTAGCGTGGTTCCCGGGACGGCGAAGAGGCCGCCCTCGCTCTTTCCCGGCTCGAAGTGGTACGCGGTTTTGGTCGTCATTGCGGCGACGTAGTCCGAATCCGCTGGCCCCTTTTGCGAACGCGCAAGCTGCAACGCCTTCTCGTCGGAGATTCCCGCGGTGCTCAGGCAGGCGTTCATCGTGCCCTTGTTGCGGATCAGTTTTGTGAGGAAACGCGTATTGATTCCCACGATGCCGGGGACACCGTGGCGGGCAAGGTAGTCGGAAAGCGGTTCTTTTGCTCGCCAGTTGCTGACCATCGGGCTGAGTTCGCGGACTACCAATGCCGAGATTTTGGGCGTTTCGGATTCGCCGTCGTTTTGGGTAATGCCGTAATTGCCGACCTGCGACGTCGTGAGCGTGACGATCTGCATGTAATAGGAGGGATCGGTGATGATCTCCTCGTATCCGGTCATGCTGGTGTTGAAGACGCATTCGCCGCCCGCGGTTTTTTTGGCGCCGAAAGCTCTGCCGTGAAAAATCGTCCCGTCTTCGAGTGCCAGGACCGCTGTTTTGCTCCGAGTCATAAAGTCATTTCTTTGCAATGGACGGTCATCGCGATCAGTAGACGCCTTGCTGTACCATGGCGTCGGCGACCTTGATGAAGCCGGCAATGTTGGCGCCGCGGACGTAATTGACAAATCCGTTCTCAGAGCCGTGTTTGACGCAATTTTCGTGGATCGACTTCATGATGCCGCGGAGGGTGTCGTCGACGCGTTTGCGTTCCCAGTGCATGACGCCGGCGTTTTGGGTCATTTCGAGTCCCGAGACGGCGACGCCGCCGGCGTTGGCCGCCTTGCCGGGTGCGTAAAGCACCTTGGCCTTGATGAACACGTCGATCGCATCTGGGGTGGAAGGCATGTTGGCGCCTTCGCTGATGCAGGTGCAGCCGTTTTCGACGAGTTGCTTTGCGTCTTTGCCGTCAAGTTCGTTTTGCGTTGCGGAGGGGAAGGCGAGTTGGCAGGGGACGCTCCAGGGCCGCCGGCCTTCGAGGAAGGTAGCATTTTTGAAGCGTTCGATGTACTCGCGGATGCGGCCACGGCGGACGTTTTTGAGTTCCATGACCCAGGCAAGTTTCTCGGCGTTGATGCCGTCCATGTCGACAATCGTGCCGTCGGAGTCGGAAAGGGTGACGACCTTAGCGCCGAGTTCGTTGAGCTTTTCGACGGTGTATTGGGCGACGTTTCCCGAGCCGGAGACGGCGGCGATTTTGCCGGCGAGGAGTTGTCCGCGGGTGGCCATCATTTCCTGGGCGAAGTAGACGGCGCCGTAGCCTGTGGCTTCGGGTCGGATGTTGGAACCGCCCCAGTCGAAGCCTTTGCCCGTGAGCACACCGTTAAAGCGATGGGTGAGCTTTTTGTATTGTCCGAAGAGGAACCCGATTTCGCGGCCGCCCACGCCGATGTCGCCGGCGGGCACGTCGATGTCGGGACCGATGTGAGCGTAAAGTTCGGACATGAAGGCCTGACAGAATCGCATGACTTCGCCGTCACTGCGTCCGTGGGGATCGAAATTGGAGCCGCCCTTGGCGCCGCCCATGGAGAGCGTGGTGAGGCTGTTTTTGAAGACCTGCTCGAAGGCGAGGAATTTGAGTGTTCCGAGTGTGACGGAGGGGTGGAAGCGTAGTCCGCCCTTGTAGGGGCCGATGGCGTCGTTCATCTGCACGCGGTAGCCGCGATTGACCTGGATCTGTCCGTGATCGTCGACCCAAGTGACGCGGAACATCAGGACGCGGTCCGGTACGATCATCCGCTCGAGCACCTTGGCGTTGCGATAAGCGGGGGTTGCCATGACGACCGGCATGACACAGGCCGCGGCCTCGTGGACCGCCTGGTGAAACTCCGGCTCGCCGGGAGACTGGGCGATGACGTGCTCCATGAAAGCGTGCAACGCGGTCTCAGAAGATGCGTGGGATTCCGAAGAGAGAGGGGTGGACATGTATACTCCTTTTGCCTACCAAGCCTGAACTACAGGCGGGTGACTCAAACAAGACAAGTTCGCTGGGATATTACACCCGTGGCGTCTGGCGCGGTCATGAGCCGCCGCAGACACCATCGCTTCCCTGGCTACGGCTGTGTAACAATACTGATTAACCGAAGCCACTGCAAGGCAATGCCTAACAGTATTTAACGGGGGGGGGCATGAAAACGGGCGTGCCCATGAAAACCGCCACGCGCGGGTAGGTTGACAACGCCGAAGCGGACTGATCCGCCGACGGAAATAGGCAGGGCGTAAAAACTCGGAAACATCCGCAAATCATCCGAGCCGCGAGCGTCGAGGAGCGACCATGCGGCAATGCGTGAATGACACGGGTCGCTCCCTTACGGTCGCGGCTCGGTATGGTCATTTGCCATTTCGGTTTCTGACAGATGCTGCCAACTATAGATTGGAAGATTCACGTTCAATGTCGCCACATAATGCCACGCATGTCTACCAAAGCGCAGCATAACACAAGCTACAGAAAGATCCTGCCGCATCCTCAAGAAGATGCGAGAAGACTCAGGTTTGAGCCAACGAGCACTCGACCGGAAACTGCGGAAGCCTCACAATTGGGTCTTCAGGACAGAGACTGGCAAGCGACGTATCGATATTTTGGAATTCGCGGCTTGGGCCGTCGCCTGTGGGGTTGATCTCGTCAGGGCCATCGAACGTTTTGCCGAGGTTTTATGACTGAAGCGAACATTCCAGCTTTCGCATTTCCACAAAAAATTTTTGGTTCTTCTCCAAATTTAGGGAGTTAGATGCATGGATTGCGAAGCAATCGGTTGGCCCCGGTAGGGGCCTGAGCCTTTAGCCCACGGCAAGCGGCGAAGCCGCGCCGCCGTGGGTAACCAGCCCCCCAAAAACGTCGTCGCCCTGGCAGGGGCGAAAGCTCGCTTTGGAGACCGCTTTCGCCTCTGCCGGGGCGACGGCGGTTTTAGGGATGATGATGACCCACGGCGGCGCGGCTGTCGCCGCTTGCCGTGGGCTAAAGGCTCCGGCCCCTACCGGGGCCAATCCACTCCCGATTGTTCCGCAATCCATGCATTTCACTCCCTAAATGGGGCTGCCAATATTTCGGTCCCGTAGGGACCAACTTCTGGTGATTATTGCTCTTCGCCATCATCTCATTTTCTTCGGCCTCTGACAGATGCTCCCACAATTGTAGGAAGACCGCCTTTGGGGCAACTCGTATTCTCAACTCATGCTCGGTGAAGAACTTCGACAAGCACGAATGGCGGCGGGAATCACGCAGGAAGAGTTGGCGTTTCGAGCGAACATTTCTCGCAACTACGTGAGCTTACTTGAATTAAACGAAAGATCGCCAACCTTTGACGTGCTCAATCGCATCTGTCGTGCTCTGAACATACGTACCTCTGTTTTAATCGCCCGGTTGGAGCGGCGCCGTCGTTGACTTGGGTACACGCATGCAACAGCGTACTGGCATCAGGCTTTTCTGGCTCAAGGTATCGTTGGGGATTTTGGCGATATTGTGCTGTGGGGTGGGCGTTTGGGTCGGTTGCCAGAAGCATGTCGCACCGAGGTCGGTTGCGGCGTCGGCGGAGGAACTGACTTCCGAAGGGCGGATGGTTTTCGGCGGGCTGCCGCGGGCGAAGGAGGGGCAGGAGGGACGGGAAGTTGGGAATTTCACGGTGTTGCGGAACGTGGCGTATGTGGTGGGGTATTCGGAGGGGCGGAAGACGCCGCTATTTGCGTGTTATCGGGTGATACGGGAGCAGCCGTTCAAGCTGGATCGGCCGAAGGGGAACTTTTTGACGGACACACGCACCCAGGCACGGGTGAAGCATCAGGATTTCACGGGCTCGGGGTACGACCGCGGGCACATGGCGCCCAACTCGGCGATTGCGAAATGCTTCGGAGAACAGGCACAGACGGAGACATTTTTACTCACGAACATTTGTCCGCAGGCTCCGGCGTTGAATCAGAAGGTGTGGGAGGAATTGGAGAAGAGGGAGCTGGTATATGCCGTGCGGTTTGGGGAGGTGTGGGTGATGGATGGGCCGGTGTTTGCGGATGCAAGCGGCGGCACGACTCACAAGTTGCGGAGCGGCATTGCGGTGCCGGCGGCGTTCTGGAAAATCCTGCTGGAGGATGAGGGCGGAGGAAAGGGCGGGGAAGAGAGGGTGCATACGTTTGCGGTGATCATGCCGCAGACGGTGGCGGGGACGGAGAAGCCTGCTCAGTTTGCCACGGCGATCGACAACATCGAGAAGGAAACGGGGCTCGAGTTTTTGTGGAAGCTGAGCTCCGGGAAACAGCGAATGCTCAAGGGCACGATTTCGCGTGAATGGTGATTGACGACGGGAATTAGCCACAGACAGACACGGACAGACACAGACAGGATTTAATTATTTCTGTCTGTGGCTGTCCATATTACTATTGCGCAACTTCTTTCTATCCTGACAAAATTTAGCACGAAGACACGAAGGACACGAAGTTTTTTTCTTCGTGTTCTTCGTTTCTTCGTGCTCAAGTCGTTTCATGATTTGGTTGCGGCTCTGCCGCGCTGGGGCTGTCTGTGGCTAATTTAGCGTCGGTTCCCGCCACGATCGCGCCGCGTTTGTGGTACACGAAACTTACCAGCAGCAGTACGATGCCCAGCACCGCAAAGCTCAGGACGCGGAAGACCGTCTCGACCTTGGCCATGTCGATCAACAGCACCTTGGCGACGGTGATGCCGAGCAGTGCGAGCGCTACCCAGCGAACGCTCGCTACTCTTCGCCGGAAGCCTACCAGGATGCCGAGCAGTCCGAGCACGCCCCACAACACGCTGACGATCACGTTTTTGAGGATCAGCAGGTCCACCCCTGGTGGCGGCCAGTAATCGACGCAGCGGATCGCTTCCACGTTCAGGGCGACGAACGCCAGCAGCGTGATCCACCAGGCGCGCAGAACCAGATGCTGATTGTTGAGCTGTTCTGACAGGTACGGTCCGGATTCCAGGCGTTTGCGGAGGAGTTGCGAGAAGTAAATGCCTGCCATCAGCAGAATGCCGCTCAGGACGAACAGGTTCACAAACGGCGGAAGGAATCCAAGTTTGCCGTCGTATCCCACCGGTTCGAGAATGCTGTTGGCTATGCCATCGTACAGCATCCACTTCATGCTGGTGATCACCAGGAGGATCAGGGCGACGGTCTCGCCGGATGCACGCTGCTCCTTCGGCAGCACCAGGTTGCTCCAGCCGATCAGCGCCAGACTCCAAAGAGCAGCGGCCAACGTGAGCTGGCATCCCATCGGCAGCCAACTGATCATGATGACGAACGCCAGGACCGTGATCCACCATGCTCGCACGGTTGCGTTTTGCTGGAGCGGTTGCGAGAGATAAACACCCGTCGCCAGCAGGAGGCCGTTGAGGGTAAAGAGGCTCAAGAGCGAGAAGGGCGAAGGCGCGTTGACGATGCCGTCGATGAGGACCCACTTGGCGCTGATGAGCACCAGCAGGACCAGTGCGACGATTGAGACTGCCGTACGCCGTTCCGGCGACCGGAGCAAGTAGCTCCAGCCAATCAGCAGGAGCGTCCAGATAATCGCAGCGAGCGTGAAGGGGTCTTCCAGACCTGGCAGGGCTTTTGCGGCGACGCCGAGCACCAAAATCGTGACCCACACGACTCGCACAGCCAGGTTCAGTTTGCGGAGTAACTGCGAGAGGCAAACTCCCGTGGCCAGCAAAACAGCATTCAGGGCAAACAGGTTGAAAAACGACCAGAACGGATTGTGTCCAGGCTGTCCAGGCGTCAGACGGAAGAAGCCATCGACTATCGCCCACTTGATGGTAGCCAGTACCAGCAGGATCAAGGCAACGACTTCGCCGGGCGTGCGATACTTTGTCGGCAGCGCCAGGTTATTCCATGCGATCAACACAAGTATCCAAAGAGCGACAACCAACGTGAACACGTGCAACGAAGCCAACCCCTTCCCCGCGGTGGCGGCAGTCAGCAACGTCCCGGCCACCGCACAAAAAGCGATCAGCACTGAGCGCAGCATGCCACCGGTCTTTTTCGGATCGGTTGGGGAGGCCGCTTCGTGGGCGCTGAGCCATCCCAATCCCAATGCGTAAAGCGCTGCACCCCAGTTCATGAGCATCCATGCCGAGAACGTTTCACCGCCGATGCTGAAAAGCGGCCCGTTCAATCGCGGGTCGGCCACGTCGAACATCCACAGTCTGCCGATGACCAGCAGCAGCATGACGAACATCCAGACTCTGGCGAATCTGTTGTTGGTGATGCGAGCGTAGATGCCCAGCGCCAGGCCCAAGGTTGCCCAGGCGAAGGTGATCGCGCTGTGGCTGAAGTACAGCGGCACGGCGACTGCCACCAGCGCCATCGCCTGAATGCCTGCCGAGAGCGAGAACGGCCGCGACGGCGTAACGAACGCCAGAATGCCCATGACGCCCGCGAGTCCCAGCGTCAGCGTCCAGAGCGGAGACATCCCGGCGCCGGTGGCATCAATTGCGGCAAAGAGACTCATCGCCAGCGTTGTGTTCGCGAAGGCCATGACCGCTGCGCCGTTTTCCAGACGGAGCGTGTTGGGGCTGGGCGGTCGATCGGGCGCCATCTCATCCACCGGCGGCGTCATCACACGATGCAGACTCGCCACCAATTCGGCCAGATACAGGGCGAAGAATGCACTGCAAGCGACGGTGCCAAGCAGGCCGTGCTCGCCTGAAAGCTTGATCGTCCAGCCTACCAGCCACAGCCAGCCGCACACAAACGTCAGGATCCGAACGGCCCACCAGTTGCGTTTGAAGAAGCTCACACCCAGGCCGGTGGCGGTCACGACCGCGAGATAGACCAGGAACGCCAGCGACTGATCGTCACCGCTGTTGAGGATGGCCGGCGAAATATACATGCCCAGAAGAGCGAGAATCGCCAGCGACATGATCCGCATTTGCAGGGCGAAGGCGATGCCTGCGCCGCCGACGACAATCACCAGGGCGAACGCCGCTCCGCGTGAGAGCACCGGCGGTGCGAAGAAGATGTTGGCTGCGAACATGGTGGCCATGAGCACCGCGAGTCCGCAGCCTACCAACGACGCGGCCAGCATTCGCATCCGTTTTACGTGCAGCCATTGGCCGGTGCCGATCATGGCGATCCCGACGGCCGAGGCCGCGAGAATCCGCATCAACGGCGTCGGATGGATCCATCCATGATCCCACATCAGCTTCAAGCCATACAGGACCGCTCCCAAGACAAACAGTCCGCCGACCCAACTCGCCCAGGCCTTTCCGATGCGGCTCTCCAGCGACTCGCCGGAACGCGGTGGGGGGGGGCTGACGGGTTGTGCGACGGGCTGTACGACGGGCTTTGCAGCACCAGCGATCGGGCGCGGACGATACTGGGGCGGCAACTCAAGCGGGGGAAGTTCCTTCTTCGCCGCGGTAAGCCTTGCGAAAACTTCGAGGCGATCATCGGTCGGGGGCTTGATCGACGGAGGTTCCTTGGCGGGAATCGGTGGAGGAACTGGCGGCACTGGCCTGGCCGTAGCAGGCGGTGGAACCGGCGGTGCCGGGATTGGCGGAGGCATCGCCGCTTGAATTGGCTTGGCAGGTGGCGGAACCGGCGACGGCGAAGATATTGGCGGAGGTGGCACCGTTTGAATGGGCTTAACCGCTTGAATTGGCTTAGGGGGGGGAGCGGGTTCAAGAGCGTTCAGACGCGATTCGAGACCCGTGAGACGTTGTTCGAGCCGCTGAACCACTTCACGCAGTTCACGCACCATTTCACTATCCGACTGTGCGGACATAGGCGACCCTCCCAGGTTGTCCCACTCATTGCCGGGCATCTTACCCGTCCGCCATAAGAAGGAAAAGACACAATAACGATTTAAGGCTTGCGTGGAATGCCCGGCGGCTTTACGCTGCTTGTGTGGATTTAGTAAAGGAGCCGTCATGGCCAAGTACCTCCCCGGCAAAACGGAAAAGTTTACTTTCGGACTCTGGACCGTCGGCAACATCGGCCGCGATCCGTTTGGCGGACCGGTCCGCGAGCAACTCACGCCGCCGCAGATTGTCGATCTGCTCGGATCGGTCGGCGGCGTCTACGGCGTGAACTTCCACGACAACGATCTTGTGCCGATCGATGTGAGTCCAGCTAAGCGAGCACAGATCATCAAAGACTTCAAGAAAGCCTTGGCGGACAACAACCTCCAGGTGCCGATGGCGACGACGAATCTCTTTGGCGATCCTGCTTTCAAGGACGGCGCATTTACCTCCGGCGATTCTCGCGTGCGAGCGTATGCCCTGCAAAAAACAATGGCCGCGATGGATCTGGGCGCCGAGTTCGGCGCAAGCACCTATGTCTTCTGGGGCGGGCGCGAGGGGGCCGAATCCGACGCCGGCAAAGACCCTGCCGAAGGCTTCAAACGCTTCCGCGAAGCGCTCAACTTCCTCTGCGAATACTCCATGTCCCAGAACTACAACTACCGCTTCGCACTGGAGTCCAAGCCCAACGAGCCCCGTGGCCACATCTACCTCGCCACCACCGGCAATATGCTCGCCTTCATCGAAACGCTCGATTATCCCGAAATGGTCGGCGTGAATCCGGAAGTCGCCCACGAAACGATGGCCGGCCTGAACTTCACGCACCACGTCGCACAAGCACTGGACGCAGGCAAACTGTTCCACATCGATCTGAACGACCAGGAGCCGGGGCGTTACGATCAGGATTTCCGCTTCGGCGCTGCGAACATCAAGCAGGCGTTTTTTCTGGTCAAACTGTTGACGGACCACAACTACACAGGCTCGCTGCACTTCGATGCCCACGCTTATCGCACGGAGGATTACGATGGCGTCCGCGAATTCGCCAGAGGCTGCATGCGAACGTACATGATCCTCAAGGAGAAGGCCCAGCAGTTCAACGCCAACAAAGAAATCCAGGCGTTGCGAGCACAGATCAACGTGACTGATGCGAAGCTTGACGCGTTAGTGAGCGGTTTTTCGCCCGTGGCCGCGGCGGAACTCAAGAAAACCAAATTCAATCGCCAGGCACTCGGCGCCCGCGGTTTGCCCTATGAACGACTGGACCAGCTCACCATGGAACTGCTCCTGGGTGTGAAGTAAATAAGCCACAACGTTTAAATGTCTTAATATGAATTGCTCGCCAGGCGTGTGCTTGCAAAGAAGAGAAAGAAGAAAATGACAACTCCGGAAGGAAAACCAACACCCCCGGCAAAGCCGGGAGCTGATGGGCGTTAGGGGCGTGAGATTGAACGGCTATTCAAATTTCTTCCGGCGCATCTGCACCCTGAAATCGGCAGCGGAGGACGTCAAGCTGGTGAACTCAATGGTCTCCATGCCTCGTTGCGGAATCCGCTTGCTCAGCCAGGATTTGTCCCCTTCCACCTGCACCCCATTGGTATCGACGAAGTAAAACTTGTAGTCAAAATGGATATCTTTATTCGTACAGTTACGGACCGGGATATCCACTCGGAGCTGTCCTGCTCCCACGTGGCTGACCACCGGCGTCGAGACCGCGATGTCGTATTTCAACGAATACGTGCTCACGCTCACCTGGGGATAGGGAGAGTAGGTATCCTGTTGGGCAGCAATGGGATCCGTGCAGCCCGTCACCGCCACCAACATGACCGCACTTGCACAACCTGTCAGAACTTTCTTAAACATGGCACTCTCCAAAAACAAAACTTCCATGCCCCGCAGAATTAACCGCAATCGGCTACCTTCGTCAACTCGTTCGGACCCTATTTACTCTGATACAATTCGATTGTCTCATTTCCCGGGAAGACATTTTCCGGAAAGGCTTGACCGGGAACGGTGTTTTTTTTAGAGTGATAGATTCTCTACGGGCAGATAGCTCAGCTGGTAGAGCAAAGGACTGAAAATCCTTGTGTCGCCGGTTCGATTCCGGCTCTGCCCATCAAGTCTTCGTCAGGGGTCGCAATACCCCGTTTTTGGCCGCAAAACGTAGATTCTTCAGTGGGATACGACGCATTGCGAAGTAAAACGTCCGGTTGCTGCGTCGGATTTTGCGTCGCTTTTTTGCTTCCGGTTGTTAGGATCATGGCCGCCTGCTCGAAATGCTCGTCGGTTACTTGCAGATAATGCTGCTGGGCGATGCGGGGGGTGTTCCCGATCCACTTGCATACCATGTGTACCGGGAAAAACTGGCAAAGCTCGGTCTCTCGACTGCTCCGCAGATTCGCAAACAGCTTCGGCCACGGATCGAGTCCGGCCCGCTTGATGATCCGTTCCAAGTGCGTCCGCAGATTGGTATTCTTCTGTCGGTAGCGAGTGATGACGTATTCCGTCCCCGGCTCGGCGGCTTCGTAAACATCCCGCAGGTACGGCAGCAATTCCGGAAAGATCGGCACCCACCGTTTCCCGCCACCGACAAGGTGTTCCGTCTTTGGCGAGTGAACCAGAAACCGGCTACGTTCCCAATCAATATCCCCCCACCTCAGCCCCAGATGCTCCGACGGACAGCGAAGGCCTCCGTATCGGCTCAGAGCGAACAGCAATTTCCACTGGACATCCGGGCAGGCGTCGAGCACTTTTTGAGTCATGTCCTGTGTCACAAAAAACATGCGAGCCGGGTTCACCTGTCCCCCGGCTCTCACGTCGGCAAAGGGACTTTGCGAAATCAGTTTCCACCGAACCGCCAAGCGGAACAGGTGCTTGGCCACACCGACCCGCCGACTGACCGTCGCTTCGGACAATCCGCTTTCTTGCAGATACTTCCGCCACTGGTCCGCGTCCGCCGGTTCGATGGATCGTAGGCCGCGATTCTCACCGAAGTATTCCAGCAAGTTGGTGCAGGCCTGACCGTAGGCGATTTCCGTTGCCGGTTTGACGTGCAGGTTGGTTTGGAAGTCGGCGAGGAATTTGCCCAACGTCGCACTGGTCCGCTCACGCGGCTGCACCAACCCCACCTTGGCCATGCGACTATGAATCTTGCCGCCCAGTCCGGCTACCCACCGAGCGGTTTCATCATCCATCACCGGCGTAGCACCAGTCGCAATCAGTACCAGTTGCTCGATCCGTACCTTGAAGGCATCAGCCTGCTTGGTCGTCGCCTTGCCGAGCCGGATCGTCTTCTTGCTTCCATCACTTGCAATGAATTGAATACGTTTGAGTCCGTTGGGATCGCAGATCACACTTGCCATATTTACCGTCCTTTTATCTTACTGGCTTTCGCCTTCGCTGGCCGGATGATAATTTCCAACCCCAAGGCGTCAGCCAGCTTCTCCAGATTTTCTACACTTACACCAGTTTGGCCACTCATCAGTCGGGAAAGTTGGCTCTGTTTGATGCCGGTTTCCTTCCACAGCCGATACCTCGTTTTGTTGCTGGCCTCGATGGCGTTCCGAATCTCGTTAAAAACTTTACTCATACACAGACAGTTACCCGATGCATAACCTAAAAGCAAGCGTCACGCGATATCATCTGCTCCATTCGCGCCAAGAGAATTAACTCGGCGCGGATGGCATGTGCGCCGAGTTGAATCATCGGTTTTCTCCGAGAAATCATCATGTGCGCCTTGTGCGCCGGGTTCCTCGTTTTCTACAGGGTCGGCGCACATGGTAGGCGCGGATGATGCGGGCTTGGTCAGTTGCCAAACGTAGCCGCCGCCGAACCCCGTTCGATGCACCTTCACATTCAGCCGTTTCGATGCTTTCTGAACCGTCCGCCATGCCAGACCTGCCTCTTTGGCCGCGTCCTGGATGTCCTTAACCGGATGTTCTTGCTGATCTGTCAGTTCGTCGGCCAGCCAATCAACCGCCTGGTTTTGGGCGTCCGGTTCCGGGCCAGGCTTGGCGTCTTCACCGAAGCCGTTTTCCTGAGCCAAAGCATCGTCGGCATGCATGTCCACCGGATCGTGCTCCCATGCTACTGATGCTGGGGCGCCGACGATATGAAACGCCAGACCGTTGCCTTCGGGAGCCAGATTGTTTTTTCCTGGCAGTAGCAACCGCCGCGATTTATTTTCCTTATCACGAGTCAGGTGCCACACCGCTCTCGCGATGCCGGTGAAGGCGCGGCTTCCGAGGGCCAGATCGTCAGCGACACTGCCGGTGCCTTTTCGTCGATGTGCGACCACCAGCACCGCCGGGCCGTACTTCTCGGCCAGCTTCGCTACCGGGGCCAGCACTGCCCGCACTTCGTTGTCACGGTGCGCGTCGGTGCCGCCACCCAAGAAACTGCCGATGGGATCAACCACTATCAGGCGACAGTCGGGGACTGCTTTCAGTGCCGACTCCAAAGCCGTCACGTCTTCCAAGGTGAACATTACTTCGTAAGGTTGTCCATCGTTGCCGCCGCGCCGAACGGCGGAAAGCAGATGTACCTTCCGCACGTTGGCATTGTGGGCGTCCAGTCGTGGGCGGATGGTGTCGCCGGGATCATCTTCCGCAGAAACCAGAATCACCGAACCCGCCGGGCAATCGCTGCCATCGGGCCACGGTGTCCCCGTGGTGATGTGTGCGGCCATGTCCGTCGTGAGGAAAGATTTTCCTTCGCCCGGACGACCCACCAGCAACGTAATACGCCCAAGTGGTACACGCCCCGGCCACAGCCACTGAATATCTCGTGGTTCCACGTCGGCCATGCAAGTCAGTACCGCTCGTGGTTCCGGGTGAGCTATCCAGTACGCCTTCGTGAGATCGTCATCAGACGGCCCGACGTGGTCGGCACCTTCTTCCAACGCAATCGCCGCCTGTTTCACAAATCCAACGTCCTCGGCTCTTTTGTCTCTGGGCAGTTCCCACAACGCAGCCAGCAAATTCTTCGAGAAGTCGGACGAACTCGGATCGGCCTCGACCAGCCGTTCGTGGTTGCCATCAAAGACTCGCCATGTGTTCTGGCTTTGTTTTGAAATCGAAAAGGGGAACAATTCGCTATTCATTCGGCACCCCCTTCCGTCGTCTTCGCCGTGGCTTGCTCATCCAGCCAATGGGTCAGGGTATTCACCGGATACATGATGGTTTTGCCACGCCGGATGTGCGGGATTGCTCCCTCATTGGTCCAGGTCCACAACGTCCGTTCCGAGACGCCCAGCGCTGCCGCCGCTTCGCGGGGTCGCATCGCCAGGCAGGGCGTCTGCGGATCGGGTTTGGCCAATGGGTTCAACCCACCGGCGACCTCAGATACGGGGAAACTACTTTTCGTGGAATTCCTCATGGAATTTCCTCCAACAAGGGCAGGCCGCCACCGTAGCGGCCTCATGGAGGAAGTCGGTTGGGCATATGTCCAGTTGTTTTTGCTTAAAAAATGCGGGAAATTTGGGGGGTGAAGTGGTCATGCCCACTTTTGGGTGGTCATAAAGTGGGCACAAAGTGGTCACGGTGGTCATGAAGTGGACACGGTGGACACGGAGTGGGCACGCTCAATCGTCAGAGTCTTCGTCGAAGTCGGCGTCGGCATCGGTATCGGCGTTTATGGACATTTCGGCAACTTGGCGAGCCTGATCATCGGTACACTCGCCACGCTGTAATGTCTGGATGAGAGCTTCCGCCGCCTTTTCATTCTCCGCCCGTTTCTTGGCAGTCTTGCCAGCGCGGACCATTGCATTGATGCGACGGATCGTTTCCTGCCGTTCAGCGGTCTCCAACTTCTGTTCGGCAGGTGCATTGTCCGCCCCTGCCTCCGGCGTCGCGGACTTTTCCTCAACCGCAATGTCGTGACCGATCTTGCCAGTCCATTGGGTGTGGCGTGTGCCCTGAGTACGACGACTCCGATTCAATGGAAAGTTCAACTCTCCCGCAATCGCTAACCACGCCTGCGACTTGCTCACCATCGCTTTTGATTTGACCCCCAAGGCGCGGGCGATGGCGTTACGACCGTAGACTTCCTTCGCCCTTTGCTTCGCGGCAGCACTTCCCTTTCTAACCGCTTCACAGAGGTCCGCGTAGGCTCCCGCACGTTCAGCTTTGTACTGGCGGATCGCGTTATCCAAATCTGTCTGCGTCCAAGATTGAAGCTCCGATTTGCTGTCCGTCGGCGGTTGCGTAGACGCCGGTGCGGGTGCGGGAGACGGCGCGGGTGCTGGTGGCGGCACGGGTACTGGGGGTGGCGATGCAATTTTCAGCGGAGCCGGAACGTTGGGGGTGGGTGCTGTTACCGGGCCGGTCGCTGTTGATTGCGATGCAGCTACCTTCCACGGAATCGGAACATTGGGCGCAGGTGTTGCTGCTGTTGCTGACGACGCCATTGCCAGTTCCCGTGCGCGGACGATGCCTACGGGTTGTGCCTGCACCACTTTCGTCCATCCCGTTCCGCTCTCCATCCCCGGTCGCCATGCGTCGTAATTATCTTCGCGCAACCAATACGCTTGCTTCGCCTTGTCTATTGTGTAAGGCACCAGTTCCGCATGAAATTTGCCGCCCGCGATGATCCCCCACAATTGCGCCACCATTGCCTCCAAATTGTCACGTTTAATCCACCCCTGATGCTCCACACGCGGCCCGCTATATCCAAACGGTAAACTTACCACGCAACAGCCCACGATCTGTCCCATCGCCGCCGCTACCAACGTGACCGCCGCTTCCGGATGTTGGCCCGCCGTCGATTTCTCCAACAGCAATGCCGCCAATCGCAACAGTTCCCGCACGTCCTCCGACGTATCCGCAGGCAATTTACATAATTCCAATAGTTCCATTTCCGACATTGTTTCCGCCTCGATCATTTTCCCTTGCCGACGGTATAGACTTTCAGAACTTCGTCGCCGTAGTGGTTGATGACCTTGACGGCGATCTTGCCGGACTTCGGCTTGTCGAAGGGGCGGCTGCGGGTGGCGTAAAGCTGTGACCATGCGGCCTGATCGACCTCGGCACGAAGAGCGTTCTTCAACTTCTCATAAGGCTGATCCGCGCCGGTGAAGTAGGCGTGGCGAATGAAAAAGCTCTCGTCGTTGTAGTCGGTGTCGATGAACCAGCAGGCGATGTCGTCGGTGGAGTGGGAGCGGATGTCGCCGGTCGTGGGGTCGTATACGTCCAGGCCTTTGATTTCGACGACGAGTTTGCCGTCGTTTTGCGTTTCGATTTTCATGTCGGGTTCGCCGAAGACCATGAAGAGGTTCCCGGCCCCGGTTTTCTTGAGCAGTTCATCGCCCATCGCGAGGTCCGGGTTCATGCGGACTATCATGACCGTCAGGTTGCCGTAGCGGGTGGTCTCTTCGCTGACATGCGGATCGAAAGCAAAACCGCAGATGACCAGCACGTCGAAACCGACGCCCTTGACGGCTTCCTTGGCCGCCTGCTTGACCAGTTCCGGCCCGACCGTGCCATACTCCGGCCCGATGCAAATCGCCGCCCGCCGCTCTTTGCCCGATTCGGTATACCGGCCTTCGCCGTGAATCCACTCGCCTGCGTATGGTTCGATGCTGTCGAAGATCAAACGCTGTTTTTTGATCGTGTTCTGAACGCCTGCCTTTCGCAGATTTTCCAGAATCACACGTCCGAATTGATCTGGGCCGAAGGTCGTGATCTTCATGCCGTCCTTACCTTCAGCCCGCTGCTTTTTTTCTTCGACGCTGATGGTGCGATGGGGCGAAAGGCTCTCGACGGTAAAGGGGCCAGTAACGCGGAGGCGTTTTTTGTCCTCATATGGCCTGTCGTATAACGTTTCCGTGTCAGCGTGGCGAGCGATGGCTTCGTCGATCTGTTTGCGTGTCATCCCCTCCTTGATGTCCGGATTGTTGGCGATGCTTTTGAGCGTGACGTGCAGCACACGCTCGTAGACAAAACCTCGGCGAATGTCGCCATCCGTTTTGTTCGAAAGCGGCATCTTGCCGCTGATTTCAGCCTCTTTCTTGATACCTTCGGAGGAATCGGCAAGGAGGTAATACGAGAATCGCCCACACATTAACCGTGTACGCGCCAACGCCAGCGATACCCGTGACGTGTCGATGGTGATCCAACGTCGCCCCCATTGCTCCGCGACATAGGCTGTGGTGCCACTGCCACATGTGGGGTCGAGAACGAGATCGCCGGGGTCGCTAGTCATGAGCAAACATCGCTTTACCGCTTCAGTTGCGGTCTGTACCACATACACCTTCGGATCGGTTCGGCTCTGGATACCTCCGATATCCAACCATACGTTGGACATCGGACTGGCAGGAAAATCATCCATGAAGCGAAGGAATCGCAACGAATTCCCCTCCACGAAAATACGCTGCGCAAAGCTTAGCTGTTTTAGGCCGTCAACTGTGGTTTTCCAGTGCATGCCCAATGGCGGGTTCCATGTCTTTCCCTCAAACTTAAATGACTGGTCAGTATTCGATGGTCCTTGGGAAGTAAGCTGGTCCGAAACAGCGAGACGGTGGGGGTCGTGACCGAGTAGCGTTGCGGCCTTGATGGTATCGACTGGCCGGTATTTGCTGGCCCCAGCTTCGCCCTCCTTCTTCTCCCCGTACAGACTTCGGAATTTGCAAACCTCTTTCGATTTCGCGTACCAAACAATTTGATCGCAGACATTGTTGATGAAGTCGGAGGCGAAACCTGTTGTCTTGGCGAAGGCGATCTGCGACACAAAATTGCTGCCACCGAAGGTCTCGTCCAAAAGGCTGCGGATCAGGTGGACGTTCTCGTCGCCGATCTGCACGAAGATGCTACCGGACTCCGTGAGCAAGTCTCGCGCAGCGATAAAGCGGTCACGCAAATAAGCAAGGTAAGAGTGAATACCAAGTTTCCATGTGTCGCGGAAGGCGCGGATTTGTTCGGGTTGTCTGGTGGCATCCTCGACTTTGCCGTCTCGCACGTCGCGTTTTCGTGTCGAGACCTGCCAGTTGCTGCCAAACTTGATGCCGTAGGGTGGGTCGAAATAGATTGTCTGGACCTGCCCTTTCAACCCTTCTTTTTCGGCGAGCGAAGCCATCACCAGCAACGAGTCGCCGAGGATCATGCGGTTGGACCAGTGCTGGTTGTGGTGGTAGAAGTCCACTTTTTGGCCGAAGTCGGTCAGGCCGTTGAAGTCGCCGAAGAAGTCGAGTTGATCGGTTTGCGTTTTCGAAGCGGTGCGGCGGAAGTCCTCGATGATTGCCTGCGGATGGATTTTCTCCTGGATATAAATCGGCACAGCAGGCACGGCCAAATCCTGCGCGTCCTGTTCGTCCTTGCCCTTCCACACCAACTGCGGGTCCAGCGACGGGTCACGCGGATACAACACCACCTTCGGCTTTTGCTCATCCTCCTTCATGAAGTCTCGCAGTTCCTCGGTGGGGATGTTCTTTCGCGAGTCCTTGTGTTTTACGGACTCGATCTTTGTTGGGGCACCGCCATTGGTCTTTTTGGCCATTGTTTTCCTCGATTTTGATTTATGCTTTGGGCAGGCTCTCCGTGATTGCCTTTACCAACAACTTCGCGTAGGTCTGAGTCTCGGTCGGTAGGTCGGCGATTGTTTTCATATTGCGTATTTCTGTGCAGATCATTTTACACACCGAGCCTTTGTTGAACTTCAAGCCGTGCTGCTCAAAAAATGCCTCAACTCGTTTCACAACCTGTTCCCCCGGCGGAAGTGAGATTGTCGTTATATTGGCTGATGCAAGTTGTTTCGCATAGAAATTCTGCACATGCTTCAGGTAATACGTTTCGGGGAACAAGTCTTCGATGGCGAACTCGCGGTCGTTCTCACCAACGGCTGGGCCAAGGCTGAGTGTCCCGGCCTGCCGTGATTGGTATCGCGTCAGCCAGTTTTTAACGAGCTTGTCCTTCGCGGTGTTGCCTGATCCGTCAGTATCATAAAGTGCCACAACATCCAACGCCTGACCGATCATGAACGTCGCAATATATGTCGCTTCTGATGCCCCACCACATGGTGTAATGAACAGATCCTCTGGAAGTCCGGCTTCACCAGACCGAAGCAGCAGGTTGGACAAGTGGGTGATGATCCGGTGATCGTCAACACCTTCTACGACGAGGTTTCGTTCGGCTACGAGATAACTCAGCCGTCCCTTTATGCCAAGCGCGGCCTGCAAAACCAGTTTGGCCTCAGGCTGGCTGGTGGTGAGGTCTTCCGAAACGACGGTCCCTTTGTCCGTTTCGCTGATTACCTTAATTCGGTCAGGCTCCTGAAGGTCGATCATGAATGGCAGGTGCGTGGTGTAGATGAGGGTATTGCCTTCCGCATATGTTTCCAACCGTTCGAGAAGATCGGACTGGGCTTCGGGATGTAGATGCAGTCCGGGTTCGTCCAAGAGGATCACGCACCCTTTTAGCTGTCCCTGCGTCTCGTGCATGAGCATCAGGTCGAAGGAAAAGAACCACTGGAATCCCCGTGACCGCTCCTCCAACCGGATAAGCGCACGATCCTTTAAGCCTTTGACAAAAGTAAGGAACTGCTGCCCGTCTGCACGAAAATCGACCTCGTATCGAAGTTGACGCCAATGGGCTTCAATCTTTCTGTTCAGGGTCGCTGCCGCATCGCTGAGGTCATACTGGCGTTCTTCACGATCTGACGCCGTAGCCTTCTTCACTTCCTCATCGAGTTTGAGTTCGGCGAGCGTCATGATAGTGATGAGAGTCTGGTCATCTTCCGTGGGCTTACCGGAATCCACTCGCTGCTTGACCTGTTCAAGTAGCGCAGTCCCCCGGAAGGATCGGTACTCGTCCATGTAGACGAACGTTGGGATGCACTTTACGACATACTCATGTGCCTTCTTATGAATGGAAGGTGCAGACGCCAACTGACTGGCAATCTGCTTTAGTTGATTGCCGTATCCGTTGACGAAGTTCTGCTCATTTTGGCGATGGGGGTTGTTTGAGCTTCGGGGTTGCAGTGAGGGCGAGTGCTTGTTCCAAAGGGTTGTGAGGTCTGTGAAACGTCCTTCACTCGCCAAGCGAACCGCTTCTTGGCGACACTCCTTCGCTGCCTCTTTGAAGGTCGGATCAACATCTTCCGGAATAGCGGGTAGTGTTTCGCAGATGGCGTCAATGTCATTCGGATGGAGCTTGTCTGGGAACATGTCGGTCGGGAATAGAACTTCCAGCCGCCCGCCATAGTCGCGCGTGATCTGCAATGTCGTCACCGTCACCGGCTGTGTTGTCAGTGCGGCAAGCCCTTCGATTTCAGCTTGCTCCAAGGAAAACTCGGTCGTGCAGACAACCTGAGTGCCTGCTCGCTCACCACGATGTCCACGCGGCCATTCTCGCGGGATGGAATAGGGATCGGGTTTGAATGGGTTGAATTTGTGCAGGGCACGTAATAATGACGTTTTTCCCGCCTCGTTCTTCCCGACCAACACTGTCAGATGAGTAACCTTCACCCATCCGGAGTCCAAGATGCTTTTGTACATCTGAATGCGAAAACGTTCGAGCTTCATTATTGTCTCCTCTTTTGTACCACCTTGGCGATTTTGGCCCGAATGATTTTCTGCGCATCCCAAGGATCATTGATTTCGATGAAGTCCCATCGGCCCCAGGTTCCGGCATTGTTGACGGCGGGTATCCACAGTTGCTCCGCCGTTGAGACTTTTGCTTCTTTTTCTTTTTTGGCTTCGCCGCTGACTTCGACGATCAGGTGGAGGGGGTCGTCTTTGCCGTGACCGTCGTCGAGTTTCACGAGGAAGTCGGGGATGTAGTTTTTCTGTTGGCCGTTGAGGGAGTAGGGGATGAAAAAGCCGAGGTTCTGGTTTTTTGCGTAGCAGATAACTTCGTTCATGTCCTCGAGCGTTTGGGCCATTTTTTGTTCCCACGAGTTGGTATCGGCCACGACGTGCGAGATGTGCGAACGAGCGGGATCGGTTTTGTATGTTGGGCGGACGGTATCGAAGGAGACGAAGCGAGTGGAGCCTACGGTGTCGTAGGGTTTGGGGATTGGGAGCAGGCGTTTTTCGCCGTGGGTGCTTTCCACGATGGCTTTGTAAATACGGTCGGTGGCGTCATGGGCGTTTTCGATGAGTAGCAAAAGTTGCGGGAAGGTGTTGTCTTTGAAGGCGAGGCATTCGTCCATCCACTGGCGCACGATGCCGAGCAGATCGGGGAATAGCCACGGTTTGATTGTGCCTTCGTCGTCGCGGAAATAGCGTTCGAGAATCAGCTTGGCGATGAGGAACACGACTTGCTGCTGGCGTTTGGATTTGAGTTCGTCGAGCGTGTGGATGGACGATTCGCCGACGATGGGGGCATTTTCGACGCGTGTGGGTACGTTGGCGGTGCTGAGGGCGAGTTTGGATTTTTCGGTGAAGGTGGCGGTCAGGCGTTCGGCGGGTAGTTCGTAGCGGTAGCCGTCGATGCGGGGGAAGGTGATTTCGCAGGCGATGCGGTCTTCCAGTGCGCGAACATGCGTGGGCATTGGGCCGGGCTTGGGGTCTTTGGTGGAGCCGGAGCAGGGGATGAAGGAGAAAGGTACGCCGTAGATTTCGGCATATTCGGTGGGAAAGGCATCGAATTCGACTTCGCCGTTCTCGGTCATGAGGCGGCGGCGTTCGCTGGAATAGCTCATTCGCCGAAGGCCGCGACCGACGACCTGCTCGCAAAGGAGTTGTGTGCCGAAGGCGCGGATGCCGAGAATGTGCGTGACGGTGTTCGCGTCCCAGCCTTCGGTGAGCATGGAGACGGAGACGACGCATTTGATATTTTCGCCGAGCTTGCCTGTTTTGCCGACGGTGTTCATGACTTCTCGCAGGAGGTCTTCGTCGGTGAGATTTTCCGCGTCGCGGCCGGGGAAGCGGATGCGGTAGTCGGTTTTGAATTCGTCGATTTCGCGGGCGGCGATTTTCTTGAAGTCGGCGCTCATGGATTCGCCGGATTCGAGTTGCTCGGAATCCACGAGGATGGTGTTGGGTCTCGCGCGGAATTGCTGGCCGTCGACGTTGCTGAACAGAGCGAGTTTTCCGGGGACGGTCACGGTGGAACCGTCCTTCAGTTCTTTCTCCCAGCCCGCGATGTAATCGAACACGAGCTTGGAGACGTTGGTGTTGTTGCAGACCACGATGAACACTGGCGGCGTAAGTCCGTTCGCGTGTGCGTCGGTGTTGGACTGCCAACGCTGATAGTATTTCGTGTAGTTCTCGTAGAGGCTCTGGATCGCCCCTTCAAGCGCGGCGGGTAGCTTGTACGTGTTTAGCGGGCGTAAGTTGGGCGTTGGAGAAGTGTGCCCATTGATTCGATGAAGTCTTTGCCGGTTTGGTGGGCGGTGGCGGCGAGGGAAGCCAAGATTTCCCAGGTCCGTTGGCCG
>Ga0123357_10001278_pt1 | contig 26468 bp, 13 predicted proteins | sample TergutEmb28metaG_FD_89873 | JGI IMG/M metagenome (GOLD analysis project Ga0123357, IMG submission 89873) | Embiratermes neotenicus P4 segment gut microbial communities from Petit-Saut dam, French Guiana - Emb289 P4 | ecosystem: Host-associated > Arthropoda: Insects > Digestive system > Gut ...
GTTTTGAGTGTGTAGTTTGTTTATTATATCTAAAAAGTATAACTTTATATACCTGAAATTTCACCCTTTATACTGTGAGAATTCTTTTTCAGTCATTTGGCATGTGGATTTAAATGCTAGACAAACTATGTTTTTCTGGGAGTGGAAGCATGTAAAAATTTGTGTATCTTTCTAGCAAATGTTGACACAGAAGTTTTTGTTTGGATGTTTCATCCTATAATTGTATGCTATTAATTCTCTTAATAAAGAATTCCCACTAGAAGAGAGGGAAGTGTGCTGATGCAGAGTTTTGTGAGGGCCAGTCACTGAAAATCTGGTGTTGCCAGGCAGGACAAATTTCAGCATATGCCTTTTTAACCTCTGTTCTCTTTACAGTCACCACTGTAAGATATGTTCTGTTTTTATTACAAACTAAAATACCTGTCATCTTTCGCAGGTATCGTAAATGTGTGCGTCGATTGGAGGATGGTGTGAGGGAACCTTGCCTGGTGGTTCCACAACATGAGGAATATCCCAGAGAGAAGAGACAACCACCTGGATGTGTTGCTCCTGAACTGGTGTTCTTTTGTCGCCGTGTATATGATTTCCGACAGCGTCGTATCCTGAAGAATCCCGGCTGAAATTCACTCAGAGACGTGGAATAGAGTCAGTGCACGTATACAGTAATAGAGTACATGCAAAAGTCATGTGGCAGTGTAGGCACTTACAAAGTGATAAACATTAGTTCACAGTTGGGTCTTGGCAGGTGATAGTGCTTTCAGAAACATCAAAACTTCTACACTCTGCCTTACTATAATTTTTACTTACAATGTGAATATGTATGTCTGCAGTGAGTCTTTAAAACGTTTTCCATCAAGAGCACATAGGCAGGGGTGGGGTTTTATGTTTAAGATGTATTAAATTTGTCAGACAGGAGTGGTGCAGGAAGCAGGCCCACACTTTGAATGAGGGGTAGCAGAGTCAAGTTGTGAAATCCAGTTTATACCTAAATCCAACCATTGCATCATGAAAGGTGGTTGAGCAACTTTAATTGTACTAAAGTTTTTGTTTCCTCTTACTTCAAAATCATTATTGTTTATAATCAGGGCTGAGTAGAAAATGTGATATGTTAAGTAACATAATTAGATGTACATAAACAGCCCTGCATTTTAATGTCTGTTTTATAATTGTCTTTCTTCTTTTCACATTTTTTCCCCATCTTGAAAAGGGACTTACTGAAAGTGGAATGGTTGGGCATGTCTGCAAAACTGATTTTGCAGGCTGATACACGGTAATGGTGACTACATGTTTGTCAAGATTTGCAAATAAATATGGATTTTTTTGTTGGAATCAAAGACATGACAGCCTGTAGTTGTTCACAGAGAGAGAAGAATCATTAACGCCTTACTGAAACAAAGTGTTTTAATGAGGAGACCAAGTTTGTTGAAACTGTATGTGGAACATTCAGAGACAACAAAAGGTAGAATAACGTAACATTTTGTGAAAGTCTTCTACAAGAAACAGTAAAATCAACATTTTTGTGTTTAACAAAAATGCTTATCATCCTAGCATTTGTACCATAACTTGTAAAGAGAATAGATATTACATATTATAATTATTATTATTAATATTAATATTATTAATAACATAGAGTCAGATTATATATAATATATTTAATTTAAAGAGTAAAATTCAATATTTATAAAAACGGAACAAAAATGGTTTGTGTGGTCACTCAGGTAGGATTTTTTTCAAATGCTATTTTATAAAAACTTGTTTCCCCCTCCCCTATGTATGTTTCTTAGAAGTGCTTAGCATGAGACATACAGAACCAAGGTACACAGCTTCCCCTTTGTAACCCAGTTTATGATCACACACTCGGTTAGTTTTTCCTTTTAAGGTCCTTCTTCCTTTGGTCTCTGGAGAGCAGAATCATTTTGTCCATTGTTCCCCATTTCTGGTGCTAAATTATGACAGTTTAGGTTACCCGTTTTAACAGCCTGGTGTGAGTAATGGAAACCAAGAAATTGAGTGGGGTTTGAAGGCATAAGGACGTAGTAGAGTCTGTGGCTATGGTTCTTATAAACACAAAATCAAGGGCATACTGTAAACAATTATATACATATTGAAACTTCAATAAAACTGTAGTTCCCTTCCTGTGTTCTACTCTGTAGGGGTAATGCTTTCTCAGAATCTTAGGAATTATCTGTGGTCTGTTACTTTGTTTTTCGTGTCTTCAAGCAATACATGTGTGCTAATGTCTCTCATTTGATAAGTCTGAAAAATAGCATAGGATGAGGTGGTGATTGTACAGTATAAGAATGTAGACCAAACCTCTTTGAAAGGTCTTCCAGGCTACCTTTTTAATCATTGTCATCGTAGCCATGCATCAAGATGGCTTACAGCTATTAGTATTGTTCTGTGGGTGAACACTTGCTGTATTATTAGTTGGATTGGGTAGTACATACTAATTATGGTAGGCAATGCTGAAATAAATTATTTTGTATACTAGTACAACATTAGCAAATACTAGAGGGGACAGTAAATTTGCACTCATATATGCTGTATACCGCAACTTCATAGTTTGTGTATTTGATTTGCTTTGTGCTTTAATATCATGGGATGATGTGATTCTGCAGAATATAATTAGCAGACTTTATTGATGGAAGAGATGTATCGTAAACAGGATGGAAGTAATGAATGTGTGGGAATAACTTTAATCGATAATTATATAAAGGTGGTGAGTTGGAACATCAAGGGGTAGTATGGTACTGCATAGTCAAAGAAATTTGTCTTGATTATGGAGAACATTTTTAAACAAACGATGAAATAACCTTTTGAAGTCTTTGCTATATGTGTCATTATTTTAAATTACTCCAATCACTAGCCTCTTCCAAACAGGTCGCTTATGCTCTACACCAAGCCCACTCATTGGCTTATATCCACACTGTCTATCAGTGCGGTTGCAAGGTTCCTGTGACTCATTTGTGGCCTATTTAGAGATTTCTGTGTGATACATTTGTTAAATATAGTTGCCACTTGAAGTGCCATCACAAATTGAGACTACAGTTTCTGGATGCACCATTTCCATGAGGGAGAGCAATTTACAAATAAGTATCAAGATTTTGAGCAACTTATTATGTTTTAGACAGTAAGAGATCATGCAGAAAATATTTGCTGAGGAAAAACTGGATGAAATTAGTACTACATTGTAAGCAGTTCCAAGAAAACTATTGGCACAACGTGCACAGCAAACTGGAATGTCTGTGCCATTAGCATGAGATACAGCAAAAGTGCTGTTTCATTCATGTGAAACAACCACATTCCACAGACTCTTTGACATATAATGAACAAAAATGAATTTTGTAAACTGTTGTCTTCAGAGGGCATTATGTTGAAGAAATGACCCACGCTTCTTCTGACTAGCAGTGATGCTTGATGTCATCTGTGTGGATACATGAACTGTCAATAAGAGGTAGTGATCCGCATACAATCCCACATAATTCAGCATTGTGCCATTACATGGCCCTGTTCATGCATTATGAGTGCAGCTAGTATTATTGTGGCCTTTTTTTTTTATCTGGGGCTCTAAATTCATGCTGATATGGTAACATAAAATCTGGCACCATTTTTGAATTGCTGTGTGTTGATGAGAGAAGATATGCCTTTTTTCAGCAAGAAAATGCAACAGCCCAACCACAAATTATTTCCTGCACCTTTGCATATGGTGAGTAAAGACCTGTTATTAACTATGGTGCTGTTAGCTAAAATGTGTGGACCCCCACTCACAAAATATTGGAGTTTCAGCAGTCACTGCCCTGCCTCACTGTCATGTGAAATGTTGTGAGTTTAGAGTGATGCTTGGGGCTATTAAAAAAGTGTTGCTGTACATATGGGTTCCAATATTGTATTTCGTCATTTCCTTAAATAATAGACTGAAAACAGAATAAGTACAAATTTTAAAGTGGGCATTGCAGATGCAATATTCTTGAGTTAAAATATTTCATTTTGATGACAGCTATCTTCATGTATTTCTTAATTTAATGTATGTCAATAAAATTATTTGACTCAAACCTTTATGAAATTGTTGTAAAAGAGAAGTTTAAACCAGTGTAACAGTGGAACACACAACTTTTGACATGCACATATGTCTGATAGCTCCTGTTGTGGTTGCTACCGTACTGCCTTACAGCTTCAAGTTAGCCTTAACAGAAGGCTACTTCAATACTTATGTTACATCTAGTTTTATGTGTTACCACTGTAGCAAAATCTGCTAATACCTGATATTATGCTAAAGTATGGTTAATAAAGCATAATTATTAGATAGATATCAAAAGAACAGTAAATATAAGTGAGTAATTGTGTAATCCTGGGATTTACTGTAAAGGTTTGTTCAAACCTATTATATGTACAGCGTATGACATGCTGTATATTAAATCTGCCATTGGTTTCATGTTAGTGTAACACTGATGAGTTTTCAAAATTCAGACAGCTTGTCCATTTGTTGGAAGTAGAAGGGCTGAACAAGGCAGTAGGAAGTTCTAACAATTTTTTCTGCATTGTGTATGTTGTTATAGTACTAAATATATTTTACAGGATGATATTGCTTAGTTATGCCTTTTCTTGTTGTTATGTAATCGTATGTTTATCTTATTTTGCAGCAGCTTCCAATAAATTTATATATATATTGTGCTTCCACCTGACAAACTAATTAAATTTCATATCAGTTTAAACTGGTATCTTGCTCGTGCCAGATTAGTAGAGCATCTGTATTTAAAAATGAACTGTAATTTTGAATTGAGATTCTGTGTTTTAGCAAACAAGTTTGGTTGACGGGTGTCTGTTTGCAGTATGGTGGGAGCAGTAAATCATTTACAGTGTTTTAATTAACTTAGTTATATTAGTGTTGCTGTGTTTTGTTTCAAATGTGTTCAGGGATTTGATTTGGTTGCTGGTTGAGCCTTACATTTAAACCAAAGGGCATGAAGTGCCTTATCCCAACTGGGGATGATTGGATCAAGATAACATGAAAGAGTGTCTTGCCTGGGATTGAAATCTGTGTGTTGGCAGTTACAGACCAGTATGCTATGTACATGACCAATATTGCCAAGTGTATGGTAATTTAGCACCAGTGAAATGGGACGTTAGAATCCTAACTGTTGATTTTAATGTGCATGCTATGGGAGTTCCACTTCGCTATGTTACTTCTTCGTGGTGAGAGCATTGTTGAAAGAATATGTGAAATAACATTGGTGCAGTATTGCTATATATATTTTTATTACCAGTTGTGGCCACATGTTGTCTACCAAGTCTGTTTTTTCTTCTTCAGTGTATTCATTTTGTTGTTTGTGTGTTGACTGTTATCATTGATGCCATCCTCACTTGCTTACTCATTCACGCGCAGGATGTAGATTGTATTCTAGTTGAATCAGTAGACAATTAGATTTAAATGCCTTCTGTAGGTGCCTTTGCATGCCCGCAGTATAAAAAAAAAAACCACTCAAAGGGGAAAAAAAAGTTCATTGTAAAGGAGTTCAGTACCACCATTCATTACCTTTTTGTTTTCCCTTCCCATGTCTGTTTTTCATCTCTAAAGAGAATAAATGTGTGATATGTCTCTTAAAACTGTGGTATTTTTTTTGGAATGGTATGTGCTTTCTCCAAAACACACCTGAAAAGTGGAACTCTGTTCTTAGTCTTAAAGAGTATTACAAAACTTGAAGATTCAGGTCTTCATGTTCCAAAGTGAAATATTCTGCTTGGCAGATTACAGATTTGGAAATTACTACTCTTGACTTGTTAAATTTGTCAAATTGGACACTCTGGAATTGCATAGAGAAGCCTAATCAAATCTGACTGTCTTACATATATGTCATTTTACCCATTTTCTTGGGCAATGTTTTTTAATACATGCACATGTTTATTTTGAAATTGTCTTCTTTGTTTCACTGGTTACAGCCTCACAGGCCATCAGCAAATTGGCAGCAGTCAGATTGAACAGGTGTGCAAGGCACATTTTTCATAACTCATCAATAATTACACCATTTGTGTCACTACATAGACTGGATTCATTGCCAAATTTCCCAGTTTGTCGCCCCATGCTACGGAGTCTGTCTGAGAACGGAACTGCAGTTATGGTCACTTACCCAACCCAAATGGCATCATATCACTTGCTGAACATGATGTAGTAATGTACTTGCTCATGAGGTTTCCATGTATTGTACACATATCAGCCTTTTCAGCTGTCCACTGGATGTGTTCTCGTGGTTTCTGCCAGCCATCCAGTAGGAATATATGTCCCTTGAATGATTTTTAAGTGAATTATTCATACACATTTGTAGGTTTTTATGTAAGATGGCCATGTTAGGTTTGTTTTCATGTACGTCCTGCTTCACTCCATTTACAAGGAGGTCCTTAAGTCGCTCCTACACCAACAACTCCTATTTTTTCAGCAATGTGCATAGCCTGTTTTATCTTCTTTGTATCCTGTCATTCACATGCTTGTAGTTCTTCAGCCCTGGCGTCAATGAACAGCCGTCAGTTGGAGGTGGAAACAGTGTGTTTGGTTCAGTACAAGCTTACATTTATTGTAATTGCTTGCGTTACTATGGACTAGTTTATTTCTTGTCTGATAGAGAATAATGGAAGCACCCATGTTGTTCTTTGTAATACTTCTTGCAATACCAGAAAATGCTGCTGTATGGCTGACATCCTGATCTGTTGTACAGTATCAATCAGTAGAGTTCTGGAACTGATGCTGTCATGCGAGTGTATTTTGGTGCATAAACCATAGTTGGTTTCTGTTTTTGTTATGACTGTAAGGGAATAGTGAAAAATTCTAGCTTAATCAGTTCATCTTAGCCACCCCATGTGCGAATGGTATTTTTCTGTCATCATGTAGCAGTGAGCAAACATCAAATCTTGTTTCAAACTCAGGAAAGTAACCACAGAAACAGATAATGCATGAAGCTGTTTGTCTTATATGCATGTCCTTGGATGGTTTCAAAGAGGCAGAGATAGATGTGAGGACTGTTTGAGATGATCCCAAGCATAGGCAGGTGTCATTTGTTAGAAATCTGAAAACAAGTTGGCCAGAGTTCATGAAATGGTGGCCACAGACCACTGAGTGACCATAAAATTGGTTCAGGATCAGTTGTTTAGTAACCAGCAGACAGTTTGTCAAATTCGTCATGACGTTTGGAAGGAGGAAGATCTGCACGAAGTCTGTTCTATATAAGCATGAGTTTTTCCACATAGTTTCATGGATGAGCAAAAGAAGCATGGTCACGACTGCATACATGTAACTTTATACATGGTCATGTTTGTGAAACAGAGTACCAGCAGAATTTTATGTTCGGTTACTGCATATGTTGATTTATGTACTCAGCCCTCTATTATTACTGTCTTGTCTCCTTGAAAATTGCTTGATGACAGACAGAAATGTGTTGGAGACATACAGCAGTCATGTGCAATGTGTGTGCTTTAATAGTCAGTGAACGGTCCTCACAGCAGATCAGATTTCTCTTGCTACTGTAGTGTAGCTGTTTGGAAGTCCATACTGATCCATGTAGTCTGGCACACTGCAACTTGGATATTCATGTCTTTGACTCAATAGGCTGGGAAAAGGAGGGATAGTTTGGCCAAGGTTCTACCATTGGTGCTGCAGAAGCACTGTTCCCCTTAAAAGCATTTTACTGCATGTTCTGGACGACTGACACATATATTTTGTTCCGTACTGATAAAGATATTTTCTGTGATACATTATAATGGTGCAGAAGAATCACAATTGTCACAGCCATTTCATGCATGATAGTTACCTGATGTAGGCTGTTTTTTCAGAATCAATAATAATTCAGTGCTTTTGGCAAGATATGCATCTTTCATGTCATGTGTATGTCACACACAACCTCACAGGGCCAGAGATATGAGAACTGGACTGCAGTTCCATGCTATAATGTATATGGTTATTGCATTCTCCTCTTATTATCTATATCTCTTACCTTCCACATTCTCTTTCTCATACTTTTGTTCTGCAGCATGATTGATGATATCTGCATTACTTTTACACCAGAAGCCTTGTTCAACATGCCTTTCTTTGCAGGCATTCTGCAAGCTTTTATTAATTGGCAGAATGTTCACAAAATAGTAATTTCAGTAGAGGGGCTCAGAAAATCATCTTGAGGATCTGGAAGAAGCTTCCTTCATTGTCAGATTAGCATTAACTGGTTTCCACAAACATCAACCATGATGACTTTTTGCGATTTTCTATGGCGGTGATGTCCCAAGGGCCCTGAATGAAAACAGCAACTGAAAGTGTAGACTTAAACCATATCTTGCTAAGCGGATTCTGATCCGTAACCGTATGATTTCACTTGTATTCTGTACTATTCTATTTTTCTTCCTGACATTTCCGGTTATTATGTCACTGGGTGACGGTTCATCTTCAAAGTTGAAATTCATCAATAACTATACTTTGATAATCTCAAGGCATTAAAATTCCAGGTACAGGATCGTTATTTGTTTACTTCCATAGGGTTGGGTGTTCTGCTAGTATGTCACACTCAGGACTAGTGCAGTGTTGAATTTGCCTATTGGCCAGTTTCTCGAATATTGACAAATGTAGACAGCATTTTGGAAACTGAATCTCTTTTCATCCTGAAATAAGGAAGGTGGGAAAAACTTGGGTAAACTTTACCGAGCTATTTGCAGTTCAGCTGTTCGCTGCGTCAACGTTTCTGAATGTGTTAATCTCCCCAAACTTGCATTCCTATGTCTTGACTATTTCAGTGTAGGTATTATTCCTACATCTGGTTGTTTTAATACCTGTGTGAGACTTGAAGTACTTCGAGTTGTGTTTATGGTGATTCATGTGCTGGGATATATACGTAGTACCAATGTTTCGAAGCTGCGTGCTACCTTCAACAGGATCTGGGCAGTTTCTGAGGCATCATAATCACATATTTTGTATTGCCGCCAATACAGTTGGTTGGCAGCGTGGCTCTCGGAAGTTGGCAGCACTGTCAATAGTGGCTTCAGAAGAGCTGTGGTGGCTTCAATGGCGGAAAGTAGATGATTTTTGGCAGGAACGGTGTATATTTGTGGAAGTTTTTGTAGACGTGTGTAATTCAGTGTCAGTAGCGTCAAGTAATTTCGATATTTTTATGGCTGCTGAGGCTTCTGATGTAACGTGTTATTGTTTCCTAATTTAAATGCGAGTTTTGTTGATATAATTCGGTACTAGTTTATAGCCAGAAAATAATAGTGGTTTCAGTTTCAGTCTAATAATAAAATGAATGAAATAACTTGTAAAAAAAAATAGAGAGTGATTACGTAATGCCAGTTTAAAATTTCACTATCATCAGCTATTTAGCTTTCCAGAGATGTGCCGTAACGCGTGGTTAGAAATAGTTGTGCTTGGATAGCGTGTCGCGATCACTTGATTCCTGCATGAATTTGAAGACGTGACAGTCTCATATATATGTGAAAGAACATTTCCTACCGCACAGAGAACACGGTCCTTGTCGGTTAGAAAGGTTAGTTAATACTGTTAGCGCTGTGCAGAGAAATAATCGGTGTTTGTTGTGGGAATGGTACGGAACATTTAAATACACTGTGTGTTAAAAATGTTAGATTTTCATGTTAAAGTAGGTGGTACGTATATTTACCACAGCGTTGTAAGGTTAATATCGTTAAGTCATTTAGTCGCAGTATTTTATAAAATAAATATAGTCATACTATGGTGTAATATTTAATGCAATACAGGTTTCCATGGAATTACAATTCTGTAGTAGATATCATGGCATGTGACTTTGTTTAGTCCTTTTAGATGTGTGTAAGAGAGATTACAAGAATTGGGCTGAATGTGGGCTGAGTTGTTTCATGTGTTACGGTTTCTTGTGAATTAATGGTTCAACAGTGTCGCTCTGCTGTGCTGTTAGATATTGACTCAGGACTTTGTCCTGTAGTTTGTTTACTTGGCAAAATACTTGCCTGCTCTGTATTCACTAAGAGGAGTGAGTATTGAAATTGTTTCTCCTGTTACTATTATGAATGATTTTCTGTTTGCAGGGTCATTTATCATCATGGCCAGTTTAAATAAAATAGAATATCAAACAACTTTGAGACTGTTGGTGTGAAGATTTTAGGAACAGCCTTTCCTTATTATTAATAATAATATTAACAACAATACTGCTGCTCCTACTGCTACTACTGTTAATAATAATAATAATAATAATAATACCTTATGTTGATCAACAAAGCATCAGAATGGAGTTTTTTAGGTAAAAACATTCTTACCTCAGTATTTAATCATTCCTTTGGGTTATTGCCTAACTTGTCAAGTTAATGTATGTAATGTTTTTCAGGTGTATTGCATTCCTGTGTAAATGTTTCCTGCGCACCATGTTTGTTATATTGAACAATGTTTACTGCATCCCAACATATGTGGTGTGGATGATGATTATTTTTCCGCTTAAGAGGTACCATCCTGACTTGTATTGGAAAATAGAAGGCCATTTCTTTCATTGGTTGCTAGCAATGGTCAGCATGTGGAGTTGGTCAGCAGGATATGACAGTGAGTTTAAATCATTACAAATATATGTTATGAACACTACAGTATAATTGTTAAATATCTGGCTGTTGTGTTGTCAGCTGCAATAGAAACAAAGTGGAAAATGTACTTTATTCATGTGAAGCCTTCCAAGGAGCCATCCATCAAGTGTAACACTGACCTTCTAGTCCGTATGCACCATTTATTTAAAAGTGATTAAACGGATATGGTATTGCGCTTTCTCAAATTTTTTTTTAATTTTTGACACAAGTTAAATATTTAATTTAAAGTAAATTATGAGTGATCAGAATACTGTAGGTTACTAGTTACTGCTGCCAAATGAATTTGCTGCATGGTCAGCAAGATATTTTTGATTGGACACAAAAATTATATATCCCAAGATTGTATCTTTTGCAGAACTATCTTCCATATGCGATTTCAGATATGTTTAATGACGTGAATGCAGCCAGCACCTCAAACGTTTGCTCAGTTTTTGTCCAATGACAGTAACACTTTCCTATCTGGCTCTGAAGGTGTTATTTGGTGACACACACAGAAACATTATCACACATGGTTATCATATTGTAAAACTCATTTTCCATATGACTGAGAAACAGAACAAAGTGATGGTAGTGATTTTGATGATGACACTCGTCCTATCAGCTTGAGCAAGGACAAGAACTGGTTAGGGCAGTGTCACAGTATCTGCTTGCCTAGTGTAAATAATTTTGCCCTAATGAAGATTGCATCCACGTTCCTGTCATAAACTGTGGGAAAAGTAGGGTATCTAATTGGAGACATTAGGCTGTCAAGAGTTCTTTGTGATTGAGGGTTGGAATACCTTAGAATATCTTAGAATCCTATGAGTAGTTTGAATTTTTACCCAGTCTGTTTCTCCCATTGCAACTGTTAGATAGCTTAAATGTATATGAACAGTGTTGTATAAAATGCAAAGCCTTCTTGCATTCATTTTGTGTAAGTTTAGCATGTTACAGTCTGAGGGAGCTGTTTGGATCTAAGAGTGAAAAGTAACAGTTGATGTGAGAAAATTTAATAATGTGGAGGTGTGTGGTGTACACTTTACGTTTGATATTATTTGCAGTGACAAAATGAAGGAGGGCTGAAAGGGGTGGGCCATGGGGTACACACGTGGGAGAGATGATGCGTACATACAGGTTGCTGACTGGAAAGTGTGAAGGAAATAACCACTTTGAAGTCCTAGGCATAGATGGGATGATAATATTGAAATGGGTCATAAAGAAATAAAGAGACATGGGCTGAACTCATCTGATGCATGATAAGGACAAGTAGTGGGCTTTTGCGTTACACAGTAAATAGTAATGACTCTTTGTGTTCCATAAAATACGGGGAATTTCTTGACTGGTTGTGAACTTGTTAAGTTTTTTAAGAACTACTTTGATCCATGAAGTAAGTTAACATGTGTACCTTGCTAGGAACACTGTTTTGATTTCTGTTGAGACCCTGCTTTGCTTCTTGTGTGTATAATGGTTTAGACAAAATAACTTTTGTAATGACACGGGGATGAGTGTGATTTGTCTTTTATGGCTGTGGTAACTAACTGCACTAACTGGTTAGGTGATAACAAGTTGAAAGGTTCTTGCATTCTGCAGATTTTACAGTAGGAGCATCTTGACAATCTCATGCAATATTTATTGAGCCCTTAACCTTCTCAAGAGCTGCATTCGCATACACGAGTGCACATAAAAAAACATTCCCAGAAATTTTATTTCATATATACAGGCAACAAGGAAGTTTACTGCATTTTTAAGATATGCCACATAATCTCTGTTGTGTTTTCCACAAATTGCCATTTATTTCACTATTTTATCTTTTTCTGTTCAAATAATATGCTTTTCATAAACCATGCACTAAAAGTTAAATGTCCACCATAGTAGGATAAAGGTTAAAGTCATATCTGTGTTCCCACGTGACCTACTATTATTGTACGTAGGCTATAACAGTAGCAGATTAATAACAATGAATCACTGTGAACTTGTGTGAAACATAAGAAAATTTTTACCAAGCTACATGTTACATCCCTTCATAGCCTTCAGCGGGAGAGCCGTAGGTCTTGATTGGAAGGTGCGTTTGTAACACTGAGTCATAGATTTTCAAAGTTAAATTAATTGCAATTTACTGGGACCCTGTTAAAACATTGCCTTCATATTATTTTTATTAAAATATCTTTCCTAATTTATATAATTAAAGAATAAAATTGTATGTTCACATACAGTTGCCTTGTGTGTGCATGAACACATTATGAGCTGAGGTGTTTTACTATCATGAAATTAAAATGACCTGTTTTGTATCTTAATTAAGTAACAGGTGAAAAGGATAGGTGCTGACTGCTGTAGAAGCACACTTGCATAGATCATTCATGTGTTGCATTCACACGGCCAGTTTTTCCAGTAACAAAATGATAGTGGTTAGCTAATGGACTGTCCTTCGTACAGGTGCTATTTCTCTAATGTTTGGTTTCTGTCAGAAGACTCTGTCCTGCATGACAGGTACAGGTTGTGTAGTTGTATACATAATACTACTTCTGTTTGTAAACTCTATATACATCTCCTCTTTCTTTTATAGTTGTAGAATTAGGGGATGATATCAGGAATTGCTTGGAGGATCGTACACTAGTCATAGCTAATCATCAATCAACTGCGGATGTCCCGTTGTTAATGGCAACATTCAATACGAAGAAAAATGTCCTACCAAACCTCATGTGGATAATGGATAGAATCTTCAAGTATACAAACTTTGGAATAGTTTCCATACTTCACGAGGATTTTTTTATTATATCGGTAAGTCTTATTGTCTGTCTCTTTGCAGAATAAGGTTAATGGAAATTCAGATTTTTAATGATACAGTATTTGTTGAGTGTATGGTAAGTAGTTATTTTTTTCTGGGGGCTTTGCAGCAGTTCAATTCCTTTGTTTTGTTATTGCTGTCAGTGTATGTCTTGAATAATTGAATATTGGTATTAATTTGTTTTGTGTAGTGTGTAACCGTAGATGCAACTTGGGCCCTCCCCCCAATATTTTTTCTGCCCAAGAATTATTTTTGGCTACTGAGTTGAAGGGGGGCAAGTAAAATTGGGGTTACAATGTGGGACAGGTGTGTTCATATGTTAAGGACTGGTTCAAACCAATCATCCCCCTCTTTCTAACCCAACTCCTTGATTCAGTATTTCAATCAAAAGATGCACTCAATAAATCAGCTGCTATTGTATTTTATGATTTATGCTACATGGCACAGGAATGCCAACCTCAGAAAGTCTACTCAAACAAGTCCAACTTACCAATCCAGGTATTAATCGCCCTCATTGTCATCACCAAATTATTAACATTTTTAATAGTTTAATGATAACAGAATATTAAAAGTTTTAATACTTTACTGGTAACAATGAAGACATTTAATACCTGTATTGGGGAGTTGGACTTGTTTGCTTAGACTCCCTGAGGATGGCACTCTGGTGCCAAAACATGTAGGAGTTGATACTTAACATGAATTGTATTTTATGATTTGTATTTTACTGTATTTTATTGAGTGCATTTGTTGGTTGTTATATTGAATATAAGAAAAGGCACAGTATGAGTGACCTAAGATTGACTCCTTGACTTGACTCCTAGAATATAAAAGAATGCAGCTTTTTTGCTTATGCATACAGCAGCCCTGCATCTTGAATGACGTGAAGTATTTAGCTGACAGAGATGTCCTCAAAGTCACCTGGTTTCACACAACGATAATCCAGGTGCCTGAATATTAATGTGGTGAAAACCTCAAATTAACAAAGAATGAATGAGGCTGCTTCAGATGCCTGCTTGCATCTGTCACACCCAGTCTGTTTACCAGTCCCAGCTCAGATAAATCCTGCATTTAAATAACAGACTTGACTCCTAATACCCTTTGTCATTTTTGTCCCCACCCCTTCCCCATTGTTATTAGTCAAGTTGTGCTTGTGTGTGTGTAGCTATTATGCATCTCACTGTCATACTTATGGGCAGTGTACACATCTCATTGACACTAATGCTTATATTGTATATATGAAGCTGTTATTTCTGTTTTAATCTCCAGTTTTGGCTTTGCTACTTCATGCAGTTGGGAAGTCTCTCAGTTGAGTGCCATGTGGTTGTGAAAGTATTTTGTATTTTTTTTTTTTTTTTGCTTATTAGAGGGTAAGCTGCCATGATGTCCGTGTTCAGTTGTTTGAATTTATTTTTGTTTTTGTAAAACTGAATTGTATGCAGTAAAAATACAATATAAAATAAGTGTGAAACAGATTCATACAGCTGAGAGAAAGCCTAATGAGTTGCTTTAAGTATTAATGTTTGGTTTTACATTGTCAATAAATGTTCTGAATCTCATGATACCACCTTACTGGTACTGTTGATTTTGTAATGAATGTGCATGTGCAATTGGGATTTAACATACCAAGAAGTGAAGTAGTTTTATAGGTAATGATAAGTTTATGTATGTAAGAGTGATAGTCGATAAGAGCGTGGAAAAAGTGATTTGTGAATGTTACTTAACTATTATTGATTATTTTCTACAGTTTCTAGGGCAGACACGTTTGTTTACGAAAATATAAATATTCTGCTTTGTGTCAGTTCATAAGAGTGTCTAGTTGTTACAATGTTAATACAGCTGCTGACAAAATTTTTAAAATATGGAACATCAAATAGACTCTGAACTTTTATCAGTACCTGAGTTTAAGATAAATCTGAAGAAACATCTGGTCATTCACATTTTAGTGTCACAGCTCAGTTTGTAAGAACAGTGAGTGTTGTATTGCCTTGTTATGCCTACTTGCGTAACTTGTAGTGGCAGAAAGCTGAAAGAATTGAGCACTACAAGTGAACAGCAATATTAATGAAAGCATACTGCTGTATTTTTGTATAAGCGTTATTTCATAGTTCGTTGAGTATGAACATTATGTAGCATTAGTGATGACTGAATGAGTATGCAACAAGTGGAATGGTACTGACACTGGGGAACTGAAATTCTCATAGAAAAACTTGGTTCAGGGTCACTCTGTTCACCACAAATGCCATATGGATTTGGCATAATGCCCTTCAACTTTAAGCACTATTGACTGGCCTTGTTTTACCAAGTCTCTTCCGTCATTTCTTGTTGTATTGTCAAGCGTAAAATGCCTTGTGAAGTGATTGCTCCCATTAGGTTACCTTCATCACCTTACTGACACGTGATATATCAAGCTCCTTCATTGTAATGGCATTGCCAAAAGACCTTGAAAACATAGACTTTGCAAACATCACCATACTGGGCAAGATCATTGGTAGTTTTGTGAGGCATACGTTTGTGAAAAAAAAAAACATATTGGCTGTCATAAATTCAGTGCATTCCTATGAGTTAATTGTAAATTTGATTTATTTTACTACATTGTATAGTAATCTATAGTGTATTTGTCGTTTCTCATAAAGGTGTTTTTGTTTTTTAATGTAGCATTCCATTAATACATCAATCTGAATTTGTCAGGTTTAAAGATTGAGTCATTCAGAATGATGTTAGAAGTTATATTTGTATGTTTCTTTTCCATTTCAAGGGTAAAGAAAAGCGTGGTGAATCTCTTCGAGCTCTCATTAAACACCTGCGTGATTCTTATATTCCTCGCCGACGTAAATGGATGGTACTGTTTCCAGAGGGAGGATTTCTTAGGAAGCGTAAACAAACTAGCCAGAGGTACAGAGTAGTTCTTCTGTAACACAGATGGCAGTTGCTGGTTTCCCACATTTAGCAGTCAAGGTTTACATGTTGGATGCTACTGCCCACACTGTTTAGTTCTCATGCTTGCCTTCAACTTCTCCATGAAATCTTATGATATTTTTCTGGGGACCTTTAGATTTGGAAACTAAACTAACGAATGTTTTCTATGAAGGGTATGAACACTGAAATAGTAGATTGCAACTGTATTAATTGGGCAGTAAATGAAGAAAATGTTATGTCATTTATTTAATAGTTGTATACTGTGTTATATTCAGATTTGTGCTCCTTTTCTCTTTATCCGTCATCCTTCACATGCACATTTACTTGTGGAATTGTTCTGGCTCTTTATTTCAATCAGTATATACTTTAATAACATTATCATTACTAGCTGTAAAGCATTATTTGTTATAAAGCCACATGAAATGAATTTACTGCTTCTCATTCAGGTTTGCACTGAAGAATAATTTACCAGTACTAGAATATGTGACTTTACCAAGAGTTGGGGCACTTCAGACTATTGTAGACACTGTTGGTCCAGGAAGAAATAACAATCCTGGTGGCAATGGCAGTGGAGATCCTACAGTGAACTGTGATGGTATGAATTTTGTTTAAACATAAACATTTTTTTGTAGAATACGTCTTTTTTTAAGGTTTATAATTCCATTGTGTTACTTACAAAATAAAAAAATAAGGAGCCATCAACACAACTATATTGTCTCTATTCTGCAACAAATTTCATCTACATGGGGTCATCTTCAGGCTGAAATGCTTCACAAACACATAAAAGGGTCTATACGGTTGCATTATAGGTCTCCATTAATGACTGTAATGCAATTATGTGTACCCTTTAATGTGCTTTCAGAGTATTTTAGCCTAAAGCTGACCCTTTGTGATTGCAACTTGTTGCAGAAATAAATACTAGAGACATTACAGTTGTGTTGACAGCTCTGTATTCTTGTATTTTGTAGAGAATGTCTTTCAAATTAAAATTGATATTTAGTTGTATTAGTCACCATCTTGTGATGGTGTTCTGTAGCAAGCTTCCATTCATCATTTTTACTCCAATTCAGATCTTAAGATACTTTTGAGCTAGATGGAGTATTGCCATTGGGTAGGTTACCAACTGTCTGCAAGGCAAGTCCATTCGTGGGGCTGTCACCTTAAACCATCTGGACAGGCATGTTGTAGAGCACTTCCTCTTTTCTTAGCTGAGTTTGGAACCAGCTATGGCTGCTGATGGAAAGATCAGGATCATATTCCAAGGTCAAGATGAACATACCTTACTGAATGTGAACCTCAGCAGTTCATGATGATGATGATGATGATGATGATGAATAGGAGGACAACAGTGGCAATGACCCAGTTCAGAAACTAAGGGTATAGGGTTCAAAAGGCAAACAGTGGTTTGATCCCCCATGATTTTGAGTTTATTGTCACGGTTGTGTGAAATATTGGTTTCTTGTGGATTACCAAGGGCTGCATTGCAGTATGTGATCAGCGAGTGATCTTGCTTTGTCCTTTGCTACTTGTGTTGTTCTGCTGTTATATGCAGGTGTAGGTGTGTATCCAGCTCATGTGAACTGGGTGCTAGACATCACAATAGCATATCCTGAAGGAAAGCCCCTTGATCTAGGAGCAATTGTCACAGGCTACAGAGAGCCCTGCAAAACTTTCCTCTTCTACAGACTTTTCCCATGCAAAGAAGTAAGAATTCATTTTTATGTAACTTTAGTTAATAAGATGAAAGCAGTCATTCTCTAATATATCACCTGCCTGTATTAACCGTTTAGCCAGTGGTGGGCAATGCATTATGCTGTGATTGCTGTAGTTTGGCAATAATGAAGGGGGAATGCTTATCACAGTTGTTCTTTCGCTACTGTGAGGCCAGAATTTAGTTTGCATTGCTTATGCTTTCGGAGTTAACATAACCAGGTGCTTCTCTATTTATTTGAATATAAGTCAAGAATATTTTCTGAATTAGTCCTATAAAAATGAGTTGTTATGTTATAATCACGCATAAAGGTAAACATGTTCAGTATAGGTATTTTCCTGATCTTGAAAGGGAGGACATCATATATGTGGGTAAGTACAGTGTTTGGTATTTATGTCTCAAATGTAGGATGATTCTCCTGTATGTCAGTTGCTAAACAGTTAAGGGGGGAAACATAGACTTTAGTTTTTCATATTTAGATGATGTAATATTGGTATGTGATCTAGATATAAGTCACTGTTGTGTGAGTACTTGGCATGAGCTTTTAAAGATTTGAGAGCTTTCCTGGTGTGTTGAAACAGGTCCCACGTGACCATGAAGCCATGACTAAATGGTTATATGATCGCTTTGTGGAGAAAGAGAAGCTGCTGGAAACATTCTACAGGACAGGCAAGTTCCCTACCGATGGTTTCTGTACATCTCCCATCCCCCAACAAGAAGTGTCTCAGGATTGCCTTCGGTTTGCCATTCTCCATCTCTTCTTTATAACATCAAGCTACATCCATTTTCGACTTCTGTCATATGTTGTCTCATACTTCTGGTACTGAAGTTGATTATCCTGTTTGATTACATTTAGCAGTCGTATTGCAGAGTTATTTGTGCAACTTATATACAAACAGAAATCGCAGTTACAATTTGTCTTCATTCTAGTGAAGTGTAATGTACAGCCCTGAAAACTTCAGAGTTCTGAAAACATGGGAAATCTGTACAAATGACTGTCATGCAGAAAATGGCTGCTGTTATAACATGGTACAGCTATGGTGATGAATTACCATGGCCATGTTTGTGTACCATGGCAGAACTCTCAGCTGGTACTGTAGAGGAGATATTTAGTAAGAAAAATGGCAGTCATTGGTGTAGCCATATATGAATTGGGGGGGGGGGACATGAGAGTTAATCCTTTGAAGTTATATGCAAGAGCAGGCTTTTTTTTTAAAGCACGGAATGAAATACTGCCAAATTAAACGTTTACCTAAGAGATCAGATGTGAATATAATCTTCCTTGTTTTAAAGGATTCTGACAATGGTATGTTGTCATATTTGTAACTGAAGACTGACACATATCCAGCCTCCAACACATAATGAGTTTTTTTTAGCCTGAGACAGTGGAGAGTGTCCAAAATTTGTCATGGCTGTGATTTTCTGTTTTGTCAAGGTCAGTGAGGATTCTCACTTTAAAATCATGGCTATACCATTGATGTCAATATTACTGTTCCTACCCTGTTTTAACAGTTCTGTGGTTTGTCAATACACTCACGTATGTACACACAAACATGTAATTGAGTGCAAGGTGTTACTGTATTGTATATCAGTTTTTCACTACATCTCAACAGAATATCATATGCTGACTTACATCCTGTTAAATTATCACATTGTGATAAAAGTTAGGAATAAAATCATGCTTATAGGTTACCACTAGATGTTAGTTGATAAATAATTGATATGTATGAAACAATGGATTTCCATTGACTGTTGATTGATTAATCAATCAATGTTAAAAGTAAGCCTGATATGAATATTTAATTTTGCAGTAACTATTTATTTCTGCAGCTGTAATCACAGTAATTTATCTACAGATTTCAAATGATGAATTTACCTTCCCATTCTTTAAGTGGTTACTGTTGAAGGAAAAGTATTCATATGGAAATCATATTTATTATATAAACGTGTGCAATATGTCAACAAATTTACTGAGACAGTAATAAATACAGTTGAGTATTGTAAGTATTGATTGGTTAATCATTTGAGCTAATAACAACAGGCCTCATTTCCATCAGCTGTTGTTGCCTTAATGTCCAAGTATTGGGCCAAATATGGAACTTAAAAGATAAGATGAGAGGAGGCAGTTTAATGAATGTCCATTGTCGGACAGAATAAATGAGCCATAACCAGTGCATATGAAAATGGTTTTATAATGCTGTGGATTATGATAACGTCCATTGCCAGTTTTGCTGCCCAGCTCAAATGTTGTTTCCTCTTGTTTCTTAATTATCACACTGTGTCATGTGTTTTGCTTAGAAATTACACAAGGTAATATCACTGTACACAGAGTTGTATGCAATCCTGGCATTAATTCAGTTGTAGAAAAAAGATTTCATGTGACACATCTCCATTTGAGGAATAAATGATTTGTGTACTAATGCATTTTTCCATTAATCAGTATGTTCCAATTTTAATCTTACAATATTTACAGAACACATTTTAATAGTTAGAACTTTTTTAATTTACACAATATTTTGAATACTTTTTTAATCAGCAGACTCATAGTGTTTGTTTTAGATCAAAATTATTAATGGGTTGTAGGAAGTTTTATAACAGTTGCATTTACTACTGATCTATTTTATGAAGGTAATTCACATGGAAGTTAATTTTCCTTTCAGAACCTTGATGAGGGTATTTTCCCATTTTGCTGTGTCTAATCTGTGCATAATATTTTATGGTTTCTTACTGTAATAAAGTGGAAATGAGGAACATATTTGAATTAAGGGTATTGCACTGTAGTACGTCTGGTTGTGCTTTTATGTAATGAACATGAATGTCAAGTATTTATAAGTAGCAAACTGATTTTTTTTTTTGTACTTTATAAATTGTTTTTAATTCTAGCTTTTGACTATTTGCTATTTAAAAACAAATGTACATTCCATTTCAAGTGCCGTGTAGTTAACACCAAATTAATTTTATTGCCATACAAATTTTAATGTGGAGTGTTTCTCAAACAAAGAGGCACTTGTGAATTCATAACTGACATTTTGTTTGTATACCAAATACAATGTTTGTAAATGTATTCAATGCATACCAGTGTATAAGCACATAATGGAAAGGTTTTGGTAATATATACCCTTCATGTATTTCATTATTCTGTCCAGCAACCTGACAGCTGATAATACAGGGTTTCGCCATTTCCGATTTTGTTTACCAGTCATGCGTAAAATTACATTCTTTATATTCTTGCTTTAAAAACAAACCTGACATTGTTCTGTTGTCATCAGCCACATTATTCATTTGTGGTGTACTCAGTTATGAGTGTAATTTGATCCTGATAATATGCAGTAGTGGCCACATCCTAAAGGAAATTGTTCATTTTGTGAATTCTAGAGTTTTTGGTACAGGATCATAAGAGTCGAACCACATATTAATGTGGGTTTTGTCTACATGCACAACAGTTTTCACTGGCCCAGGAATGTAATGGAACTTTGTCCTATGATAAAATTTATTAAGTTGTCAACAAAAGACATTTTAATGCATATTTTTAAAGAAAATGAAGACCAGTGATTTTAGTGTCTGGCCCCAATGACTATATTAATAACCCCCACCCCCTTTCCCTGTTTTAAATTGTGATGGAACCTTAATTTTAGAAACTCTATGTCGTTTGTGTTTTTATGACATTGGATCTTGAAAAAAAAATTTCCTGCCTACAAAACTCAATCTCAAGGTAATCAGAAAGCTAAGCTTAAATGCCAAATAAATTCTAATGTAGACAGTGGGCAGTAACTTGTAGTTTTATGTCTTCTGCAGTGCAGAAGTCATGTGTTTTTTATAATCACAGAGCAGAGTCCTTAAAACACATGGCTTATTTGTATAATGTGGTTTTTTGGGGGGGGGGGGATCCTGTGCGTGTACTATTGTTCATTAAGCAGTGCCTGCTGATGATTAATGGACTAGGCTGAGTTTTGGCGCAGTGGATGAGCTTTTCACAGCTTGTTATGATTTATGTTACTGTTTTGCATTTTGTGGTTGATTTGGATTTAGGATCTGTTTGGTTTGAATTTTGTACCTGTATATGTGTAGACACACACACATATATATAATCACTATTTGGAATGTGAGAGCAGTCTGTGTGTGTGTGTGTGTGTATGTATGTATGTGTGTGAAGGAGATTTTGTTACACAGACATATTTTAGTTGTGATTCTTAAATTGTTTATAGCTTTCTTGCAGTACGATGATATAAAGTCATATCATGGACAGAACTTTTTGTATAATTTTGTGATCTGTTTTGGCAGTAAATGATCACTTGATTTTAGTAAATAGTGAAGAATACATTTTAAATTATAAATTATGGCTATGTTGTAATGCGAGGGTTTAAGAACTTGTAATTTTTTTAGGCAAATTGATGTAAAATATGCCTCTTTAGGCACATTAGCAAAACTGAAGCGCAGTTAGCTGTGTGGAGAACTGTGTTCTTCTGGGTTATTACACATCGAGCAGTGGTAATTACCACTGCTCGCCGTGTAATAACCCAGAAGAGCGCGGTTCTCAGCTACTTCACAGCGGAAGCTTGAAATCACACACGGTTCACTGTGTTACGTGTGTTCACGTGGAACAGCTGGGCTGCCGCTGAAATTTGATATTTGAGGATTTTTTAAAAATCTGTGGAGAAAACTCTAGTTTAGTTAAAATCTGACAATAGTAACAGGTACTTTGCATGAAGACCTATGTATACTTTGATAATATTTTGCTGATTTTTTTTTGGAATGATACAGGTTTCAGACAAAAGTTGTAGAGAAAATTAAAACACACATTTTATACGCAATAAATTTTTTGATGAAAATCATGCATTTAATGAGATAGTGTGGAAAAAAATATGGTATAGTGAGACACGCCACAGACTACAATGTAATGCAGCATGGAAAAGATGTGATGTGCATGGCAGATAACTGAGGCACAAATACTTATACATGCTCATAATATCTAATACTGCTTTTCCACATCAACATTTGTAATGCAAACACAGCTGAATGTTATGTTGTACATACATTGCCTGTCTTGTTAGTGTATTGATTTCAAAGGTGACTTTGTGGTTGAAATGTGTTTTAAGGACGCTGATGGTATATGCTTCTTTTTTATGTGTTGTTGTATATCGTCACAGGCAGACTGAGGCCAGATAATCCTTTTGTATGACAGGTTCTTAGCTTCACATAAAGCTAACAGTTGGTCTCTCTAAACACGCATCTAAGTGATTGTCTTGAAAGTTTGAGGAACACAGCATCTCAAATTTTAAGCCCAGTGAAGGACATACTGCTGTTGTTTTGAAAGTTTGCATTCATGTGTAGACTGCAATCAGTGTGGAGTGTATATCCTGCTGTAATGCTTTTAAATTACATGCATAATGGGTCTGAAGTATTTTTTATGATTCAGAGGGGATGCTTCTGTTGGAAAAGACAGACATCGTATATTAGATAAAGGCTGTGTTTACGTGAAAGGTTAAAGATCACATTGCATAGGATCAGTAACAAGCAATAATGAAATGGGCAAGTTCAGTAATGATATGTAAAACTTGAAAAAATTATTCTCAGTTTTCTTTTATAATAGCATGACTACAGACTGTGTTGTGACAGTCCTTATTTAAACCTAGGGGCTTGGTTTTCCCAAAGAAGAAATTCTGTGGCCTTAAGGTCTTGTCACAAAAGGCAGGTGAATGCCATAGCAATATAGATCCACACATTCGTGATCTTGGATTGAAACATGATTCTGCAGTTGTCCAGCCCGTAGATTAGTCACCATACCAGACACATTGTCCATATCCCCACCAAAGGTAGAGACTGCCCAAAATTAGAGTTGGGGGGAAAATCTTAAAAAGAGTTTCCCTCCCCCTTGTAAAAGAAGAGGTTCAGTTGGGAGCAAGATACATATAACGAGGAACTGTAGAATCTTTACGATAATCCTTATTTCTCAATTGAAGTAGATTGAGGAGGTTGCATTGAGCTGGCCGTATAGAATGACTGGAACATTCCTGCTTTCCAAAGAAAATATATTTGGCAAACAAAATGTTGCAAGGGTGGAACTTTTGTTGTGATGAAGTGTGATCTTCAACTTCATGTATTATGTTCAGCTTTTTGAATTTTGATGTTCGTATCCTACAGTGGTAACTGTCTTGCACTTTCAGTCAGTTAATTGGCCTTCAAATTATAGATGCAGTTCAACTGTGGCTTAATTTAACCTCTGTTAAACTTATTTTGGTTTTTCTCTGTTTGTATGCCAACCAGCTGATATATCTTGAACACATCTAAATGAAATACACATTATTATATGTTAAATGTGGGTGAACAATCTTTTCATAAAGCTGATACAAGCAATACACTGATACATTGTAGTAACTAACTTTACCTTATAATATCACATTACGTTCTGTGTTGATTGTTATTTTGGTTCTTTCTGTAGTTTCTATGTGAGTATAATTTGTGTTACGAGATAAGTTACTTCTTTACACTTCAGTGAAACTAGGGTTTCAATTCCAACTACTGCTCAGGATAGAGATGTTTTAAATTTACAGCATTATTAAATGCGTTTATGGCTGTACAGTGCATTGAAGAGTTAAATATCCCCAATGTCTGTTATTTATTTTTATTATATTGACTTGTTTATGTATGAGTTATAGCAGTCTGGTCTGAAGCTGGTTTTCAACCTTAATCTTATGTCAGCAATCTGTATTTGAGTGCAGGTTACACTGGTTACTTCAATGAATTTTGAAATATTTGAAGGAAATCATTTTCATGTCATTCCCACTATTAAAATGTGTGTTTGCAGAAGATATTTTGCTGTTCTGCAGAAAATCTGAAACTAAAGAAAGATCTTATTTTTTCTACCTTTGTGGAAGAACTTAAATATTGCACGTACATTGATGGTCTGTATGCCATGTGGAGGATTTTGTAATGTGGTACAGCACTTTCAGCAACTATGATTTGTGTGATTCATTCAAAGCATTGTACCTTGATTTTAGCCATTGTAAGTTGATGGGTTTCACATGGTACAAAGCACTTTATGTGTGAAGAAATGTTACAACATGAAGTGATTCTATTGCTTTTCTGCAACATAGTGGTGCTTGAAGTAGGGAGGGTAGGATGCCATATTGCTGCTTCATTACCTCACTACTCCTTCGGTTGCTTCACACTATGCACTATCTGTTTCCTTCCACAGATAACATTCTAGCATTGGTGTTCCAAACCAGGTTATTGTGACAGCTGCTAATACCACATAGACCTGCATTTAATTTGATGGTGCAAAGAGCTAACACAGTGGGAGATTTTAGGTTCTCACAGTAGTGCTGCTGAAGATTCAAGTCTTCCTGAATGTTATGCTGTATCAAGTAATTCATTCCTGACATTTCAGAGGAACAGGAACTATTTATGCAATGACACAGTGTAACATCACATCAGACTTGAATATTCAGCTTGTACAGTGTCTCCTTATTCATATTTTTCATGTTCAATGAGAGGGAAATTCAGCCAGGTTTTTTTAAGGTCTGGAATATAATTCTGCAGAAGTCATACCACCTTTTGCTTCAAGTACTACATCGTAGTGGTGGTTTTATTGTATACTTTAATGGCCAAAAGCATTTGATAATAAAAAGTGAGTCTGAGATTTCAACGAAGAAAACAAGAATGGGAATATAAATGTAAACTTTTCCTAAATTAAAACACAACATTGCTGTTTGTGTACCATATTGACCGAAATAAAAGATGTGATTTTTCTTAATTGATCTGCAGAAAAGGGGTATTGCAATCACACACAAAGTTAAGCACAGTCTGTGTAGGCATTTGTCTGAGAGTTGATGATTGTGAAGGGGTTCGTCTTATACTGGGCTAGATACAGTACATTAGCACTGTTGCTCATACTCTGTTTACTGCTGTGTTCGTTGGTTTGATACATGTTTTAAAATCTGTACATTTTGGTTCCAACTATGCATCAATCAACTCAATTTTGTGGGCAATGTAATTATGGTGTTTATTTGTATGCTTTTCCATACATTTTTTATAGTACAATACAATTTCATACATTGCAAGTAATTTGGGAAGGTAAGACAGTGAAAAGACACATATTAGTTTTCTGTAAAAGTATGGTGTTTCCCACCTCAGAGTTCTTAATACTGTTTCAGGTTTGGATGTGTGACTCCAAATATTGACGGTTTTGGCTACATTTGGACACTGCTGAAATAGAAGTGAACTATGTGATCAAACACAACACTTAAATTCTTATAATAAAACCAACTAGATGCACTAATTTCTCAAATTTATTTTTGGAATAAAACTCTACATGTTTTGGAGAGTTCCTCTGTCCATCATCAGGAGTTTTTCACTGTACACACAGCAATGTTAATTGTCATACAGGTTTGCAAACCTGTATGACATATACCATTGCTGTGTGTACAGTGAAAAACTCCTGATGATGGACAGAGGAACTCTCCAAAACATGTAGAGTTTTATTACAAA
>Ga0123357_10001279_pt1 | contig 26459 bp, 21 predicted proteins | sample TergutEmb28metaG_FD_89873 | JGI IMG/M metagenome (GOLD analysis project Ga0123357, IMG submission 89873) | Embiratermes neotenicus P4 segment gut microbial communities from Petit-Saut dam, French Guiana - Emb289 P4 | ecosystem: Host-associated > Arthropoda: Insects > Digestive system > Gut ...
TCCGTGAAAATCCGAACTTTCCAGCAACGCCGATTCGGGATAAACGTCCCGAACTTTCAGATAGATGCTTACCGGCGTTTGAAGGTCGGCTAAAACTGTTTTTGTTTTTGTTATCATTTTTTTTTAATTATAAATTATGAATTATAAATTATGAATTATAAATTATGAATTATGAATTATGAATACCCCCCAACCCCCTAAAGGGGGGGCAGGGCAGTGAAGTTTGTTCAATATTCTGCGACAAAGTCCCCTTTAGGGGATTTAGGGGTAAATTCCACGTATGTTTCCATATCTTTATCACCTCGCCCCGAAATGCACACTACCACAACATCGTCGGGCTTAAACATTTTTTTGCCGAAAACGCCCAAAGCATGCGCCGATTCCAATGCCGGAATAATTCCTTCCATACAAGTCAGTTCCATAGCGGCATTCAACGCTTCCCGATCATCTATCGCCAGCACTTCCGTCCGTCCGGTTTTCGCCAAATGAGCGTGCATTGGGCCGATTCCCGGATAATCCAACCCTGCCGAAATGGAATAAGGTTCCATAATCTGACCGTCTTCGGTTTGCATCAGCAAAGTCTTGGCGCCGTGAATAATACCGACCGTTCCAAGTTGAATGGTCGCTGCCGATTCGCCGGAATCAATGCCTTTTCCGCCGGCTTCTGCCAAAATGATTTTTACACGCAGGTCGTCTAAATATTCATAAATCGTTCCTGCGGAATTACTTCCTCCTCCTACGCAAGCAAGTAAATAATTGGGATAATCGCGATTCTCTTTTTCCTGTAACTGCTCTTTTATTTCTTTACTGATAACCGATTGCAGACGGGCAACCAAATCGGGGTAAGGATGAGGTCCTACCGTTGACCCGATGATGTAATGCGTATCGACGGGATTACAGCACCAGTCGCGAATCGCTTCATTCGTAGCGTCTTTCAAAGTCATGTTCCCGCTTGTCACCGGAACGACTTTAGCGCCCAGCATTTCCATTTTGCGCACATTCAGTTTCTGACGTTCTACATCGGTAGCGCCCATATAAACCACACATTCCATATTCATCAATGCGCAGACGGTAGCGCTTGCCACTCCGTGTTGACCGGCTCCCGTTTCGGCGATAATCCGGGTTTTACCCATGCGGCGCGCCAGCAGGATTTGTCCAAGTGCATTGTTAATCTTATGCGAACCGGTGTGATTCAAATCTTCCCGCTTCAGATAGATTTTACATCCGTACTTTTCCGACAGGCGCTTGGCATGATAAAGCGGCGACGGACGTCCGGCATAATCAGTCAGCAACGCATGAAATTCTTTCTGAAACGCGGAGTCGTTAAGAATTTCCAAGTATGCCTTTTTCAAGGATTCTACATTTGCATACAAAATTTCAGGGATGTATGCGCCGCCAAATTCGCCGTAATAACCGGATTCGTTGACGGAAAATTGGATTGTTTTTGATTCCATAAATTTAATACATTTACTATTTACTATTTACTATTTACTATTTACCATTTACCATTGATCATACTTTATTTTAAAATCTGTCCACAAAAAAAAGCCTGTTGTGAGTTACAACAGGCTTTTCTTTATTTCAAAAAACAGCATACGATGATTCAACTCACTCTTGGATTAAGAATAAGCGCCACCAACCGTAAACTTTATTGAATTGCATAAAAAAATTTTTATTTTTTGTTTATCAATTTGCTGCAAAGATAAGGGGTTATTTTTAAAATGCAAAGAAAAATGATAAAAAATTTTATATTGATAGCAAATACACTATACTTTGCAACATTATATGAAATAAAATCATACCATATCTTATTCTATATTTTCTCTTATCTGTCGGACAAGACCAAATGGAAATTATTGGCTAACAATTTCATTTATAGAGTATAATCTCACTTATAATCCTAATAGTTGTATTAATTAACATTTTTTAATAAAAATAATTCTGTTTTTATTTGGTTTATAAAATAAACCGCTTTATATTTGCAGCGTATTTATAAAACAAATTCATTTATCAAATAATAAAAATTATGGAAACAAAAATGACAGAACAGGAAAGCTTGCAGGTGATTACTCAAATGATAAAGCAGGCTCAAAACAATTTTCAAAAAGGAAGCGGTAACTGTATGATATTCTGGGGATATTTAATTGTATTTGCAACGCTTTTAGTCTTTGGATTAAGTTTTAAGTTTGGCAACAAAGCCAATTTTGTTTGGCTGATAATAATTCCGGGATGGTTGGTCACTTTTTTAATGATGAAAAAAATAAATCGCTCGGCTATTGTGAAAACACATATCAACCATATTGTTGATTCAGTTTGGATTGCATTTTTTGTATCGGCAGTGGTGCTTCAATTGATTTTTTGGTCTATGTATTACTACTATGGCGCCACTCTGCAATTTAACATGATGATGCCTGTCATTCTTCTTAATACCGGAGTCGCTGAATATATTATGGGGAAAGCCTATCGCTTTCGTCCTTACGTAAACGGTGGATTTATCTTTTGGTTAGGGGCTATTGTTTGCTTACTCATTTTGCCGTATGTACTGTTTCATTTTTTGATTTTGGCTGTTTGCATGGTGTTCGGATATATTATACCCGGATTGATGTTAAATAAAAAAGCGAAAGAAAATGTTTAAGGAACTCGACCCATTGCTACATTCGCAATTACGCCTTGCCGTGATGTCGTTGCTGATTGGCGTAGAAGAAGCCGATTTTGTTTTCCTGAAAGAGAAAACCGGAGCGACTTCAGGTAATCTCAGCGTTCAAATAGATAAATTAAGCGAAGCCGGTTATATTTCGGTTACTAAAACATTCAAAGGAAAAATGCCTTGTACCATTTGTAAAATTTCTGAAAAAGGAGTTGCCGCTTTCGATGATTATGTGAAGGCATTACAGGACTATATCAGTAAAAGTTGAGAATCATGTCATTGCGTGCTTAACCTGCAATCCCCTGCTAATAAGTTAACAGGGGATTCCACAATGTCCACAAAAAATTCTCACAAAGCACACCAATGTTTGATTCTTTTTGTAGACAAATAACTACTTATTCCCATGTAAGCAACAAATGGAAAATAATATTTGGGTAACAAATATTTGATTGTTTCAAAAAAAAGAGTACCTTTGTCTCCGAAATTTGTCCGTGAAATTTTAAGTAATTTGAAATTTTTTTAATTGTTTTCTGGTTCGCTCGGATGGTGGAATGGTAGACACGCAAGACTTAAAATCTTGTGACCATTGTGGTTGTGCGGGTTCAAGTCCCGCTCCGAGTACTGCATAAAATGCTAAGAGGAGGCTGTAACTTATTTTCTTTATTTAAACAAATGCCTGAAATCTTCCCCGTTTTCGGCAAGGTAGGTCTTCATTCCCAATTGCTTCCCCATTTCGACATTAGCAACCCCATCGTCGATAAATAACGATTCGGAAGGAATCATACCCGAATCACTAAACATATATTGGAATATTTCGGGATGAGGCTTGGTGCATCCGATTTGATACGACAGATAAAGTTTGTCAAAATATTCACCAATCCTTTTACCTTGAGGAGAAAACGCCGGTGTATTCGCCCAATCCATAATGACCGGATTGGTATTACTCAGCAAATAGAGACGGTAGCCTGCCCGTCTCAATTCTTCCATCATAACCATTTTATATTCGGGGACTTCTTTCATAAAACCCATCCATCCGCGATCAATGGTTTCGTTTGAGACAAATGTTCCGGCTTCTTTGCGAACCGTTTCGTAAAATTCTTCCTGCGATAATTTTCCTTCTTCCAATTCCAGAAAAATCCCGTTTTGATGATAGGCATTCAATAACTCATCTACATTTTTTAATCCCATTGCTTTGAAACGGTTAACCGCTTCTCCTCTGTCAAGCGTAATCAATACGCCTCCCAAATCAAATACGATATTTTTAATGCCTTTTAATGTACTGTTTCGCATGTAGAAATAATTTATTGGCAAAGATACGATTTTTCGACGGAAATAAAAGAAATTTTCGTTATATTTGCATTCACATTAAGAACAAGTAATACATTAAATCAATAGCCAAATGTTTGAAAAGAAAATTTATATCCAACGGAGAGAACAACTGAAAAAGTCATTACAATCAGGTGTAGTGCTGTTGTTAGGAAACGGAGAAGCAGCAATGAATTATTCCGGAAATGATTACCTTTTTCGGCAAGACAGTTCCTTTATTTATTATGTGGGACTTTCTACGCCGAATTTAGTCTATGTATTAGACATTGATAATAATAAGGAATACATCTTAGGCGATGAATTGACCATCGACGATATCATCTGGATGGGAAACCTTCCGTCGTTGAAAGATCGGGCAGCTGAAGTAGGAATAGAAACAGTCGTTCCACTCAATCAATTACCGTCATTAATCCCGGAAAATCGGAAGGTTCATTACCTGAAACCGTACCGACATCGTAATTTGCTATTTTTAAGTGAATTATTAAATAAAAAACCCAAAGAGGTAACTGACGATTTTTCGGTAGAATTGACCAAAGCAGTTATTAATATGCGGTTAATTAAATCGGCTGAAGAACTGAAAGAATTGGAAGATGCCGGAAGTATTGGATATGCAATGCACATTGTTGCCATGAAGATGTGCCACCCCGGCGTTTCGGAACAGGAAATTGCAGGAACTATCGAAGGATTGGCTATTTCGCAAGGCCCGCGCGCATCGTTTCCTACCATTTTGTCGATGAACGGACAAACACTTCACAACCATGACCATAGCGGCATACTCGAATTAGGGAGGCTTATGCTGTGCGACGCCGGTGCGGAAAATAATAATTTTTATGCATCCGATTTTACTCGAACAACGGCTGTTGGAGGAAAATATTCGCAGAAACAAAAAGATATTCATACCGTCGTGTTGAAAGCGCTGAACGATTCGATGGCAATGGCTAAGCCGGGAATTACCTACCAAAGTGTTCACCTGAATGCCTACAAGATCATTTTTGAAGGGTTACGTGATCTGGGTTTAATGAAAGGCAATACCGAAGAAGCATTGAATGCCGGTGCACCTGCCTTGTTCATGCCTCACGGATTGGGTCATGCGTTGGGTTTAGATGTCCACGACATGGAAAACCTTGGAGAAACTTGGGTAGGGTATGACGATGAAATTACAAGAGATACTCGCTTTGGCTACAGCAGCCTCCGCTTCGGTAAGCGGTTACAGCCGGGGCATGTGATTACGGTTGAACCGGGCATTTACTTTATTCCACAATTAATTGAAAAATGGAAGACGGAAAAAATCAACGCAGATTTCATTTGTTTCGATAAATTAGAAGACTATTACGCATTCGGAGGAATTCGGTTGGAAGACGATATGGTGATCACCTCGAATGGTTGCCGCTTGGTTTATGAAAAACGCTTGCCTGTTACAATCGATGAAATTGTGCAAGCTGTTGGCGACCTTTAAATCTTAAATTATGATTTAAAACAATATTTTCCAACCTTTAAACAAAATGTATGAAAGTTACAGTTTCCGTTACGAATGACCTTGTCACCGATCAGCGTGTACATAAAGTTTGTATCACGTTAATGAAAATAGGCTATGATGTAAAACTTATTGGGCGCAAACTTCCCAAAAGTAAGCCGATCAAACGTCCTTACCAAACGAAACGGATGAACTTACTGTTCTATCGTACACTATTTTTTTATGCCGAGTTCAATATTCGTTTGTTTTTCTACCTCTTGTTCGACAAGGCTGATATTTACCTGTCAAACGATACCGATACGTTACTCGCCAATTATTTTGCTTCCCGCATCCGAAAGAAACCTTTGGTATTCGACGCCCATGAAATCTTTCCGGAAGCTCCTGAAATAACCGACCGGGAAATAGTGAAAAAAGTATGGACAACCATAGAAGACTATCTGTTTCCCCGCTTAAAAAGCGCGTATACGGTTTGCGATTCTATCGCTGAGTATTATAATAAAAAATACGATACCAACATGCAGGTTGTTCGAAACATCCCGCCGAGAAAAGTAAAATCGCTACGCTCTACTCGACTTGTTTCAATGGGACCGCCGATTGATACAAAAGGGAAAAAATTGATTCTTTATCAGGGAGCTGTTAATCGAGGACGAGGTATCGAATGGATGATCAACGCAATGCCTTTTCTCGACGATTTTGTTTTTTACATCATTGGCGACGGTGATAAATTAAAAGAATTAAAGGAAAAAGTAAAAGCTTTGCATTTGTCCGATAAAGTGTTTTTTACAGGACCAATTCCCTTTGAAAAACTCCCATCGTATACCGCCCAAGCGGATATTGGAATCAATTTGCTTGAAAATTGGGGATTAAGTTATTATTATTCTCTTCCCAACCGTATTTTTGACTACATCCGGGAAGAGGTACCTGTATTGGCAAGCGATTTCCCTGAAATACGTAAAATTATTACACAATACAATATCGGAATGCTTACCAACAACTTTGACCCGCAAAACATCGTTTCGATCATCAAACAAATGGCGCAGAAAGAGAAAAATCGCTCAGCCTTTGCAGTGGCGAATGAAGAACTTTGTTGGGAAAACGAATCGTTGGTTTTAGTAGAAGTGATGAAAAAAGCAACCTGCTGATGAATAAAAAACTCACTGCGGTAATGGAGATCCGTTCACCGCAGTGAGTTGAAGTATAAGCTTATCACTTAAAAAATAAATCTATTCTTACTTAATAGCGCTGATAAAACTTGGATTGGTAACATACTTAACAAATTCAAGATCGCCTGACTTAGCCTATGCCACCCCAAACGATTTTTTCTACTTGCCTGACAATTTTGCCCTCGTCGGTTAATCCTTCTCTTACTTTTTTATTTTTGAATGGAGTTGATTTATAATTGAGCGCATGGTAAATCATTTTTCCCTTTTCATTGGCTTCGGAACAATGCCGTATTTGAATAACCAGAAATATTTTCTCACAAAATTTAATTTTATTTATATTTTATTTGGAAATGTCATTTTTTTTTTTTTTACTTTGCAGCGAATACTATATTCAGCGGATCGATGTAAAATTGATTGTCGGAAACAGGCAAACCGCATTCGTTGCATTGCTGGATTTATTAATGGTGAAGTTATGGAAAACTCGTTTTTATATTTTTTAGAACTGTTGGGTATCAAGCATACAAAGAAATACGCAAAGAAAGTTTACAATGAGCATCCTTTCAAAAACTCGCTATATGCGTTTTCAAATCTGCTTCACGAGTATAGTGTTGACAATGTGACTGTTCAATTATTGGAAGAAGACAAAGATATAACAAATCTTGAAGCTCCGGTTGTTGTTCCTTTAGGATTTGATATCGCTATTGTAAGCAAAATAGAAAAGAATTTTATAACCTTAACTACGCTAAATAATAAGAGTGTAAGAATTACAATGGCTAACTTCAATGAATATTGGAATGGAATTGCTTTATTGGCTGAGACCGGATCAAAATCAATCGAACCTCATTATTCAAAACACAAATTATTTGATCTGTTTTACATCGCCCAAAAATACATTTTTATTCTGTTTTTTTGTTTCCTTGTTTTTTATGTGATAGGAATCAAAGAATTATATCTTAATTTAAGCGTCATGTCGCTTCTGGCTGTCAATCTTATTGGTGTTTTTGTGAGTTATCTGTTGATATTGAAGCATTATAGAATTCATAGCAATTATGCCGACAAAATATGTTCGCTGATTCAAGAAGGCAATTGTAACGATATATTGGATTCCGAAGCTTCCAAGCTATTTGGCTTGATAGGCTGGAGTGAAGTGGGATTAAGCTACTTCGTTTCAAATGCAATCTTGATCATATTTTTTCCGCGACTATTGCCATTTTTTGCTGTTATCAACGTTTGTGCATTACCATATTCATTCTGGAGTGTATGGTATCAGAAATTCAAAGCGAACAGTTGGTGTACGATGTGTTTGATTGTGCAGGGATTGTTATGGCTGATTTTTATCGGAAATATTATTTTTGGATTTTTTAATCAGATTCAGGAATCATTTATCTTTCAAAATCTGATTGTGCTGTTTTGCGTTTATGCAATTCCTTTTATTAGCATTAATCTTTTGCTATCCCTGATCATCGAGAAAAGTAAGACAGAAAGCATAACGCAGGAATTCAACAACATTAAAGCCAATGACGACGTTATTAAAGTGCTATTGTTGAAGCAGCCTTACTTTGAAGCAGACAGGTCAAACTCTCAAATACTTTTTGGAAATAAAAACGCAGAGATATTAATAACGATTCTGACTAATCCGCATTGCAAACCCTGTGCGAGAATGCACAACAGATTGTCGGAAATTTTATTAGACGAAAATGGCAAGTTCTGCATCCAATACATTTTTTCATCATTTAGGGAAGAATTCGATGAAAGTTCCCGGTTTATGATAGCTACCTACCTGAATAAACCGTTAAAGGATACACTCAGGATTTATCATGATTGGTATAATGGAGGCCAGGCAAATCGGTTTTCTTTTTTTCAAAAGCATAAAGTCCCTGTTGATGCAGATTGCATGAACGAATTCAACAAGCATAACGAATGGAAAAACAATGCAAAGTTATCGGCAACCCCAACTGTTTTAATTAACGGATACAAATTGCCGGGAAATTATACCATAGAGGATATTCGTTTTTTCACAGCCATTGATTTTACCGGATTATAGTTAAGGCTGTAATTCTTTTTATAAACAATTTATTAATTTTATTTTTTATGGAAAAGTTAAGTAAACTAAAAGTAGAGAAGTTCAGAATATTGAAAGATTCTGAACTAAAGCAGATCGTTGGAAGTAGTGGTAGTTGCGCAGGCACTACACAATGTGGTAGTGGTGCTTGCGACGGATATTACACTGTAGATCCATGCACAGGTATAATTAGCCAAACAAATATGACGATGTACCACCCTGGGACATGCACATACAGTTCGATTGCGAGACAGTGTGTTTGCTCTTGAATGTGAGATTAAAAAGAAAACTTTTTTATTCTTACCATTAAAGTTTCCTTTTTTATGAAATTTGTATTAGTGTTATGTTTCGATGAAATGTTGACAGCAAACATTAAAACATTTATGCGGAACATTTATTAATTGCAACTTTTGAATCCGTTAGTTCAGATATTGGTAGAAAAGCATAAGCAATTTATTTCATGCGACCTCGTAGGAAAATCATAAAATTTAAGGTTAACCATGTTTTTCTACCAATATTTTACACTTGATGCTATCTTATTAAATATACCATCAATTATACAGAAAATGAATTCTTACATATTTGCAATATTGAATCAAAATGCTCGAAAGAATTACAAAACATTTGATAATTTATTCTGCATCTTTAGATAATATTGGACTAATGAACGGAAAAATGGGAATCGCTCTGTTTTTTTATCATCTAAACCGAATTACCAAAAATGAAAATCATCTGGCATTTGCCAATGAACTAATTGAGGATATTGTTCCACAGCTGGATTATAAGATCCCGAGAACTTTTTTCGATGGTTTGGTGGAAATTTCATGGGGCTTTGATCATCTGATCAGAAACAATTTTATAGATTTTGAAGAAGATGATATGCTGACAGAGCTTGATAAACCATTACTTGAAATCAATATTTCAAATCTGTTCGATGAAAGTTTTGCTACGGGACTAAGAGGTATAACCTATTACATCGTATCCAGGTGCAGCGGAAAAGCAACTGTTCCGGATCCTTTTTGTAAGGAATATATTCATGTTTTATATGATCGAATGAATCAGATCGAACAAAAAGATCCGACATCGATTCATTTACTATACCAATTAGAGTCTATTTTAAATGATGATATCATTGTGTATGACTTAAATCCGTTTTATCAACTAATTGGCGATGAACCGTATGATGATTCCAATTTGTTTGTTCAAAACAGAAATATTGGAATTTTCAATAACGGATACGCCGGAATAGCGCTTAGGATGTTAAAGGACAGGAAATAAACAATGAAAAGAATTGTAGTTATTAACAATAACGACAGAGCTTTAGCTTTCGGTATCGGCTCCTATACGGCAAACTTGATTGAATGTCTGCAAAGAACGGAGTTTGCCTTTGATATTGTTTATTTGAATGCCAAAGATTACGAGCTGAAGATTATTGAAAAAGACAGGTATAGAGACATTTTCTTTCCCGCTTTTGCCGGCTCTATCGACAAAAAATTATCGTCATACTGCCGGATGCTTCCGTTTCTTTTAAAAGAGTTATTCACCAGTGGTGACGAACTTATTTTCCATTTCAACTATTTTTTAACCGATGATTTAATCACAAAATTAAAAAAAACATTTAGTTGCAAGATTATTTTAACTGTACATTTTACAGACTGGAGTTTTTTGTTAACCGGCAATTTCCGAAAATTAAAGTTATTATTGGATAAAGTACAGAAAAAGCAAGCTATTTCTCAGTATGAAAAAGGAGTCATTGATACTATTCAGTCGGATAAAACGATTTTTCAACAAACCGATCTTATCTTGTTTATAGCTCAACACACCGTCAAGACGTATTCGCAACTATCTCTGCTTCAATACACGAATTACAGTATAGTAAGTAATGGCGTAAAAGATGAATACAAAAAAATATCTACAACTCAAAAACAAGCGATTCGGAAACGGTATCATATTAAGGAACAGGAAACGATATTGTTTTTTGCCGGCAGACTCGACGTGATAAAAGGAATTTATTGCCTCATAGATGCCTTTAAGAAAGTTCTTTGCAGTAAACCGGACGCTCATTTGTATATTGCCGGCGAAGGCGACTTCCCTGCGCTCCTTTCAAAATCACGATTTGCCTGCACGCATATCACTTTTTTAGGTTTCTTACAAAAATCGGAGTTATACGATTTTTATCATATCGTTGACATAGGAATTGCATGCTCCATTTATGAGGAGTTTGGTTTGGTGGCTTTGGAAATGATGATGCATCAATTACCTGTTATTGTGACTAATACAGGCGGATTAGCTGAAATAATTGATGATAATATGAATGGGCTAAAAGTTCCTGTTGTCTATCAGAGAGGAAAACTAACGTTGGATATCAATCAATTGGTAAAAAAAATTGTTTTTCTGATTGACAATCCCGATGAATGCAGGCGATTGGGTGAAAATGCACGCAAAAAATTCCTTTCCAACTATGAATTATCCGTGTTTAGTTCGCGAATGATTCAGATTTATAATTCGCTATAACATAATGGGCAATATCCCCAAAATAATTCATCAGGTATGGTCGGATAAGATACGACCTTTGCCTTTATTTTTCAAAGAGTTGTCTGAAACCTGGAGAAATGTATATCCCGATTGGGATTATATTTTATGGGACGACGCAGCAATGGATGCTTTTGTTAAAGAACATTATCCCGAATACTATCCCTATTATCAATCCTTTTCTTACGATGTACAACGCTGGGACACAGTTCGATACCTTTTTTTATATCAACAGGGAGGCATGTATGTCGATTTTGATTATGAGGCAATAGAACCGCTTGATGATATCTATGAGAATCATTCCTGTTGTTTTGCCTCAGAACCCCAGGAACATGCACAACTATTTGGAAAAGATGTTTATATAAATAATGGCTTAATAATAACAGAACCAAATCATCCGTTTATAAAGAATATTATAAATAGCGTATTTAAAAAGTATCCTGCAAGCCGGATGTATAAAGATAAAATGGAGGAAGTCTTGTTAACGACGGGCCCGCTGATGATAACTAATCTTTATGAAACTTATGAGAACAAAGATGATATTTGTATCATGCCTTCGGAAATCGTCGCTCCGTTGAATAAACCGGAAGTAGCCGATTTTATCAATAATGAAACGCTTGCGCCTGAAATCCGAATGGCTTTAGAGAGGAAGCTCGAAAAGGCAAAGGCTGTTCATTATTTTGTGGGGAGTTGGTATTAAAAAATTATGAATGATGAATTTTTGCTATAATTTGATTTATTGCTTTTTATCTTTATCTTTACGTGAATTTATGCATTTATTATCAAGCCAAGGTGTCATGAAAACAGTTGTATTCATTCTTCTATTCATCCCTTTTACATTAAGCGCCCAACGTTATGTAAGTGGGAAGATCACCAATGCAGAAAATAAGGCTCCTGTTGCCGGTGCTTCGGTTTTTCTCTCCAATACGACCATAGGCGCTTTCACAGACGTTGAAGGTCATTATCAACTCAAAATACCGGAAGAAGGCAGCTACCAATTAACGATTTCGTATGTGGGATATCAATCGGTTTTCAGGGATATTGAACCCGGTAATATATCTGTAGAATTTAATTCTGCTTTGCATATCCGGGAGAAAGAATTGCAGGAAGTGACAGTGGCAGCAAAAATCAAGTTTCGTCGAAAGGACATCAGTCTTTTCTGGAAAACAATATTGGGTGAGAATCCATCTCCAAAGACGATTCAAGTCCTAAATCCTGAAGCAGTTTATTATTACTATAATCCTGAAACGCGGATATTAAAAGTTACCTGTCATGAACCACTTCAGTTCGTCAATTATGAAACAGGATATCAAATTCAATATGTACTTAATTATTTTACGTATGATTACAACAAAGATATCTCCGACTGGAGTAATCAAATCTTTTTCACCGAACTTGCGTCTGAAAATCTCAAACAAAAAAGTAATTGGGAGAAGAAGAGACAGGAAGTGTATAATATTTCTCTTGTAAAGTTTATCAAATCACTGTATAATAATTCATTGTATAATGATGGATTTGTACTGGGTACTATACGTCAAAACCCTAATCTGAATAACGTTTATCAAATCTCTTTGTTAAATCCTGATAGTATTCTGTCGATAAAATCAGCCGACAACAGTAAAACTTTGAATTTTTCTAAAGAAAAAATTATGCTTATTTGTTATGGTAGTCCTATTACCGCTAAAGATTTATATGCGATTCAAGATATGCAAGGTAAAGAATTTAAATATAGCGCTTTATTTATGAATCTTCTGTATGGCGATTCGATTCGTATTTTTCCGGATGGAACCTATACGAATAAATTGCTGATGGCTCCCGTCAATTCATCCAATACGCTGCTGGGACTTAACACGAAACTACCTATCGAATACCATCCTGAAGAATTAGCGCTTCCGGCAAAGAAAAATGAAAACGCATTCGATTCTGATAGCATTGCCCAACATTTTAATACGCAATTACGTGTATTCCCGCAGGAAAAAATTCACTTACATACCGACCGCGATTATTATGTGCCTGGCGAAAAAATATGGTTTAAAGCATATCTTGCCGATGCCGCAACCCTTCTACCTGTGGCAAATAGCCGGTATGTCTATGTTGAACTGATCGGTTCGAATGATTCGCTTGTCAGCAGGGTAATGATTCACCCGGAAAATGGTATGTTCTACGGTCATCTTTTTCTTTCGGAAATCATTCCGGAAGGTAATTACACGCTCCGAGCCTACACCGGATATATGGAGAACTTAGGCGATAATTATTTTTTCAAGAAAAATATCCGTATTGGAAATTTAGGTAAAAAGCAATCTACCCAGGCTGAACAAGAAAAGGGGATTGCGAATCAAGCCCGCAACGACAACAAGTATTACAAAAGAACACAAGCCGTCTCCGATGATTTTGATGTTTCCTTTTTTCCGGAAGGCGGTAATTTGGTGGAAGGCGTCTTTTGTAAAGTAGCATTCAAGGCATTGAACAGGAATGGCTATTCCGAAACGATAACTGGAGAAATCACAGATGAGGCAGATTCTATCATCACATCCGTACAAACTTTTCATGCAGGTATGGGTGTTTTCAATTATTTTCCGGAACCAGAGAAGCGATACTTTTTGAAATGCCGGAATGGAAACAGCTTGGAAAAGCGATTCGAACTGCCTAAACCTGATCCTTGCGCTTGCTCTTTAGCTGTTTCTCAACATAATAGAATGATTACGGTTGAAGTGCGTAAATCAGCCGGCAGTCTTGATGCTCCCCTGTATCTCCTCGGGCATTGCCGGGGGATGATATTTCATTTTTCAGCGCTTCAGTGGATTACGGGTGATCCTAAATCAAGTTTAGGACTCAATGACATTAAATTTTCGGAAAAAAATTTGCCTGCCGGCGTTCTGCAGTTTATTCTGTTCGACGAACAAATGAATCCTCTAAGCGAACGATTGGTGTTCAACAAAAATTATGACTGCGCAAAAGTTGAGTTTCGTACTGACAGCGAAACGTATAAAACCCGTGAAAAAGTTACTGCTGCATTATCGCTTACTGATTCTGACGGAAATCCACAAATCGGTAATTTATCGGTTGCCATTACAGATGATAAGGATATCGCAGTTGATTCGACAACCACCATTTCGTCCACATTACTGCTTTCGTCGGAACTGAGAGGCTATATCGAGAATCCGGCATATTATTTACAGGACAATCCCGAATCGGCAATCGCCTTGGATTATCTGATGCTGACGCATGGATGGAGAAGATACAATATCCCTGAAGTTGTTAAGGGAAATTATGAAACGCCTCAGTTCCCGTTTCAAACGAGTCAAGAAATCTCTGGAATGGCGATAGGTGGATTTCGTTCCAAACCTTTAACTGATAGTGAAGTATTGATTATGTCAAAAGACGGTGACTTTGGAACGACGACTACGGATACGACCGGCGCATTTAAGTATAAGAATATCGAATATCCCGACAGCACTTCTTTTTTTGTGCAGGCATTGGGAAAGAAAGGAAGCGGCAGAATTGAACTTGTTGTGGACAGCCCAAGGTTTCCGCCGCTAATACATGCTCCGCAAACTCCTTTTATAGAGAATTTTGTAAAAAAAGAAGATTCAAATACATTTATTACAAAAGCGGAACAGCGTTCGAAATATGACGAAAACATGCGGGTAATTCAGTTACGGGAGGTGGAAGTGACAGCAAAGAGGATTGAAAAAAGAGAGGAACCTCGTCTTGAATATTGGGAAAATATCGGTTCTGATGTGACAGTGCGAAGGGAAGAATTTGAAAAATGGTATCCTCATTTAGTTTCTGATATACTTAAAAGAATTGCAGGAGTACAGATATTTTCCAATGGAGCCATATCCATCAGACATTCTTTAGGTCTACCGCTTGTTTTAATTGACGGAATAGGTGTCGCATGGACTGGTTATGGGGATAGATTGAGGATAATATCGCCTTATGAATCTCCTTTGGAAAGAGTCTCTGTTGATGATGTGGAAAGTATTGATGTTTTCAAAGGAGCTTCTGTTGCAATATTTGGTACAGGCGGCGCCGATGGCGTCATCAGCATCACCACCCGAAGAGGAATAGATGTTATCAGAGAAGCAGACAGCATCCGTGCAGGAAAACCACATAATTATGCAATTTACAATCCTTTGGGTTACCAAAAGCCGGCAGCATTTTATTCGCCCAAGTATGAAACATCGGAAGCTAAACAATCAACTGTTCCTGATTATCGGACAACCATTTTCTGGAAACCTGACCTCGTGGTTTCCGATACCGGAGAAGCAAGTTTCGATTTTTATACCTCCGATTTTCCAACAACGTACTCCATTGTTATCGAAGGATTGACGAATGACGGGAAAATTGTCCGGCAAGTGGAAAAAATACGAGTGGAATAAAATGAAAAAAGCAACCTGCTGATGAATAAAAAACTCACTGCGGTAGTGGAGATCCGTTCACCGCAGTGAGTTGAAGTATAAGCTTATCACTTAAAAAATAAATCTATTTTTACTTAATAGCGCTGATAAAACTTGGATTGGTAACATACTTAACAAATTCAAGATCGGTAGTTGCCTTTTTAGCAAGCGAAGGATCCAATTTAATAGCTTGTTGCAAATTGGAAACAACATCACTCAAATTATTGGTTCGTGCGGCAACAATGGCTTTTAAATAAGAGGTAACTCCGTTGGGATTCTGTACGGCATTCAACGTAGTTTGAGCTTTGCTGTAATTCTTTGTCAAAAGCTGTGCTAATGCGGCATTATTGCTTGCGGCATTTCCAAAAGAGCTGACAGCCTGGGTATAATTGCCGTTGGCAATTGCCAGAAGGCCTAAAGCGCTATTTAATTCATCCGTACCGGAAGCTTTCCCGAAAAGCTGTTGGGCTTTTGCATTATCTCCTTTTGTCAAAGCAAGTAATCCTAAGTTCAGGTTTGCTTCCGGAGAGTTGTTGGCTAACGATAGCGCTTTATTCAAATTAGCTTCGGCATCGGCCATTTTGCCATCTTGAAAATCCAATGCGCCTAAATTATTAAAAGCACGAAAATCGGTGGGATAAAGTTCCGTCGCTTTTTTATAAATCGTTTCTTTAGCAGTTCTGTTTCCAGCAATGGATGCAGCATAAAGCAATTCTTCTACGGTTAACGATTTAGGATCGGATGCAGCCAATTGCGTTAACTGATCATCACTTTTCCCTATAATTTCAACGTTAGCAGATAACCGGGAGCGACGTAATTGAGGAAGAATTTCGTCAGCCAAAACAGAAAATACCGATGAAAGGTTTTTAATTTCCTTTTCTCTTTGTTCGGAATCGGTATACATCGAAAGAACACTTAAAATCAATTGTTTATCTTGAATATTCGACTTTTCAACCAATTCTTTAAATCCTTCCCAGTCTTGAGCCGTATAGCGAGCGGCGATGGGAACATCAGCATTGGCCTTCTTCATTTCTTTGCTAAGATACGTGTTGGTATTTTGTTCCCGTTTCTCAGCCAGTTTATCGTTCAAAGTGTATCCGCCATCGGGAGAAGCATACGCTGAAATTTCAACATTCACGTTCTGATTAGGCGCTTGACTTGCATTCGTGACGGCATTTTTCCAATCGGTTACCGTTGATTTGTTTAATTCGCTGGCACGGAGTTCAGCTTGTTGAATAAGAAACATGACATCCGCATCATACGCTTGTTTGATAATTCGTTGAAATTTATCAGGAGCAATCGTCGGTTTTTCCGAAGCGGCATTCAATAAAGAAGCCGTTGCTAAAACCCCATCTCCTATCTTTATTTCAGGAATTGAAACTTCTTTTTTCCCTACTTGAGCAGAAAAAACGAGATAGAGTTCCGAACTTTGCATAGCAGGCACATAATCAAAATTGGACGTCATGGTTACATTAGCGCCCGCTTTTTGAGGAATTACCTGTCCGTTGCCGGCCACTTTTTCGCCTTGAAAGGTGTAAGAGGTACCCCAAGCTTCTCCGCCGTCATAACGAAGTACTGGAGTAACTTTCAATGTTGCATTTTTACTAAACCATTGAGGTGGAAAAGTTGCGCTAATCGTTACAGGAACTTTTCCGGCAACCATTTCCAATGGCTGCGGATCCGATTTAACGTAATTGGCAGTTAGTGGTTTAAGCCCCGAAGAGCAAGCGGCAAAAACAACTGCAATCCCTACTAATAAGAGGGCTGGAAGTATAATTCTTTTGTTCATAAAATAGATAGTGAAATTAATAAGTTATTTATTTGTTATACATATTACAAAGTTTGTGCAAATATACATTAATAAATGGAAATAGGAAAGAAAAAAAAGAAAAATTAACAATTAATACATAATTTTCCCTGCATAAGAAGAATCATTGTTTACTAATTTCACAATACCAAGGGTACCCGCAGGTCTTTTGAAAAGGACAAAGGTGGATTGACCCGGTTGAATTGCCGTTTTTTCCAACAACTGGCCTTCCACCGAATAAACAGCTAAATATCCCGGAGTAATGAACGGTTCTTTCAGTGTTAGCATCCGCCCGGATCGTTCGTAATAAAAACCGGCACTTTCGGAAACCGCTACATTTTCTATGCGGGTAATCGTACGGTTTCGAACCAAAGGCTGAATAGCCAACGAAGTTTTAATATGTTGATAATCGTATGTTTCTGCCGAAACCCATCCTTTGGAGGCATCCTTCAACCAGGCCGTATTCGTATGTGAATCATCTTTCCATTGCGTATTATAGACGCAGAACTTCGCCGTCGCAGAAGTAGGAATAGAATAGGAAATAAAAAATTTCGTTGTTACGGGAACCGGTTGGTCAAAGACAACAAATGTTTCGGTAGGAACAGAACTTAATGTTCTGGGAACAGAATCAAAACCGGAAGAAGACGAATAACTCAGGTATCGGGGAATAAAGGCGGTGGAATATACCTTCGTTTCCGGCGAAGAACTGCCGGTATAAACGGAAACCGTCACGCCCGACGTAGTATCGAACGGCATGGACGGAAGGAGAAAATACGCTCCAAAGATTTCGACAGGATGAGCGACGGTAAACGCTTCCGCAAATTCAAGCGTTGGCAAATTGCTGTTACCAAAAACAAATCCTTGATTTGGAGAATCCAATTCACTTGTAATCAACATATCTCCTTGAGTGTACCGTGCATTGGCCAACCGGACAATAGGGTTCGTCCGGTTCGGATCCCTTCCTGAATAGTACATGCCTCCTTTGTTTTGAGGATCTAAATACGTTTTTAATTGATTGGTTGAGTCATTCGTCTCCCAACTTTTACCTAACGAGAAAAAATAATCGGTTCCATTATCCGGCGATGTTCCTTGACAATTGGACTCACCTCCCGTCAATCCGCCAACAATGCATCGATTTTCATCAAACAAAGGCGATCCTGAAGAACCGGCGTAAGTCGATCCGACTTTCCAATAGGGAACCCTCCAAAGAGTGCTTCCATCAATGCCGGCCAATCCACTCACCACTTGATTTGTGGACAAACCAATACTATCCGTCATACCATATTTTGCGACACTTCCCGATGGATGATGAATGTTGGTAAGGTTTCTATACCCCCCGGTCAAATCACGGCTCCATCCGGCACAATATGGATTAAAATACACGGGAATTGAATCTAAAAATTCGAATAGACCTACATCATTTTGCTCAAGAATGACACGGACGGCAGCGCCGGCCATACTCATTTCCTCGCTTCCTCTCATTTTTATATTTGCATCGCAAACCGGACGGTTATAATTAAAAAAGGTAATGATTGTACCCGCCCGGTCGTTGTAATAACTCATATCTTTAGGATATTCCAATGTCGACCCTACCATGCAATGAACAGCCGTCAGTAAATACGGTCTTCCCTCGTCGAAAGTATTGTTAAGCAAAGAACCCGTACAGGCAACATTCCCATTCACAATTAACAAAACGGTAGAACGAATGGTTTCCTCTGCCGCATCTTCACAATAAACATCCGGCATACAAGCAAAAAGGGTTGCATTGTCCACTCCCGGTTCCCTCCGAAAAATATCACGATAGTCGTGATTCACTTCGGTAATAGTAAAATGTCCTGAAAAAGGAACATCCGCCGGTTCCGAATACTCAACAATAATAGAATCCCCCGCAATGGGCTGAATGGGCAACAATTTATCGGGAGAATTGTTGCAATAATCAAAACTTCCCGCCACATACGAATGACCGGCATTATATACAAACAATTTTCCACCGGGTGGAATCTCGAAATCTTCCAAAAGCAAATTGATGGAATAAGCGCCGGCCGAGCAAATTCCAATTTGTTTTACGACCGTTCCATCCGGTAAAACCGTAGCAGCGGCATCCTTGAGATCGAGATGAGTATAAAATTTGTATGCAAACGGATAACTCCCACGCATATTTTCTTCGTTGATAGCATCTTCCCTTAGTACCGAATCCAAATCAAAAGAAGGCATTTTAATAAAAAAAGGATTGGAAGCTGCTCTTAATAGAGAGGGTTCAGGAAAATAAGGCCTCCCTCCATGACTTATCTGTGAAAAAACCAAAGTTGGGTAAGCCAAACTTAAAAGCGTAATAAACAATCGGATGAGTCTCATTTCTCATTTTTTAATAAGGCAAAGTTACAATTATATCTTTAAAAATTGTACTTTTGCGGAAGTTATTTTTGGAATGAATCAATGAAAGAGTCAATAATTACTCATCCGGAAACCGAGAATGCAGTATTAGTCGGTTTAATTACTCCGGAACAAAACGAGGCAAAAGTGAAAGAATATTTGGATGAGCTCGATTTTCTGGCAACTACAGCCGGTATCCGTGCAGTCATGCGCTTTACCCAACGTTTGGATACACCCAATTCGGTTTCATTCATCGGATCCGGCAAATTGCAAGAAATCAAAGAATATACAGAAAATGAAGAACATGCCATCAGTACTGTTATTTTTGATGACGAATTAAGTCCGAAACAGTTACGGAATCTGGAAGCAGCATTGAAAGTACGAATTATGGATCGCACCGGTCTGATTCTCGATATATTTGCCTCCCGTGCACAAACGGCTCATGCCAAAGCCCAAGTCGAATTAGCCCAGTACAACTACATGTTGCCGCGTCTGAAGCGCCTGTGGACTCACCTCGAGCGACAAAGCGGAGGTGGAAGCAGCGGATTCAGGATGCGGGGGCCTGGAGAAACCCAGTTAGAAACCGACCGCCGGATCATCCTGAATAAGATTTCAAAACTCAAAGCCGATTTGAAAGAAATTGACCGGCAAAAATTCTCTCAAAGACAAAACCGGGGGAAAATGGTTCGTGTAGCTTTGGTTGGATATACCAATGTCGGGAAATCGACCTTAATGAATTTATTAAGCAAATCGGATATCTTTGCTGAAAATAAATTATTCGCTACTTTGGATACGACCGTCCGCAAGGTGACAATCGAGAACTTAGCTTTTCTTTTGACGGATACCGTCGGTTTTATCCGCAAATTACCTACCGAATTAATTGAATCGTTCAAATCAACCTTAGACGAAGTGCGTGAAGCCGATTTACTGATCCATGTCGTAGATATTGCTCACCCTGTATTTGAAGAACAAATTCAGGTAGTTACCCGGACTTTGAACGACATAAACAAAGAAGAAAAACCTTTCCTTATTGTTTTCAACAAAATAGATGCTTTTTCCTATATCGAAAAAGAAGATGACGATTTAACTCCGAAGACCAAAGAAAACAGTTCGTTGGATGAATTGAAACAGACATGGATGAACAACCTTCACGAAAACTGTGTTTTTATTTCGGCAAAAGAAAAACAAAACATCGAAGAATTGAAAGCATTGCTGTACCGGAAAGTCAGGGAAATTCACGTGCAGCGGTTTCCTTACAACGATTTTCTTTATTGAGAAAATAACTAATTGAAATAATATTTATTTGCTGCATTGAAAAAAAAGTAATACTTTTGCAAAAAATTAATAATCAGCGTATAGTTGGTCGATATATGATAAAAATAACTTTTCCCGATGGTTCTGTGAGGGAATATGCAAAAGGAACCACCTCCCTCCAAATAGCGGAGAGTATCAGTCCTCGTTTGGCTCAAGATGTTTTGGCTGCGGGAATAAACGGTGAAACGTGGGATTTGTCACGTCCTATCCCGGCAGATGCCGTTCTGAAATTGTATAAATGGGACGACGAAGAAGGGAAACATACGTTTTGGCATTCTTCCGCTCACTTATTAGCCGAAGCGCTGCAGGAATTGTATCCGGGTATTCAATTCGGCATCGGCCCGGCAATTGAAAACGGCTTTTATTACGATGTTGATCCTGGAAACGGCGTTGTGATTAAAGATGCCGATTTAGCGATCATCGAAAAACGGATGCAGGAGCTGGCAGCTAAAAAAGAGCAGCTTTTGCGTCAAGAGATTTCAAAAACGGATGCTCTTAAACTGTTCGGTGACCGGAACGAAACCTATAAAACCGAATTAATCGGCGAATTGGCCGATGGCACGATTACAACCTATACACAAGGTCGATTCACCGACCTTTGCCGCGGCCCGCATTTACCCGATACGTCGCCTGTCAAAGCCATAAAATTGATGTCGGTTGCCGGCGCTTACTGGCGTGGCGATGAAAAACGCCCGCAATTAACCCGTATTTACGGTATCACTTTCCCAAAAAAGAAATTACTCGACGACTATCTGCTGCTGCTGGAAGAAGCAAAAAAACGCGACCACCGGAAACTCGGCAAAGAGATGGAATTGTTTACTTTCTCACAAAATGTAGGACAGGGATTGCCGCTTTGGTTGCCTAAAGGTACGCAATTGCGCCTGAAATTGGAAGAATTTCTCAAGCAGATTCAAAGGGAATACGGATACCAGCAAGTGATGACTCCGCACATCGGAAGTAAAACGTTATACGTAACGTCCGGACATTATGCAAAATACGGTAAGGATTCGTTTCAACCGATTCATACGCCCGAAGAAGGCGAGGAATTTTTGCTTAAACCGATGAATTGTCCTCACCACTGTGAAATATACAAAGCGTTTCCCCGATCATACAAAGATTTACCCCTCCGGTTGGCTGAATTCGGTACGGTTTATCGCTACGAACAAAGCGGGGAACTTCACGGATTAACGCGGGTGAGAGGTTTTACCCAGGACGATGCCCATATATTTTGTTCTCCGGAGCAAGTCAAAGCGGAATTTATCAAAGTGATGGAGATTATCCATATCATTTTCCGCGCCCTGAACTTCAACGATTACGAAGCGCAAATTTCCTTGCGTGACCCCAACAATAGAGACAAATACATCGGTTCGGATGAGAATTGGCAACAGGCCGAACAGGCAATCATTGAAGTCTGTGAAGAAAAAGGAATCAAAGCGAAAATAGAATTGGGAGAAGCTGCGTTTTACGGCCCTAAATTAGATTTTATGGTCAAAGACGCTTTGGGTCGCCGGTGGCAATTAGGAACAATCCAGGTGGATTACAACCTGCCGGAACGTTTTGAATTGGAATACGTCGGCGCTGACAACCAACGCCATCGTCCGGTAATGATTCACCGGGCGCCTTTCGGTTCCATGGAACGCTTTGTGGCCGTGCTGATCGAACATACGGCCGGTAAATTTCCTTTGTGGTTAGTGCCTGACCAGGCGGTCATTCTTCCTATCAGTGAAAAATTCAACGACTATGCCGAAAAAGTAGCAAAAGAATTAAGAAAAAACGATATTCGAGTGATCATCGATGACCGGAATGAAAAAATAGGACGTAAAATCAGGGACAATGAATTGAAAAAAATCCCTTATTTATTAATTGTTGGGGAAAAAGAAGCGGAAAATAATGAAATTTCAGTAAGAAAACAAGGCGAAGGTGATGCCGGTTCAATGAAAATTACTACCTTTGCCGAACTTTTGAATGAAGAAGTAAAAAAGCAGATGAATCAATGGTACTAATAATCAATTAAAACAAAATAATATAAAACAGACAGACATAGTGAATGAAGAAAGACAATCTTAAGGATCAGTATCGGATCAATGAAAAAATCCGCACACGTGAAGTTCGTTTAGTAGGAGATAATGTAGAACAAGGTGTTTATCCGATTGTCGAAGCTCTAAAAATTGCCGGAGAATTGAATCTCGACTTGATTGAAATTTCACCCAATGCGGAACCGCCTGTTTGTAGAATTTCGGATTATCAGAAATTCATCTATCAGCAAAAGAAACGTCAAAAGGAACAAAAGGCAAAATCGGTAAAAATTGTTGTCAAAGAGATCCGCTTTGGCCCTCAAACCGACGACCATGATTACAACTTTAAGCTGAAACATGCCAAGAGTTTCTTGGCTGAAGGTGCAAAAGTAAAAGCATACGTCTTTTTCAAAGGGCGTTCCATTTTATTTAAAGAACAAGGCGAAGTATTATTGCTCCGGTTTGCCGACGATTTGGAAGATTATGCTAAAGTAGAACAATTACCGGCTTTGGAAGGTAAGAAAATGATTATTATGCTTACTCCTAAAAAATTGAGTGGAGTTCCCCTGAAAAAGCCTTCCAAACCGACAGATACAGATGAACAAACAGCAGACGAAGAGAATTGACAATTTCGATTTTTTTTCGCCTAATTATAAACTAATAATAATATAAATTCAAGTAAAAATGCCGAAAATGAAGACTAATTCCGGTGCAAAAAAAAGATTCGCTCTTACCGGAACAGGAAAAATCAAGAGAAAACATGCTTACAAGAGCCACATTCTCACGAAGAAAACGAAGAAGCAAAAACGAAGATTAACGCATTTCTCCATCCTCGACCATTCCAACGTGAACAGTGTGAAGGAAATGCTGGGGATCAAATAATCCGGTTGTATCTTGAAAAAGAGAATGTATTTATGTGATTTTCAAAAGATTTATTAACAGAGACTTAGCACAAAAGACCGTAATAAAACGGCGCTAATTTTCACAAACATTTTAATTAATTATGCCCAGATCAGTCAATCATGTAGCTTCAAGAGCTAAGAGAAAAAGAATCCTCAAGTTGACAAGAGGATATTATGGTGCGAGAAAGAACGTGTGGACCGTTGCCAAGAATACATGGGAAAAAGGATTAACGTATGCTTTCCGCGACCGTCGAAACAAGAAACGTAATTTCCGCGCATTGTGGATTCAACGTATCAATGCAGCAGCCCGTTTGGAAGGATTTTCCTATTCGCGCTTAATGGGAGCGTTACACAAAAACGGAATAGAAATCAACCGGAAAGTTCTGGCCGATTTAGCCATGAACCACCCGGAAGCATTCAAAGCCATCGTAGATAAAATTAAATAAATTAGTAATTATCAATTAATTCCTTACTCGCACCTTACAGTAAGAATAAAAAAAGAGGCTGTCTCAAAAGTCTGTCATCCCGCGCTTGACGCGGGATCTCCTGAAAAAACATTACTCATTATCAGGGGATTGCGGGTCAAGCCCGCAATGACATAATCGCCGTGAAGACTTTTGAGACAGCCTCTTTTTTTTATTCTCTTCGACGGGATTTGTTTTAATTTTGTACCTTTGCAATAAAAACATAATTATTATGACAAAACATTTCTTTTTAGTAATTCCACTGTTTCTCTTTTTATCCTGCAATACGGCACAAAGAGAAAAAGCGATTGATGTGAATAAAGTCGATACAGCATCCGGAATGATTTCCGGAACAACATCCAAAGATGGAGTCGTAAAAATTTTTATGGGCGTTCCGTTTGCTGCGCCTCCTTTGGGCGACCTGCGATGGAAAGCGCCTCAACCGACAGCGTCCTGGAAAGGTGTTCGTTCCTGCGTTCAGCCACCTGCTTCGGCTATGCAAGACAAACCGCAACCTTTCTTTTGCTGGTCGAAAGAATTTTTGATACCCGATGAACCTATCAGCGAAGATTGCCTCTATTTAAACGTATGGACAACGGCGAAAACCAATCATGATAAATTACCGGTAATGGTATGGATACATGGCGGCGCTTTTTCTTCCGGATCGGGAACTGTGCCTCTTTATGATGGCGAAGCGATGGCTCGACAAGGCGTAGTGTTTGTTACGATTAACTACCGGTTGGGTATTTTTGGTTTTCTGGCGCATCCTGAACTTTCGGCGGAATCGGAACAGCATGTTTCGGGTAACTATGGAATACTTGACCAGATAGCTGCCTTGAAATGGATTCGGGATAATATAGCTGCTTTTGGTGGTAATCCTGAAGAGGTGACGATTGCAGGACAATCCGCAGGGGCGTTCAGCGTCAATATGCTGGTTGTTTCCCCGTTAGCCAAAGGATTATTTAGCGGAGCAATTGCTCAAAGCGGAGGCATGTTCGGCAAAGACCTTTCGTTAGGAAAAACCTTGCAGGCGGCAGAAGAAGCCGGAAAGCAACTAACCGGCCGGCTGGGAGTTTCAATAGACTCCCTTCGTAAATTACCGGCAGATTCTCTTTTGAAAATTCACGGATTTTATGGAATTACGATCGACAATGTTGTTATCCCGCCTGTCAGGGAAACTTTTGCCGAAGGCAAACAAAACGACGTCGCATTCATATCGGGATGGAATGCCGACGATGGCGTTGCTTTTGCTCCGCCTACCAATAAAAAACAATACAGGGAAATGATTGAACAGCAATATGGAAATCAAGCCGGTGCATTTCTTCAGGTCTTTCCTGCCGGCACAGACGAAGAAGCGCTTCGATCTCAAAAATTGTTTTCTTCACTTTCTTTCGGCTGGAACAATTATATCTGGGCTGGCTTACAAGCGAAAACGGGGAAAAGCAAAGCTTTCCTGTATTTTTTCAGCCGGATACCGCCGGGAGAACCCAACTACGGCGCATTCCACTCTGCTGAATTTGCATACGCGTTGCATACTTTGAATTATTGGAACCGTCCGTTTACGGATACGGATTACCGGCTCGAAAAAATGATGTCGTCGTACTGGATAAACTTTGCAAAAACAGGCAATCCCAATGGGGAAGGACTTCCGGTTTGGCCGGAGTTTAACGAAAAAACGCAGGAGGTAATCGGATTAGGCGATGAGGTGAAAGCTACATCCTTACCTTACCGGAAACAACTGTATTTTTTGAATGATATCAATCAAATAACATGGTAAAAGGTACTCAAACTAAATAGCCCCCTGCCGCTTCGCTTCATTATAAAAAAAACCGGATGCCGTCGTTTTGAACGACCACATCCGGTTCTTAAAAACGGCGGCTACCTACTCTCCCACAAGGTGCAGTACCATCGGCGCTATCGGGCTTAACTTCTCTGTTCGGTATGGGAAGAGGTGGAACCCCGACGCTATAACCACCTGAA
>Ga0123357_10001280_pt1 | contig 26448 bp, 15 predicted proteins | sample TergutEmb28metaG_FD_89873 | JGI IMG/M metagenome (GOLD analysis project Ga0123357, IMG submission 89873) | Embiratermes neotenicus P4 segment gut microbial communities from Petit-Saut dam, French Guiana - Emb289 P4 | ecosystem: Host-associated > Arthropoda: Insects > Digestive system > Gut ...
ACCGTGACAAGAGGAGGGTTGGAAGAAGTAATGGTACATTGCTTTCACTTACAGATGTTGCCCCATGTAGCGTACCTGCTGCGTCCTTGAAGAAAGATTAGAGTTACTGGTTCCTAGAACTTCAGTGCAAGTGCAGTGGCACTCAAAATTAATGCCTGCTATGTGTATTATGCATAAAATAATCCGTCTTAGTCAGGTTATTTACGCAAACGGTTCCCGAAAATTATTCCGTTTCCACGTTAGGTAGTTTTCCAGTTTAAAGTCTTATTTTACATAGGAAATAACTCTGTTCCGAAATTTATTTTCCGTTTGTCCAGGTTTCCGGTATATAGGGGGTCCAGTTTAGGCAGATTTCACTGTATATGTTTTGCTGGGACTGGGTTTTTTACACAACACACATCAATAATAATGCAATTTTAATAAACATTCATTTGAAGAAAAATATATTTACATAATACATTACACTCTTATAATAACTCGAATGGATCCAAACCACAAGAAAACACCAAGGTCTTGATTTTTTCAACTGATACAAAATTCAGCTGGTCAGAAAAACAAATCCTTATGTTGGAATTGAATTAATGTCTATCGAAATGAAAGAAATTGTTTTGCTAGACTAAGGGAGAAGATAAACAAAAGCTACAGTAAGAGCCAACACATAACTTCAACTATGTGACAACTCTCACACCAGATAATTAAAAAATAACATCAGCAGTTCTGCATGAGATACTTTAACTGGACATCCCCAATTTCATGTAAGAAAGAACAGTTCTTCATTCACTAGTGACTGACTAAATTTTTTGTAAATAACATAAAAACCACAATGTCAAACAGAACAGCAAGTAAATTTTATACACCTGCACTGAATTTCAACAGCTTTCCTATCTAAGATGGTGGACCATACCTACAAATCAGTTGAATTATATCTGCCATCTACATAATATTAAAATCCTGTTTCAATGTAGCACAATGAATTCAGTGCAGGTATTGCAAGTAAATACCAGAAAAAATAAAGTGCTCATTACTTAAGATATTCCATGAAGGCAGGACAAAGCCTTAAAGATAGAAAACAATTAGCGGTGTACTTATTCAATAACTTGGGTCAGACAATCACGGCTCAACACATACTGCAGCCAAGAGTCACATGGGTATTATAAGACAAATCAGGATACACTGCTAATTGACGAGATCTTAGAACACGAACTTTCTGCTCACACTGACAATATTCCCACATAATACATAATTATAACAAAGTTCAAAACAGCTTGAAACTTCATGCCACTATCACCACATAAACTTTGAAATGTTCAAACAACCGTATCATCCATGTTTTCATTTTCTACTATAAATATATTACAATTTCTTTTTAATTAGACACATTTTTATTTTAATATTTGTGCTATACATTGGCACAATGGTGTTTTTTATCTGATAAAAAAACATCTCCACAGCTCTTTTCAAAACAAACCATTTGCCATATCAAAGGGATGGCTCATATCACTAGCAATGCAGTCAACGCAATTATTTCTCGAACTACGTTTTTATTAAACCCTGATAACTTTGTCATTTATCACTTTTACTATGACTATGTTCGAAATCATATGTACCATTTAAAAGTCCCTAAAAGACGTCACACATATTGTCCAAAAATCACAAGCAAACAAACAAGGAACTGAGTGTAATACACACTGTATTCACTTGTCTGATGTATTCAGGCTTCCTGGCTCTGATTCCCTATCCTTCAAGATATGGGAAGTACCTGACAAAAGATAATTTGTGTTTTGTGGGCGAACAGCAGCATGGCTAGTCATGACTCACAAATTCAGCCTTGAAATAACTATCAGGTCATATTCACTTCATTTGTTTGTACGAACAGACGCATGCAGAATGTCTGCCACATGCGACAGTCACGACTTAACTATATTAACTAATTTACTAGACAAGCATTTGAGTTTATGTTGATAGCTGTTACATAAGGTTATGTTCTGCAGTTACAAAACTGGAAATGTGAACTTTAATATTTTGAGCTTCTGGACAATCAGTTAAGGAACACCTAAACTTGAGTTTTTTGAATATAAATTGCCATCATTGCTAACTCTGTATTATAAACTTAGTTCCCTGCCACACAGTACAACTCTAAACATTCTTAGTTTTGTGAGACCTGACGTTCTCACAGCAGTGACTGAAGACTATGAGTAAGTCCACATTTCTTGGACTACCTGAAAATGCAAGCATAAAGTTCCCCCAAATCTTTGGTACCTATACACCCATCTACACGGCATCATGTCCTAGAAGCCAGAATTCTTTATCAGCAATGCTGTGAGACCTCCAGTCCTGCTGAAATGGATACTTCATAACACAATGACAGCTACAACATTCTTAAAGATGTTTACAGCAATGTTAACAAAATCCTGTACTGATATACCATAATTCTTGTAACAACAGGCAAAGTTCAAAATTAAAGAAAAACATTTAATTGATTACAAAATGTGGGAAAACATGTGAAACTCTACTTCCATCAACCATTAAAATCTCAGGCAGTTTTCAATTGTATGTTGAACATATAGATTTTCAAGTACACAAACAGATGAAAAAAGATACCCTAAATATATGCTGTGAACCATCAAGTGCACCCTTGAAGAGAACATGACGGGAGTGAACAAAATTTTTCTTGTCTCACAAAGTACAAAATGTATGAAAACGTATAACACACAGCCAAACACATAATGTATCACCTGCAGTAATAATGGTTATTACTGTACTGGTACAATGACATAAGAAGCAAGGGGATACAAAATATGTAACACCATACATCACAGACATCCACGAACAATATGAATTACTACAACTGAAATAGACTCATTTCTTACTCCTACTCACCTAATTACAACAGGCGCAAATATAAAAGAATATGGAAAGGGAGAGGCTGCATACTTTATAGTTTGTAAAATAAATAATCAAATGTGCAAACAAAATTGTTCAGCCCACTCAATAAAGAACACTCAACTCTAGGCTGCAAGTCCTCTACAAACCATCATGAACGAATTACTATTCTTTTGTGTAACCAACACCTACAACAGGCACCGCCATACACTGTCTCCTCACGTGGCATAATTTTCTGTTTCAACTACAAAGTTTCATTTCTAGTGGAAATGACCCCTGAAAATAACAATGTTGGGATTACAATGTCCATTAATTCTGACATGCACAACTTTGGATGAGATTGGTTTGCAATGTCACCAAAAACAATCTAAAGCATATGAAACGCTGAACCTAAAGTATCAGATGTGTGACTTATAACAAATAGTGCCAAAGTTGAACTTCATGGTTTAGAGACAAACAACTACATACATTTTCCCTTGACTGATGTCCCATTAATTTTCACAGCAGAACTTAACACACTGAAAGATTTCTTGCAGAATCTGTTTTAACAGCAAGTTACAGCCTTGGATGAATTTGTGTTGTAATCTTCCAAAAATAAAGTCTGGTCTAGGAATACCATAGTTCCACAAACACCATGGAATTTTGAAATGATGTCCTTTCACAGAAAAGGCTAACTTTGTGTTCGAGGCACCACACTACTCAAAGACGCTGGCAAATATCTGCCAGACCACACAGTGTCACATCCCAGATGGCAGTAATCTTTGTAGCAACCACTGTGAGACCTCAGTCATTGCAAAGGAGTGTCCAGATCACTAAGTGACAACTGGAAATGCACACAACTGTATGATGAATACCAAAACTGAGAAGTTCCACAGCAGCAAGGTCACATACAATTGTTCCGATAGTACAAGGTGGCTTACCACAGTAGTACATGAAGAGTTACACATGACTAAGTGCTCATGAAGATCCTAACAAATATGGCACATACCACATGAAATTTTCAGACTTCAGCAATGTCACCCTCCATCCAAACCTTGCAGACAGTGGACTCATTTCATATATATATATATATATATATATATTTAACATTAGCTAACAACATGAAGATAAAAGCACTTGGCAACCATCAAAATGATAAGTATCACATTGCCCACCTCAAAGAAAATAGAAGTGTTGAAACACACACTATAATTAGTGAGATATTTGGGGGGATTTAATAGCCTACTTATGTTACAATTTATCATCGACTGTTAAGCTGCAGGATGATTTTTGGGAATATTTTGCAGGGGAAAAAATTCATCTTATAAGGTAGGCAATACAGTACATAAAAGCACTATTATACAATGGGTGCCACATTCTTTTCAAACTGATCTAGATGACTATACAGTATTACTGCATTGTTTGGAAGCAGATGTACAGTGACATACCCACACAGAAACCTTTTTATAATCATTCAAGCATCCAGGAACAATTACACTTTTCTATTACTAGTACTGCAGGAAGGACGAGCTATCGGCTGATGAGGCATACATGTGAAGTTGGCAGGCACAAACCAGAACATGAAGGCATGTGGATGCTTAAACATTATTACATGCAGCTGAATCATGAAGCTGTGCAGTATGGTAACAGAAATTACTGCCTGAGTGCTTTTAAGTAAACAATAATAATTCTTCTCCTCATAACAAAATTCTAAGACGGTGACAGCATAAGAACTGCACGAGATTCACATTCACAGACTAGGTCCCTACTGCACACCAATGCTTAAAAAGACAATGTCTTGCTACGTCACTTCAAAAGAAGACAAGAAAAAGAATCAGAGAAATTCATACACACTCTGACTAGTTTTTTTTAAATACATCTGCACTTGATAATACACAGGAACTTATGACTACTTACTTGCTGATGAGTATAATTAATATAGACAAAGTAACTGAGATGAAATAAAGATCACCGAATAATGAAATTCAAAGGCATCACACCGAAATAAGTTGGTCTAATTCATTCATTTGAATCTTTTCTGCAATATAATCAACAAAACAATGCATACATTCTTTACACTTCATGTCCAAAATTTAACAAAAATTTGTAGATACATGACCTACGTTAATGCTAAAAAAGTGACCATTAAAGGATGAAGGGTTCTAAACCTCCTTACTAAGAACAAGAACATAATACATTTGGAAAAAAGGAAACACCAGGTTTGAAATGAAGCTTATGCTCATCTCTCTCTCAACTTGGCAACTAATTCCACTGGATTTTGAGAACAGGAAAAAGGTAGCACTAATACTGACTTGTTACACATCTGTGTACCTACAATGGGCACACAATAGGAACACGTACAATCCCTGCACAATGGCTGGATGGCAGATGAAACATGGATATGGAAAATATGTCTGCTGCATTCACAAAATGTACTGCTTGCCACATTAGGCTATCATAACTATATGGAAATTCTCAACCAGGAAATCAGAATTACTGTATTTGCACACATATGACCTCTCCCCCCTCCCCCTTTCACAATCTGTTATCACGACTGTACCTATATGGAACCTACTCAAAAAATCAAACAGGAAGATGACTGAGCCACTGTGACATACTGACTAAAATACAGAATGTCCACATGAAAACTTTGCAGCGTTGATTAAGTAGAGGTTCTGAATATGGTCACAAAACATAACACAGCTTTTTATATATGGTACAGCAAATCACAGCACTTATTTTTATTTATTGTTATTTATTACTTTATTTTTATTTACTGTATTATTTTTATTTATTACAACAAAACTGACAATGTCACCCCAAGGGATGCCTCAGTGTGTGGCATGCTTCGCTGAGACCAGATCAAACCTTCCAACGCCATGTAATTTTCCAGCAAAATGCTGAAGGGCGCCACTAAGTAGACCATCGATAAATGGGTGGCATAAGACGTTCACATAAACTGGAAGTTTCATTCTGCAGAAAGGATAATGGGATGCAGCACAACATCAAGCTTCTCAAAGCCCCACACCATGACGCTATGATGAGTCACTCTCTGTGAGACATGGAACGTAGCCTTGTCTCAATGAACCAAGCCTCACACTGAACCTTATCCTGGGGTGTCGTCATTGTCAATTTGGCCACAATGAATAAAAATAATTAACAATAAAATCAATACACAAAAATGAATTATAAGGTCCCATTCAGAAGCTGCACTTTTTCAAAGTTATGAATGTTTTACGTGGACACCCTGCACAATAAAACTTTGTAGGTTATGAGTATCGGCATTTTTATAAAGCCATCATTAGGAAAAATATAAAAATATATAAAGAGGATATACAAAATATAGTGACGTTTTTGTGATGTGTGAGACAGTCTTATTTTTCAACCCTTCTTTACATGTTATGTTCATATTAAGTACAAAAAAAGGAAATTAATGATGGCTTTATGCAAATAAGTGCCAAAACATGTAGCATGCACTATTTTATTTTATTTTAACTAAGAAGCTCAGTTAACTGAAACATTTTTTTTTTTTGTATCGCACACAACAGGATTACTCATACAACGATCAAACACATTTCAATTTGGGCATGATATAGGCAACCACATTTTTCAAATGATGAATCAGGCAAAAATTCTTGTCTTATATTTGGATAAATATGGCACACAATTACTTCTCACACTAATTCTGCATATTGCTAATTTCTTTCCTTATCAAATATCTGATTGGTCCATTTCGTTTGGTGACTCTCAAACAAAATACTAAACGGTGTCCTGGTTATAATACACACAGCTAAGGAACACATCTGAACAGCACAGTTTATCTTCCAGAAGTAGAAGTGCAAACATCAAGAGAACACTACTGTGAACTGGTTTTCAATAATATTTATTATCTATCAATCACAAAATTGTTTTAGTTAATCATTCCAGTAAAATTCAACTGTAAGAAAATAAATACATTCGCTGTTCTCTTCCAACCCTGCTTGAGAGACAGAGAAAGAGAGTTACATCAGCTGTTTCAAATCCTGAATGATACTGTCTTGAAAGAAACAACTGTAAAACATTACATGTGTTCTATGCACCAAAAAAATAAAGATACATTCTTTAATTAACCCCCCGAATAATATTTCCAGGCTTCCCTACTGTCACTGCAGGATGCAATTTTGGAACTTTTCTATGCCCCCCCAAAAAAATTTATTTTTTCCCAACAACAAATGCCAAACAAGTGCAAATTGCTTCCACTTATTTATAATTTCAATTTCCATAAAATGCTAATACAATTATGTGTACAGCTTGTTGTGTAAGTCTATATTTTTATACCCAAACGGTCTTCACACTCACTTTTAACTTTACTAAACCCTACATACTGCTTAGTTTTCATGTTTAAATAATGTCCTTCTCCATCAGCATAAAAAGGTAATTACTCCAATAATCATAGCATAATTTGATAGACACAATACATTATTGGTATATGAAGCATATCAATATATTCTCATCACAGAACTAGCATTAATTCACAAGGCAGGCCCAGGAACTTGTGCTTCTGTAAGTGTCTGTGCCCTTCAACATGTCTAGTGGTGTTGAACTAATAAAAGGAATGGATCAAATTCCAATTTCAGTTTCAATTTATCACTTATCACAGACGAGTATACAATGTCTCTTCACAGTAATGAGTATTACTATAAGTGGTGTGCTGCATTTAGAGCTAGAGCAATATGTATTAATTGCACTTCAATTTAAAAAGTATAGGAATAAAAAGTCTACAAGAACTAAGACATATAAATAACTGTATTTATATATAAAAATGATTTACTAGAATTAAAGGATATGTGAGATTTGAAATGTAATGAAATCAATGCCACCAATGAACCACAAAAATAAGGATCTTACAATCATACAGAACTCTTCTTTGAAGGTAGCAGAATAATACAATGCAATAAAACAGTAAGATCCATGCTGGGTACTCAGACTCCTGTCAAGAGTGTGCTGGTTATTGTTTATTCAAGATCAGCCACAGCATCTGTCATGAATAAAGTCAAAATGAAACTATAACAGAAATAATGGGTGTAAAATAAAAGCCAAATACAAAACATGAAGTCTATGGTGGTTGGATATGTACAACACATGACACACAAACCATAGAAAGAATAATGCATCATGTACCCTAGCCAGAGAGATATGTGAGTGTCCACGTAAGTCCAGTACGAAGGAAAAGCGGTGGCAATGATTAATCGACAACTAACAGGAGGATGATAGATGGACAAGAATGAACGGTGTTTGGGCACCAGAAGATGGCAGTCATTGTAGCACCAAAAACAGATTATATAGGATGAATGAACATGACACCATGACAGTATCTACAACATACCAACATCAATGGAAATTCCCTTTCCCCATGCCAAGAGCACAGTGAAATATAATGACACACTTTGTGAATGCAACAGTGATCAAACATAAACAATTAACAGTTTAGGAATACTAAAAGGTAAACAAGTAGGAGATCTAAACAGTATCTGGAAAGAACTACAACCAATATACTTAAATTCCAGATCAGAAAACAAGGAATGTTAGGAAATTGTTAAAAGGAAAATTGTCTTCATTGTATATCCTAGGTAGAGACAGATACAACAATTTCAGCAGTTTCCACATCAGCTTACAAATATAAGGACACCAATGTCTTTGTATACTCTTCAATCAGTCTTCCACAAATTGAAGGCTGTAGATCTCAAACTGTAAGAAGTGTCAAAGTTAGCCCCCCCCCCCAAAAAAAAAGCTAAAACACACTTACCCCTTTGATACTTCGCACGTGCAACACAGAAAATCAATTCTTAGTGGCTTTAAGGCTTTAACAAATTCATTTTGTGCAATCCACTTGAATTACCAAGCCTCAAATGTAATGAACAAATTTCCAAATGATCTAGAAGAAACACGCAACTTACACTGTCCATTTAGAGAGATGCAATAAAGGGTTGGAGGTACTATGCCTGCAGGACAGGGGCAGCTGAGACATGCTGTGAGCTGCAGCGGCTCCATTCTACTGTCAGGCAGACCAAATTTAACAGCAATTATTATTATTATTATTATTATTACTACTACTACTATAGTATGAATAAACCTTAACTTCAACCATAGACAAAATATAAAATTAAAAACCATAATGCTATCCAAAACCTCTTACTGGTTCAACTCTGAAGGTGCACCTTGGCCCCCACAGATGTTGCTATACCAACTACGTTCATTTACTCTGAGACACTATCAGAGTTTGAGAACCACTGACAAATGGATTTTACATAGATAATTTAATCAGAGGAAAGGAAAAACTATTCCTCCCTTTACATGTAACTACACTCCATGCTTTTATGCCACTAATAAACCAATACCATAGCTTGAGAGAGAAAAGACTCAAGGCACTCACAGAATTCATTTGCACACTGAAAACAGAATGCCCAACCGTGACACAGCAAAGAGACGTTACATCTGTGATTTATCACCCTTTTTGATAACTATTTTAGTCATGGGTTACTTGATCAATATGTGCATCAAAAACAGGAGCAGTTATCTTATTTCACATAACTCCCTTGGGAAGGAAAATTCCCACCATTCATTTATGAGCTTCACATATTGAAATGTAGGGTAAAGAGTTATCGCATTTTCAGAAAAATGTCTGGTCCTGAAAATGAGGATCAAAACTAACATAAAGTTACTTCAATAAATGTACTCTATGTAATACCATAACAGAAAGAAACACAGGAAGACTAATACAAAACTGAGTTCGAATATGTTGTTGTGTTGTGTTCACACAACTTTGTTATAAACTCTGCTACCTGAAATTTATCTGCAAAGGAACATACCACAATAAAAATACAAGAGTTCAACTGTAAACAAAATATATGTACTTGATTTCAAACTTCTGCCATGTTTGGAATGTTGTATGCTTTCTTCTGCATAATTCCTCAGCGTCTGAATTTTATACGCCAACGTTTTGGAACACTGCGTCTGTTCCATCTTCGTGGGCGGGTAGGTACCTACCCACCTGTGAAGGTGGGACAGAGTGTTCCGAAACGTTGGCACATAAAATTCAGACTCTAGGAATTACCCAGAAGAAAGCATACAAAATATAAGTAAATTACGTCAATGTACTTGGAAGAGTAAAATAAAAAGTAAGTAGAAGAGAAGAAAACGAAAAATGTGCACTCCTAGGTAATAGTGCAGCAAGAATCTGTGACATACAAGACACCTTGTCAAAGATGGTATAAGTGACTGTCACAGCTACACTACACTGTACTGCACTATAGAGTAATTTAGTTTCTCCATGAACAATCAGCTTCAGGATAAGACAGCCAATATTAACACTATAAAACAACTTATGAAATCTAAAAAAGTATTTTTCACTACTTTTAACTGCTACAAAATATACGTATCACAGTTTATACCATCATGGAAGAGACATACGTCAAGTCGGTTGCGCACCTGTTCCACAGTAAGATCAATTATGTGCTAAATGTTAACTCAGTAGTTCTGCTCTCTCTCAGCAGCTTAGTATGGCATAGAATGGTAAATCCTGTCATAAATTCATGACAGTATATTAAAAAATAAAATAGACACACAAAGCCCAGCATGAATATTGCTACAGAATTTGAAACAACAATATTGGCTTTTACTTCCACACTAAAACAAGGTGCACTAAATGGCACGCTGTGCGCTATATAAAATATTCAAACATACAAGCATCATTATCATGAAGTAAAATTAACATTCAAGGATAAGGTGTGAGAAACTGTATGAGTGCTTTAGCATACAATGCCTATGAATTTATGACTTAGTACTTAATAATCTAAACTAAGTTCCATGAAGTTGTCAAACTTGTTTTACTGATACCCCTGATATTCCTTTACTGCTTATCAGAATAATCTCCACAGCAATCCATTGCTCAATGGCCACAGAACATAATTAAAACACAAATCAGTAAACAACAAAAGGTACAAAAAGGTACCAAACCTACATTTAATAGTATATTTAAAGCTTAAAGGGTAAACAAATATATAAGGGTAGGAATGAAACAATGGAACATCAGGCACCTCTAGTACAACAGAGACCAGACATAACATTTAAAAATCACTGTTAAAAGAAAATAGTGCTGGGTGGGGGACAAAAAAAAATAATGTAAAGAATAAAGAATATAGAGAACATAAACAATCCCATTTTAAAATAAAACATAATTAGTAAACATGAAGATTAACTGAATAACCAGAATGCTGTTTTAATCAACAACAATAATAATAATAATAATTACAACAACATAACACAGGAACTGAATTAAAATAGGAGTTGTAGTGGCCTCTTTTGTACAGTAATATGATAAAAATATGTCTCAAGATAGGCTACTACAGCATTTCTCAATCAGAAGTCTGTAAGTTAAGTGATTTCTACACAGCAGAATACAATTTTTTTTAGGCTTTTAGTTTAGTTTTAAAGCCAGTAACACTACAAAAACTACCACTTCTGTAATAAATAATTTCACATTTTTTTAATAAATACTTTTACAATTTCACTTGGAAGTGTTGCATTTGTACACATTCCATCTTCAAATGTTCCCATGCGCTGTGCCTAAGGAGTCTGCAAGTAGACAAAATATCTGGGACAGACTCCCCTGAAGTCTTGAGACTCTATAAGGGGTCCACGGTACCAGAACAATTGAGAAATGCTGTGCTGCAATATAATTACATGTCATATAGATAAGTTACAGTGGATACTGTACACAGATATGACATAAAGATCTTTTTAAAATAGCTCATCAGCAGCATAAAACAGTATACTACTTCTGATAACAGTAAATCGGTCTTCATAAATTCTTTCAGTCTTTTTCAATGGCATGAATATTATTAATGTTTCTTTTCCTGCTTGACTGATAAGCGCCAGCCTGACACTTCAGTGAGTTTTTATTAGACTTTCTAAAAGTTATTATCACTGCGATCATTTGTCTAGCTCCCGTCATCAAATGCTAAACTTCTCTGACATGTGGCATACAACACGTTGCTGGCTCAGCGTCGGGCACGGCTTTAGGCCTGTGCTTATTGGTCAATCAGGAAAATGGCACCCTATACAATGAATGCAGTAATTTAAGTATACTGACGATAATCTATATTTTGACTAGACTGTAATCAATGTTGGAAGTTTAAAGACATTAGACCACTGGTATTCACAAAAATTTCAGGGTGACATTTTATTAAATAATGATGCACAGGAATAACGAACTTCTTTATTGTCAATGGCTGCCCCCTTACTAAATTTCATAATTTTATGCAAAATAATACGCACTGCTTTTTGATTAGTTACAGCAACATTAATAAGCTGCACAGTACTTTCAACTAGGCTAGAAGGCATGCACAGCTCAGAGCTCATGCCCCACTGAACAGTCTGTATAATGACGACTCACACATCAACTGATTTCAATATTAAAATGCTAACAATTGGAGTTCAATTCCCAGCAGGGCTGTTTCTCTCTCTTATCCTCAATGTATAATAGACCCACTTTCAGCAAGCGTAAGGCAACCCAACCATGAAACTGGCCCCTCACCTCCATCCCATAATGAGATTAACAAGTGGAACTTTTCTTCCACTTCATTTGCTTACTTCACTGCCTTGTACTTAAACACAGAATACTTTACATGATTCTAATGTACAAGGTACACACTGGATTTTTCTGATCAATGGTTTTAACACAATTATTCCTAACATCAGAAATATTTTCCTCTCCAATTTTAGTTGTTACAGAGCCCCTCCTTTAAACTAAGGTAGCTTATACAGCAAGGGGAAAATGGCAGAGAATTGGCTTCTTCTGCTCACTATGTGGAAAGCTTGCCAACACACCACACAGGTCCCAGACAAGTGATAAACTGGTGACTGAACACTGGCAGGAACCTCAGGGTTATTCCAAACACAGAGGCAATGTGCATTAATTTTTACTTCCCTAAAAGAGTATTAATTTTACCACCCCACAGTAAACTCAAATGACATGCAATTTTCTCACAAACTTCATGAACCCTCACACTACCTTCAATTGAGTCCTCATGGACAACTGTAAAGACAAATTTTGATATCCATTTTTTTAAACAGTTCACGCATTTATAAACATAAAGAATTCAAGTCTTTACACACCCTGCTGGAATGGAATGCAAAGAATTAACAGCTTGACACTCCACCCAATTTACTCTCAGGGAAAGAGTCCTCAGTACCCACTGAGCAGCAAGCTGGAATTAATAAACTTTGAATTTCACACAAAATGCTGCTATGGTTTGAAACACTGGTACAAGAGGATATAAGCTTGACACTTCATTATCATCCATGTTTTCATAACCAAAATGATCACAACAGAAATATCCACTCATATCGTCTACTTCATACATTCACAGATTCAGGTCCTCTTTGTTCTTATGCTGCACTGCATATAACACATCTACAAAACATATACTTCCTTTCAAATTATGGGAATCAACGGCCCACTTCTCTGTGTACCATTACCTGAATCCTAACTTGAACACAGTGAAAAACCCCATATCTCTCATATTTTCACCTAATCATACTTACAGGATAGTTCATTAACATATAATATGGTAGATGCAACATGAATACCAGTGGTCTAATACACTTGGTCTTCTTGTTTTTAACCTTCACAAACAACAATCTGCAAAATATATTTGACTAATGACCTTCAGATCGATATCATTCACAAATGAAAGTTGTAACTCAAACAAACACAAGCAATAAAATTGAAGCAGCTTCAAATCCACAAAACAGCAATATATGGAATATATTTAGTACTGATTTGATGGATATTCAGGTAGTGGATAGCACTGGCAGACCCCCAGCATGTTTTGGCAAAACATGCTACATTTACATAGGGGTCACAGTAAACCATGCCAATATAGCTTCAGCACCTGGCTGCATAACAGAATACTCATATACTTCAATCTGTCCTTGAATTAATGTCTTCAACAAAAGAAAACCAAGACTATGTATTCTTTTGACATTCCAACACTAGATTCACATTACTGCAAGCAAAGAAAATACTGGTTCTTGGTAATGTTTGGCAATATTCATGGCACATCATCAGTTACACAATAATGTTTTATTTTATTGTGTAATTAATGTTTGCCTCTCATTAACATGTTTACTAAAAAGTAAAAGGCAAACAGTAACTTAGTTATGAGAATTTTCAAGACACATTTTTCTCAGGCTCAGGAGCATTGGGTAATGAATATTCTCATCATAATCACAACTTTGTTTCAATTTTAAGTGCCTATTCCATACATGTTCATTGTAATACTGCTTACTCTTACAATGAAAGCCTCGCATCTTGGCTTCCTCTGCAAATTTCTCGTATGTTTGCCCCCTTCGTGGTGCCATAACAAGCGCAGTTCCACCCTCATTCAACATCATCCAGATGGTTTCAACAAGATCCCGACGAGCTTCATCAAAGAACAGACAGTCGGCAGACAAAATAATATCATACGTTGAAATGTGCTTACCAATTGGCCTGACCTGAATATCCCCCCATTGCAAGACAGAGCATGTCACACGATCTCCTAAACCATTTTGCTTTACAATAAACTGTACATTATCAATGGCTGATATATTACCATCTGTGACATGGATTTGAATTGCTGTTGTGTATTTGGCCACCATGAGCCCAGCAAGGCAAGTCATTCCACCCCCTAACTCCAAAACTGTTTTACCACAAAAATACTGTAAGTTGCATAGAATGTAGTAAGCCAGTACTTCTTCTGATGGCCAAACACAGATGTTTCCAGTATTGTTGAATCCCATGAGTTCAGCTGCAGTGAAACTCCGGGTGGGATGTCTAATATTCAAGGAATATGTCTCCTGTGATATGGTGGCAGTGTATTCAAACCATGATGCATCAGGATCACTAGAATTGTCATTTAGTATTATAGGGTGGGATGTTACAAGATCAAATGTTGTGAAGCGCCGTACTGATATGATGTCGTGAACATTTGTTGGAGCAGCATCAACATCACAGGTTTTTTGTAAGGCTCGAGCCAAGATCTTCCAGCGCCGTCGGGCAACTTCGTTTCTGTTCTTATGATGTTGCAGATATACCTGCTGCTGATGGGAGCCATTACATACTGCAGACATTGCTTAAAATTCATCAATATTCAACTCTATCCCTCTACCAGAAATAGCATTCATGTTCCAGATGATGTTTAAACATCTCTGTTATATACCACATGGCTGTACTGATGAGAGGGGATGGTTACTTTTAGCCTGCAAGGAGAAAAACCTGTGGTTACTCCTTCTCCATACAGTCGTTCTACTCAAGAGGAAATAATTATCATGCTCCAAATTACAACCAACAGGCTTATAAAGACACAGAGTTAAAAAAAAGAGAGAGACAAGAATTTTTTCATCGCCAATTATTATTGGGAGAACCATACTACATTTCATACGCAAAATTACCAAGTGTGAGTTTGAGAAAAGAAATGCCCTAGAGCTCTTTCTAATGCAAGGTCTGATTTCCTCATAAAACACTGACAATTAAATTGTTTAATGAATATTTTATCATTTCTTTAAAACCAAAAAAAGCCACACACACTATTACATATTTTCTCTCACATTCCAGTGTTACTACATCAGTGTGGAAGGATAAATATGTCTGGTCACATGCCACTCTAACATTCTGAGACCTCAAGTTCATTACTATTTCCTGGCCTCTGATTCATGCTATGTTAATTTACACCACATACTCAGAGTAGTATTAGATTAATTACAGTTGTAAACATTACAAACATACATACAATGCATGTTACAACTCTAGTTTCACAGTGTGAAGGGTCCCTCATGATGTTTACATGCACACTGCTTCTTAAGTGGGTTGTAAAATGAACAAACATGACCAAACAAGAGAAATATTCACCAAAGTATAGCACAATTAGTACCCAATACTGACCTAATGTATACTTAAAACATGTTTATAGTTCTAAAGTATTACCGTAAATCATGTTTGAATACATACACACATTTCTGAGAAAAAAAGTGGTGTTGGCATGAATATTTACTACTGGTGTGCCTACAAAATGTTGGTAAGGTCAAATAAATTCCATTTATTTAATCTAAAAAAACACATACGTACACAGTTCCCATGGGCCCATCTCCACTGCCGTTAAACAAAGCTTCTAAAATTTTAAACAACACCAAGTTTCAATGAATTCTTCTTGGGCAATTAGCAGTGTAAAGATGCAGTCTGCAAGGGTTTAAGTGTTGCTGAGGATTCAGGTCTGCTGGAATGTGATGCTGTGCTACTGAATAATCAAGATGCAGGTTGTATGTAATGTTTTGGAGAATGTCTCTGTCACCACCTGCTGATGTGTTGAGTGACATGGCTAAACACTGGATTTCTACTGAAGGAAGCTACTGTAGCTCAGTGTCCTACCCAAGCAGGGACCACTGACAGAATGTGGGCAAAGCTATGCAGTCACCATCACAATCCATGTTGAGATCTTCTCGCTATTCTGGGATGTTATGCAGCATAGATTGGTAGTTAGTTTCAAACATTTTGGGACAACTTATCGCTCCCATTTTCAAGGGTCAAGCAGTCCAGAAATCCATGTTTCTTAATCTGGACACTCAGGGCTGTTAGTTATCAATGGTACTTCATTCAAACATTCTGCTCATTATACCTCACTGAAGCATGTTGGTGGCCAGTCAGCTACCTTGAATAACTGAAAGTGTGAGTGCTACATCCCCATTAAAGTTATGGGGATACAAACACATCTGAATGGCCTCTCACTAAGCAGTCCACGCAGCCAGTCATTTTAGCCTAGACCATCATATCCTTGAAGCTTATTCAGTGCTCTGTTTTCGTACTGTGCTCCACTTTCATCTACTTGTCTGGTTGGTATTTGTATGTGCTATGCACATTCTTTACATCTCATCTCAATGGCATGGCTCATCAGTCCACATACACCTTTCAGCATTCATATGGACCATTGGGTGTCATATACATATTGTGTACTGTGTAAATGCAGCAAGGTGTATGCCAAGCAGAAAGCCATGCCAGTCAGAAAAGATTTAAGGAATAACGTACTGCATTTGCAACTATTCTACACAGACACTGGCAGAGAACAGCAATGAAGCCAAGCACCAGACAAATTTCTTGGGCACCGCAGTACTGGGTTACACAGGGACACCTCATGAAGAAGACCCCTGAGATCCAGCTACATGCCAAGAAACCCAAAAGATATCTGGAATTCACTGTTAAGTCATTAATGGTGCCTAGCCACCACCAATCTTCAAGGGCAGGGCCAACTACAATCATCAGAATGAAAGACCAAGGACCACTAACAACCTTGAGTATCCAGGTAGAAAGACGGACTGTGATGATCCCTGGCTTCATATGCTTTTCTCCAGGCAGTCCACAGTTTTCAATGTTTAATGTGGATCTGATGACACCTCTTTGATTTTAACGTCATATTAAAAACACCAAGTTTTACATGGCAAGAAATATTATTACACATTATAGCAATAAGTACATTGGTACACATTATTTGTACTGTACAATGTGAGACAGGCAGTGGTCAAGATTCATACTGAAGCCTGCCTGGTTATGACAGCCTGTAGCCGGCAAGGAGGTTGTGATTTAAATATCACACCAAATTTGCAAAGCTCTAGACAATTATACGTGATATAGAGGAACACAGTCCACATTCAACCAGCCAGATCCAATTCTTGCTCCCGACACATGGACATGTCATCAAAACATAACTTTTCAAAGTTTTAATCCTACTTCTACGTATATTACAACCAGTCTATGCTAATAATAATTATAATAATAACAACAACAACAACACACTCATCACATTTAAAGAATCAGAGCATTTGCTTGTTATGCTACAGCATGTTTCATATACTCCCAATACATCTGGCAATAATGAAAGAACACAAACAAAATAACTGCTGCATTACTGCCACTTAAGGACATTTAACAATCAAGATCGAATTAGACGACAACAAAACCTTCATGAAATCTGTGAAACTGGCAGAATGTAATTCTTGAGGCTACAGTTTTTCTGGGATGTGACACTGCAACACCGGGTATTCGATGTCTGGCGTTTCAAAAGAACATGGTGTCTTCACCTTCAAGGGTCCAGGGTCCGAACCTCACATACCCTTGACAATAAAGAAACAATGTTCCTTCAAAATTTCAGGAACCAATTATCCACTTACATGGCATCATATCTCCAAAGAACGGAGTCCTCAACCAGAACACCATGAAAAAAAACTTCACGCTCAATATTGTATTTCATTCATTAGTATTCAGCCTTGAAGGCCGGGTTTGGCGGGAACCAGAGCCCAGTCATGTGACCGGTATGGCTCTGGCACACTGCATCCTGGGCAAGTTCTTGGGGGTAGTTTGCCATTGCTTCCCCCCTGCCTTTAGACGTTTCCACTTTAGCTGCCAGGTGCCTCCATCCCCAACGACGCGAGAGATCCTAGCAGCAAAAGGTGGAACTGTGGGCGAGAAAGATGTCCGGTAGTAATTTTGCCTGAATTCCGACTTCCACGTAAATTTAAGGATCTTTTACATGCCGCAAATCTACGACATGGGACCGATGGCTTTACTTCCCCTCCGAAGGAAGGCGTGCTGAGGATTTTTTCGCCCTAAAAATCCGACGGCTTCGGCCAGGTTTGAACCACGCAAACTTGGGTACTAAAGGCCAGCACGCTACCCCTAGACCACCAAGCCGCAAAAATAGCCCAGTGCTATCAAACATTACAAAACTTCACACAGCAGAATCCCGCAAGAGTAGAGAAGCTGAATGTCATTCAGCCACTCAAAAAATTCCCCACTTTATATGGAAACTTACAGTGTATTACTGTGTTCAAAACAGTCCACCACTGAGCACTATTGTGTACAAGGAGAACCTAGTCAACACCATTACAACTTATTTCTTTTAAGATCCATCTAATATCATCATTCTACTTATGCCTAGGCTTTCCACGTGGTCTCTCCCCTTATGGTCTTCCATGCAAAATTTTTCACACCCATCCAATTCAATGATTGCATTATTTTAATAATATTTCATAGGGAATATATTTTTTTTTTTCTGTAAAATTAACCCCAATATCACATTAAAAGTGACACATGTGCTGCAATCAATCACAAAAAATTTTATTGGTAATTTCAATACACACTACATGTTTCAGTCATAGTGACCATCCTCAAGCATTAAATACATGATTTTAAAACTCAAGTAGCATGCATATATATATATATATATACATATACATATTAAATTTGTGAGATCTCACAAACTGTACCAGTCATAATGATCTTTATGTAGCAATTAAAATATAAACATTTTTTTATAATTCTCGTGCGCAGTTTCTTTATTGTATGTCTGCCTGTTTCTCTATAAGTTGTTAAAATCCTTCCTTTAACTCGAGCACTTCGTTGCCTGATGTACGCACCTAATGATGTAATTTTCTTTAACCTCCTGATACTTCCTTTCTCAGTGGTACATATACTCCCAACACCCTGTTTCCAAACACCCACAGTTAATGTGGTTTATTTTACAACACCATCAGAAGCTCAAAATATATAACATAGATTGGCAGGATTAGTGAATATGCAGCACTAAATTGCAGGACTGATAAATAATAATGTGGAAAGGATGTCCAAAGAAGAAGTTGTGGCCTAATTTGACATACTGATGAAAATCACATGCAACCAACATCTGAACAAACATTTCGGTCAAAATTTGAACCAAACACTCCAAATGTATTACCACTTGAGCCAACAAGCTCAGTGGTACCCATGGTCATACAGTAACCACTCCCAAAATCTAGAAGATATACCAAAAATAACATTAGCAACCTCACTTCAACCTACACATTGTAGAGAAAAATTTCATCCATTCTTTCAGTGATTATATCTTTATGCCAGTAAAGAGATTTAAAAAATCATAATAACCGTGAATAGCAAAACCTGTATAGTTAATAACACTAATCACCAACCTTTCAAAAAACAAAGAAAATAATCTACAGCAGGTTCAATGTTCTAAAACTTTTCTATAGTGATAAACTTATCACTCCAGTCAATCAGTACTACATTACACCGCCACAACCGGAACTAACTGATGGCTGACAGATGATGAAATCATATATATAAATGGCCATTGTGCATCAACATCTTTACAGATTTTGTAGAATGTTTAAATGTTACTAAAAACTGAAGTTTGGCATGACAAAATCCTGACTCATAAACCAATGTCTGATCTTAGTGGATTATCACTTTGGTATAATGCAGTGCACTGCATCCAGAAAACCAATGTTAGAAATACTTTACACATGCAATATTTCTGATGATGGAACGTACATCCACTTTGAAGATCTCGATACATTTTCCAAGGCCACTTTATGTCTTGCAGCTGACAGGGCCATGTATGGCAAAAAGGCACCTATTACCACTGTTTCAATTTCAGTTTACATTGTGAGCAAATTTGATTTGGGTTTTCATGAAGATAATGACTTTAACATCATTCAATTTCATAGAAAATCTGTTGGCAAAACCGGAGTGTGCAATGCTTTGAATATGATGTTAAGAACACTATGTGAATGAATAGTATTGGAGACAACAGGGAATGAGCCAATTTTGCAATTCTATTGATATTCTGAAGAGTTGATCAAAGCATGCAGTACGTTTCATCAATAAAATTTGTTGCTGTTTATCTCTGTAACAGAATCAATTTTTTTTTTTTTAAATACTCCATTTTTTAATATTAATGCCATTCTGACTGGTAAAACTGGATGGTTACACAAGGATTCAAAATTGAAACAGTTCCTACATGTAAGAATTAAAATTTTATATTCCACACATTTTGGTAACACAGATTATTGAAATCATCAGAGCCAGGACATATGCAAGATGCATAACATGTACAAGGAACATCAAATCTTCATGAAATATATTGTATATCATGAATATAATACAACAATGTTAACTTGGAACAGTTCATGTTCAGTTAATAACTGTACAAAAATCAAACTCAAAATCATTTTAAGAGACCGTTAGGTAGTTAAAATAGCTTTCAGCCATGTCTAACAACCACAAATAAAACGCACAATTCACAGTCTGGGCTATGTGACCACCAAAATAGCTGGCAAACAAGTGTATGTTTGATGTAAACCCTTTTGTTTTTAACTGAATTCTATAAACGCCAGTTCTGAGGCTCTGAACCGCTGAACACCTAGTCCTATCACTAATAATCAGCAACATAAGAATCAGCCAATTAGTTTCAAAATCTTGAAAACCCATGACAAACATAAAACTGCTTATGAACATACTGCATATTCAGTTACTGGACTCTAGGTTGGGCACAGCCTGTGTTTATTACACAAACCTCAAAGTGCCAAACCTCCCGGACGTAGTACTTTGTGTTATCGCTTAAATTACATTTCGATGGTCTGGGGACAGTTGTTTACATTGCCACTATTCTTAGTTCATTGCTAACAAGATAAAATCCGGGACTGAAGAACGTTTGACAAGAAGGGCAAATGCATTAACAACAAATAAATGCAAAAAAAAAACCTCACAATATGAAGCACATTAATATCTACTTACATATTTCAGATGTCTGCAGCCACTCCGTTACAAAACATTCACCAAAATTATCTACATGTCAAACATCGCGACGCCTCTCTCGAACAGCACACACATCAGGTACCGTCCCATTGTAGGCAACTTTAACGCTGCAATGGCGTAACAAGCGACGCATGCGTAACACACATTCGCAGCTTCATTTGACGATGTTCATCTTTCACGGCAAATCGCGGACCACAAAATATTTACGGGATCAGGTGTACCAATGGTCGTGTCATTTATCGATTGGCGAGATTGTTGAGGACTTCTTAGGCCCGTAAACTATACAGAATTCTAGGAACGAACGTGATGGAAACGAAGCTCAAATGTAATCTAATGAATATGTCATTCAGAACATCGTATGTAGTATTTGCGACCTCTGAACAGTTTTCGGTTATGTAAAAGTTACAACATGAGACATTAGGTTAGAATGTCATGGCAATCGGGAATTATTATCCCAGATAACAGTATTTTTGTTGGCGTTTTGGTTTAGACTCGCCTGAGGGAGGTTAAATGTCACCTTAAAATGTCTGCAACCGTGATGAAAGGTCAGGAATACTTGCCTCTTCACCACAAGAGTAAGGGCTTTGTACTTAAAGTCCCCTTTGGGAAGTTGGCATGGACAACAGTTTCCCTTCCCTTACTAAGTTTTATCTTCTGTGTTATATGGTCCATTTTGTTTCACTTCGAAAGGGCCACATATACACACTGTGAGGTAAGTATCTTATTCCTCATTGTTGCTATATTCTGCATAAGAGGTTAAGAGCTCTGATGTATTGTTCACTGTTATCAGGTTGCAAACTTCTTACCATCAATATCTTCAGCAATTGGGGGGTTTTCTCCACAACGGCATGTGTGGAGGATAGCAATAGCAATTCATGCTGGACCAAGGTTGCTTGTTGCCAGAATGTACTACAGGTACTATCAAGGCATATTGTACCAATGGATACATTTCTTGGCAGCAATTGCCTGCTGGCTGAATGTCATAGAAAATGTGGCACTCATTGGTCTGACATTTATTTCATCTGCAGAAAACCATGGTAAGTGTATCAACCAGAATAGCAGCATAACATTGCCCTGGTACTACAGAACTCTTGATAAATGTACATCTAATAACACCAAAATTTGTGTGACAGAAGCAACAAGTACTACTGGACATATTAACACAATGGTAATATGCATGCCTTACATTGCGACATGCAGTTGGCGTTGCAAGGAAGGCAGCCATTTCCCATCTTCCCATGCCACTATAATTCCACCTATGCCCCATACTGATATTCTTGCAGCTAACATCAGTACTGTAGGCCTGTTAGTCTTTAGTAGTTTACATTGTTGCTAAGTAAAGCACTAAAAGTAAAGAAATGCTTTTACATTACAGCCAAGTGTGAGAAAGATTGAAATGGAAAATTTGACTTTATAATTGAAGTAAAAGCCTCTAAGACAGTATATTCTATTCTGATTGCTGAATATACCATAGATTTGCCAGTTTATATGCCTGAAATATTATCTGTTGTAGCAGCATATGAATGCCAATCTATTGTTTTCTGTTCAGTGTATATAATGCATAATAATCATTTTTATTTTACAGTTGTTCATGAAAGATGTTTTGTGACATTCATGGTCACATCAGAACTGTACATGATATTGACTTGTTACCTGCTTAGAAGTATGAGATGGTGTCCACCTGACAACATAGAGGCTCGGTCACTTCGAATCAAATACCAACTTCTGGCTGTGAATCTGATGTCATTTGCAATGGCAGTTTATTTCTTCATCAGACATAACTCATACTGTGAACCTGGTGGTAATTATGATTTAATAATATTTAACTCTGAATATAATGCATTTGTGAATGAACAATCCTTGCAAAAGTGTCTTAAAATATTGATTACAGAATCACCAAGAAAGTTGTATTATTGATGTTTCCAGATGCACATGATAAACTTAATTGCATGCTTAAGGTAAGAATCTGCTATCATGTAAATTTTTCAGCGGTTATAACTGCAGTGTGAAGACCTAATTAATATATTTTTTATTGATAAATCCTGTTCAGTTTTGGATTTAATGTGTCTTTAACTCCTTCTAGCCCATTTACAGAGTTAGTACAGTAATCTGGAATGTTCAGATTATTATTTGAATAATTAAAATTGTAAGATAGGCTGAAACACTGCCCCAAGCTGTCTGTAATCAGTAAAGCAGTTTTTTCTGCATCATAACTATCAGTACAAGGTCTGTAGATTTATGGGCCTACATAACCCTTTTTTATGTTCACTGCTAAGTACACATGCCACTTACATGATAAAAAGCAACAACTCGACCAGTTGTAATAGGCTGTGGCTTAGATTATTGTCAGAATTATGAGCTAGTACCTAGAAAGCAGAGTAATCATGAAGGTACATGAACTAGGTGTGTATACACATACATGCCACTCTTCGTTAATATGTTTTGGATTAACGGACAGTTATTTGTGAAATCCAATGAACCCATTGTATTTCAGCCAATATGTACACTTTTATATCTAGGTTTAGCAATTCTAAGATCGACTTTGAAGTGGAAGGAGTAGGCACACATAGTCTGACAGTTGTTATAAGAAGTTGGGACCCATATTCGTAAGTTTTACTGAAATACCCAAGTTGTCATCAGCAGTCACTATTTGATCCAAAAGATCAGGTTGTCCAAACGGTTTTGATGAAAAGCATGGGCAAACTTCTTGTGCTGTCTAAATGTCATACATACCGTGCAGCATGTTCTTTATTACCGTTTATTAACAAGCTCTTGTGCATGCCACTGTATATTCCAAATCACATCCTAGTTCCCGCTGTGATGTGTTTCAGTGTCTACTGACACCATCTTCAGGGAGCCCAGTCTACCTGTAAGTTCTTTGCAACACTGATTATAAGCCCCTGTGAACCATCCATTATAAAGTCATTTTTTTTAATCACAGATGCACAACTTTGAATATCATTGCAGTTCCTTCAGTGATGTGTATGTGTAGTGAAACAGTCAAAAGTTAAAACCACAGATGCACAACTTTATAAACACCGTTGAAGTTCTTCAGTCATGTGAGTGTGTAGTAACACAGTTACAGGTTAAAATGTTTAAAAGACTGATGTTGAACATCAGTTGCATGTGGAAATGTGGGCACAATGGCATCTATTTTAATAACATCTTTTATATCTTTGTGGAGATCATGTACTATCACACATTTTGTGCAGTCCAGCAATTTTGCATTGTTACATCGTGTGTGTGTTGGGTATGCTGGCTTACGTCCTGAGCTAGCATACCCAATGAAATGATGTTGACCTGATTTTATGTTAACAACATTCTGTTTCTAGAAATTGAAATAAACATCAGTGCTGTTCAGCTTTTGTTTAAGATTTGTCACCATAAAATAGTCACATGAACACTCCTGAATCTTATGTGAGGGACATCAGGCAATTCACAGACCCTAATACACTGTAAAAGCTTACTGTCACACATTGGTAGCTGCAGCCATTTGTTTTAGTAGTAAGTTTGCACTGCCTTTTGCTGCTATATGTTGCAAGTACATGATGCCATCTATTTATTAAATGAGGTATGAGATTCTGACAGCATTGACTATGACACATAGTATCTTTTGTGATTTTGGCACCATGTAGTCTGGTAGAAATTCATAGATATTCTGCAGAAATAACGGTAAATTTCTAGAACATTATACAGTGTGAATTCAAGAGACAGTACTCATTTTGTAATGTCCCCCCCCCCTCATGTGTTGGTAGTCGAGCAGCACGGAATACATTTACAAGACATGATCAATATAGGGTTATAACACAAGTTCATGTGCATAGCGCAACTTGTGTTGAACTGGTAGTTGGGACTTCCATTGTCCATACTAAACACGTCTGTGAAAAACTGCAAGGAAATTGAAAGATGTGTCCATTATGGACATTTCTCCAAGAGCAGGAATCCTTTGAAATGTTCAGCAAAGGAGGGACTTAGAATTGTCTTTTGCCACTTGGCTCAAACAGGCACCTGCAGATACTGCTTCTATAGATGGTACACACATGAAAGAGAACATTTTGAACATCTCTGCTCGTCTAGTATTAGATGGCTTTGTACCTTTTTATGGTTTCAGGTGGCTTGCCAGTGTTAAGTCCACTCACATATTTTTTTTTTTACGCCATTCCAGTTACTCTGATTTTACACATTCTTTCAAAAATGTAGAATCAAGGTTTCATTGTAATGTCCCAATAGATCACTTGCTAACAGACTGAATTTCAGTGACTGACACAACACTACTGAATCTTGTAATTCAGTGATTCATTACATGCTCCTTGGTGATGTTTTCAGATGCTGCACAAAAACATGCAGCCCCTTTTCTGAAACCTTGTAACATGAATGTGTATCTATAGAAACTTGTAACTCTCATTAACACCTGGGCTGGAGCTGGTGATGTAATAATACACTGTTACCTTCAGAATTAATTATCTTGATTGAAGTGCGATTCATATTTATAAGAACAGCAAAAATCATAGGTCATTAAAATTGGTAGGTACTTTCCATTATACTGTGGAACAAAAATTGGCTGCAAGCTGAAAATACTATTTTCTCAAGTGTTGTTTACTTACTTACTCCATGGAGCAGAGTCCTTCTTGAGAAGCTAACTGGTTCTGCAGCTAGTCAAGAAATTCCCCGCACTTGATGAAACCCGAAGGTTCATCACCGTATTCACAAGTGCCCGCCATCTGTCCCTGTCCTGAGCCAACTCCATCCAGTCTCCACCCCGTCCCACTTCCCGAAGATCCATCTTAATTTTATCCTCCCATCTACATCTAGGTCTCCCCAATGGTCTCTTTCCCTCAGGTTTCCCCACTAGAACCCTGTGCACACCTCTCCCCTCCCCCATACGTGCCACATGCCCTGCCCATCTCATTCTTCTCGATTTTACCACC
>Ga0123357_10001281_pt1 | contig 26442 bp, 22 predicted proteins | sample TergutEmb28metaG_FD_89873 | JGI IMG/M metagenome (GOLD analysis project Ga0123357, IMG submission 89873) | Embiratermes neotenicus P4 segment gut microbial communities from Petit-Saut dam, French Guiana - Emb289 P4 | ecosystem: Host-associated > Arthropoda: Insects > Digestive system > Gut ...
TACCTTCTATAGTGATCTTGACACATTCTTGAATACAAGATAAGATTTTTTATAAGCACAACTCATGGAACTATACCATAAATAGTGACTCCACCTTACTTTTTCCATTTTCACCTTTTCTCCCGCCCCACTTTTCACTTACAAACCAGGTACTTTGTTGTTTATTTTGACACAGAAGTGCAAAGGTCTTTTTTTTTTTTTTTAAGGGAATTTTAAGTAGCATCCACCAGGTTTAGAATATCCAGCTTTTCTTGACCTTCAAGTAGTGTACATTCTTTGCCTGTTTCTTGTGTGGTAACCATGCTGATTTTGTGTTTATTAATTCAAGGCTCTACAAGACAAAGCTGTATACAGATATGCAATCTGGAGTGAACACAAAAACTATATTTTGCATATGGTATACTTAAAATTAGCGAAATTAAAGTAAAACAGTTAACAGTCATAACACACTTCATTAAACCTATGCATATTTATGTTGTGGACTGATTACACATGCACCATGATGTTGCATAGTAGCATGTGAAATGCACATGTGGAAACTGATGCCAAAGCAGTCAGAATGATATCATTTTCCACAACATGTTTCCATGGATTAACACTTGAGTCGCTTATCTGTACCTCTAATCTATGATGGAAACGTTATTACTGTCTGTGGAAGAATAATAAATGGGTAGAAAAGGCATTCCATCATGAAATTTTCATGTTTCTTAGGTGGGAAATCCTTTTAAAAGGGCAACATCATATGTTAATCATATGGGAAAATTTTGGTACTCAATCAATCTGACATCTTAGGTGGGAAAACCTTTTAAGCAGGGATGCTTGAACTAATTTTCAATGTGTATAGAAATTGCTTAAAAAATTAAAACCTTGTGTATGTGAATAAACTTAAGCTGTCCTTTTTGCAAGTCACAATCAGCACATAAAATATTAAATACTGTGGCACAGGCTACAAGTCTTGAAGAAAATGTAATCTCAGAGGAACAAAGTAAAATATGGAAGTTAAAGTAGTTTCAGAGAATATGTCTGCAATACAAAATTAATGAGATAAGAAACAAATGTTACCCTGCTGAAGGCTCAAATTAATGTAAACTATATAAAAAATAAATCATATCTATCAAGGCCAACTAATTCATGCTGCTCAGATAATTCATGTTTACTGTGACAGCTGTATGAAAGACTAAATACACTCTGTGGAAAAATTACACAGCTTTTATTGTTAAATCTGGTGGTACATACAGTATATACTGAGCTTTTAACAGCTGGTAATAAAAATCATTAGAAATTCACATATATGGGTCACAATGGAATTTAAGGAGGGCCTCCAACGTAGAATTATCTTGTGCCCTCCTCTGCTGCTATGCAATAAATGCTTCCTCTCTGCATCAACCTGGCTATATAGTATTGCTGCTGCGAGTCATCCAGCTCTTAAGATTAACAGAACAGCCCACAATGGAAGAAGTCCTCGGCAAATCTGACTTAGTGGACTGCTGTTATGATAGACCATCAGTGTTCCTAATGCTGCACATTGCAGACACAATTATGACATGAAAGAACAAGCACAACAAACCCATAACTATTCATTTACTTTCTCACTGATCCATTCTAGCAGACATCAAGATACATGCACACTTTCATCCACTGTGAATAACAATAACATAGCATTGCTAATTGTATGGTTTGCCTTCAAAGAAATAAGTGATCAACCTGAAGATGGCCCATGGAAGGGCTGAAACATGTCGTTGAGAGAAGCTATGTAAGAACATCTTAGTAATAAAAACATTAAACAAGTTGTGTTTGACTATATTTTACCTATATATATGTGATCCTTGGGAGCAGATCAGGTCTTCTACCTTACCATGGATGTATGCACAGGAAATGTACTGCTGGGCCAATTCACCTCTAACTTGCAGTTCAGTAACTTATCACAGCATTATCACTCTGGTGAAGAAAGGACACTGATTTAGCTGCTTGCCTGGAATGGTCAGTAGATCCAATGCAAACATTCTTGGCACAGGCTCATCAGGTACCTGTGCTTCTTTTATGGAACTTATGTATGGAGGAACAATTACATTGTGTGCCCATTTTAGGAATATCATATTATGTAACTAGTCTTTATTATTTTTTTTATCATCATCATTATTATGTTGTTCTTGTCTCCACAGGCCTTTTCTTCCTGGTACTTCTCTTGAACCAAGGGTGATCGCCACCACTCAAGCCTCACGTTTCAGACTGCATTACGCACCGTATTGTGTGTCATGTCCCTAGTCTAGCTTGTCCTTTGTAGTGAATCTATTCAATATTTTCCTTGTATGGCTTCCAAATTTTTCTTTATATCTTTTGTTACGCTTCCTTGGCTCCAATTATTACTGGTACAATCATACATTTCATATTCCACATTTGTTGTATCTCTAAACATATACTCTTTGTATTTTAGTTGCTTCTCTGCCATCTTTTATGCGACATTTCTGTTCTGTTCTGTTCTGTCTGTGTGTACCCCTTGATTCCATAACACTGAAACACCTCTGTGTTCACACACTGGGTTGTGTGTGTGTGCATACCATTTATCTGTTGTTTCAATGCCTAGGGCTCTACATATTGAGTAATGCCAATGTGCACAAACTTAACTGCATCTCATTATTATTATTATTACTGACGAGCATACACGATTTTGATGGGAAAACCTGAGGGAAAGAGAACAGTTAGAAGACTCAGATGTAGATGGGAGGATAATATTAAGATGGTTCTTCAGGATGTGGGATGGAGGGGGTGTGAACTGGATTGATCTGGCTCAGGATAGGGACAGGTGGCAGGCACTTGTAAATGTGGTAATGAACCTTCGGGTTCCATACAATGCAGGGACTTTGACTAGCTGAGAACTGGTTAGCTTCTCAAGAAGGACTCTGCTCCATGGAGTATTATTATTATTATTAGTAGTAGTAGTAGTAGTAGTAGCAGCAGCAGTAGTAGTATCAGCAACAGTAGCAGTAGTAGTAGTAGATGCAATCTTCATTTAGTGAATGAACAATTCCTGGAATCACTGTTTTTACTTGTTCCTGGCAGGATCTTCGACTGCCAGCCTCAGCAATTCACTTTGTGTTTTCTGTTGCTTTGTGCTACATTGCAAATTTTATAAAAACAAAGGGGCTGATCTTTACATAAGACTGTCCAAAGCAGCAGCAGCAGCAGTAGTAGTAGTAGTAGTAGTAGTAGTAGTAGTAGTAGTTATAATAAAAATGCAGATGAGCAACTGGCATCTTCCTTGCTGCCTTTAATAGTATTCCAGTCAAATGGTAACATCATAAAGCCACTTCTGTGCAAAAAGAAACTGTCAGGGAGCAATAGGGAAGGCAACAAGAAGTGACACTATACAAACTGTAAAAATTACTTCCTCTGGCATTGAAAATTCCTATAATCAGTGAAGCTGGTCTTAAAAAAAAAATAATAAGCAGGCATAAATAAGAAAATGCTGCAAAGTATATGCTGTTCAGTTGTGAATTCAATGTCAGTATTCTGCTTCTGCTGCAATTAGCAGGCTGGTGCAGTGGCAGCATCATGCTTGGTAAAGAACTTTACATTATTACCTGCTATTCTGCCTGGGCTTTATCATGATCCTCAGTCTCTCCCAGCCAATTCTGGGGTAGTACCTCAGAATAGGTCAAAACTGCTTCCAAATTCTTGCATCCTGAACCACTCTTGATCATCCCATCACTTTCAATGTTCTGGTTACTAATATCCATCATGAAATAACAAGTCCTGCTGCAACTTTCTGTGCAGATGTCTAGCTCTGGTAAGCATGTACAGCAGAATTCCTTTAATCCAACATCTGACAATTTGGAAATCCTCATAAGTGAGTAGTCCCAAGAACAGAAGTTTTGCTTTTTACCAGATAAAAGCTTCATCAGTGAGACATACAGATCTCAGAGGTACCCGTACGTTCAAAAAGAACTCCAAAAAAATTTCTGTACATCACCCCTAGTGTTAATTCCTGACCCATCTTCTCCTAATTCATCCACTCCTTCAGCTGTGGAGACTCCAGACAACAAAGAAGAAGACTCTGATGACCCTGAACCAGCAGATGGAGATATCCAAATGGAATACTCCTCTCATTAGTTGTAGGGCCCAACTATAGGAGTATAACAAATAATTACCTGTAAAAACTTAGGTCAGTATATGTACCATCTGATAACCCAGAAGACCCATAATTCATTACCTGTCTGGTCCCATACAAGTCAGATCAATGGAATTCTATTGTATCTTCCACTTCTAATACATCGAGTAAATAATATGCAAAAATGCACCAACTTACAAATTTAACAGTGCAGTAAGACAGTTAGGCCTTTTGGACTGAACAGTCCTGAAGTTTCTGTGAGAAACACCACTGCAGAATGAACTGATCTGTTGTATTCTACACATAAAGTGACAGCTTAAGGCAGATATTCTCAACCCATGACCCACAAAAACACACACACATTTTTGAAACTGTAATCGCCTAGTACAATATAAATAGTTATTGCCTAAATTAAATGTTGAATATTATGTGAATAATTAGTCTGGTAGAAATTTACTAAACCTCTCAGAGGAATGTCAGTAAATTTCTACCAGACTACATCCCAACAGACTGTAATCTTCCATATGTGAACCTGTCTCTTACAGGTAGTGGTCTGGGAATGCAGATGTCATAATACACCTTTGCTTTTGAGTTATGCCTCTCTCAAATTTCAGTATATTCATCTGTGCCTCCAAAATAAGTCTGCATACATTTTACAAAGACAGTCTTGAGGATAAAGATGAATGCATGCAATGCATAGTGATGCTATGAATAGCAATTACATTGTTTTTCAAAGCTTTTATGTTCTAGAAAATCACATATGCAGTGTAAATTTGCAAATAATTCTTAATCATAATATCAAAAAGTTTCTTACATTGTATTCTACAGAAACAGTGAAATTTTTCTTCTTCCAATTAATTTTTTTTATAAATCATGCTTTGTGCTACATAAAAATCCTATCAGTTCAGCAGAGTTTGACATACATTACCGTTCTTTATAACAGAAATAATGTAAATGTACTGTTATTAACATCATTCATCTTATGAACACATGCAATTATAACAACTGGTACTGGTAAATATCAGCTGTGCACATGCACCACTGCATACTGAAACCCTGCGTGGCTAGTACTAAGTACAAAATATATAAACAGAATTATTAAGCTGTCTTCATTAATTCATAAGTTACTGGATAATGCTAGTCCAGTATTAAAAACCATGGGTACTTCTGATCTTTACACATTTCACAACATGGCAAAAACCACAGCCAACTCATTTCTATCCTCTATTCCAAACACAAATCTGAGATACCGCAAGTCCCTAAATGGGATCATCCACAGCACAACAGCACTAGGCAGAAACAATTCTTGATTATAAAATCCAGGAAAACCTTGGAAATGCAAAGATAAGCAGTGTACTGCATGCTAGTCTGTGCAGTATATATTCAGTAAGAATGATTTTATATACAACACAGTAAACTAAAACAATTTCTGACCCCTATTTTTCTCTGAAGTCCATTTCTAACAGTCACATTTTTCATGACACTAGTGAAAGCAGTATATGGTAGTGCTACTGTGTCTTGTTGAAGCACATATCCCTTTATCATAAAGCCAAAATAACAGCACAGAATATGTAGGCATACTGTCAGCTATTCAGAATAGTCAGGTGTTAGCAAAAGTGTACAGAACACACTTTGTGAAAGCAAAAAGTAAAAAACTTGAAACTTCTGTCACCTTGTCAAGCAGTGTTATGACAATACATGTTCACATGCTAAATTTACACAAAAGAAATCAATAGATGCAATCACTTAACAAAATCAGTTTCCCATGATATCCAACTACACTTCATACATTTTTAAGATATGGAATTAAAAAAAAAATGTTACAGCATTATATCAATGTACAAATGTAATTCTTAATTTGGTTTGCACCTTACATAATTTGTATACTACATGTCTAACATTTTGACAGCCTACATGTATACTCACCACTGATGCCCATAACTTACCCCTGGCAAGTGGGTGTGTGTATTTCTATTGCACTGCTCCATGGAACGAAGATCTTTTAAATATTCACCTCACAGTGGCCCATCAAAGGTATGGAATAAGAAGAGAGTTTGAGATAAAAAGTGCCAATAGACAAAAGAATATAATTTCAGTTTTATGCAACAACACGGGATGAGTCATATTAAAGCAATTTTGGCTCTCATCCTTACAAATATGCGAAAATCCTTGAGATCAGTTCCCCATGTTAACAGCATGGGCTGAATAAATAACAATGTTCCATTGTAAATTACACACTTCCTGAACTGCAGAAAATCGACTGTACAGTGGGTCATAAAAATATTTTTAAACACAAGTCAGACACACTAAAATTCGAAGGTCTGCATCCACATTAACTACCACCATTCCTCAAAACTAGTGTCTGTAAAATCAAACACACATAAAAGATGGTATCCTGGGAATATTTTGGGGAATACTACATATAAATGCTGCTGTCCAGCTATTTGCACATTAAAGCAATTATTACACAAATCACATACTCTGTCAGAATTAATGATTAATGCATTCATAATGTGCCAACTACTGCAAGCTAATTTTTCACATTAAATATGTATAAAGCTAGAGTTTTTATCAATACAAAATCAACTCTGCAGTCATATAAGATTCTGTGTATTGTAACAATTGTTAAATATAAATTAGATGCAAAAATATAGTTAATACACAAAACAAGTGCAGTAAAAAAATCAATATATATAGCTCCTTATAATTATTTTTTTTAAATTTCACTACAAGAAATTTTATCTTTGGTTGTTAAAAAACGAAATCTGTACACATACGTACATACATATATTTAATTACTAGCACAGTAGGTTTGCAGTTACATACGAAAAGCTGCCCAACATCACTGGTGATGAGTAAGCCAAGTAAAGCAACCTGCAGTTATTATGAGTAAGGCCAAATTCTGCATGGAAGTCCATGAAGCCCATAACAGTATTTTTCTACAAAGAGGATGATGTTAGTAGAAACAATAGATGCAACATAGGGCAGTACTTTATAGTGATCACATACGTGTAAAACAGCTGGTATGCTGATTATCTACAAGTACTGTATGTGACTTATACCCAAGTACCTAATACAAGATGAGAATTTTTCCTAATTCACCAGCTAAAAAATGGGAGTGCACCTAATAAACACAAAGTTAGCCATGCTCTAAACATGTATTTTCCTGAAAACTGAAACATGTGGACAGGTGTTGCCTTATTTGGTTAAGTATGGTATCTCTGTGACAATGTGATGCAGTGTGTAGGATACATACAGATGTTCTTCTTAATGTATACAAATACTTGTAATAAAGTAATTCTGTCATGCTGCCCTGCACTACAGTCAATAAATCATACAAAACAGCATATAATTTTTAGTTTAAAATAAAGGACTGTATACATTTTTCTTACATTCTTACAATGTGCCCTTGGTCCCATTTTCTTCGAAAACATGTATTTCATACACCAATGCCAGAATCAGGGGAAAGCCCAAATCAACAAATCCAAAATGTTTTGGATTTTTAGATTCCAGCAGATGGTAAAAACAAGCAGATAATAAATCCAAAGGTATTCAGTATGTCACACTGCACACTAAACATAAAACTGGTTGTAAATGTTTCTTCAGCTTTATAGGTATGTACAAGATTTAATCACCTGTTTTACATTATGTACCAGCCCACATTTTTTAGACAAGTGTAATGACATCCTGATGTAAACCCTGACAAAGAATGAAGGAGGAAGGTCAGAGGCTATCTCATTAATATCTCAATGTAATCCTGATGAAGGTTGAACTGGGTACTATGCTATACATTCAGCATTCCAGTAATGAAAACTACATAAAAAAAATCAGCATGGTCAATATGTAACTTAATTATGCCTTTAATTTCCAGACCATTCTTCAGATATTTTCCAAACACTGACCTAAAAATATATGACAATGAGCTGTTTTACTTTCTAATTATGAATATCCATTATCACACACCTCAGTCAACACAGTGGTAGTCTTATTTTGCTGAACAAGTGTGAAGCTGCGACTGCAGGGAAAATGAACAACTATAAGAAACAAAAAGAGAAGGACTTCATGGGCAACCACCACACTAGTGCAATGTCACACTTCTGTCATGAAGACCCCTGCATAATGTCCACAGTGTAATAGGAGGCAACAATAACACCCACTGTCCACATTAAATCACTTCAGAATGTCTTCCTATGGATTGCACGCTGTCCTTCTTCATCGTACTCTCTCTTTGATACCCACATTTTTTTGAAGGTGTCAAGTGATGCTAGGATTGAACCACCAATCCAAGTAGAATACAAGCGTTCCTGGGGTGCAGATATCTAAACAGAAATATCACCACCATTTTAGCAGACATACAACTTCAGTGTAACATAGGGACTGAAGAGAAAATGCAATGTAACTTACTCTTATTTTGATGTCTTTTGGAGCTAATTTTCTGATTTCTGATAATAGCCTATCTCCAAATCCCTGGAAAACAAAAATTAAAGTTCAAAGTCAAAGTAACATAAAATGTATTTATTCCCATTTACTTAATGATGCTTTCAATAGCTCACATTATACAACATGATATAATAGGATTAATTGTGACTAATGAATGGAAAGGATGTGAGAAGAAGTGGTGTTCACAATTTGAGGTAATATCCTTGCAGAGTACTACAAAATAAAGAGAAGTGTGTTATGAAAGACTAATTCCAAAGGAAAATGGCTTTCTTCATCTTCACATTTAGGAGAGGTACAGACCAAGAGGAATGTTGAGAGCAGTCTGCATTGCTGCTTCTTATGCACAAAACTGCTTTATTAATGAAAATGTAGAGAATAAATTACCAACTCCCTCCAGACATTCAATTAATAAAAATGTGCTTGTAAGCTGTATTGGACTGTCAACCATATAAACCCCATCTTCCTGCATGCCCTAAAGGCATATGGGGGAGTGCCAGTCACAGCTCCACACATTCTAAACCTTAGCTCAAGGGCCGAGATGAGCGGCCAGTTTCACACTCCAGCTATTTTAGCCTCAAAGTAACAGTCTCTGGACCACCAAACAGAAAAGGCTGTATGGGATCCAGAGCCAGTGTAATTGTCATGGAAAAGAAAAAATCTCCTGCCCCTGCCCAGAAATGAACCACAATTATGGCTGTCCAGCCCATAGCCTACTAACTACACTGTGTTTACCCAGTTCCTTATCAACTCTGTTACTGTGTAAACATGCACAAGTTACATCAGTGTTTACTGTACCAAACTTTTATTCTTTTGTCTAAACAATTCCATTCATTGTGCTATGCATATATCTTAGTAAGGAAAGGCTTTTTCTAGAATTAGACAGCCTATAACAAATATGATCCCTGTATTAACAGATTCACCTTCCTGTGCATTTCAATGGGCCACACTGTAGTAAAACTACTTTATCTGCCAATCAAGAGGAAGCTTTACTGTATTCATTCAAAGACAAAAAGGATGTTTTCTGATTTATCACATGAAAAATGGGAGGTGATTATGCACAAATTTTAACACATTCTGTATGGGAATTTTCCTGAATACTGATGACTGTAAAAGGGGACCATCTTATAAACAGGTCTGCCTTACATTCAGGTCAATGCAGGATATACACTTTACAACCACTCATAAAACTACAACCAAGTACCTTAAATAATGTCGAGCCTCCTGAAAGAACAATGTTTTGAAATAATACTTTGCGAAGATCCAAGTCGGATTTCTGTATGGAGTAAAGCAGAACTTCATGGAGACCCTCATACTCTTCACCAATGAGGTCTGGCCGAAACAAAACTTCTGGGGCTCTGAACCGTGCAGGACCAATCTACAGATGAAGGGATAATAATACATTTAAATTACAGATTTCAGGATCTTCACAAATAAAACATCTCCCAAATTACATAAATCATAACTGCTTGTAATGGACTCTCCATCTTGTATCTGCTAAGAGGGCAGAACAGAGCAAAAGAATGTTTATTGTTACTGGCTACATGTGAAAAAAAGTAACTGAAGTTTTAAAGGCTGGTTCAAAGTGGCTACAAAGGTATTTATCACAAATTTTGTTTGTCATGCTTAAAGTTTATATTAGTAAATGAAAAAACATGTTGTTTTCAAAGGCATGTTGAAGAACTTTCAATACCTACTACAGGCAGAAAAGAAATGTGCGAAGAGTTATCATCTGCAGTGCTATTCAGACAGAAAAACAGAAGAGAATATAAATACTAATTCTGAACACCATGTCTGATGCAATATACAAACACTGTTGAGTTTATAACATTATCTACAAGGTATATAGAGTTACGCTTGGTAGTGCAGCCATGAAGCAAATTAATATGTTTAAGGCTAGATCTGATCTGCCTTTTCCATACAAAATATAGACACCTTTAAAGTTTCTAATATTATGTGCAGGGTGCTTAAAATATGATCATAACAAATGTCTTCTAAACCATATGAGACATCAAATACCATGAACAAGGTTTTCCTGTTCAATACAACAGGAATGCTGTTGGAATGTCACAAAAACTTCATCCTGTGAAACAAATTACATCAGACACACTTCATAATCATTAAAATTTCAATTACAAAATGCTCAGGATCTTGTTAGCCATCTACCATTTAAATGACAGATTTTAAACATTATGGACTAAAATCATATGACCACAGACACACCCTGAATTACAAGACCACAACCAAAAGTCATTGTCAAGAAGATCGAACTGCAATTAACAGTGTAATATGGCAATATTGACAGTTACCCTTCCTCTGCTAGTCCAACAGCTGCCTTGTAAAATAATGGCATTGTTCTGCATTTCTATTATTTTATGTGTGTGATATGATCATGATGAGCTAAGATGATGATAATGAGGCATTTTACACACTTAATTATAACTTATTCAATAGGGCCTATATATAGTCTTAATCAGTCACAAAGAATGGACTGTCAAGTGAATAACTAATGACTTGCTGATACTAGAAGTGATGATTATGGAAACCTGTGTTACTGGAGTTGCTGTTGAGAGTTTCAGAAAATCTAATAACTCTGTGAAGTTTCAATGCATGGCCAATTAGCCTCTGATTTTCCATTATGTATATCTGTCCTTATAAAATTACTTAATTCCATGCACAATTGTACCAACAGTGGCACAAACTGCTACTCTGGAAAACTGCCACCATAAGATGCAGTAACACACTACAGTAACACAGATCATACACACTGGTTGTAGATAATACCTAACATTACCAGCAGGTAATCTGCACAAAACATTTTTTTCATCACTTCCACAAACAAGACTTATTTAGAAGAGCTTGTTAAGATCTCTCTTTTGCATTACTTCAATATTCAATGTAATGGTAACATTACAAAAGCTGACTTGATGGTAAGTGAAGTAAATATGAGTTCTTACATAGCACACAAAACTGACCATGTTCTATCAGCATTAAATATTTTGGATTCTTCACTTGAAACTGACTGAATGGTATTCCTTGGATAGACTTGATAACAAAAGTGTTTGTAAAAGGTCTTGAAAAGTATACAGTAAAAAAAGGTCATACTTCTAATGTGCTGCCATCTGGAAGTGTATACTGATATTTCTCAGTCTCCACAGTTTCTTCTTTCTGAGGGTTGTTTGCAAGATAGCATGCCTTTTCTTTGATAGTTCGTACAATCTCAAATTCTGCTGTGGTACGGAAGTTGACGCCCTCTTTACGTAACAGCAACCTATTGAATAAAGGATTTACATTACTACAGTCTCATTAACAAAAGGAAAATCCTTGCAGAAAATTGGTCACTTAGCCAGTTAACAACACTGCATCACCCGCTGAGGTTTTGTCAATGCACTACTTTCCCCATAAACACAATAATTATTAAATAATAAAAACCTCTCTTTCCATAGTCTGTGACTCTCACAGCAGTAGATTTGGAGATTCCAGCTTTCTGGGTTGTGATTCTGTGACACTGGGTGTGTAATTCCTGATCTTTAATATCATATTTCCTTCATTTTATCCCACCTAGCCCACCACTTATTTTTAAATTACTCGAAAAAAATTAACTCAGTCCTAATAGCATGTCTGAGAACTGTTTTAGTGCTTACTCATATTCCTGTAATAGTAACAAGTAAAGGAAGAACACTGCAGGAGAAGAATGGGCACTTCTGCTAGTATCTTATATGTAAAGCCAGGACCATTAACCTTCATTACCAGCTACCCTTACCTGAGATATCGTGACACATCTCGTCCTGCAATATCAATCCTCATAATACTATGAGGCATGGCAAAACCTTCATAAATTGGTACAGCATGTGTAACTCCATCTCCTGAATCCAATACAACACCTGTTGTGCGTCCTGTAGCATAACTGGAACAATACAAATTATGTACAAAAATCTTCCTGGACAATCAGCCATGACAAAGCTGGATGAAAACCAACATTTTGGGAACCACCTCATACTTCCATCAACAAGGAAAGAGTGGAGAACTGGGAAATGACCACAAGTCACTGATACATATATTACATATTATTATGTCAGTACTGGGAATAGCCTTTTCCTTCCCAAAATTTGAAGGCTACTTATGCCATTAGATTTCATAATGTTTCAATGTGTACATCATGATAGTTTCAGTATTGCAATAGTTGCATTCAACATGATAATACAAGTGTCCTGCTGACAGCCTGTACAGTCAAAATGCTCAGGTACACACCAAAAAAAATGCAGTACTGCAATGGTGGTAGTATTACAAGGTGGTTCAAATATGACAGGGACTGATGTCACCAGATTTACACACAAACAGTCCCGGTCATATTTGAACCACCTTGTATTAACAGTTACTTACATAATGGACACAACCAAAAATTACAACTCTGAAAAATATTTGCTGGTGTTGAGCAACTTGCAGAGATATACCATGGTGTGCTGTTGTGGGATGTGGAATCATTTTGGTCCATATTATACCGTTGATGAGACTGCTACAACTACAGATGAAAAGGACCAATAAAGACCTTTTTTTTTTTTACAATGAACAGCTGTGTTGTGCCAAAATCTTGCATGCAACTTAAATGGTTTCAGCCAGACAGTGCTATGACTCTCACACATGACATTTCATTTCCAGAAGAACAGAATTACCTATTCCTTGCACTTTTTGGTTGACTTTAAGCTTGGATCATCCCTATAAAGAGTACAACTGACACACATTGTTTAAACACAGACAGTATATTACTTTCTACACAACAGTGAATCAAGCCCAGTCACATTAAATCAAGTCTGACTCACTCACATGCTGTACAGGTAGAGTGCTTTACTTTACACAGAGCTCCTCGTTCCAGTATACCTATGACACTGCACCAGGCCAGTTGAGCCAAGACATCTAAGGCGTGCCTTTGCAGCATATTAGGAAGTCAGACTGAATTTGGTTACTGGGTCTGCAGCCTAAATCGAACGGAGGGTACATGAGTCTAGCAGAAGTGAAATTAAATGCTTTAAGTGTTTCTAATTTAATCTAGCGCAGAAAAAGAATATGCTCCCATCAACACGTAGAACAACATAAAATATATGAGAGGAGTAAATGGTATTGTGTAGACACACACAGACTTACTTACAGACTAAGAACAGCTTGCATAGAAACAAAGAGAGCAGGAACATTGAATGTTTCAAAGAAAATCTCTGCAGCTTTCTCTCTATTCCGCCTTGGATTGAGAGGGGCTTCTGTTAGCAGTACCGGATGCTGTAAGAAAGGAGCACAATTACAAGCAAACTGTAACATGACAACTGATTAACAGCACATATCACGCACAGCATAAAGAGGAAAAACTTTAAACTACAGATGTCTTGAGTAGAATGTCTGTACAAAACGCAACTCACTCTCATTTAACTTGGTGTTTCTCTCATATTTTTTTTTTAATGGACTTTCCCATATCTAAAGATTTCAAGCTTTCACAGCAGTTAAGCGTGACTGTCAATCCTCCTACTGTGTTATGACACTGTAAAGATGAAGGCTGCAACCCAATGTTCAGTAACGCCAATGGGAGTAATCTCATGAACAAATTTTCTGCTGCGTTAAACAGAATACATCATCTTTATATGCACATTAATAAAAATCACAGACATGAATTACCTCTTCTGAGAATGTTTGCAGCTGGTCCTTGCTATATATATACTGCCAGATCCTTTCCATATCATTCCAATCTGTGACAATACCATGTTCCATTGGGTAACGGATGCTGAGTAAACCTCGATGTTCTTCTGCTTTAGGGCCAACAAATAGATCACCTTCCAGTGCCCCAGCCATCACACGAATGTGCTTTGGCCGTCCAATACTACCAAACCAAAATAGTCACGCTAGTAAACGACACACTTTTACACAAAACATTTTCCACACTAGTCAACTTATATTGGCAAAAATATATCCACTTGAGACTTTCATGTAATTATGTTTGCACTCTTTCTCTAATTTAGACAAAACATTTAACCATCTAACTCTACCGAACAGACCTTAGAAGTTAAAAACTGCTCACACACTCATAAAATTCCTCACCTTTCAAGCAGTCTGAAGGTTTGTTATTCTGTTCCTCGATCCCTGTCTTGAGCAAGCTGAGTACAGTCCAAACCCCCAAACTCCCTTCCTTGAAGAGCAATTTTAATATTACTTTCCCATCTATAATTAAGTCTTCCAGTGGTCTCTTCCCTTAACAAAACTTCAGTAGGTATTTCTCATATCCCATAAGTGTGTTGCATTTCCCACCTATCTCACTTACCACAAAGTGGTAACCATAATAATATCTGCTGACATATACAAATTATTCGTTTCCACACTATGCAAATTTCTCCTGCCACCTGTCAGTTGCAAGATCTTAAGTTTTTGTCATGTTTATTATGAGTATTGCTACTCCTATGTTGAAGACAGAGGCATAAACTCTTTTCAAGTGTGAATAAATTTGTACCCAACTACAGGGCATCACATATACCCCAGCTATGGAGGCAGTGTGATGGTTTTAATTGGAAAATATCTATCAGACCTCACAGCATCATGTCTCAGACAATAGCAATCAACTTCCTTTCACTTCCTCCCTCTTAGATCCAAATATTCTCTTTAGCATCTGTTTCTCAAAGCCCCACAACACTTGAAGATCCAAGTCTTGTTGGATGCAACGCAGTGGTATAGGATGAAACACATGTCACAGGAACAGTCCATGTGAGGTAATGGGCTTTGATAAGACTCAGCCCTGACAGAATGATATGGGTCCTTCATGAGAAATACAACCAACAAGTGTGCATACAGACATGTAAATTTATTGTATTATAAACCGCGTATCTGACACATACCATTTGTAACTTTAATGTATCCCATGTACCGTATAAACTACAACCCACTCAGCAACCACTCATATGCACAGTGGAATAGCAGCACTAAGTAACCAATGACATTGGTCAGATAAAATAATAACTCTACATTATTCACTAATGCCAACAATGGCATGCAAAAGTGCCAAAGCTACATCATATTTCTTTCAGTTGCACTCATTTAAATTTATTGTACAGTTCTTTCTTATCCATGTTCTGTCAGATTACTTACTAACAACATTTTGAAATATACTGCTAATATTTACATATGTAATGGCAGTAATGTCATGTGGTGTACACCCAATGAAAGAAATATGCACATTATTTATTTAGGCTGTCATCAAGGTAAACAGTGACATAAAAATAAGATGTCAATGAGGGAAATAAAGTCTGTAACATATCACATTATCTTATGAAAATGCAGTGTCATGAAACTATACCAACTTACTAGTTTGGGAAACGGCATTTTGGTATTTGATCTCCTGCAAAACCTGCCTTTATCACTCCTGAGCCCTGAAACAGACAATCAATACTGAACACATGTGGCAAATCTCCAATGTGATGTGTTGGCTATGAGTCTCAAAACACAAGCAAACTTAATTCCTGCAACCAGGCAACTTCATACTGACAAACATACAAGCCTTCTGGGATGGTATACCATGTGAACCAGCAACAAGTTACCATGGAAGAAATAAAGTGGTCATTTTCACAAAACAGCACATTTGTGATCTGTACTATCATATTAATATACTTTTCCATATTACATGGAATACCATGTTTGTATAATGTATTACTAAATGCCAGAAATGCAATGCTGCCCACATAAAATAGGGTGACCAATAAATACTGGCAAAATCCTTCACCAATATGTCTTCAGTTCATATATGCATCTTCATTAAATCAAATAAAACAGACAAAAGTCTAGCACAGCAGCAGTTTAAAGTTCTGAGGTGTTCCAAGATATCTTGGAGTTGGCCAAAAAAGTTTTGAAAACAGTGGCAGACTACATTAGTTAACATATGTTTTTAGTTTAACAACTAAAAGAATGGTTCAGTGATGTCAGACAGAATTCAGCAATACTGTTGCCATACACATCAAAATTCAGTGACATGTCACACAGCTGTACGTGTAGGGTCCAAAAACTGATGTGAAATCCATACTGAATGACCGATTAGGGACTTACTTTATAATAGAATATCATTTCAGCATTAAAAATAGAATAAAAGCTGAGCTATGGGAAAGTCAGAAGTACAAAACCCGATATTATCTGCTGGAGTTCGGAACAGTTAAAATGGTCTGAAATTAGTTGTGACAGCAATGGCAGAAGCAACAGCGATTATCAAAGTTTTCCCCGGTAAGTGGAATGATACTTCATACATTCTAAGAGTCGATTACTAACCCACTATCAAATTTCACAGTATTATATTCAAACATTCCTTCACTATCTACGAAAATAATTTTGGAACCCCCTCTTTTAGGTTAGGCTTTCAATAAGGCGGGTAAAGAATTGTCACTTACTGCCGTCCCTCTTGTACCACCATTAATAAAATTGTAATTCTTTCAGACAACAGTGTATGCCATCGACAATGAAGGGAAAGTCTCCCATTAATGGAAAACGTGTTAATTTAACTAGTAGGGAGTGCCAGTGTTCCTAACATGGCGATTATCTTCAAGTGAAATTTGACAGATATTAGTTTTCACGATTAAGGAAACATGATATTGCCCTACACAAACTGTTTGAAAATACACAAAGTCTGCTTACATTATCAATAACAACCGGCTGATTGACGATAACATCATATGGCTCCATCCTATGTAAATATACGAAACAATTTACTCCGAGTAACAAACCAAGACCTAACACGCTACTCGTCCACGACTTTTTACGTCATTTCCTTCCGTGGAATTAGTGAACTGAGAGCTATTTTAGCCAACTATGTTACTTAAATGAACATTTCAGCGATGTGTCTAATGCCGTATAGGGGGAAGTATACAGGTTTCTTTAGTTAACAGTATATAGAATAAAACTTACATTTCAGTCGCATGGTGTAAATAATCTGTTTCAACGTAGTCAAGGATGGGAAAAGAATTATCAGGTTGGTACTGTCAACCACGCACGACGACAGATCTGCCGATTACTAGTCATGGATTACATTGTTTTGTTTACTAGCGGTGTGTTGTAGGTGATTGTGATTTTCGTATAATTGTCTGATTTTGACAGTAACAAATAATGTTACGATCAATAAACGCTATAGGTTGTAACTTTAAATATTTGGGATTACAAGCAGCGAGTGATTTACAAATAAATCCCGTGTGCGTCCATTGCGTGAGATGGAAAAGGAAACCGAGGTGGTTACCTGTAGCTAAGAGTAAGATGTTTCGTATTCCAGAAAGACCACAGATCCCTGAAAATGAAAAAATTGAGCTCAAAAGGCTACATGATCGCTACAATACACATATGCGCGCAGTTAGGTATGTATAAGTTGTTGGCATATTTTATACGCACAGCAAGAATTAAGATTTGTGAGGTTATGTTGCGTGACCAGATCGTATAGAGTTTGTTACACTTGACTTGGTCACCTGACCTTGTTACTAATGTAAAAGGGGAGCTCTGCTGGAATGCAGCTTGTATTTTAAATGTGTTAGCACCCATGCAGTGAGGTTCTGTCGTAAAAATAGAATCTGTAATGTATTTGCATTCTATAAATCCAAATTAGGATACAATCCTGTGGATATAGACATTGTCACATACATACTAACATAATATACATAGTGTTGGAAGAATCTTAGCTGTAAATATAGTACAATAACAAAACACCTAAAACAAATTGTCAATTCAATTTTCAGTGGAATATCTCTGATAATTAAAATATTCTTTACTATTATAAAAGGAATTTATGAGTAAAAACCTCTTTAAAGCATTCCGAAACGGTACTATCTCATTAGCTACGTCCTTGATATTTTGAGGAAGGTTGTTAAAAATTTTAATTGCTGAGTAGTACATTTCCTTTTGGAACTCTCCAATCCTTGTGGTAATGGACTAAGCCTAGTGTGAGTGGATTAGATGGGGCTGGTTTTTTTACTTATATGTTGATACCATGACTCGAGTTTATGTTACTGTCTTGTGATGGCAACAATGTTATAATGTAGTTCCATATATGTAAGATGTGAGAAATATTTAGGAGTCATGAAGGTATATATTATGATCATATTACCATTTCCATGAAGATGTGCTGTGATTAAAAACGTATCTCAAGGTGTTTGTGTGTTGTCGCCGACCATTTTACATCGGTGACGAATGAATGGATGCATGAGTGTGGAGCATTCATGGAATGACACTAACAGGGAAAACTGAAGTACTCAGAGAGAAACCTGTCCCGGTGGCACTTCGTCTATCACATATCCCACATGGACTGAACCTGGGCCCCCACATGAGAGGTTGTTCACTAACTGCCTGAGCCATGGGACAACCCTCAAGGCAGTGGTAAATTAAGATTTGTGAAGAGCTTCATATCAAATGATCATAAGCAGTTTAAAGGAGTATAGGTTCCTGCTGCCCAAAATTTGTAAAACATAACCTCACTGAAATGCTGTTCCAGTGTTTATACACAGTTGCTACAATTCATATGTCAACAACCTGTTCACTTTTTTCATGTTGGTTTATAGCATCTAATTTCTCTTGAATACTCATTGGCTTTCGCAGGCTTTTCAGTTGTATTTCACCAGGTGATGTAGATTTACATATGTCACACATTTTGGAAAACAAGAGCCAATGACATTGAATGGGCAGCTACATCAGCTGTGTCATAATATCACCAATGTAATCAATCCATACATGTGACTGATGGCATGACAGTGACATCACTTTCTTCTAGCCTCCAACACAAGGCAACAGCAACCATGGATTGTGTATGCCAAATCACATTAAACCAAAAATTATTATGTATTGTCCATGCCAAATCATGTTAAACTGAAAATTATCACATAAATTGGAAAAGTGGTTAAATTCTGAAGTCGCATTACAGCATATCATGCAAAAAGATATCACGTAAAATGAGACCTGCCTGTACTTGAATATTTAAATCCCCTGTTCCGAGATGATAAAGATTAAAGTAAAATAATGTGATTTAATTATACATGTAAATATGTAGCTCAATGGCGCATGGTCTATGTGCATAACTTCACATTATCATTGTTATAGGAATTATTTTGCCCGAGAATTCAGAGAGTCTTCAGCCACTAGTTTGGCAGCACTGCTTGAAACTAAGGATGAAGAAGAGAAACACCAGCTTTGTATGAAGGAAAATGAGGAATGGAATAAGCAAGTGGCTTTGCTACGAGAACAGCGTCTGATAAGATTACAGGAGGCCAGGGAGGAGAGTATCCTTGCTAAGAAGATTGCTTTTGAGGAGCGACAGAAAGAACGGCTAGAGATGGCAGAACAGCTTGTTCGAGAAGAAAAGGTAATATCACAATGATTATGGATCATGAAATCTGAACATGTTGTGGTGTAACCAATGTAATACAAACTTCAGAATTAGGCTAAGTTGGACCAAAATGTCAGTAGTTGTAATATTAGGGTGTTACAGTCAATCGTGTCTTATTTTCTTTCATTATATTCTAGGAGAGAGCCAAATTTTATATCACAGCTGACAGTATTGACAAAGCAATTGAAGAAGCCCTGGCTAGTCCTGTGGATCACAACTATGCTATTGACCTCGAAGGACACATATATCAAGGACGTAAAACCAAGCCCAGTGACATTTCACTGGATAAATTAGAAAAGATTACAGTTGAAGGGCAGGTTTCATGAACCTTGAACCTGGTTGACTCGACTTCTTCAGCTCACAGAAACGAAGTACACAGTAGACAATTCAAAATATAAAATTTTCATAGCCTCATATTTTGAATGATTAATATGTAGATAAAAATTGTTTGTAAATAAATATGATGAGTCCACTTATCAAACAGTTCTTAACCCATTGGCACCGAATGATAGGTTTAGCTGGCTTTCCGTGTAATGCTGAAGATGCCAAACACACATTAAACTGGCACTACTTTTAAGACAGCATCACTATATAACTTGCTTAAAATCATACCTTCATTGTACAATGAGATCTCACTTTGATTCCAAACACTCAGAGTTTCATTAATCCTCTTTAGGTAATTTTGATATTCTGTATTACCTGACAAAGGCCTATTCCAGGCAAAACATGCTGTAACCAAATTATGTGTATATAATAAATATATTTAGTTCTGCCTGTTGGTCTTCTAATCTGCCATCAGCAGCTGTGTGATTATATATTAGTTTTCACTTGACAGATATAGTACACAGCAGTGCATGCATTTAAGAACTTCAATTAAGTTGATCCACATTTTGAAGCAGGAAAAGAAAAAGTAGATTTCTCTTAATGTTGCTGTGCATTATCTGAAAGACAGCTTCTTTATCTTTAAGACTAAGTAACAGGATTACATTTGCTTCACTTTTGTTTGAGAGAGAGGAGGACGAGTATGAGTACAGACTGTAATAAGAGGCTGGCATTCCAGGGCACATGATGATTGTCTAATGAAGAACTCCAATAAGAGGGGATAACGCTTTCACAAGCAGACTGCTAAATATTATTTCCTTAAATGTGAAGGAAAACTCTTAAGAGAAACACTTTTGTAAGAGTATGCATGAAAAAATTAAAGTCATCTAATTCAGATTCCAGTCTTCAGCAGACTACACTGGGCATTTAATTCTGGTACCAAAGGGTTCACTGGTTTTGTTTTCTTGTTCATTTTCCTTCACACAGCAGACCTTGTGCTCAGTATGAAAGGTTTCATATTGGCTAGATAAGGTGTGGATGTTTCTGTATATCTCAGATCTCTGTCATGGCTCTGAACCCATGCTTAGCCAAAAGGCACGCTGCAGGTCAAACTACTTGTGGTGTGTGTGTATATGTATGGAGTCAGTCCAATTCATGCTTCCAACACAAAAATGAATTTATTCACTATTGCTAAAATGGACAAAAGTGCAATATATAAATTTAAGGATAAAAATTTTTTATTTTTCTCAGTAGATTGTTGCTGATGAATGTTCGATAGTCTTAACACTGCTTCGCGTTATGTCACATCTTAGGAATAAATACATGGCATTTGCCACTTAATGCAGTTGTAATGTTTACTGCATTAAACTCTAAATCAATGTAGAGCAACACTTTCTTGCACAGTGGTTATTTGAAAATCTATACACCCTGCATGGGTGGCCAACCACTTGTTAGCAGCCACTTTGTCAACAAAAGTTTACTTTATGTCAAGTAATTAAGGGACTAAAATTACCATGTATTAATTATTTAAATGAAAATGAATACAGTAATTATCATTTAATTGATAGGACTTTATTTTTTAAAACTGGAAGAATGTCAATGAGACGCTTGTCATTGTGTCTTTGTCATTGGTAATTTTTTAAAGAGCTGCACAGACTTCCATTTTATAAAATTATGACTGAGACAAACATGTACTCCTTCATTCCAATGGGGAAGTTTAAGTTGACTGTATTCACCAATACTTGCACACCAGAGACTTAAGTTTAGCAGGCCACAGGTTGCTAGTCACTGCTCTAAAGCATGTGTGTCAACACTGTATGTCCTTTTCTAGCAGAGTCCTTTCTTGAGCAACTGATCAACTATCAGCTGTTCCAGAAGTCTGTTCCATGGAATTGTTAATCCATCTGTGTTCTATAAGAGTTTCAACAAGGTTACACTGTACAGAGTTGACAGCTGAAATATAATGCAAAAAGAATGGTACACTAAGTACAAAAGTGAATCACATTTACTCACACATCAAGTAACTGACATTACTCTGGACTGTTATTTTTACTGCTCTGCTACAGATGCAATATTGGGAGACTGTATTACTTCCTGTCCCACAATGTTAGTAAGTCTCACTACTTGCTCTACATTTAACACAACAGCACCATTAAGCTGCTGCGCAAGCTTCCCAGTTTCCGAAAATCCAGCATCTGCAGCATACTGGATGCATTTCTGAAACACATAATGAAAAGCTGTCATCTCTTTCTGTCTCTCTGTATTCCCTAATTATCTCATCTAGAAGGAAGCCAATGAAAAGGTGGCAAATTGTAAAATTACTAACACAAGATGTCAAGTTCATTGTGTCCCTGAGCACTGAAACAAAGGAAGTCTACATACACCAGAAATCAGAGCCCTTTAATAACCTGTGGATGCAGGCTTCTTACATGATTAAGCTCCCTTTGCAACAGTCATGCAGAGACATGACAAAATGAAAACCCTGCATAATTAAAACAAAACTGGAATTGCATCCCATGGTTATTGCCATTGAAATGATCTGCAAGGCATCTATAAAGCTAAATTAAGCAGAAGAAGAAATTTAAGAACTTTCAGAAAAAGAAAATGATAAGGAGTATTGTAAAAACATATTTCCAGGGCATTGTACAGTTTTGGTGCAACAGCTACAAAATAATATTGCCACTGAGCAGAATCCTTATGAAAATGAAAGTCACCCATTCAAATAATTCTCCACTTTAATGAATGAAACTTGGGAGATATCGGTACAGCAGCATGTCAGCATTATAATGGATCATACGGAAGTAGACGGTAAATATGGCATATGGGTTACGGAAGTAGACGGTAAATATGGCATATGGGTTAAAATGATTCAGGCTATGGTCCAGTGACAAGCTTCTGTGAACAAGGTAAGGAACCATCAGGATTCAAAAGAGGTGGGGAATTTCTTGATCACCGGAGTAACTATCTACTTTCCAAGGATAATGCTGTACCAAAAAATAAATTGCTTGTGAACAACACATCTGAATGCTGAACAGATGAAAACTTTAGATTAAAAAACATAACACTGCCATAATTGTGCTGTGACCACAGACACTAAATATTATTTAAAGAAAAACTTCAAATAAGGAACAAAAAGTATGGATTATCTCTAATGCCTCAAATAGTGAAAAAGTTATGAAACTGTATGATTGTAGTACACCATATGCTAACGTAAATTCTGTACATTTCTGCATTCAAGTTTAAAAATATAGATCATGTATGACAGATTTTGTGTAATAAAATAAATAAGGATGCATGCAATTCTTATAATTTAAGAACTTATAAAGGTAAATACCAAGAAGCTCACAATTAAGACAGCACAGGATTTTCTATCCTCAGGGACGATATACTTGAGCAGTATTTAGCAACGTGTTAATATTAAACTTACAATTGCTTCGTTTATTTTATTCTGAGATATGCACATGTCTGTAAACAGCTTCAGTGATTCTACGTTAGGAACTCCAACTATGCTGTTTTGATCTTTTGCCAACTTGTTGAGGACTTCGAATGCCCGATCAAATTTCTCACCATACAAACACAGCAACATTATATCGCCAAGCATCTCACCAGTCCATCTTCAACAGAAGGAAGAGAAACACAGATGTAAGTTGCAATGCTTCAGCCCATGCTAAGTCACAGTGTGGTAGGTACAATGAGACTGAGTAACAGTCACTTGGCTCATAATGAAATAATAATTGTCAAAAAACAATACACAGTGAATTCTATGGTAATTTAGTCTTATGATCATTATGAAGGATCAATAAAGCATTAACATACCACAGACAAGGAATAATTATTTCATCTGCCCAATGCCATAACAAAGTACAAGCTACATAAAATTAATAATGAAATAATGTCAGCATGCTGACATGTCTTAAGATCCACTACGATTTTTATTTTAACTGTTTCATTACCTTATCACAATAAGTAGATCCTTGCGCTTTTTAACAACACTGGTTCCAGAAATTCTAGAATTCAATAAGCTGAGAATATTATAATAAACTGTAGATATGAATTTTGAAGGTGACAGCTGTAGCATAGTTCATGACAATCTTTGTCTGAGGACAATGACAATTGTTACAAAACCTCAGAATAGCTGGTAAACCGATGAAGATTTTAACTAGGAGCCTCCTGAATACAAATTTGGCATTAATGCTACACTATGCTCAGTAATTTACTACTACGCATCAATCTCCAACATTACTTAGTGTGACATGAGATATATGAGCAATGAATTGTTAGAGAAATGGTTGTGGTCTTGATCAGGTTATTAACCACAATGGTTAATAAAGGATCACTAAACAAACAGCTCCACAAGATACACAAACTTAATATCTTTGTGATACTTCACTTGTTATATATTGTGGTGGCACCTGATATCTATCTGCAAGTACCATGCAATCTAAAAGACCTGACGACAAGAAAGCTTTATGTGGTAGGTCCTTATGTAATTATTACCTGAACCGTCTGTATTTCTCTTCATCTTCACCGCCTTCCAGCTTCTCCCAGGCATCCCATGCAATTTCTGCAAACCTGTTGGTGAGGTCACTTGATGGCTGTGGTTTATTCCTCACCATCCCACTCAAAATGGCAGCAACATTGTTTGCTCTCTCTGTATGTTCAAAAATGATCATATCTGACCATAGCTTTGGAAAATATTCAACAGCTCCATTCATATCCACAGCTTTTATTACCTCCTGTATATAAACATAATTTAAAATATAAATGAAGTGAAAACAGGTCAGTTTTTATGAAATACGTGATAGTGAAATTTCACTTAAAAAGTTCTATAATCATAATATTTAATTTTAATACAACTTTCAGTTTCGATTTAAAAGTAAAGTCCACAGGTCGTACCATGAAGGAATATAGGGGGAATGGAGGTAAAGCTCCATGAAGTCTAATATCAGCATGTGACTGAGGATGGGGGTGAACGGTCAAGGCACGTACTCCATGGAAACAACACATAGACCCCCCACTGCCCAGCCGAAGAGGAGGAGGCTGGGTTGGCCCTCTACATGGTGGATAAGAACAAAATCTGAACATACCTCCATTACTGCAGGTTCTGGGATGTAAATGTGAGGAACAAGTTTACTGTAGTATTCCATGAATACTTCAAGAGGTTCCATATTGCAGAGAAGCACAAAATAATGGCGGCTGCAAAAAAAGGTTTTAACAATCAAAAATATATCAAAGATAAACATAAGACTAAAGACTTTTTACTAAATTTCTGAGAAACACTTTCTTCACTGGAATCTTTATTCATGAGCTACATTCATCGTTAGAGATATGCATCAATGGAATGATACTACTGCGATGGAATATGCAGTATGGTACGGGAGAATGTGGACTCATTAATCTGGCTCAGGAGATTCCAGTGGTAGGCTTGTGAAGAAGGTAATGAGGTTCAATGAAAAGATGGGGAATTCTTGACCAGTAACATAACTACTGGCTTCTCTAGAAAGACAATGTTCTATGAAGTTAGTTAATATTATAGATGCTACTAACTGATTTTTGTGGAACTTAATACAAACAACACAATGATTCAAGCTACTCCACTTGGCAACATGAACTCCTCCATCACATTGCCAGTCATACAAGTAGGTGACTCTCATATTACCTACTTCTCGTAATCCACAGTACTATTTTGGCTATCCAACATGAGCTTTGCCCTATCATTTAAAATGATTATCACACTGGCCAATAACAAATCCCGCCAGTCAACCAGCAAACTCTAGCCTCAGTACCAATTCAGTTAACATTTATTAATTTTAAACTTACACTCTTTAAAAATGTTGTTCATTTGTTTGTTTGCTTGCTTTATGTTCTGCATATCTCACTGAATTCTTCTTAGAAAGAAAGATTTAGAGAAAAACTGTAGAGAAAACATACATTTTAAGTTCATTAAGTTTTTCCAAAAATCAGGGCATTTGTGAGATAATGCAGAAAAATATGGGAGAGCCAGACAGGCCACAAATAATATTATAATAATGGCACATGTGCTTTGCATGCTGGATAACTAAGGCTACACACACACTCAGAATACAAGGTCTGTAAATAAAGTAATGAGACTGATTCAATATAAATCTGTACTTACTTTTAAACTACAAATCGAGTTTGTCCCCTTCAAAATAGTTCCCTTGGGAGGCTACACACCTTCGGA
>Ga0123357_10001284_pt1 | contig 26433 bp, 20 predicted proteins | sample TergutEmb28metaG_FD_89873 | JGI IMG/M metagenome (GOLD analysis project Ga0123357, IMG submission 89873) | Embiratermes neotenicus P4 segment gut microbial communities from Petit-Saut dam, French Guiana - Emb289 P4 | ecosystem: Host-associated > Arthropoda: Insects > Digestive system > Gut ...
CGTGCAGGTAAGCTTCGAGACGCCGGAGTACACGGCGCAGACCGACGCGCTGGGCACATTGCGCTTGCTGGAGGCTATCCGGATCTGCGGACTTCAGGACAGCTGCCGCTTCTATCAGGCTTCCACAAGCGAGCTCTTTGGCGATACGGCGGAGTGCCCACAGACGGAGACGACGCCTTTGCGCCCCCGCAGCCCTTATGCGGCCGCCAAACTCTATGCCTACTGGATCACCGTCAACTACCGCGAGGCCTACGACATCTATGCCTGCAACGGTATCCTTTTCAATCACGAGTCGCCTCGGCGTGGCGAGACTTTCGCCACACGCAAGATCACACGAGCAGCCGCGCGCATCAAATCGGGCCTGCAGGACAAGCTCTTCCTGGGCAACCTGGATGCTCGCCGCGACTGGGGCTATGCGGGCGAGTATGTCGAGCTTATGTGGCTCATGTTGCAGCAGGATGCCCCGGACGACTACGTGGTAGCGACCGGGCGCAGCGAGACCGTGCGCGAGTTCTGCCGCGCGGCCTTTGCGGCGGCGGGTATCGAGCTGCGCTTCGAGGGCGCTGGCCTGGACGAGGTCGGTATCGACACCGCAACGGGCCGAACGCTGGTCGCCGTCGACGAGCGCTACTTCCGCCCGACCGAAGTCGAGGCGCTCTGCGGCGACGCGAGCAAAGCCCGCGAGAAGCTGGGCTGGGAGCCGCGCGTCACTCTGGCCGAGCTCACCCAGATGATGGTCGACGCCGACCTCAAGCGTATTTAGAGTTTAGCCATGAATATGAGGACCTTCATCCGTTCAATCCCTAACGTACCGTGGTTCCTTTCTTGTTACGCAAGATTCAGGAAGGAAAACGCGAGTAGCGATTTTCCCATTGGGCGTCTGCGCCCTTATCTTACTGAGCGTTTTGAACAAGAGGGAACGGCCGGTGGGCATTATTTTCATCAGGACCTGCTTGTTGCTCGAAGGATTTTCATGAATGCCCCGCAGACGCACTATGACGTGGGCAGCAGAGTCGATGGGTTTGTTGCACATGTTGCCCTTCCGTGAAATTCACGTGCTGGATATCCGGCCTCTGCAAAATATAACTGAAAATATTGTTTTTGAGCAACAGGATTTCATGATGCCCCTAAAAGATTCGCTTAAAGACTGCACGGATAGTCTGAGTTGTCTTCATGCACTTGAGCATTTCGGGCTTGGCAGGTATGGTGATCAGGTTGATAGCGAGGGCTACCTTAAAGGCCTTCAGAGCCTCTCTGCAATGCTTCGACCCGGTGGCGTACTTTATCTGAGTGTCCCGATAGGCACACAACGAGTCGAATTTAACGCCCATCGAATATTTTCTGTCAAATATCTGCTGGATCTCTTCAAGAATGACTATCAGATAGAGCGGTTCTCTTTCGTAGATGACAGGGGAGACCTGCATGAGGATGTTGTTTTAACCGAATCAGATATCGCACAAAATTATGGCTGTAACTACGGATGCGGGATTTTCGAAATGTGTCGTAGTGGCGATAAATAGAAGTTCTTGGGTGTTGTGGCTGAAGCGCCTTCAAGGAAGGAAAAAAAGGAGCTATTGTGTCAAAGATTTCTGCTTTTCTTGCAACGAGTATTGCGCGCATGGCGGCGCCTACGTTGGTGTACCAACCGCGAGACACAAATGATGCTTATGATCTTGATTATGAGAAGTTCGCAACTATTACCATCAAAGCTATTGAGGACAAAAAGCCTTTTTTGGCTGCGCGTATGGGTAGTGCCGAGGCAATTGCCTGTCTTGGTGTTTCATGGGAGCATACGGCCTCACCACTACATAAGGTGATCATTGCTCCCTACTTGAAGCTGACGCGTTCTGCCTTGATGAACAATGCTGGTGTTTTTCCCAGAACGAAAAAGATGGCACAGATCTTCAGTGATATCTATCTTCGCGCGCTAAGTGAGGTCGATGTGCTGGCTTCGTGGATACGTCAGGAAGATTATCTGTGCGAGCGCCTCAACAACCCACGGACAGTAAATCTTGAGGATATTGTACCTTTTGTTGGCGATGACCCTTGGAGTGCTGCCTTGGAAGGCAGGAAGGTGCTGGTTGTCCATCCTTTTGCGACATCAATCAGACGTCAATATGCGCGCCGCGCCCTGCTTTTTGATAACCCAGATGTGTTGCCTGCCTTTGAGCTAACCGCCTATCCTGCGGTACAGTCCATGGGGGGTAGCAAAGATTATACCTGCTGGACCGATGCTCTTAATGCGATGGAAGCAGACATTGCCAGTATTGATTTTGACGTTGCAATTCTCGGTTGCGGGGGCTATGGCTTGCCACTTGGCGCCTATATTAAATCACTGGGAAAACCTGCTATTCATTTAGGGGGTGTCACGCAATGCTTATTTGGCATTAAAGGTAGGCGTTGGGTCGAGGAATATGGGTGGGATAACCTCTATTTTAATGAACATTGGATATACCCCGACAAAAATGAACGTCCCCAAAATGCTGCTTCTGTTGAGAATGCTTGTTATTGGGGGGAAGAAAAGAATTCCCAGGCAGACAAAAAGGACGCGCCCTGTGAATAAGGAAGTGGCAGTTTATCTCTTCGGGGGCCTGGGGAATCAACTTTTTCAGTATGCGACTGCTTCTGCCCTTTCGCATCGTCTACAAGTCCAACTGGTACTGGATACCTCATGGTTTGCTATTGAGAAAAGAGGGTCCATAGATCGTCCTCTTCTTCTTAGGCAATTTCCTCATATAAAAGGACGCATTGCGGAACTAGGCGAGTTGCGCTTTGCGCATGCGCTTACACCAGGTATTGGTAACCGTTATGCGCAAGTGTTTAAAAAGGTCCTTTACAACCGCACTCACTATACCAATTGGTCATCTGTTAGGACGGAGCCTCACTATGACTATTGGAGTGCGCTCGAAAACGCTACGCCGCCTCTGTTTATTTATGGTTACTACCAGAATGAACGGTATTTTGGTGACTATGCGCAGCAGATCAGGGCAGAACTCTCGCTGGCGCGTCTTGATTCGCCTCGTTTTTCTGAACTTTCCTTCATGATTGCACAGGATAGGCAGAAAAGCGTTGCTATCCATGTACGTCGAGGAGACTATGTGCAAAATGGGAGGCAGCTCGGAACTTGCACGCCAGCATACTATCGCCAGGCAGTTGGTTTGCTTGCCAATCAGATGAGTGAAGAGCCGCGTCTCTATGTTTTTAGCGATGAGCCAGATTGGGTGCGTGAAAATCTTATATTTGGCAAGTTTGATACTCGCTATATCGATATTGATGAGGTGGGTTACGATACAAGCATTGAGGACTTGGCGCTTATGAGTCTTTGCCATCATCACATTATTGCAAACTCAAGCTATTCGTGGTGGGGCGCATGGTTAGGTGAGGCCAGAGATGGCACGACCATTGCTCCTGCGCGCTGGTTTCCTAACGCCAACCCTTCACTGACTCCGGTACCTGCACGTTGGCTTTGTGTAGGTGTGTCAGAAGAATAATAAGGGTTGCTCAAAATATCGCAACCATTACGACCCAAAAGGGCAATTTAAAGCTTAGTACGCTATACTGAAAAGTCGTGGATACTTCAAGCAAGATATACGTGGCGGGGCATACCGGGCTGGTAGGCTCGGCACTTGTGCGTGCGTTGTGGGCAGCAGGTTACCAGAACCTGCTGCTTGTTTCTCATGCGGAGCTTGACCTGCGCGATCAGGCGGCTACCCGCGCGTTTTTCATGGCGCAGCGCCCCGACTACGTGTTTCTGGCGGCGGCCACGGTCGGCGGCATCGGGGCAAACAGCGCTGTTCCCGCGACCTTTATCGCCGATAACTTAAGTATCGCGCTCAATGTAATAGATGCGGCGTGGCACGCAGGCGTCAAAAAGCTACTCAATTTTGGATCGTCGTGTATTTATCCCAAGCTGGCGCCTCAGCCAATCCGCGAGGACGCGCTTTTGACCGGCCCGCTGGAGCCGACCAACGACGCCTATGCGTTGGCAAAGATCGCGGCGATAAAGCTCTGCCTGGCCTATAACCAGCAGTATGGCATAGATTTTCTATCGCTGATGCCGACCAATCTCTATGGCCTGGGTGATACCTATGACCTCGAAGGCGGACATGTGCTGCCAACGCTTATCGCGAAGTTCGACGATGCTCGTCGTAGCGGTGCTACCGAGGTCACGCTTTGGGGCGATGGCACGCCGCTACGTGAGTTTCTCTGGGCAGATGATCTGGCCAGCGCTGCGCTCTTTCTCATGCAGCACCACACGGCACAAGACATTGGCGGCTGGATCAACGTTGGCTCGGGGCAGGAGCTTTCGATCGTTGCACTTGCCGAGCAGGTACGCGCCGTGATCTTTGCGGACACGCCGACGCCAGCGCGCCCAAAGATTGTCTGGGACACAAGCAAGCCCAACGGCACTCCGCGCAAGCTACTCGACAGCTCGCGCATCCAGGCCCTCGGCTGGCACGCAACCACTCCTTTGGCAGTAGGCGTCACCCGCGCCTATGCCGATTATCTGGCTCAAAACGTCAATGTCTGACCCCCTCTTCAGCATTGTCATAGCTGTGCGCAATGTGGCGGCAGAGCTGTCGGGCGCGCTGGAGTCCCTTGTGGCGCAGACTTGCGCAGATTTCGAGCTCATCATCATTGATGGCGCGAGTACGGACGATACTGCGGCGACGGCGCGTGCGTGGCAGGATCGCTTTCCGCCCGCCCGCTTCATGCTGGTAAGCGAACCTGATTATGGCATATACGACGCGTTCAATAAGGGGCTGGCCCGTGCTTGTGGTCGTTATTTGGCCTTCCTCGGCGCCGATGACCGCTACCAGCCAACAGCGCTCGCGGCGGTAGCCGCAGCAATAGACTTCGATCCTGATAACAAACCTGACGCTATAGCTGGCGCTTACAACGTGATCGACGCCGATGGTCATGCGGCTAAAAAGCTCCCGCGTCCGGAGTTTGCCATGCAGCGTCTGCCGCGCTCAATGCCAACCAATCACCAGGCACTCTTTCTGCGTACTGCGCTCGTGCGCCAGGCGGGGGGATTTGACCTTAGCTATAAGATCGCTGGCGACTACGACTTGTTCCTACGCCTGTTGCCCCAAAAGCTTGATTGGCGCTTTATCACCGACACGCTGGTTGACTTTCAGTTAGGCGGAACAAGCTATGCCCTACGCGATACCGCGCGCGAGTACCGCAACGCAAAGCTTACCGCAGGCGAAAGCCCACTGGGTGCGGATCTTGTCTACCTGCGTAATCTGATTGCTGCCAGCCTGGCTCGCGCCCGTACACGCCGAGGGGAGCCACGTACGCTGTGAGTGAGCCGCTCGTCATACGCCGTCCTCGGCTGCGCCTGGCGCTTAATACGCTGGCTAATGCATCAGCGCAGGTTGTCAGCTTCATAGTCACCCTGGTAACATTGCCGCTTTTACTTCGTGCCTATGGCGCAGGCACCTATGGACTGTTTGTGCTGGCGACCTCGGTGGTTGGCGTTGTGATGATGTTTGACTTTGGCCTGGGGGTGACAACCACGCGCCAGATAGCGGCGGCAGCGGCGATTGATGACGAGCGTGGATTGGCTCATACACTCAGCGCCAGCATCAGTTTACATATGCTTATTGGTATAACTGCAACGCTGGTGCTCGCGCTCATTGCCGCTTTTGCTGGCCGCTTCTTTCACGTTACGCCGGTTCAGGCTGCGCTGCTCAAGCTTATGCTCATTTGGCAGGCGGCGCAACAGCTGCTTACCTGGCCGGCGAAGCCCGGTAACTATGTGCTGGCTGGTCATCAACGTTATGGGACCATCGCGCTGTTCTCGGTCATCTCTGCTGTACTTTCCGCTGCGGCTATTATCTTTGTGTTAGTTACGAGGCGTGGTCCTCTGGTATTAACTATGCTTAACTGCGCAATAATCGTGGTCTGTACCGGGGTGATGTTTATTATTGCGCTGGTTTCGCTACCGCCCTCAGTACGCCGTCTCCTTCGTCCGCAGCTTGGGTCGGCAGCACGCACGTTGATCTCGCTCGGCTTGCCACTTTATATTGTGCAGATGGCAGCTTTTCTCATGCGTCAGCAGGCTAATCGTCTTATTATTGGTATCGTCATGGGGGCTGCAACCGTTGGCCTTTTTGAGGCGGCAGCAAAACTTGCCTCGTCCATTTCGCAAATAAACGATCTGTCCTATTCTGCGCTGCTGCCCTATGTCACACGTCTGTATGCGCGCGAGGAGCACGAGCAACTGGCGTCTACCTTTGTGACCGGGAGCCGCTACCTCAGCCTGATGCTTATACCGGGTATTTTTGTTACTGTTCTGTTTGCTCCGCAATTAATCAGGCTTTGGTGTGGGCCGGGCTTTGAACTTTCGGGAACAACCGCACGGCTGCTTCTTGCCAGTCAGCTCTTCTGGCCGATCACTATGGTAGGCGATACCATTATCATCGGGCAAGGGCAAATCAAGCGTTGGGCGCCGGTGGCCCTGTGTGCGGGCATTGCCAATGTGGTGCTAGCGCTTATACTTATCCATCCATTGGGGATCGTCGGTGTGGCGCTCGCGACGCTTGCGGTCGATCTGACAGAGATCCCACTGCATCTGCGCCTGACGCTTAAACTTGCGCGGGTGCCGCTTCGGGATTGGGCTCGTCGTGCAGCGTTACCTAACTTGCCCGCGCTGATGCTTACTCTTGTGCTTTGGTTGGCTGCTGGTAGTGCGCGGCTTATACCACATACGCTCATCGGGTTGGTGGCGTTTATGTTCCTTGTTTTGCTGATTGCCTGGCTCTTGTCTGCGGCGCTTTTTTTGCGAAAAGATATCTGGCGCTTCGCCAAGAGACTTCGATCTCATTAAAATGGAATTCTGCACAAAACGAAGAAGAGGGAATCGACTATCATAGAGTTGCCGTGATGCTCATCAGGGTGTTTGTATTTGTCGGAGTTTCGTTGCGTACTATACCCAATGGGACAAGGCGTCTGAGTTAAGGAAATAGGAAAATAGTATGGCTAACATAGACACACAGCGTTTAAGGTCCCCTCTGTATCTTTCGTACTTGTTGCTTTTGACATGCTGTGCTCTGCTGCCGCTAATAAGCAGCATGGTGCTGTTTTCCCCGGTTCGGGCGACGCTAACAGTGCAGTATCCTGTTACACCAAAGTTGCTTTTCGTCGTATGTTTGACGGGACTTGCGCTCATTTTTTGGTGTCTGGAACAGGCAGAGCAGCGCTATTTCTCAGTGCGTCATCCCTTACCTTGTCTGCTTATTGCGCTTTTCCTTTTGTGGGTTGTTGTCTCTTGTATCTTCTCCATCATCCCCGCGGCCTCCTTTTTTGGAACATCAATAGACGGACATGGGGCTTTGCTCTATTTTTCCTGTGGCATCTTGGCGTTTTTGGTGTTGCAACATATCGACTCACCTCAACGGCTGATGACCCTTGCTCGTGTCCTGGTAATTTCTGGCGCCGCGGTAGCCGTTGTTGCTTTATCGCAGAGCTGCTACGCGCAGCTGAGTGAAAGTGCGAGAGCCTTATGGGGCACGGAGTCTTGGATGATTTTGCAGGGGGGAGGCGCTCTGGGAAATCCCGATTTCACGGGAGTGTTTCTTGCCCCGCTTTGCGTGTTGGCCGCTGGCCTGGCACTTATGGAATCTCGGATTCGGGTGTGCATAGCTTATAGTGTTGCGCTTTGTCTTATGGGCGCCGCGGTGGTGATGACGCAATCGCGCTCAGCCTATCTGGCGCTTTTGTGCGCTGCGCTTTTGCTAGTAGTTCTCATGGTTCTTATTCGTCGTAATAGTTCAGGAGTAGAAAAGTTTAAATGGGGTGTCGTATTGCTGGCAGGCGTCTGTTCGCTTGGCCTTGGACTGGCAGTGACAGGCGCTCAGTTTTCAACCTTGCAGAATAAAGTGCTACCTGCCACTACGCAAACGGTTAATACTTATTCCGGCTCGCGTCTTACGCTGTGGGGACGAGCGCTTGTGGTGTGGGCTGCTCGGCCTTTGGTGGGAACAGGCCCGGATCTTTATCAAAAGGGCACCTATCATATTATTTCAAAGGTTGCTGATCCCAAGTTTGGTGATCGTGTTTATAACGATGACCCGCATTCTTACCCGCTCATGCTTGCTGCGACCTTAGGTTTGCCCGCCCTCTTGATCCTGCTGATTTTAGGCACGATTGGTATTTGTACGCTTGGTCGCACGTTGCGACAAAAGCCCGGGAACAAGAAACAGTTCATTTATTTGGTTTTCTGGTGCGCCTTTTTTGCAGCGGGGCTAGCCTGTTGTTTTACAAATGCCAACATTATGGTTTCTGCGACCGCTGCCGTTCTTGGGGCCGCAGTTTTAGTTGCAGCGAATCAAAAGATCCTGCTTAAGGAGAGTGCGTTTTTACCAGTACTGCTTACCATAATAGCTCTGGTATTATTTATTGCTGGAGCCGTTTGTGCCCTGAAGCCGCTTAAGGCTGATTATTATCGGGAGCGTTCTCGGGTAACAGGCTCAGGACAAATGTTACAAAAAGCTATTGACGAGATGCCTTGGGATTTTAAGTTGCAGGAAGAGATGGTGGTCTCTTTAAGCAAGCAAATTGTTGGCGCAAACAGCTTGAGTACGTATCAGTCCCAGTCTCTTGATTTGGATGCCTATTTAGTTGGCTTAAACAAACAGTATCCATTCGAGTTAGGCTATCTACTCATGCGTGATGATCTCTTTCTTGATGCGATAAGTCGAAAGGCAGAGTCAAAGCCACTTTCTACTTATGATTCTATCCTGGACGCACAGATCGCACAGTACCCGAAACTTATCGACTTGAAACTTATGAAGAGCGAGCTGCTCTTTTACCAGGGCAATACAAAAGCAGCGCTCTCTTTATTGGCCGCACAACCGCCGTCAGTGTATCGTGACGGTCTGCGTCTTAATTTTTTGCTTGATAGTGGCCAGGTTTCGCAAGCGCAAACCGCGCTTACTTCATTGAAGCGCGATTGGCCTTCTTCTGGCATACGCGACAGCTTTACTACAAATGCCGAGCGAAAATTAAACGAGAAGCTTCATCCAACGACAAAGTAAAGGGAGCGCGAGGGGTGCTTGAGGAGCTTTTGTTGGATGGTGGATGGGATAAGTGGTTTAGCATTTCATCGCCTATTACCGCTATGAGTGTGCTACGATAAAGATACTTTTTATTAATGTTGTTGACCGCAACTTTCAATGTAAGGAGCTCTATTTATGCCTGATACGTCCGTGGTAGAGATTACCGAGGAGGATATCTCTACTGATTCAGGTGGGCCGCGCAAGCGTGCAAGCGCGCGGCGCCCTCGTTCTTTGTGGCACGATCCTGTTGCCACCACGCTTGTTCTCGCCATAGCTCTGGTGGTTATTGGCGCTCTTCTCACAGCCGTTTTTGCTGTACTGAATGGATCTATCAGTCTTGGCGCTGCCCCGCCGGCAACGTTTAGCGCGGCAATGGTGCAGCAGGCACAAGGGTCAGTGAAGACAGACAATGATGCGGCCAGTTTCCAGAAGCTGATTACTACACAAGTTGATAACGGGGATATTCCTGGCGCCCTGGTTTCACTTCAGAATGCCAAACGCCAGAAATTCGATTTAACTCAAACTCAGATGATCGACTTCTGCCAAGCCTACATTGACCAGAGTAGTGGGCAGACAGACGCCGCTGTTAAGCTGTATCAGCAGGTCATGACCAATCTTATGAAGGCCTATGAGACAGAAAAAGCCAAAGGGGGCGATACGAACTGGGCGCTTGCGTATGGGGTTCCAAATAACTACTACATCAGCGCTTCTCAATTAGCCTACATTTTTCAATCGGGCAAAGACTACAACAATGTGGTTAAGTATTTGACTCTGTATCTCAGCAATACGTCGGGCGCAACCGATGCGTCCGCGCTGATTGATCGTGGTAATGCGTACTTGTTGCTTGGTCAGAAAAACAAGGCTAAGCAAGACTTCCAAAACGCGCTAAAATATATTCCTGATGATGCGGATGCAACCGCAGGTCTAAAGAAAGCTGAGGGCAAATAAAGATGGCACAGGAACAGGATACCAAAGTGGCTGTTGATGCAGCCAGTGCTTCTGCGGTGCGGGTTTCGCCCGAAGATGAGCAGAATAAAGGAGTACGGCGTTCACGCATGCTTCTTATCGTTATTCTTATTGTTTTGATTATATTGCTCTTATTGGCGTGCGGAACGCTTTATTCGCTGCTTCGTCCAGGTGCGGGCGCCTCGGCAAAGGGCAATGCCAATGGGGTCGAATGGATCAGGTCGGTGTATGGTTTTGGGGTAAATCCTAATCAGTTGATGCACCCAACGAGCGTTGCGGTCAGCCCCGATGGACAATCGTTTTGGGTTACTGACGGCGCGAACTTCCGCCTGATTGAGTATGGGATGAATGGTAGCTTTAAGCGTTTGGTGACGCAGACTTCTGCGGGTCAGAAGTTCCAGTATCCCAATCGTATGGCAATCGCCCCAAATGGCTGGTTCTATGTTTCTCAACAAACCTATGACACGGTGTTAGTCTTTGATCCTGACTTTAATCTAAAGCAAACGCTTCAGGTCCAGACGCCGCTTTCGGTTGCCGTTAACAATGATATGTTTGTAGTGGGAAGTCAGGGCGGTTTCGCGGCTTTCAAACGTGACGGAAGCCTTATTGGGCAAGTGGGGACTCAGGGCTCAGGTAAAGATAGCTTTGACACGGTATCGGGGCTGGCGCTTGACGCCCAGGATAATCTTTACGTGGTAGACACGTATAATTGCCGTTTGAGCAAATATGATGCCAAGGGTAACCGTATCTGGATTGTCAATATGGGCTTCCCCGGCAATAAGGGTATTCAGGGTGGCGCAAACGTGTCGCAAAAGGAGCTGGAATCAAAGTATCCTGCGAATCTGCAGGTTCCGATGGGCGTTACGCTGGATGCAAATAATCGTGTTATTGTTATTGATATGTTTGATTACAGTGTATCTGCGTTTTCTGTCACCAACGGTAAATTTCTCGGTAAATGGGGAGAGTTCGGGGTAGAAGATGGCTTTTTCTCTAATCCTTCAAGCCTTGTCTATAATCGTCAGCAGGATGTGTTTTTAGAGGGGGAGGCGGCTTTGGGTCGCGTACAAATCTTCCATTTGGCAAATTCAAGCTCTATGGGTGGCTTGCGTGGCCTCATCAGCCGCTATGCCGATATCATCAACGCGTGCTTAATCCCGTTACTGGTTCTTCTGGCTCTTATTGTCATTTATGTCATCACTCGTATTTTGCTGCGTCGGCGCAGGAATGCTGACAAGAATGTTGTAGAATTAGAATCGTAAAACCTACGAATGAGAATCTACCGATGAAGGAAGGAGAGGCATGAGCGAACCGACACGACCGCAAAAGCAAAAAGCCGTAGTGGCGGAAAAGCCTCGGCGCAAATTGCTTGCGCTGAAAATCGTGGCATTGGTGGCGGTTGCTGTTGTGGTGCTTGCTGTGCTTCCCGCGTTAATTGCGACGGTCTATACGCCAGGATGCAGTGGGTGTCACAGCATGGCGCCCCAGGTGGAAGCCCAGAAAACAGGGCCGCACGCACGGGTAACTTGCAAGTCCTGTCATCAGGGCTCTACGCCTGCCAGCCGGTTTGCTTTTCGCCAGACGGTCATGTACGGGATGGTTCTGAAAGTAATTCCCTTGTCAGCTTCGCAAGCAAGTGTTTCAGATGCTAGCTGCGTGAACTGCCATGCGAGTTCAACTATCGGTACTGGTTCCAAAGGAATGGTCAGTGCGAAGGGTCTGCAGGTTGCTCATGCAGTCTGTACAAAGGGGCAGAGCTGTACTAAGTGTCATGGAGGGATCGGACATCTAGATAAAGGGCAAATCCCCGTTTCGTACACAATGAACGCCTGTATTTCCTGCCACGCAGAACGTCAAATAGATTCCAGTAAGTGTGCTAGTTGCCATGTGGGTGGGTCTCAAAATGCGACGCGGACTGGTGTGGCGTCCTCATTTAGCGTTACCCATGGTCCTAATTGGAAACAGATGCACGGTACGGGAGACCTCAGCACGTGCATAAGTTGCCATGCGCAATCTGAATGTGCCCGTTGCCATGGCCCGTTGGTTCCCCATGATCGTTATATTGTAAAAACGCATGGGATTGCTGCTGTTAAACCAGGCGGAGCGGAAAAGTGCGCTACTTGTCATAAGGACCAGAAGTTCTGCAATGACTGCCATGGCATAGCCATGCCACATCCCAGCAACTTCCTCCAGACTCATGTCACTGAAACTCAAAAAACCGGTGAGGAAACTTGCTATAACTGTCATAACAAGCAGGATTGCGACAACTGTCATGCTGCGCATGTACACCCGGGAGGTGCGGGACTCTAATGTGGAAGGACCTCTTCTCGATTTCATGGTGGCGCCAAGCGCTTAATAACACCAGTGTTGTTGATATTAATCAACGGTGGAACCAGATAGTTACGGTGTTTAACAATCCGCGGCTTGACCCCGTGATGTTCCTGATGATTCTTGCCGTTATCGTTGTAGCTGTCCTGATAGCCGTGCTGACAGTAGTTATGATTGTATCCGCGTTGTCGTCACGCCGCGAACACTATGCGTTAGTGGATACAAAGGGAAAGGAATCAAAACTTTCCTCCCAGGATGTAAAAGCGGTTGCAGTTCACGCGTACCGGAATTCCTGGCGGCGCTATTCGGTGATATTAACCGTTATAGTAGGCTTGTTCGTGCTTTTTGTCTGCGTTGGTGCGGGAACTTCGACCTCTACGTACTGTAAGGCCTGTCACGGGCATGATCAAAAAGTAATAGCCATGCAATCAGGAAGCCATGCTAAAGTAAGCTGTGTAAAGTGTCATGAAGGTGGCGGCATAATGGCACGTTATACCGTTAACAGTTTTCAGCGTATCGGGCATTTGCTAACAGGGTTTACTGCAAAAAGCCAACCTACGGGTTATAGCGCCGCGCCAAGCACTTCGTGCTTGAATTGCCATGACAAGACTTTGTCGGGTCGTATTGTGTCAAATAATATCGGCGCAAATTCTATTGCGGTTTCACATCGGGAGTTGACTGACGCGGGTATGCAATGTGGGCGCTGTCACAATGTGGCAGCAAAGAACATGACTGCGCAGTCTGGCACAATGGATACCTGCCTGATGTGCCACGATGGCAAACAGGCATCCGATTCTTGTACAACCTGTCATGTAAATACCCCGCAGCAGACGATCGTTTCATCGGGCGCTTCTTCGCAGAATGCTGATAGATTAGTTGGCGCGGACCCGAAGTCACAATGCTATACCTGTCATACCAATCCAACAAGCTGTGATAATTGTCACGGAATACGCTTGCCGCATCCATCTGGCTTCACGGATTCGCATCCCGCGGCAGTGCTGAAATACGGGCTTTCAACGTGTACGCGCTGTCATAATGACAAAGATACAAGCGCGGGAGAATCTGCTGGTGGTGCAATGCCTTGTTCGCAGTGCCATAGCTATGATTCGAGTAACGGACGATGGGATTATCAGGATTATATTGATACAAAAGGTGGGCAAATCGTTTCGACTACCCATCAAATATATATTGAGGCGACGGGCCAATATATCACAGTGCCGGACTCTGCTCCCAGTCGCTGATTTGGATGATCTTTCTTGTATCCAGGTGGTAGATGGACGTGAAGTGCAAATATGCCACAACTAAAGGATAAGAATACGAAGCGCCCCCCAACAGGGGGGCGCGTTGCACATCAGGCTACGGCGCCTGCTTCTTCACCCGCTGTAGTCCCCGTCTTCTCTTTGCATACGGTTACCGCGACGGTTTTTTTATTGCTGGCATTTCTGGCGCCCGGCGCTTGGCTAATTTATACTATTCCTGTGCTGGAAAAAGGCCAACTCTGTTTCTTGCTTGCAACGCTTATTTGCGTGGCGTTGGTGTGTGCGCGCCTGTTGCCCCTACGTCGCCCCACACAAAGCGCGCTGCTTGCGGCGGGGCTGATGACCGCAGCCTTTCTGTTGGCGCTGGTCACTAATGCGTTTCCTGTCCAGCAATTCTTCTATGATCTGTATGGAGAAATGCCCGGCTACCTCTGGCTCTGCTATCCGGTAATCTTTCTGCTAGCCGCAAGTATTGGCTTGGGCAAATGGGTGCGACCCGCGTTACGCGTGGTCACCTTGGTTGGTTTGCTTCTGATTGCGGTGGCCTTGTGTCAGCGTTTTTTTACTACCTGGGTTACCGTTTTTGGTTCATCGGCTTACAATGTTTCTGCTTTAATCCCGATCCCGGTGCTGGCTCTCTGGCTTGCGTCAGTAGATACAGACCAGCGCTTACGGATCTTATGGCGTATAACGGCACTTATATCTGCTGTTGCCATAGCGGTGATCAGCTATGGCATGTTAGGGATATTCGCGGTTATTGCGCTCGTCTTGCTGATCGCGGCCCTGCGCCCGCAGCTCTTTGGCTTGTCTGAGGGGCGCCTTTGTGGCAGGGTACGGCTGGGCGGTCGCATGGCGTTGGGCTTGTTGGTGCTGGCGTTGGTTGTAGCGCTCTTGCCGCCCGTTAGCGGGCTGATTGTAAAGCGTCAGGACTTAGCAAGTCTGGGCTCAACGGTGGGCTCTCGTATGGAGTTTACCTATGGCGCGCAAGCCATGGTTGCTAAGCGTCCGCTCACGGGATATGGGCCAGCGGGCTATCGCTTCAGTTCGTATCGCTACATCAGTAACTGGCTCTATGGCGACACGGGCAGCATCGGCAGCGACCCCACAGCCTACAGCCCGCCATCTCCGCATAGTCTTCCCTGGGAGGTCGTAACTCGCCTGGGCCTGATCGGCGCAGTCGCCTTCCTGATTGCTGGCTACTTTTGGCTTCGTGATTCCTTAGTGCTGGACAACGACTTCAGGTCTGCCCGTAGAACGCGACGCCCTCGGCACACCTCGGAACTGGACAACGATTTTATTCCCAATGTTTACATTGATTTTCGTGCTGCCTGCGCAATAGCAACGCTTGCCTGGTTGCTGTCGCTCTTTGTGACCCCGATGCATTTTGCCAGCGGGCTGTTGGGCGCCGCGCTAGCGGGACTTGCCTGTGCGCGACCAGAAGCAACGGGCATGGACGCGCTTTCTCTGCCCTCGGCGGGCAAGACAATTGCTCGAATCGTTGGCCTGCTAGCGCTTGTGATAGTTGCTGTTTTCTTTATGCGTCAACAGTTTGCCTTATCTTCAGCCCAAACACTGTCAATCACAGCTCAGGATGACCTAACGCTTCAGGAGCGCGCCGCACGGTCAGCCCCGGCCAATCCGTTGGTGGAACGCCGCATTTTGCAAGATCGCCTCATGTTGGCAAGTACTCCTCAGGAGCTAAATACTCAGATCCAAGCTATACCGGCTGCTCCAGGCTACATTACAGACTTCACGCTTAATGCAACGCTTTTTGCCCGGTTAGCGCTTAACCAGATGCAAGCGCTCCATACCGCGGATGCCGCAAACGTCACAGCGGTCACCGCCCTCCTCAAACAGGCGGGCAGCGCCGGTCCCGTTACCCCCGCACTTTTGGGTGAACAGCTCCACCTGGCGCAAGTGAGCGGCAACGCCGCCGCTTTGCGCCAGGCAATCGCAGCGGTCAAGCAGCCCCGCTTCAACGGCAAAAACGCTATTCAACTTTATGCCCCGATTTCACACTATCTGTCCCCTTCCAGCAATACCCTCCAGTAAATTTTGTAACAACATGAACATGATGAGGTATTTCCTTCATTTTGTGCTACTTATTACTTCAAATTCTCGTGCAAATTGTGGCTAGGTCAAGCTCTGACAACCCCAGCAGTTAAGGCTATTGGCCTCAGAATTCCTCTCAAATCCTTAGATATCATCTGTTTTTGCCGCGTATGGTTTTAAAAAAGCGGCCCATTTGGCGCATTATCGCCGGTCGGCTCGGGTGTTTTCGGGCGGCATTCTCGCATTCTGAAATAGCTCTGTAGGGGGACGCATGATATACTAAAATTCATGTGTGTGGAATTAAAATGGTAAAAGGTAGGACATGATGTCGTCAGTGCTTTTGCCAGGCAGGATTCTTCGGAGACGGAGTGGATTAAGTTAGTGTCAAGGAAGCCAATTAAGAAAAACAGCTTGCGCGGCCCGCGCAAGAGTATATTCGCTGACAAGCAGGTGCGTATTATCATCTTCATCTGTCTGATTCTGGTCGCTTTATACTTGGCAACGGTCACGTCGATCGTTGTACTGGGCTATTTGGGCAATGATACTCCGCGCACGCTACAAGAGCAGGAACTCACTCTGGCTCAGACTGAATATGAAAAAGGGGAGGCTGGTCCGGAGAATATTAAAGACTATGCCGTAGCTTTGGCGAAAACCGGTCAGGGGCGCCGAGCCCACCAGATCCTGGATGCGGGTGACAAGGCGAATATTGAAGACCCCGAGCGACAGTGGTTGCTGCTGGGGAGGGCGCAGGTTTATCTGATACAGAGCAATTACAAAAATGCCTTGCAGCAGGTCGATAAACTGCAGAAAGCCTTGGCGGCTCAGTATAAAAAAGATATCGAACAACAAAAGGGCACGGGAAACCCCACGTATCTAACCGCTGAGGGGGGCAGGGGCGATAATTACTTCACGGCGCTGACGGTGAAAGCTGAAGCCTACGAAGGCCTTAAAGATTACAAAAATGCACTCAAGGCGATCAACGAGTATCTCTCTTTTAACCCGACTGCAGCAGACATGCTGGAATGGAGAGGGGATATCTTGTTTAAGACGGGCGACAATACGGGCGCCCTTGAGTCCTATAAGGAAGCAAAAAAATATAATCCGGGTGTTTCAGAGCTTGAAAAGAAGATAAGCAAGCTGAGCACTCAGGGGCAGAATGGAAAATAGCGCGATGAAACAAATCAAGGTCAAAGAGACAGACATCCCGGGAGCAGATATCCAGGTAGAGCATGAGTATCACTCTCCTACTGCCCGCAGGATCGCAACGGTCATTCTGGTATTCCTGATTCTTCTCTTGTTGATTGCAACACTCTTTTTGCTTAGGATGATGAAGCCACAGGGTACGATTGCCAGCGGGGATGCGGCCAATGGAGTTATCTGGGTTCGCTCGATCTACTCTACGGGTCCCGACAAGGGTAACCAGCTTGTCTCTCCGGCTGCCGTCGCTTTTTTGCCCAATGGAAATATTGCTGTTCCTATCGTGACCGAGAATCAGGCGAATGTGGTTGAGTTCACCAATACGGGCCAATACGTGAAATGGTGGGGTGGACCTGACAATACGGACTATCGTCTGAAGTACCCCACGGGTATCGCCGTTGGTAATGATGGATCCCAGTATTTTATTGAAGGACCTAACGACAAGATTGTCTCACTGACTAGCAACGGGAAAGAGGGCCGGTGGCTCCAGCGCATGGAAGGCCCTTCGTCGGTTGCGTCGCGTAATAATCGGGTGGTCGTAGGCGGTAGCGGCGGTTTTGCCCTGTTCGATATCAGCGGCAAGCTGCTTTACCAAAAAGGGGCTCAAGGCAAGGGTGATGGTGACTTCGACATGGTGGGTGGCGTAACCCTTGATGATCAGAACAATATTTATGTGGTCGACACCTACAACAATAGGATCAGCAAGTACCGCGAAGACGGTACCCGTGTTTGGATAGTGAAAACGGGTAATCCGGGTAATGCGGCGCCCACGGGGAAAGCTCCGGCGGGGGAGGTCAAGTCAGATGCCCCTGCGAACCTTCAGACGCCAAACAACTGCGTTATCGATGGGAGCGGTCGCCTGGTCGTGGTCGACCCGTTGGACTTCTCGCTCTCTGTCTTTAATACTGAAAACGGATCATTTATTGGTAAGTACGGTACGTTTGGGACAGAGGACGGAAAGTTCTCGTATCCTACCAGTGTCTCTTATGACCCCGCTACCGATACCTTTGCGGTGGCAGATACCGGCAATAACCGCATCCAGATTATCCGCCTTCCTGGCTCAGGAGGGTCGAGTATCGTCAAAAAGCTTCTCCGTAGTCTTTCCGGACCAGTGCGGGCCTGCTGTTTTCCGCTGCTACTGCTGATAATTCTGGCCGTGATCTATGGATTCACCAAGTTCCGTACGAAGAGGGATGTCAAAGTTGAGCACCTTGAAGAGGACGATGGGCCAGCGCAAGAAGAAAAACCGTCTTTGGGTAGAGGCAGGAAGAAGTAGGCGCCCTGAGGAAGTTATAACGAGGAAGCCATGAAAAGAAAAGCCATGTTGAAAATAGCCACGCTTGTGGTGGGCGCCGCCGCCATCCTGCTGGTGGCTCTCTCATGGTCGCTTCCTGTGAAGGGTTCATGTGCGCACTGCCATGCAAAAGCCGTGGCAAGCGTCGAGAAGGGGGCGCACGGCAATCTGAGTTGTGCGGTTTGCCATCAGGGCCCCGGCGCGTTCGCGCGCATGCGCTTTGGCTGGACGATGATTACCGGGATGTACACGCATATCACCGATCCAAGCCAAGGCTCGTTGAGTACGACGTCTCAGACGCAGTGTACCCGATCTGACTGTCATGTTGTGAGTGAGCTGCCTGTTGCCACCACGGGTGGGCTCCGCATTAGTCATAAGAATTGCACAGATGGCCTCCGTTGCGTGCAATGTCACCCGAATGTAGCTCATGAAGAGAAATCCATTCGAAATTCGGTCGACATGTTTAATTGCCTGACCTGTCACAGAAATCAGGGTGTCTCGGTGGATTGCAACTTGTGCCACGATGGAAGAGTCCAGCCAAGAATACCCACTGCTACGTTCTCAGTCACTCACGGCAAGCAGTGGAAGAACACCCATGGTTTGGGGAATATGGCTGCCTGCGATGTGTGCCACCAAAACAAAACCTGCGCAGGATGCCACGGCGCTGGTGTGCCTCATACGGTGAACTACCTGCGGACGCATGGTTCGGATGCAAAGTCCTCAACAGCTCGGTGCTCAAGCGTCAATGGCTGTCATGAGCAAAGTTTCTGTGACACGTGCCATAAGGGGTTTGAGCTTCCGCACCCGCAGAGCTTTGTTAAGACTCACTCGGCCCTTGTGAAGAAAGAGGGCGATAAGCGCTGCGCAAACTGCCATGATCCCAAGGACTGCACGCAGTGTCACGAGCGTCATGTTCATCCCGGAGGAGCGGTCAACCTTAAGAAGGTGCAAACGCCATGAGCGCATTGTGGAAGTCGATAACAGAAGCTTTGAACCTGAATTCCGTATCCACGATAGATCCCGGGCGTATTATTACGATATTTAGAGAGATTATCGCTGATCCTGGTTCGAACATTAAGGCCTCATTTATGGCATTGGCTCTTGTGACGGTTGTGCTGCTGATCATCATGGTCAGCGTCATCATCGTGATACTACGAATTTCAGAGCACGACAAACTGCTTGTGCGGGTGACCGGGGCTGAGAAGCTTGATAAAGAACAGCAAGAAGAGCTTGACGAACAAATCGAAGAGATAATAAAAGAAGACCACAAGCCTCTGCCGCGGCGTGTTCTTACGGTAGTGATCGGTCTTATCTGTCTGCTGGCCATCTGGGTGATGGTCGGTTATTCGTCTTCGCTCAATTCTACGTGTCTGAGCTGTCATAAGAACACTCCCCATCTGACGGCCAAAAACGACCCTCATGCCCAAACGCGTTGCGTTCGGTGTCATGAATCTTCCAGTCAATTCAGCATGCTGATAACAGCGGTGCCGCAACGCCTCATACACTTCGTGAACGGGGCGAATTCTAAGTCACCATCTGACGCCTATGGTTCTGTTTCCTCGAACAATTGTCTGGCGTGTCATAAAAAACGCATTGCTGATACAACGATCACCAATAAGAGCACGGGTGTCAGAATGAGTCATCGTGCTCCCCTGAAGCAGAAGATGGCCTGTATCGATTGTCATGTTATTAGCGAAGGATCTGTAATTACCGCCCAGAACAGGGGAATGACTTCCTGCAACCGCTGTCACAACAACGTGGTTGCTTCTCCAAACTGCAAAACCTGTCACGAGAAGGACTATACCGCTGCTCTTGCGGGCAACAAGGAGGCGCTCGCTAATTTCTCTGAACGGCTGGTGCCCAATCCAGGCTGTTCGTCCTGTCATAACATGCCCCGGGACTGTGATCCCTGTCATCATGGCGTGCCCATGCCGCACTCAGAAGATTTCATGAAGCTCGGGCATGCCTATGTCGCGACCAATGAGATATGGAACGGTACTATCAGCCCGACTTGCATCAATAATGAGTGTCACAATAACAACAATCATCCCTGTACGGCTTGCCATCAGACCACGAAATTCCCCGCGCATGGCATGATGCTCAAAGAGCTGCACAAGACCTACGATCCAAAGACTGCGAGCTGCACTTGCCATGAACAGACTTCAGGGACGCACGTCGATCGTAATTTTTGTATAGAGGTTTGTCATAGGCCCGGTACCAACGAGCCTCAGCTTCAGTTGCATAATTAAGAGCAGGTATTAAGCATGTTCATTTTGACAGCAAGTCTGCTATAATAACTTCGAGTATGGTTTGTTCAGGGATTCTCTTGTATTTCAATTTTTTGAGAGGGATATCCTTGCAAATACACGGCAACCAGTTTACTGGTATCTTATCTCGGGAAAGGAGGTGTTATGAATGAAAGAGAAAGTAATATTACATCAAGTTAAAGGAGAAATGACTATGAAAAAAGCACTTCTTACTATGGCTCTTGCTGTTGGGCTCGTCTTTGTTTTTGCTGCAACAGCAATGGCTTCAGGCGGACTCCCCAATCGCTCGTCTTCGGGCGTGTTGGTGAAGCCGACTGATACGCAGGATGTTGGTACGGGCAACAACGTGTCGTATATCGTTTGGCCAACGGCTCAAACAGGCGGCGCTTCCACGTTTCGTGGTGAAACCCAGACGACAGCTTGGGGCGGAGACGCAGGGAGCGTCCATTCAGGTTACAGCATTGATACGGTCAAATGCCAGGTGTGTCATTCTGCCCACAAGGCAGGCGCCACCGGCACCAAGCTACTCATGAGCGGCGCCAATGGCTGTCTTGTTTGCCACTCGTACGCCTCGAACTTCAGCACCACCACCAAGATTTCTACCGACAGTGGTGGTCGTCACGGCGCTGATACGCAGTGCACCAATGGCTATTGTCATGCGACCTCCCCCCATGGTCTCGTATACAGCGATATCGCTGATGGAACCGTGACGGCGGCTAACATTGACGCGATGAATGCGACACAAGCTCAGACCTTGTTCGCCAAGGCGGAGCTTTCACTCTCCGGTTACCCGGCGGCACAGGTGAATATGCTCAACGCCAAGTCTGACAGTCTGATTCATGCAGCGATCGAGTCAGGTACAACGGGAACTGCGCAGGACGGCTTCATCCTCGGCTGGGCTGGCTACGACGGCGCTGGTGGTCCCATCAAGGTGAGTGTTCTGAACCCGGTCACTCAGGCTATGATGGATGATACCGCACAAGTCTCTGATGGTACGGCTCATATCACCAGTGTGGGTACCGCGGTTGCGACAGGTTACACTTGTTCAAACAATGCGTGCCACGTTAATGGTTCATTCAACGCCCTGAGTGATACTGCGAGCTTTGGCGTTCTGCAGGATTCGGCTGGTACGACCTCAATCACTGGCGAGTCAAGCTCGTCAAGTCTGCGTACGCAGGCTATCAAGGGTCATCGTATCGGCGCGACAGTTACATCAGGCTACCAGAATATCGCCGGTAAAGACATCGGACAGGTCGCCTATGCGCCTGCTCTGTACTGTCGTTCCTGCCATGACCAGACCGATCCTCGCTCCTCGAGCATCAGTTCTTTCCCGCATGGTCAGGGAAGGGCCTTTGCCGCAACACCGGACGCTTCAAAGCCTGACTGGTCGATGGGTAACACCGCTACAAGCATCAGCTCCGTGTGGTTCAACGTTGCCTCAGACATCACCGGTGCGGATAAAGAGGTCACCATTAAGGGCGGCGGCACCGTTGCTGGTTCTAAGTACACGGTCGCAAGCGATGGCGCTTGTCTTAAGTGTCACCGTGCTGTTGCTGGCGATCCAAACGCAACTCCGGATCCCGGCGTTGGCGTCGGCTACGACTTCTAGGGTTTATTCTGAGGAGTAAAGCTACGGCCTAACATGTAAACAAAAGCCGGGACAGAAATGCCCCGGCTTTTGTTGTTCTCTGCAGGCCTGAGCTATTTATTTACATTGAGCAGGAGCTGATCGACCGGGGCGAAGTCATCAGTGAGCATCGGCGCGCCTTCTGCGTCGAGCGTGATGTTGCGTGACGCAAGCTTCGCGTCTGCTTTTTGTAGGCGGGCTTTAAGATCCCTGTTTGTGCCTTTATAAGCGATTAAAGAGATGTTCTGCGGGTCTTGTGGACGCTCGCCTTCGGTAACCAGATAAACTTCTACTTGGGGAAAGACCTCTTTGAGCGTCTTGTACTGAGCGTTAATAAAACGCGCGCCGTCACCTTTGTAACTCGCGAGGACGTTCATGACCAGCACGCCGCCCTCATTCAGCGCACTGTAACAGCGTTGCATGGACTCACGTGTGGTGAGCTGGAAGGGCACATTGTTGGAGGACTTGAAGGCGTCAAGTATCACCGCGTCGTAATGTTTGTTTGTCTTGTTCAGAAACACCCGCCCGTCTTCAAACGTGAGGCGTATCTGAGGGGTGGAGAGGTAGCCGAAGTTGTTACTTGCTTCGGTATACAGCGCGGGGTCTATTTCGACCACGTCAATACGTGAATCCGGGTATTGCTTGATCTGATGGCGAGGGTAGACGAGGACTCCACCTCCGATGAGCAGCGTAGAGCGTGGCGCCGGCGCGATATCAAGCGCCAGGTCGTAGTAGCGATAGTAGTCGAAGATATAAGGCTCATAGGTGTCGGCGTATACGGCAGACTCCATCGAGCGGGGATTGTGCGAGAGGTAGCGCACCAAACGTCCCGTGGAAGCCTCCTCCAGCTCTCCTACCATATACCGATCATAGGCTGTGTCAAAGGGCCTCAGATCTGTCATGAGCGGGGATATCGGGCGCCAGACGAAGGCGCCCACGATACAGGCAAATGCCACCAGAAGCGCGAGTATCTTTCTGCTTGGATGCGAGCCCAAAGGAAAAGCCAGGGATAGGGCAAGGATCATGACTAACACAGCAATCAAGGCGAGGAGCCTACTGCTCCCCACAAGAGCCATCAGCCAGAACCCGGTCACGAAGGCGCCGACGATACTGCCAAGAGTTGAGAGAGCGTAGAGTCCGCCCATATTTGCCCCGGAGCTCTGCAGGTTGCGCAGGCGCAAGCGGGTGGTTGCGGGCGTTACGACGCCAAAGAGTGTACAGGGCAGGCAAAAGAGCAGGATCGAGCCGATCACCATTCCGGTCCTGATCGAAGAGAGTCCGGCAAATTCACCCAGAAGAAGGCTCTCGAATATAGTGACGAGCGCAATGCTCACCGAGAGGCTTACCAATACCCAGAATAAAATGTCGGGCGACGTTACCCTGTCTGCGAGTTTGCCCCCCAGATAGTTGCCCAGAGCCATGAAGCCCAGCATGACGCCAATGAGACTGGTCCATACAAAGATCGAGTTGCCAAAGAAGGGAGCAAGGAGGCGCGACCCGATAAGCTCGAGTGACAGAGAGGCAGCTCCGCACAGCAACACTATTAAGGGGAGCAAGAAACTCTGAGACTTGTTCGTGCCTGGATTCGCCATGTATGCCTCCTGCAGTGGTCGCGCCGATATGCCCAACAATAGAATATCATTTATTATATTCCTGAAGCTGATTATCAGCGCAACAGGCCCGCCCTAAGTCGCCTAAGGTTTCATCATAAAAGTCAAAGGCCCACCAGTTTCTGGCAGCTCTTCTTGCATACTTGGCGCTGAAGCGTTTCTGCTGCACAGAGAGACAATAGGGGGTTTTAGCGGGGCAAGACTACTGCAAAACTACAGCAGCCCCGCTTCAACGGCAAAACGCTATTCAACTTTATGCCCCGATTTCGCACTATCTGTCTGCTTCTAGCAATACCCTCCAGTAAATTTTGTAACAACATGAACATGATGAGTTATTTCCTTCATTTTGTGCTACTTATTACCTGCAAAGAGGACTATAATAAATACATGGTATTTCACGTGAGAAATCGCGGGTAATAAACTATTTTGTCTCGGGGAAGGAGGTGTTTTAATGAAAGAGAATTTGTCAAATAAAAAATCTATATTCCTAGGAGGAAAAACTATGAAGAAAACATTATTTATTCTGGCCTCAGTGGCGCTGCTCGTCTTTGCTTTTGCAGCCGTCGCTGGTGCTGAGTACGCAGGTGCGTTCTTAAATGGTGGTCAAGCAGCAGCCCCGGGTTATTTGTCCTGGGCTGGCGCGACGGATATTATGGCAAGTCAGTCTACTCCGCCTGATGCGAGCATATCTGGTACCGCCCATGGTGGCTATGTCACTACGACAACCAAGTGCGCCGTATGCCACAGTGTTCACCGCGCAACAGGCTTTGGCACCGCTGCTGGCGTTGTAAACAACCAATTCCTGACAGCTGGCGTTAACTCATGCGTTCAGTGCCACTGCGCATGGGGCGCATCCCCTGTTACGATGCTAGTTGAGTGGGCTGCACCTGAAGATGGTGCTGCTGGTCCGCATGATGTCGATGCTACGCTTGGCACCAACGGCTGCGCTACCTGCCATCGCGCTGGCGTCCATGGTGGCGGCACTTCTAACTATTGGGGCATGAATGCCTTTATGTTAGGCGGCAGCAATGACGCCATGATCAAGCAAGAGATTCCTTGGCAAAACCCAAGCTATATTAATACCGGAACTGCGGTTTACACTGATGGAACCGGTCTTAATACATATTGGTTTGTTAATGGTAGCTCTGTACAGACCAGTTTGGGTGGCGTACCCGGTGGAGACACGTCGACAACAACAGGTATCGGTGTTGGCCAGTGGGCCGCACAGCGTTCTTTGCTGACAGGCTGGACTTGCTCACAGACTGGTTGTCATGTTAATTCTGTCCTTGGCAATACGAACTGGGGGCAAACTTACAGTCGTGATCAGCTCAATACTACAGGTACTCCTGTCGCTGCAAATATGATGCTGACTACCGGACACAGCACGGTGCTGGGCACAGGCATGCATGATGGTACCGACTGCGGCCCTTGTCATCCTGGTAACTGGTCAGGTGGCTATCGTTATTATGGTAACAACGCGGCTACCGTACCAGGTGGCGCTTACACCAATAAGTATAACCTGCTGCCAGCTACTAATTACGCGCTCAGCAATTCCAAAGCTTATGGTTGCGACCAGTGCCATGATGCTGTTGGTGTAGCCACAAATTCGACTGCCTTCCCCCATGGAAACCAAGCGATTGACATCTATCAGTGGCAGTACGCTGGTGCTGCATACAATGGTACAAGCACTAACACTGGCGATCCTACTGATGTTGTCACAGCGGATGGGACTAACCTCTGGATGTATCAATCTAACATGTCGGCATGGAACAGTACCTCATTCACTGCTTTGGTAGATCCGAGCTACACTCTGCTCAACAATCTAATTGATGGCACCGGTAGCGCCCCCTCAGGTATTGGCAATATTGAAGATGCCGTCTGCCTGAAGTGCCATGTTCCGTATGACTTCGCGTCCGCGAAAGCCTGGGGCTCTCCAGATGCTACGCATATGCTTAATGCTGGTGTAAACCACAGTAGTCATAACCGTCCTAACCTAACTGCTGTACTAGGCTATCAAGGTAATCTTAATACGGCCAGCTTTACGAGCACCTCTCAAAAATGGATTTACCTCTGGCGTTAAACTCTCAAAGCAGAGTTGCAAAGGTTTTCTAACCTTAAGCGTATAACAAGAAGAGCGGCTCCCTCGGGAGCCGCTCTCGTGTGTCAGGTGAAAAAACCTAACATCCTCTATCCAAGAGAAATCCTAACGCCACAGGAAAATCCAACCAGTGTTAAAGTTGCCTGTCGGATTCAGAGTGTTAATGTTGGCAGTCTTAGAGATAGCTGGACGACCATGACCATGACCAGAGCCTGCATAAAGGAATCCGGTACCACTGCCGGTAAGCCCCCAAGCCTTGGCTGACGCAGCATCATAGGGAACATGGCACTTCAGGCAGACGGCATCTTCAATATTACCAATACCTGAAACGGCATTACCGTAACCTTCAGTTGCACCTTGAATGAGCGTGAAGGATGGATCAACTAGCGTGCTTGTAGTGGTTGAATTAGCATCGCTCCAAGCAGACATGTTGGACGCATACATCCAGATGTTATGTCCTCCTGCTACAATAGCACCACTAGGAACACCTGCCGTTGCAGAAATGTTTGAACCGTCAGTAGAACCAGCAACTTTCCATTCATAGATTTCAATTCCATTATTTCCATGGGGGAAAGCAGTTGAGTTTGTGGCCACACCAACAGCGTCATGGCACTGATCGCAGCCATATGCAGCAGCATTTGCAGTTGCACTGGCTGGGGTAAACGGATAAAGA
>Ga0123357_10001285_pt1 | contig 26423 bp, 28 predicted proteins | sample TergutEmb28metaG_FD_89873 | JGI IMG/M metagenome (GOLD analysis project Ga0123357, IMG submission 89873) | Embiratermes neotenicus P4 segment gut microbial communities from Petit-Saut dam, French Guiana - Emb289 P4 | ecosystem: Host-associated > Arthropoda: Insects > Digestive system > Gut ...
ATGAAAACATACGGATATATCAGAGTATCGAGCGCAGACCAAAACGAGGACAGGCAAGTTATTGCCATGAATAGACTGGAAAAGCCGCCGGACAAAATTTTTATTGAAAAACAGTCCGGCAAAGACTTTAATCGACTGGAATATAAACAGCTTGTTAAGGCACTCAAAGCGGGGGATTTGCTGTACATAAGCAGTATTGACCGTTTGGGGCGCAATTATGAGGAAATCATAAATCAATGGGGAATACTCACGAAAAAGAAAAATGTTGACATTGTAGTGCTTGATATGCCGCTGTTAGACACTCGGACATACAAAGATTTAGTAGGAACATTTGTTTCGGATTTAGTATTGCAGGTGCTTTCATTTGTGGCACACAAAGAGCGTGACAACATACATCAACGGCAAGCAGAGGGCATAGCCGCCGCAAAAGTGCGGGGTGTACAATTTGGCAGACCCGAAAAGGATATACCCGAAAACTTCGGCGAATTAGTGAAATCGTGGGAACGGCGGCAGATAAAAACGGCTGAATTGCTGAAATTATGCAATATGAGCCGTTCGACATTCTATGTAAAACTGCGTGAATACAAGATGTTAAAGAAAAAATGGAAATAAATGTGTCCGAGAAAGTACACTTTTTCGGACAACTTTTGTAATTATATTGTAGCATAAAATAACCCCCAATGTCAAGCGTTTTAACACAAATTTAACATTAATCTACAAAATTTTCACTCTAATTTCTATTTTATTCCCCTTTTACAGCACAAATACACATTTCCGAAAAAGTGTACTATTCCGGATTGGACTAATCGAAAAATTGACTTTTTGAGAGGGGGTGACTACCATGACTGACCCAATTAAAAACCTAAAAGATTTGAGGCAAGGGAGTAAAGCTAACCCTGTCGTAGTATCCGTTAAAAATCATGCGAAAAGACATTTAGGAAAAGAATTAGAAAATTCGCCTATTGCAAATTCTTTGAAACACGCCGAAAGGCATATTTCACGATAATCTAAAATCCTAAGAACAAGTCTTGCATAACTAAAGAAAAAACCTGTTGCACTATAAGTATAAGGTTTTTTCTTTGATTGCATAAAAAATAGATGATGAAAAATTTTAATATTCAACGAATAATTAACAATTATTTTAAAAATAAAGAAAGGCAATTAAAATGGGTGGGAAATTAACTCCAGCGCAAGAAGTTGATAATATGCTAAAGTGCGTTAAAGCATCAGATACATTGTTCGATAAAATTGTTATCGGTTCTTATTTATCGAACATTGTGAAAACTTGGGCTATTGTCGGTTCTATTACCCAATACCAAGCTGATAATTTCAATAGTCAAAAGGAAACATATTTTTCGAGTTGCAACGGTTATAATAATTTCATACGCCAAGAAGCAGAAGATTATTTCATGTTTGGTCATTTAACAGATGGCAGTCATTATTGGTTAGGGTGTCCCTGCTTAGGAACAGAAAGATTTCAGTTTCCCGGAGATGTAAAATTAAAACAATGCCCATACTGTGGCGGCAAAATATATAAATCAGAAAAAATACCTCCGCCCGGCATAAACGTCACATCGCAGAGCGTAAAACGCAACATACACACTTCTACATACGCAAACGGTGATAAATATGAGGGTGAATGGGAAAATAATTTAAAACATGGAGAGGGTACATATATATGGGCAAACGGAGATAAATATGAGGGCGAATGGAAAGACGGCAAAAAGCATGGGGACGGCACATACACATGGGCAGACGGCGGCAAATATATTGGCGAATGGAAAGATGATGTTAGACATGGACGGGGTACTCACACATATGCCAATGGCGGTAGATATTTACAAATTTGGGAAAACGGGAAAATAGTTTCAGAAAATAAAATTTGATGATAAAAAACTATTCTCAATAATAATATTTGAGCGGGTTTTAGTGGAAAATATACGAAAGGATTATATGGATAAAGATAAACAAGACGACATAACCCAAGAATGGTGGGACAGCCAACCGCCGGAAATACAGCGATTACTCCGCAAAAATGAGAGAGAAGAAACTATTACACGGATAATAGTTGCTGTCAGTTTTACCGTTCTGTTAATATGCTTTATAATTGTCAAAGGGCTTTGCCAACACCTTTCGACAGCAAACCGCCAATTACAAACCGAAATTTCGCAGATGTCAACAACAGAAACAACGCAGGAACTTCCCGCAATCCCTTTTTCTCCTATATAAACGCCGCCAAAATTGCAAACGGTTTTTCGTCAAAAACATACATAAATCCCGCCTAATCGCGAATATATTTATATAGAAAAATATATTACATAAGCGAAAGGGCGGGTTTTATGGATTCCGATGTAAATTTTGTGATACAAATGCTTCAACTTACGTGGAAAGTCTGCAAATTAATATTAGGTGCGTCTGACGCAGACACGCAGGAATATCTCAGCCGTTTAGCGGGCACATATGATAAAATCGTCACTTCGCAGGGCGTAAACAGGGAAGCATATACGGGAATTAACAGGGGCACGTCAACCAATTCGTCAGATAAAATGTTATTTTTATAAAAAACATCTTGACATATTTTGATTTTTTTGTTAAAATATATACAGAGGTGATAACAATGTATAGAAAATTAACAAATAAATTAATCGAATGGAAAAACTCTCCTTACCGCAAACCGCTTATATTGCAAGGCGCACGGCAGGTTGGCAAGACATATACCGTGCTTGAATTTGCACGTAACAACTATGAAAATGTATTTTATATTAACTTTGAAACTATGAATAGGGCGAAAGCATTGTTTGATGATAGCATAGACCCTAAAGACCTTGTGCCGAAACTTTCAAATTTTTTAAAACAGCCTATTATGAAGGAAAATACGCTTATTTTATTTGATGAAGTTCAGCTTTGTGAACGTGCGCTGACCTCTCTTAAATACTTTAATGAATTTGCGCCCGAATATCACGTTATTGTAGCGGGGAGTTTGCTTGGTATAGCGTTAAATCGCGAGGAATTTTCATTTCCTGTTGGTAAAGTAAATTTTGAAACACTTAACCCTATGGATATGGAAGAGTTTTTAATTGCACTCGACCAAAACGAATTAGTAGATAAAATAAAAATTTGTTTTGAAAATAACACTCCGATAGACAGCGCATATCACGATATGTTAATGGATTATTACCGCCAATTTTTAGTTGTCGGCGGTATGCCAGAGTGTGTAGATAAATTCATAAGGACAAGTGACTACACGCTTATAAGAGCCGCACAAGCGGAAATGTTGGCAAGTTATTTAAAAGATATGAGTAAATACAACGCCAAACCTGAAATCAAAAAAACACAATTAGTTTATAAAAATATCACCACGCAGTTATCGAAGAAAAACACTCGTTTTCAATATAAATTAGTGAAATCAGGCGGGCGGGCGGCGGATTTTGAGAGTGCTATTGAATGGCTTGCTTTATCAGGTCTTGTTACGCAGGTTTATAATTTAGATACTGTCAAAAAACCCCTTGATAATTATAAAAATATCGACAGTTTTAAAATTTTCCTATCTGATACAGGGCTTTTATGCGCTAATAAAGAGATAATTGCCGACGATATTATCTATCAAAACGAAGCGTTAAATGATTTTAAGGGCGGAATGACAGAAAATTACGTTTGCAGTCAGTTAATTGGTTGCGGACATACCCCATACAGTTGGCAGAGCGAGGGCGAGGCGGAAATTGATTTTATTATTCAACGTGAGGGTGAAATTATCCCCGTCGAGGTTAAATCATCGGATAATACAAGAGCAAAAAGTTTGAAGATATATATGCAGAGATTTACTCCTAAATATGCTATAAAAATTTCTGCAAACAATTTCGGTTTTGAAAGCAATGTTAAAACAATCCCATTATATGCGGCTTTTTGTATATAATAAGCGTAAATCAGTTTTTCTTTCTTTTCAGTTGTGAACTTCGCACATCAGGAAAGAGCGGCAGAGGGCAGACGAACCATTTGACAAAACGTACCCTTTGTGATAAAACATGATTAAGTAGGAAAATGGATAATTATAATGAGTAATAATTTGCAAGGAGATTTTCACATGAACCGTTATGAAAAGTTGAACCAAGAAAAAATGCTGGAGAAAAAAATACTCCGTGTAGGTGCGTATTGTCGCGTTTCTACAGACAACGAAGACCAAGCCAATTCATTTGAGAGCCAACAAAGATATTTTAAAGAATACATAACTCGTAATCCCGAATGGCAGTTGAGTGAAATTTTCGCAGATGACGGAATTTCGGGTACAAACACAAAAAAACGCAAAGCCTTTAATCGCATGATTGCGGGCGCAAAAAATGGTGATATAGATTTAATTATCACAAAGGAAATATCACGTTTTGCACGGAATACACTTGACAGCATTTTTTACACACGTGAATTAAAACGGCTGGGCGTAGGCGTTATCTTCCTTAACGACAATATAAATACGCTTGACCCTGACGCGGAACTCCGGCTTACAATAATGTCAAGCATAGCGCAAGAAGAAAGCCGCAAGACTTCCGAACGTGTAAAATGGGGACAAAAGCGGCGCATGGAGCAAGGAGTTGTATTTGGTCGGGATATGTTAGGGTATGACGTGCGCGGCGGTGAAATGTTTATCAATGAAAAAGGCGCGAAAATTGTACAGTTAATATTTGATAAATTCGTGAACGAAGGCAAAGGAACGCACACCATTGCCCGTGAACTACGCGAGGCAGGAATAAAAAGTTATAATCAGAATAAAGAATGGTCGGACACGGCGATTTTACGTGTTGTCCGCAATGAAAAATACTGCGGTGACCTTGTTCAAAAGAAAACTTATACCCCTGATTATTTGTCCCATGAGAAGAAATATAATCAAGGGCAAGAGGAATTTGTGATTTTAAAGAATCACCATGAACCAATAGTCAGCCGCGAAATGTTCGAGAGAGCCGCCGCGATTTTAGATAGTCGCGCTTTGTCACCGGAGGGCAAAGCCAAGCACTCAAACCGTTATGCTTTTTCGGGCAAGATAAAATGCGGTTGTTGTGGTGCGTCTTATGTGGCGCGTTATAAAAAACGCAGTGACGGCAGTAAATATAAAGCATGGCGTTGTTTAGAGGGAACAAAGCACGGTGCGCCGCATATTGACAAAGCGGGAAATCAAGTAGGGTGTAGCGGCGAAAGTATCCGCAATGAGGACGCAGAATATATCATGCGTCTTGTAGTAGATAGCTTAGATTGTGACAAAACTGCCATAGTTTCAAATTTGATGAATGTAATTGAGGGCATTGTATCGAATAATACTGATAACATTGATACAGAGAGTTTGAGCATAAAAATTCATCAAGCAGAAGAAAAGCAAAAACGACTTCTTGACCTTTATATGACGGGAGATGTAACCAAATCAGAATTTATAAAAGCAAGAGACAAATGCAATATTGAAGTTCAAGAATACTATAGTTTAATTGAAAGCGTAGATAAACAAAATTTGCTTGTGAACGAACAAGAAAATTTGATGAAAGATATAAAAGACGCATTAACTCAAATGATTTCAGGCGCAAGCCATGATGATGAATTTTACCGTAACATATTAAATAAAATGGTAATCCATGACCGCGACCACGTTGACGTGTATTTGAATGTAATCCCTCACAAATGGAGCTATGCCATTGAAAAGTCCGATAAAATCAGGGTTTTTAATGAGGACAACCAACGAAACAATTTTCCCGCAGATATGCCTATATCCGTAAGCAAACCTTTTATTGTGTCGTATGGCGTAGAGATTCTTTGAGACAAATATCTTAAAGAGGCGCCAAGCTCGCCGTCCCTACCCCTGAATTTATGATACCCACGCCTCAAACCCCTCATTATACCTAATGTATAAGGTTTAGTAATTTATGGAAGTCATTGGCAATTCATAAACTTAACAGATTATTAATAAATGAAAATGTAAAATTTGATAACCTTTTGCTTGAAAATATTATCCTCTGCTTTACGGCATGGGGGTAATTTTTATAATATTAAAGATATAGAGAATAATTATTAAGCCATTTTTATTAAATTGCCTTGCTTGTTTTTTAATAAATTATCTAATGGATTAAATTGCTCAAAATCTTTTTGTAAATCATCATTGAACATTTCAACATAATTTTTTACCATTTCAATACTACTATGTCCTAAAATTTTCTGTAATCTAAATATGTCTCCACCATTTAATATCCATTTTTTGGCAAACGTATGTCTATATGCGTGAATACTTGTTTTACTAACTCCACGCTCATTATGAAATTTTTTGATTATAGTTGTTAAGCCGTCTCTTGTAAGTTGTCGGCTATGAATATCACAAAACACATAATCGCTTGCCTCTCCTTTTCTGTATGCTAAATATTCTTGTAATACTTCTGCAAGCGACCTTGACATCGGAATTAATTGTTGCCGTCCGTTTTTTGTTTTCCCCATGAAAATTAAATTGTTTTCAAAATCAAGATGCCCGATTTGTAGATTCAACGCGGTTCTTAATCTATTCCCTGTCGCCATAAAATAATTAGCCATTACCCAATTACGATATTCAACAAAACGGCATTTCTTCACATTCGGCTTTTTCAAAATCTTTTCCAATTCGTCGTCGGTATATGTTTCTTTGATTTTCTTCTCTTTTTTCAATAGTTTAACATTAAATTTTTTCATATATCCCTGTTCCATAAAGTAATACAAAATGGCTCGCAACGAACATAGATATGAATTTATAGTTGTTGAGTTCGCATTTCTTGTATTTTGCAAATACTCTATATAATCATAATATGTATCTTGCGTTATCTCACAACATGGCTTTGTTACATCAAAAAATTCACTAAAATAACGAAAATGAACTTCATAATGAGAAATTGTGTCTGGCGATAAGTTGTTAGCTTTTTTTATCCGCAAAAATCTGTCGAACACTTCTTGTATAGTCATATTTAAATCCTGTTCAAACCTAATCTTTTCCATATGTTTCTCCTTGTAAGTGATTTTATTCAAAGAGAGAATAAAAAAGTATATTTTTCGGGTGTAAGGTTTGCTGTAACTGTTCTAAAAAACCGCTTGCTCTATAAATATTATTTTTGTTATTACAACATAAAGTAACATATGTTGATAAGAAAACAAAAAAATAGACAAACCATGAATTTATCAGTAGTCTGTCTGTTTTAAATTTAATCTTTAAAACTCTTTGGCTCCTCAAGTTGGACTCGAACCAACGACCCTGCGGTTAACAGTCGAGTTTTCTATAACCGGAGCTATAAGATAGCAAATTTAAACTTATAAAATACTGATAAATACTAATTTTTTCGTTTATAATTGTGTATTAATTTTTGTTAAAACATACACAACTTCTATAATTAGAACAAGAGGCTTATAAACTCTCTTTGCATTTTATCTTAACATATTATTAATATTTTGTCAATATGTTTTTGGCATTCTACAAAGTTAAATTTATAAGCACAAAAAGCAATGACAAAAAGCACTAAATATTTAATAAAGTATAAACATATAATAACCCGAAATGCAGAAAGGGTTATTTAATGAAAACAATTAAACAAATAGCAAAAGAAATCGGCGTAAGCAAACAGGCAATATTTTACAGAATATCAAAACCACCATTGTCAAAATCTTTAAAACAATACATATCAAAATCTAATGGTGTTTTGACGGTATCTTTTGACGGCGAAAATTTGATTAAATCAGCATTTTCTAACGACCGTCAAAATGCAACAGCCAAAGAACAATCAAAAGAAAATAGCTCATTTGACGACGAAAGCTTAATAAAATCGGAGTTTGAGGAAAACCAAGCAGACAGCAAATATATAAAACTCCTTGAAAAAAATAATTTCAATCTGCACGAAGAATTGAAAACGAAAAATAAACAAATTGAAATACTTCTTGACATTATTAATAATTCGCCCAAAAGTGGGAATAAATGGACGAAAACACCGAGAGCGTGGAGCAATAACAATAATAGGGTTAGTCCGCCAATTGAACGGCTTATAGAGTATCAGTTTGACAGACTTGATACAACCCCAGAAGTAAATCCAGAACTATAAAATGTTTATTAAAACTGTTTTTTGTATAAAGCAAAATCGATTTATTTTTTCATAGTGGAGTGCATAAAAGGTTAATTATCAACATCTTTTGGCGATGAAAAAGCTGATGAACACTATCGCTTATGTCAGAGCGTCAACCGAACTGTCAAGCAGTTGACAAAATCCAAAAACGGCGAGGCGCATTTCGTCAGCCATAAAAATAAAATATTCGTCGCACCGCTCCTCATATATATTTTTACGACTTCCTCAAAGCGGGCTTTTATGTCGCCGTCCGCATTGCCACACTCCGCATGATTCAACCCTTGCGGGCTTCATATGCGGGCATGGCAATCACGGACGACTGACAAAAAGCCTAAGGGCGCACTTATACGTTGCTCCGCAACGTGTGCGCTAAATTTCGACACTGCGCATATACTGTAATAAAAAGTTATTTTATGAGGTATTGCAGTGGCTATTTATCATCTTCACGTTAGTATAATCAGTAGAAGCTTGGGGCGTTCGGCGGTTGCTTCCTCTGCTTATCGTTCGGGCGAAAAAATAAAAAATGAATATGACGGCGTAACTCACGACTACACGAACCGTAGCTCTGTTAGTGCCTCTGCTTATCGTTCGGGGGAAAAGGTAAACGAACATGATTTTACAAATAAAAGAGGCGTTGTACATACCGAGATAATGTTGCCCGTAAACGCTCCCGCAGAATTTCAAAATCGTGCCACTCTTTGGAACGCTGTTGAAAAAACAGAAAAACGGCGAGACGCACAGACCGCCCGTGAAATTAATGTTGCACTTCCTATTGAGTTTGACAGACAAGAGCAAATAAATATAATGCGGGAATATATTCAAGATAATTTTGTAGATAAAGGTATGATTGCCGATTTTGCTATTCACGATAAAGGCGACGGCAACCCTCACGCACATATTTTATTGACTACACGAGATGTTGACAAAAACGGTTTCGGTAAGAAAAATCGCGACTGGAATAGTAAACAGTATTTACAGCAATGGCGGGAAAACTGGGCTGATAAATGTAATGACAGATTAAAAGATTACGCCGAGCGAATAGACCATAGAACGCTTGAAGCACAGGGCATTGACCGAGAGCCTACAATACATATCGGCGTTACTGCAAAGAGCATGGAACGGCGAGGAATAGAAAGCGAACGAGTAAAAGAAAACAGGGAGATTATCGCACGAAACGAAAGTAGAAAAAATATCAATCCTGAAAATATTGCTAATTACATACATGAATTAAAAGAGGGGTACATTATGGTTGATAAAGAAGTAACTACAATGCAACAGGACATATCAGAAGCACGGCGGGAAATACATTCCTTAAAAACTACTGCCGAAAACATACACGAGCGAGCTGTATATATACAAAGTTTAAACGGTAAAATTAAAGAGCTTCAATCAGGACGGCAAAGAATGGGAATATTCGAAAATAAAAAATTAATTGATAGCCAAATAACCCAACTGGAACGCGCGAGAGAACAAGCAGAAAATGCTTTTTTCAGGGAATACAAAATCAAACCAGAGCAAGCCCCAGCGGAGATAAAACGTCTTGATGATAGAGCGCGGAGTTTAGGGCATTTACAAGAAACGTTACAAAATAAAATTATGCCGTTTTCCGAAAAGAAAAATATATTTATGATTGAATATCAGCGACAAAAATTGCTTGCAGAATTAAACCCGAACGAACAAAATATTTATGATAAATTAGAAGAATTAAATCAAGGCAACAGCGCACAGACAACGCGGGAACGGCTTTCACGTGTGCAGAGCGAACGGGTTCTTGATATTGTTACAGAGCATAATTTTGACGAAATTTTAAAGGATATGCAACCAAACCAAATCGAAAAGTTAATTAAAAACCGCTTACAAGAAATTGAGCGAGAGTATATCATCACGCGAAGTCGATAAAATTATCCATTCCTGCCTTAACTACACAGGAACAAATATAAAAATGATTGTCAAGGGCGAATAAAAAATTTTCTCCACCACAAGAGAAAATTTTTTGTTCGTTTATTTTGACCCTTTACAGTCATTTTTTATTTGTTATAATTCCGATAGGCAGGAATTAATCCACTAAATTAATCTTTATTCACGTTCTGACTACATAGGAAAAATCGGTTAAATCTGTTTCACCATTAATCCAAGCATTAAACCTAAACCCTATTTCCCTGCAAAGTGACCTGTAATCATACCCGTCATCTATTATATCAAACAAGCCTTTTTCACAGTTCTTATCTATCAGAATTTTTTCTGTGCCATATTCCCTCAAATAGAGATATTCTTCCTTAGTTTCCTCAAATTCGTTTAAGTAATAGTCCAAATCCCAAATGGAAACAAGAAGTGTAGAAGCATTTCCCACATCAGTTTTAAAGCACAACATCACAAGCACGGCATACACGTAATCTATAGCGATTTTTATTTCAAAATTGTTTGTGTCGGACTTTGGTTTTTGAAATAATATGCAAATAACATCTTCGGCATATTCATAAAGTTTATCGACAGAATCATAAGACGAAAAAATATTATTTTCATCTTCCCAAAACATAAATTCACCTTGCCTTATTACTCATGCGTTAGGTTCATAAAACGAATGAGCAATCAAAAATCCTAAAATGTTATTTCCGTCCTTAACAACACCGAATTGTTTATCGCCGTCAGGCGACATTATCTCATCAAAGTATATATAATAAGGGCTGAAAATCTTTTTAACATTAATCACGCCACTGTCGTATATATCAACAATTTCAAAACTCCCGCTAAAACGTTCTAAATCTAAACCGGTGTCTGTCCCGCGCAAATCTACATAAGCTATTGCTTCGTCTTTTCCGTCGTTATCAATATCAATAAGCGCAAGCAATATTCGAGGCATAATCTTCAAATCTTCGGGATTATTCTTAATATTATTGAGCATTTGTTGTCGAATATCATCACCTTCTACATCAGAAAACGAAAGCCATTCTATATTGTTCATGCCGATAGTTGTAATGTTGTTATTAAGATTGACAATTTGCACTTTTAAATCATCGTTGCATACTTTCAAAAACCCATAATTCGAGTTGCTTTCGTTGATTTTTTGATGTTGAATAAATATATAAACAGATAATATTATAATAATAACAATCAAACCACCAAAAATTAAAATAATTTTAGGGTTATATTTTACAGGGTGTTCGTTTTTAGGGCTATATGGTTGTAAAGAATGTTCTAACATTTTTTATTCCTTATTTCTTATGATATTTATAAATAATATATAATAACATACAAATTAAAAAAAATCGCAGGGAATTTATTAATAATAGTTAAATTTTACTTATTTTTAATCTTCTGCATAATACGGAACTTTTTCAATTCGGCTATACCCGAATGGAGTTAAAAGAACTATGTCTTTTAAAGTCGCAAATTCTTCAGGCTTTATTATTCGCTTTTCCTGCTCTGATGTAAATGTATTCCTGCCAGTTTTAAAAGGCAAGTACCCCTCTCGATGTTCGCCGTATGATGTCATGGTCTTATCATAAGTGCCAACCAAACGGCTAAAATATTCTTGTGTGTCTGCGTCAGTAGCTCCAAGAATTGCTTTGTACGCACAAGTATCAGAAATAACTTTACGCTCATTAAAACCATATATTAAATCAAGCTGTGCCAGACTTTGGACGATTAAGCATATAGATATTTTTTTGCTTCGCAATGTTGCTAATCCATTCATTATGGCGGGAACTTTACCAAGACGTGGAAACTCATCAAGCAAGAATAAAATCGGCGTTGCTGTTATTTCTGAACGTTTTTCGAAAAATGTAAGGAACTGATTAACAATAAGGGTCAATAGATTTTTCCATTGATTTAAAAGGTGTTCGGAAATTTGTATATAAATATCGTTTCCATATTCCAAATCTGCGGGGATTATAATTTTTTTACGTGACAATGCAGAAACAACATCATCATCTGTTGCAAGTGGAGCAATCGTTTTATTTATTTCCGAATAAATTCCCGATAATGTTTTAATATCCATATCAATGAAATTTCTCACGCATAGCCATACTTTTTCATTGTTACTATTAAGCAAAATTTCAATTAATTTTTGTGGGCTGTTTAGTTGTATTTCTTTCAATGTGTCTATGAAAGATAAATCGGAATAAAAATGGAGAATTGCGCCTGTTAATATATTCTGTGCGTTTTCTATCCAAAAAGGCTCTTTTGTGTCGGGCGGTAGGGGGATAAGTGCTTGTGCAATGGCACGGGCTTCCTGTATTGGGTTGCGAGAAGCTCGCAAATAGTAAAACGGGTCATAGCCGTATGAGTTTTCATTAAGCGGATTGAAAACCTTAATATTCGGGCGATAGTTTTTAGTTTTATCGTATAATTCGCCCTTGATGTCGATAGCAAAAACACTATCGTTCCAACTCCGCAAAGTAGGAATTGCTATACAAGAGCTTTTGCCGCTCCCGACACCGCCGACGACTAACACGTGTCCGTCTGTTTTTTCGGGTTTTGTGACTGCTGTACCGTCTTTATCTTTGCCGAATACAAAACCGCAAGAGGAAATATTTTTTAACGGAGAACCAATAAGCGATGTATTTTGGTCTTGTGTTTCATCGTCCGTTTCGCTCAATTTTGAGAATAAATGCACAACGCCTTTTGCTATGAATTTAAATATCCCACCTATCATCTTCATAGTTAAGCCAAATATTTCTTCTTCGAACATATATACCGCTTCTCTCGTAATTTTTGTATGTTATACTATGTATATTCACAAACAAACAAATCATGCTACGCATGATTTGTTGTTGATAATAAGAATATTTGTATTATAATTCTATGGCGTTGTTTTAGCACTTAAATAATGTAAATCCCATGGACTATCATATGCTTTTCGCTCTAAGCTTATACGCTAATACTATATATTTTGTGTTTGGTTGCAAGCCTGTAAAGGAGCCGTCAAATACTGTTTCTTGTGTTAAACTTGGTATTGTTGACTCATTTATTGTTTGTAGCACATTTGTGTAAATGCCTTTGTCATAATCATCTTTTGTTAATAATTTAAATTGAATTCCACCAATATCTGGTGCTGATAATATACTATTTAATCTATCAACATCACTTTGGTCAATTTTCCCGTCTTTATTCACATCTCACGAATTATTGTTGTTGTTTCTGGTGATAATCCCGTATAATTATATTCTGTTGGTGAATTTGGTATTGAATTTGTTGTCCCGTTACTTACATATTCTTGTAGTGCAACAATATCATTATTATCCACAACTCCGTCATTATTAACATCAAATCTTGCTAAATAATCAGGATTCGGATAAAACCTTGCCTTAAAGTATATTGTATCTGATGTATTGACTGGTATTGTTTCATAATCAGGTTTTATATCCGCTGTTCTATCATATATTTCATAAATTTGTAGATTTTGAAGTTTTTTAGTAGTTATGTATTTATAGCACGAGCTTATAAGTGTCTCATCGTTTTTACCATAATCCGCAACACCTATATAATATGAAGTTTCGGCTTTTAAGTTATAAAAGGTATATGTTGTGTTCGTTGTGCCTCTAAAATCTGGCGAGTTCCATAAAGTTGATGATGTTGTTGAAATAAAATAATCATACTTATCATCTGTTGAGCCACTTGTTACATCTACTGTAATAAAGTTATCATAAATTCTAATGCCATTATTAGGACTAAAAGTAATTAAAGGCGGGGCTGAGCCATTATTATTTAAAAACCATAATCCTGTTCCCAATGCTAATAATACAACAGCAATAATTCCGATAATGATTATTTGTTTTCTTCTGATTTTCCTTTTTTTCTTTTTATTGGGCAATGAATTAAAGGTTGCCTCCATTTCCTCATTGCTATTTTTCCCTTTTTCTTCTGACCTTTTTATGGCTTTTTCCGCCAATTTCTTTTCTTTATTCTTTTTACAAATTTTTCTAATTTTTATTATATTTAATATCAAGCCAGTTAATCCTCCACCGACTAATGCAGTTAGAAAAATTTTTATTATATCCCATAAATATACGTTCATATATCATGTAAACTCCTATTTTTTTAAAATTCCTAAATTACATTATACAACAAAATTGTTAATTTGTCCAGTTTAATTATTTTGATATTGTCATTTCGTCCTTTTTAATAAATGTTTTTTTAATTTTTCATATTCTTTAGAATATTCAGGTATTTCTTTTTTCATTTTATCAAACTCATTTTTTATAAATTCTCCTTGCCCGGATAAATCTTTTTCTTTAAATCTTTTCTTCCAATATCTCATTGATTTACGAATTGAGTTTTTACGTATTATTGGTATTTTTTGAACAACTCTATCCTCTATTTCTTTATCCTCGCCAAATGTTTTTACTGAATATTCTCTTGCAAAATGATAAGCATCATTTTCAGTAGAATCATGAAATTTATTTTTGACATAAGAACCGATTATTCCGTTTGACATTTTACCTGAATCGTTTTTCCATTTTTCTATTATTTCTTTTGGTGGTAATGTTTTTAATTCATAATCATCTATTGCATAAAATTGATGTATATGCTTTATTTCATGGGCAACTGCATTTCGTACATTAACCGCATATTTCAAGTGTGCCATATTTAAAACAAAACCGTCTTTTATAGAAATAGGTGTTCCTTCTGAATGAGATGTTTTTATTAACCCTCTGTAATCAGCTAAATGAATTGGTGGGGGAGGAATATCAAGTTCTTTCGCAACTTCATTTGAAAAAACTTTAACTACATTCAACTTTTGCCCTAAATTTAACTTTTCCCATTCTTCCTGACTATTTAATATTTCTAATGCTTTTTCAAATGATATGCTCGGCGGTTCTATTGAATCATAAAAAGTTTTGGCGAAAGTAAACGGGTTACGCCGTGCAACAAAAAGCCCCTCTTTTGCTAATTTTTTTGAGTTCATATAATCACCCACATATAGCATATCAATTAATCAAATGAAAAATGCGGTTTTAATTAAAGTATTACGAAAATATTATATTTTTGTAACATACATTATTCCACGATTAACAGAAAAACCTCGCAATTAACGAGGTTTGGGAATTATACAATGTCTTAAATCTCATTACCGTACTGGTCAACATTGACCCATTTTGTTTTGACAGTTTCAGTTGATAATCCCGCAGATGAAACTGCGTTCATTGTTGCCACAGCAACGCCAAGACTTATCACAAACATAGCTCCGGCAATACCAATTATTGGCTTGGTTAAATCTATGGCGAGTTTACCCCACCGCTTGGCAATTTCTGAATTCATCTCCGTTGTGCGTTCACAGGCATAAAAAACTTGAAAGTATTCTTTTATGTATTTTGCATTTTTTAATGTTTCGCTTGCTCCCGTTTCGTTCATCAAACCATTCTTTTCACAGAACGATTTAAACGTTTTATATACTGGCAGGTATTCTGTTTTGTATTCCTTTGCTATTTCTTGACGTAAAGTTTTAAATGTTGATTCGCCAATAATGTCATTATATTCTTGTTGGGTAATACCCCCACTAATTAGAGCTTTTCCCGCTTTTCCTTTTTTTGGATAGCCTCGAACACGTGAAAGTTCAATAGCTGTTCCCAAAAGGAATAATAAAACACCCACAACTATTTCTAATAAAATACAAATTCCCTTTAAAACAGGTGACATTGCAGAAGCTACAGTCGCAGGAATTCCTAATAATAAAGTAAAAACACCAACTACGGTACAAAAAGTTCCTATATATCCAATAGGGTCATATGATTTAATTGCTACGCGCGTGCGTATTTCTTTTGGAAGAAAAAGCCTGATAGTTTTATCTTTCCAACTATATTCGTCTTGATTATATTTTTCATACTTTTCCATTGCGTTTTCATACTGAGTAACCTTATCTTTAAGTTTATTTGCAACCTGAAAAAGTTCTGCTTTCTTGTTTTCAAATGTAGCTTGGTCAAACATAACGGAAACTCCTCCTAAAAATTTATATAATTTTAACCATTGTCAATAAGTGTACTTTTTGACAATGGGTAATAATAGTTATATTACGATTAAAATTAGTGAAAATAATACACAAATTTCATAGAACGTACATATATTCATACAAATTTCATGTTAAAATAAAGAAAAAATAACTGTCAAAAAGTACACCTTATGACAGTTATTTTTTGTCTGTTATAAGCCGATATTCCCGTAATCTTCTATAAAAAGTGCTTTCGCTTATTTCGTATACATTTAAAATTTTGTTAAGTGAAGTCTGTTTTTTCTCCCATTGCCGTACCAATTCCCCGAAGTTTTCGGGCACAGGCTTTTCAGGTCTGCCAAACCTGACACCCCGTAATTTTGCGGCGACTATTCCCTCAGTTTGCCGTTTCCGTATGTTTTCACGCTCGTTCTGCGCTACGAATGACAAAAGCTGTAAAACCATATCAGCTATAAATGTTCCCAAAAGGTTCTTTTCTCTGCGTGTGTCGAGTAATTCCATATCTAAAACAACAATATCAACGCCTTTTTCTTTTGTTAATATACGCCATTGATTCTGTATTTCTTCATAGTTTCGCCCCAGTCTGTCAATGCTTTTTATGTATAATAAATCTCCTGATTTTAGTTTTTTCAAAAGCGATATATATTTCGGACGGTTAAAATCTTTTCCGCTCTGTTTGTCTATAAAAATTTGGTCTTGCGATATTTTCAATTCCTGCATAGAAATTAATTGTCTGTCCTCGTATTGGTCTGTGCTTGATACTCTGATATATCCGTATGTTTTCATAAAATCCCCTCTTTTTTACGTTTTTAAATTGTATTTTATAAAAAACATATTAATAACATCATTCGTGTAACATAAACGACGACAACAAAAAAGACTTGAAAACAAGTCTTTGTAAACAATCAACATTAGTAGCCTATAAAAGAAAAACAACTTGATTTTACAATACAGAAAAAAGTTTGTCAATGGACGGGTAGTATTTTCAAAAAATTTTCTTATTGTCTGCGGACACAGAAATTTTTTTGAAAATCTCCACCCTTAACAAGTTACCATTGACAAACTTTTTTTGTATTGTCCTGAAAAATCAGTTTTTCTTTCTTTTCTTTTTTTCGTTTTTCTTTTGTTTCTTTTAAAGTTATAAAAATTCATTTAATCAAGATATAATAAGATATAGTAAAAGCCGTGTCGAAATATGGCATATATAAAAATATCGCTTAATAGATTTTATTAGGTGATGTATATGTATAAACAAAAGATAAAAAACAACGATAAGAAAATAGAAGTTGTAAACATATACGACGAAAACGGGGAAAACTTCGAGGACATTTTAACAGAAACGATAAAGAATATTAAATTACAAAAGCAATCGGTTATCAAATACAAGAAAAGCGAAAAGGGAGGACTTTTCAATGTATGATAACTACTTAATATACAGTGTAGGCATATATTTACGGTTATCGAAAGAAGATGAATTTAACGGACAATCTGAAAGTATCGGTAATCAAAAGGACTTTATCATGGCATATGTACTTGATAAAGGCTGGAATATATATAACATCTACATAGACGACGGATATTCAGGACTTAATTACGACCGACCTGCGTTTCAACAGATGATTAAAGACATAGAAGCAAAACAAATCAATTTAGTTATAACTAAAGACTTATCAAGGTTAGGACGTGACTATATAGACACAGGCTATTATTTAGAGCGGTATTTCCCACAAGCTAATGTAAGATATATTGCTTTAAATGACGGTATAGACACAGGACAAAATACAGCAAACAATGATATGTCGCCTTTTAAAGCCGTAATAAATGATATGTATGCAAAAGATATATCGAAAAAAATAAAAGCAGTATTCAATACCAAACGTGCTAACGGTCAATTCATAGGAGCGTTTGCGCCATATGGATATAAAAAAGACCCTAATAATATAAACAAGTTTATAATTGATGAAGATGTTGCTCATATAGTAAGACGAATATTTAATACATATCTGCAAGGCGAAAGTATGTGCGGAATCGTTAAAAAATTAAATGCTGAAAAAGTGCCGTGTCCTGCTAAATATAAAGGCGAAAACTGCACTTACAAAAACATTAATATTAAACGCTATATATGGGGGCAGGAAACAGTAAAACGTATTCTAACAAACCCCTCTTACATGGGAAACATGGCACAGAGACGGCAAGAGAAAATTAATTATAAAGTAAACAAGTTTAAAAAGATAGCCCCTAAAAACTGGATTGTAAAAGAAAACACTCACGAGCCTATTATTTCAAAAGAAGATTTTTATACAGTTCAAGAACTAATACAAAAGCGCATAATACATTATGCACAGCCAGACAAGGCAGAACATTTATTAAATGGATTATTATTCTGTAAAGACTGCGGGGCAAAAATGACTTACAGGCGAAATAAAACCAAAAAGATGAATATACTCTGTATGTCTTACACAAAATACGGTTTAGCTGTCTGCACTAATCATTTACTAAATGAAGAATTAGTTAATCAATATGTAATATCAGAATTAAGGAAAATTGCGAAGTATGTCTTAAAACCGAAGAACCACAAACAATTTGAAAATATATCTCTTAATACTCCTGATGATTATGCAGAGCAGGAACGGGAACTGATAATTCATAAACTTGACGAAGTAAAGGAAATTATAAAGACACTTTACACAGATAAAATAAGAGGAATTATAGACGAGGAAATGTTTTTGCAGGTTTCAAAAGAATATAACGAAGAAAAGGAAAAGCTAAGCAAACGCTATATTGAACTTTCCGAAGAAAAAAATAAACCTGAAACAGAAGTTGACTATCTTAAAATAATTCAACAGATTGCAAATTTTGAAATAATAGACAAGATTGTTTTAGCTAAATTAATTAAGCGAATAGAGATTTCAGACGATAAAAACATCTATATAATGTATAACTTCAAAAACCCGTTTTGTTAGGTTTTATGCGGTATATCTGCATATCAACAGGCGTCATAAACATGGGTGGCTTATCCGGTCCTGCTGATTGTTTCAGGTATAAAATAAGTTTTAAAGTCGATAAAAGCCCCATTATATGAGGCTTTTATCGTTTTTAATCTTATGTATTTTTGGTATTTATAGGTAAAAACCATGTTTTTTCTAAAAATTCGCATAATGCTTTTGTCTTTTCCTTAGCCTGTTCTTTAGACGGCGGATTAATGACGATTACTTTTATTTTTTCTTTCTCTTTCATATGAAATCGCCCCTTTTAAAAGTTATCTTTATACATCATATGGCAGAAAAAAGAATTTGTTTATATTAAGTTTAGTTTATAGGGAAATTAACAAAATTCCAGTTGATTTGGTCGCCGTCTTTTAACAAAGTAGTCGAAGAGGCTTCAACGCCGTTAATAATCAGTTGCCAAAAGAATCCTGTCATTGGTACAGCTGTATATTCCGTCGTTGTGTTGAAGTCATCATTTTTATATTGTCCTATTTGCGTAATTGCTCCATAATTCGGGTCATAATTGAAGTCTATGCCCTCGATACTGCATACCTGACTTGTCGCATACTCGGCTGTTATATTGCTCGGATAATCTATTAATTGTACATCTCTGTCAGAAAGAATTTCGTTGTTAAGTCCTATTATTTTGACGTGTACTGTTATTGTCTCTTTTATATCGGTAGATATTTCGATCGTATCAGAAGAAGTCAATACGCTTTTAATTTGTTTATCCTGTTTAGTAAATACCATTGTCTCGTTGTCATCAGTCATAATAAGTTCATTCCCTTTAATTTGATATTCAAATACTAATGTAGTCCAACCGTTGGATAATTTCAATTGGTTATTTGAAATTGAATATGTTCCCCCGTCAGTCCCTGTCCCAGATGTTGAACTAAATGTTCCGTCATTATAGAATGTCATTTCTGAATCTTCCTCACTATTCACCCACCTGCCCTGAATAGCCGATTTCGCAGAGCAGGCTATTAATGATAAGGTTACTACTGATGAAACTATCAAAAATAATACTATTCTCTTTGAAGCTGTTTTTTTCATTATGAAAAACCCCTCTTTTTATGGTAATAAGTCTTTTAACGCAGGAACAGCCCCCGTCGAAACTCTTTGCGTGTCTTGCATTACATAATTGTACGCATAACTGCCATTTTGACAATATACGGTTAAATTATCACTCCAGAAAGCGTATGGATATATCATTGTAACACTTGACGGAACGACAACCGCTTTTAAGTTTGCACACGAATAAAATACGCCTTGATTAAGAGTTGTAACACTTGACGGAATAGTCACTTTAACTATGCTGTTATTGTAGGCAAAACAATCATATCCCAGCGTTGTAATTCCGTTGGGGATTGTAACTTCCTGCGCTGTTCCATGATATTTAACAAGTACCCCGTCTTGGATTTCAAAATCATTAGACGGCGTTGTTAATCCTCTCGTCATTCCCTCTGTTCCATAACCTATAGAATTATTATCAGTTACCCATTGAGCATAATATACGAGAACATCATCACTTAACACGTTTCCAGTTCCAATACTAACCTTACTTCCGATATAATCTAAATCATAAGTTGTGTCATTAAAAAGTAGCCAACCTTTGAATATATAATCATTTCTTATCGGTAATGTTGTCGAAAGGGCATAATATATATCGCCATTACTATCTTTTTTTACAGTTTGGGCAGCTGGAGTATTAGTCCCGCCATTTGCATTATATTGAATTGTAACTGTTCCGGGTGTATTTACTTTTTCCCATTTTGGAGATTGCCATGCAAAAATACGTTCCGAGAGAATACTTGAGCCATATTTATATTTAGTAAAACGTATAGTTAATTTTGCGTCGCCGTTACAATCAAGAACATTAACCCCCTCGCTGTCAGCAGATAAAAAAATCATATAGTGTTTTATATTGCTTGATACAGTTGGATCAGTTTTGTACGAATAAATTAAATCGCCAGTACGAATTTTTTCATATGTACTAAGTACATTACTGCGTCCAGCGTCTAAATTTGTTGAATCCTTAATACTTCCGAACATTTTTATAAATATGTATTTAGCAAAAGCACAGCAAGACCACGCTTCAGAAGTTAAATTTTTCCATACATTAACATCTTCGCCTATTTGAGGCAGTATATAATATAAGTCGCAATTATGGCACGTATGACCGCTTGAATAACAGTTTGTACCGTCAACGGAAAAAACATTAGGTTTTGTAAGTTTTGAGTTTAAATCTGCCACAATTTGATTTAATTTTTCAATAATAACTGGTGATTCAGTTGTAGCGGTATAAACTATAGGCGGAGTTTCCTGTGTAACAGTTGTTTGTGTTGGCGGATTTGTCTGTTGTAATAATTCATTCATTTTTGCCAATGACAAAGAACCAAACATTCCGTCGGCAGATAGCCCATATTTTTGTTGAAATGAGATTACAGCATTTTTTGTATTTTGCCCGAATATTCCGTCGATTGTTCCGCAGTTAAATCCTAATTGATTTAATCCCCACTGAAGATATTTAACGTCATCACCACTCATCATCGGATTAGTTAAATATAACATTCTTGTAGGGACTGGATAAGGATTGTCGATTGCCGATATGCTTATTGTAAATGTTAAAAATGTTGTAGCAATAACAGTTATTACTAATATTGCACTTAGAATTTTGTTTTTTAAATATTTGTTTTCATTTGCTGCTTTTCTTCGCTGCATAAATAATACCTCTCCGTTTTAAATTTTTATTAATTTTCTAAATTCTGAATCATAATGTTGTAAACAAGTTTTGTTTCTTTGTTTATGTAAATCTGGATTGTACGGTTATAAATGCCGATATATTCATATAAAATATAATCGTCATTATCGATTCTTGTTTTTAACTCGCCATTATCAATCAAAGGTTTATATTTGTCTGTTACTTCATTTTCTGTTGTACCGATTGTTACCCCGTCTGGTAATATGACAGATATATCATCACTTTCACCCCAAAAGGTGTATTTTTTAGCAGTAATGCCGTAAACAAAACATTGTTCTACCGGTTTAGGTTCATCACTGTAATTGTTTAAATCAACATCAGATAATGTTTTGTTATTTTTCGTTATACTGACAGCCGAAGTCTTATAGTCGTTTGCTTCAATCGTTTCAACCGATTTTTCGGTGATTTCCCAGCCGTTGTCAAGAAACGCCGAAATGGGAGCGGGTAAATGATAAATATCGCCCTCTATCTCAACATTAAAACTTGTTAAATCGTTTCCTAATTGTAACGGCGTTGAATATGCCGTTTCTTTTTCTGTTGGTTCGTTATTTACTGATTGAGAGGTATTTTCCGACGAATTTAAAATTCCCGTTTGCGTAACATTGTTATTATTTGAGCAAGAACTTAACAGCATTGAAATTATAAATGCTATACCTGCTATGTATATCTGATACTTTTTTCTCATTTTCTATTTACCTTTTATTATTATTTTTAGCCAAATAAAAACCTCATAAAGATATGAAGTTGTTCAGTGAATAAAAATTTGTGCAATTCCGCTAAAACTATAGTTTAAACGGAGTGGTATTTTTGTCGAAAATAACCAAAAGATTGAGATATTTTTGGTTAAAATGCCGATTTTATTTACACTATATTGACAGAAATTTCAAAATAAACTATAATATAAAGAGTAATAAAACAGTCCGCAAAAACCATAGGTTTTGCGGACTAATTTATCTGTTATAATGACTTATTTTTAATTTATTTTGGAGGATTTTTATGCCAGATAATAATATTTATGCGTTAATTCGCGTTTCAACCAAGAAACAAAAAGAAGCCAGACAGGTTACAAAAATGAAAAAGCTCGGTATTCCGAAAGACAATATTGTTATTGAAAAGGAAAGCGGAAAAAGCACAGTCAGAAGCAAATATAAAAGCCTCGTCAAACGGCTTAAAACAGGCGATACGCTTTATATTGAGAATGTTGACCGCTTGGCGCGAGACTATGACGCTATAATCGAACAATGGCGATTATTAACCAAAGAAAAAAATATCACAGTCAAAGTTTTAGATACTCCCACGCTTGATACCGACCAAAAGTGTACTGATTTATCAAAAAAATTCATGCGGGACATTTTACTATTGACACAGGCATATGAAGCTGAATCGGAATGGCGGAAAATTAAATCGAGGCAGGCACAGGGAATAGCAGTTGCCAAAGCAAGCGGAAAAACGCTCGGACGACCCAGAAAAGAGCCGACAATCGAGAAAATAAAAGTAGTCAGGCAATATCAGAATAAGGATATAACTTTAGATGACGCTTTATCCCTATTGAATATCAAAAAGACAGCATTTTATAAACTATGCAATGATATAAAAAATTTATGATTTGAAAAGGTGATTTTATGGGAAAAAAATTGAAGAAACAAAAGACAAAAACAATTATTCTAAAAGAGGGTCAAACAATATTTATTGAGATAGAAAATAAACCGCAAGCTATGCTTATTGTTACTGTCATCAATAATCAATTATGGGTTGAGGGAAAATAACTTGCTTATTAGAAAAAATCTCCCTCTTGTCAAGTCCCCATACTTGGCGGTGGAGATTTATTCAAAATAGCGATAGCGATAAATTTTGAATAAATACAACCGCTTGGGACTTGACAAAGAACCCATAAATATAATTAAAAAAGGTGAAAACAATTCCTTGTTTTCGCCTTATCAATAATTTATTTATCACTATATAAGATTTTTTCTAAATTCTCAATGCGTTTCGTAAGCGGTGGGTGGGAACTGCTGATTAGTTTTTTAATCTTCTGTTTTTCCGTCCCACTTATTTTATATAATTCAATTAGTGCTTCGGTGATATTTTCCCCAAATCCGCAGTCAAGCGCAAATAAATCTGCCAAATATTCATTTTTCCGGCTTGTGTGCATTAATAATAATTCGCTTATCGACTGAATGCCTTTAAATATGTAAAAGATAATATCATAAAAAAATTTAATAATGCCGATTATAAACGATTTTTCCGCCCATTTGTCTAAGCGGTTTTTAATGCCGGACAGCATTTGCATAAAGAGCGATACAAAGATATTGCCGACTGCCATAACTAAAACAGCGACCGTATCAGAATGGGCAAAATGTCCGAGTTCGTGCGCCATTATACCTTTTATTTTTTCTTCGCTTAACATTTCGGCACAGCCTCTGGTTAAAACAAGCGTTTTTCTGCCAAAGGCAAAAGCATTAATTGTCATATTTTCTTGAATATATAGTTTTATTCCTCTTGATAAATCTTTATCCTGTTTAACAGCTTCGACATATACCTCTTTAAAAAGCGGCAGTAAACGGAGTTTTTCGGCTCTAATCCTTGAAGGTCGGACATTGTTTACAGCCCGCCATAGTTTTTCCGCCGGATTGGAAAAAGCAAAAATAATTGTTATGCCATAAATAACAGCTATAATCAGTAAACTTATCCCTGCTGACCTTGTAAAAACAAAAAGTATCGCCCAAAATAATAAAAAATAAAACAAGAACCAGAATCCATATGCGGCTTTACTACTGCTTGGACGGTAATTTTCATCAAGATTATTATTTTCTTCTGTTTCTTCATCGTCGTCATTATTATCAATATTATTGTTTGGGGTTTCATCAGTTGGATTATCAGTCTTAATTTCGTCAGAAGTATTATCATCTGGTTTTACATCAAAACAAAAAGAATCAAATTCACCGTCCAGAATAATTTTAGTAACAGGGTCACTCAATATATAAAACGTTCTCTTTGAACCGTTTATCATTTCTTCAAAATGTCCGACTATTTGAAATTCCTGTCCTGTATCAAAATTAATTGGCGAACCGATTCTTGTCTTTTCTCCGTTATAAACGACTTTTTCAAATTTATAATTTTGACTTATATTATCTTCGTTATCATCACTATCATTAATAACGTCTTTAATCTGCTGAAAAAAAGTTTTTTTACCCATAACAATTATACCTTAACTTTTAAAATGGTTTATTGATTTTAATTTTTACATGAAAACTTTCATCACGAGATAGAAAAATTGCATTGCCCTGCGCCAGTCCTTTTATATCGTCGGGGTGATAAAGATATTCTCTTGTTTTCCGCAATGAACCTAAATCGGTGCTTGTTGCTTCACCGTTTCCGCCTTTTATTTGATAGGTTGCCTGCATAGTCATTTTAGTCCCAAATACATTTGCCCAATATTCGGCGTTGGTCGGGCTGTTCTGTCTTAATACAATATAATTGTTGCAGTTTTCAATGACCTGCTCTTTAAATTCCGGTGCTACTTTGTCTAAATCCGATAAACTCTGCGTTGCCAATATACAAGTGATATTTGCCGACCGTGATTTGTTTACTAAATCGAGTAAAGCCGGAGACGCATAAACATTAATTTCATCAAGTAAGTAAAAAATGCGTTTTTTCTTATTTTGATAAAAGTTGCTAACCGCTTTTTTGCTGTCGATAATGATAAGATTGCCGATTAACGGCGACATTTCAGGATAGGATAACGGATTTAAAATGAAAATGATGATTGCATTTTCTTCTAAAGCGGTATAAATATCAATGCCGGAAGAATCAAATATTTGTCCTAAGTTGCTTTCTTTAATTGTGGCGAACCGTGCCGCCGCACTTTCGGCAATCTGTCCGCTTGTTTTCGCCATATCTATATCGTTAAGATTTTCTTCTTTATTGATTAAGCCTTTAACGCTTAAATCCTTGCTTAGTTTTTTAAAATTTTCGGTTGGCAGATAATTTGTTAAACTTTCAAAGCTGATAATAATACCTTGCATATCTAAGAGTTTACAAAGCCGTTGGATATATCGCTCTGTATTAAGTTTATAATGTTCTTCGCTCCAGTTAGTCATATTGATTAACATATCTTTTATTATATCTGTATTAGTATTTTTAAAGGGATTGTATTTATCGGAGTTTTTCGGGTCATTGAGATTGATTGTATAAACTTTTCTGTTTTTACAAATCGTTTTCGTAATATCTAAAATAGAATCTTTATCGGTATCACCTTTCCCGTCCACAATCAGCATTGGGTAATTATATTCCATGCCTGATTTAAGAAAATTTGCTAAGGCAATGGTTTTTCCGCTTCCGGTCGTTCCGCATACAAAAACGTGTTTGGCATTACTTAGGACAAACACGTCTTTGTTATTAACTGATTTACCAATTAAAGTCGCTTCGCCTGTCGGCTTTTTCCTTTTAAATGCCAGATTATTCATTATTTCTTGGTGGTCGCGTTCAAAGTCGAACACGTCGCCTTTATCTTTCTTGAATTTATTAACTTATGAGTTAAAAGAATTAATTAGCCAGCTTGATACAAAAAGTCAACAACCCGTTGGAGTGCGGGAATAAATTTGAACGCCTTGAGACCTTTAAGCAAC
>Ga0123357_10001287_pt1 | contig 26408 bp, 17 predicted proteins | sample TergutEmb28metaG_FD_89873 | JGI IMG/M metagenome (GOLD analysis project Ga0123357, IMG submission 89873) | Embiratermes neotenicus P4 segment gut microbial communities from Petit-Saut dam, French Guiana - Emb289 P4 | ecosystem: Host-associated > Arthropoda: Insects > Digestive system > Gut ...
CAAAAAAAAAAAAAAAAAAAAAGAAAAAAAAATGAGAGGGGGAAAAAAAAAAAATAACCTTTTAAAAAAAAATAATTAAATAATAATTTTGTTTTTTTTTTTAAAAAAAAAAAAAAAAAAAAAAAAACATGGAAATGGCAAACAAGTTTGCAGTGAAATCTTGGTTACCCTTATGTATAATTCTTTTGTGCCCATATGTGCATCACACTCTGCATCATAAAAAGCAATGACATTAGCAAAGAGTAAGTATAAAAGATATTCATTTTAGGGTGAAAAAATTAATTTTTTTTCTCCCAAATGTGGATTCAGTTTCTAGTGCATTTGTTTCCTCATTATTATTGTGCAGTTATGGGGTGAACCCAAACAGAACTGTTTGTAGGATATAGCAAAAGTTCTGTACATGAGGAAAACTCTTTGCTGGGGAAAAATGGAAACCATCACCATTACTAAGTTACAAGGAAAACCTGCAAAGACACTTCCCATCATGCTCTGAGAAAACTAAAACATCTGTTAGAGTCACATTACTAGGATGTGGGGAAAAATATCTATTCCGTGCACAATTTTATGCATGAACATACTGGTTTATTTTACTGTGAAGAAAGCTGTCATATATTTTTTATGTTACTTCAATACACTTTATTTACTATCTGTAAACATAGGAATACTAGTATTGTTCCATTTTTCCCAGTATGAAGAAATATACAAAAAAAAAAAAAATTGAAAACATTCAACTATTTCATTACCGTTTTTGCTCCAAAAATTTGTATGTTTTAATGAAAAGACTTACCTTCACTTGCAGCACGACATTTCCAATTTGTGATTCCACTGGTATTGCACCAAAATATTTCCCATTAAATTTTGCGTTAGGGAATATGAAGTGTGGCTTGTTATCATTCACATCAACAACATTTACTTTAACCTGCAGGAGATTGATATATTGATTAGAAGTATTATAGTTTGTGGTGACATTTCTTGCTATTTAGCAAAGTACTACTAAGCAAAGTTTATTTTATATATAAGGCATAATTGAATCTTGAATTGTGTGGGCACACCCAAATGTCACTCCATCTCCAATTCAAATCCCGTTTCGCCTCACAAGCTTTCCTCCCTCTGTACAATTTGCCATTACACATCACAGCAACGCTCTCTTTCTCTTTCCTGTCCTTCTCTCGCCGTACACCGTCTCCGCTAACAGCTCCAAACCAAGTGCACTTTTCCCATCAGAGCACCTCAACAAAAGTATTTACGCTACTAGCCACGCCTACCAAACCTGCCAACTAACCAATGGAGGGCAGGTCGAACAGCGAGAATTCTGTATATAAGACCACGTTTCCAATCAGAGATTCAGTCAACATCGGCATCCAGCAGAAGACACATCTACAAGAAATATTCATGCCGACATCAAGAAAGCCAGCTGCAAAACCGGGAAGGAAGCTTGGCAAGACAGGAGGCACAACCGCCCGGCCACGATGCCTCATGGACCAGGCACACCACCACTCATCCGGGGCATCCAGTAGCAGGCCATCAGAACCAGTCGCAGCCGCCTCAATTCCACCGCGGACCTCCGGCCAATCAACCCTGTGACCAGCGGTTCATCATCGCCCGCGGCTTACCGGAGGCCTCGTCACGACATGGCAACGCAGCCCTACATTGCAGTCAACCACTACTAAACAGCAGACAACAAATAACGGCAAATAAACCGCGACCTCACTCTTCTGACTGTACGACACTGACCAAATAAATATCATATGTGTTTTACTGCGATTGTCAATTAACAATCCCGCAGTATCCCACAATTGTATGTAGCATATGCCACTGTTCAAGCAGATCAGGAATATGCGCAAAATCATTGATTTTTGGCGTTCATGTGTTTTGTATGTATGTGATGCATTTTTATGTACTACACCATTTCCATCATTGATAGTATATAAACTTATTTATTCCTTCAAAAATATTTTTCCTCACAAAGAGCATAAATCTAACCTTAAAATGATATATTTCTACTAAATGGAATACTAAATTTTAATATAATTCCTAATTGTTGATATGTGTTAGCCTTAATATTCAGCAGCTTGAAGAGAGGGGATAGGATTAGGGAAGAAGTAACCCAGTGCTGTATAACAAAAGCTTGACTCTTGGTCACTAGATGTTATTAGTGTGTTTGTGTACAATACATCAGCTATTACACAAAGAATACAGTAATTCTTTTTGGATTCTATGGATTCAGAGTTTTTGGATCAATAACATGGTACACTTACCATTGCAATACTCTTTGAGGGATTGACAAGGCCTGATAGTGTATCCAATTTTATCTTAAGTTGATATTCACTCTTCTTCTCGTGGTCAAGGTTTGCTGTTTTGAGTCGTAACTCACAGTTATGATCTTCTGTGACACTTGTATAAAATAAGCCTGCAATTTTAATAATAAAATTATCATAAAACATATATAATGCATATTTATTTAAGACTGCATTAGTGGGAATTATTAAATTTCCATACCTTCCTCATTCCCCTGAATGATGTCACATTTTAATGGAATGATGCCTTGATGCGCTCTGTGATTTATAATAGTCAGTGTTTTGATGAGGGTGTTGGCAGTTGCATTCTCTAGTACTTCTACGGTGTAGTAATTATCTGCAAAACCAGTGCCCTGTTCTGGTGGAACTGTAGCCACATGACGCACATACACATGTAGTGTAGTGACAGATGACAGCTGTGGTTCTCCCAGGTCATAAGCCTTAGCAGCAATCTAGAAGATGTATCAAGAATTAGCCTTAATGCTTCAATGACAGTGCAGTTTAAATTTTAGCTACTGCCCAGGAAGGAGAAGTTTTAAATTTGAATTACCCTAGGTGCCCTAAGCTGGCAGCATGTGAAGAATTGAAGGTTCATACAGTGCACCTAGGCCAGTACTGAAGGGTTGATTACAACTGTAACCTTTTTTTTGTTAAGTTAACTGTAGTTTTTATATTACCTGTTACAGCTTTGTTCTCAGAAGAAGGTGTATCTTGGTGGTATGGGAAAAATAAGTTAATAATAGCTATTGTTACTTTATTCATGTACAATACTTCTAACCACCAACCATAATGGTGGTATTTTATGTTTCTCAGTGTTTCCATACTCTCTCCTCTGATTAACAATTCTTCAAACATCTCTGTCATGTTCATCTGGTGTAGGCTATCTAATGTGAAATATTTGTTTATGTTGTGACATTTCCTTTTGGAATAATAAAACCATACACTATTAATAAATAAAACTCATTTGTGTACCTCATATTCTGTGGCTGTTTCTTTCCGAAGATCGTCACGAACTTGAATAACTCCAGTATCAGGATCAATCTGAAAATACTTCTGAGCTTTCCCTCGACCAACAAGTTCATAACGTACCTGAAAATAAAAAGTTTTGCAACTAAATATTACTGTGTTATGGGAGATGAGAAATGGGGTGTGTGGGGTATGTGGCAGATGTACCAAACTACGCTGTGTCACAACCCAGAAGTCAGTAGTCTTCATAGTCAGTGCTGTGGGAATCTCAAATAACATTTTTCTTGACTTCGATAAAAAAATTATTTCCTCAAAAAGGAAAAATTGTGTTTACCCAAGTTATACCTCAAAGTCGCTGTAGAAAATTGTATGCATTTTAAACATTATGCAACAATATTCAACAGTGGCTGACTGCTACAAGCTAGGAAGGAAGATATGTACTTGGCCATATAAATTCTCTTATTACAGAGGTGTGAGTTATTCACTGACAAGTGTCAGGTACCAAAAATGACATATAAAGAATAATAAGTAAATAAATAAACAAACAAATAGCTAAATGTAGTATTATTCTGTTGGATGAATGGTATTATACTCTTTTTAAAAGTTGTATAGACCTTGTTTCCTGGAGATGTCCCATCAGAATCAGTTGCTAACAATGTAGTAACAGTTGTTCCAATAGGTACATCATCATTCAATGTAACTGGACGAGGGACAGCCGTAAATACAGGAGGAATGTCATTGCGATCCTGAAATCAAAACAGTAATTAATATTCGACAGAAAGTAGAACTATAATTTCCAGCAATGAAAAATAGGCTATTCGTGACAGAGAACTATAGAGGAAGAATTCATGGACTGTAGAAGTACACAATGGATCACATAACTTTATGATTCAGCAGCCTTTCTTTCTTTTTTCTTCTTTTTGTAAAAGTAAGTATTAGGGAATACTGTGTGTTTTGTGTTTGCACAATGTGTTTCAGAGACAACATGTATATTTGTTAAACACAAAGGTAAGAAGTTGCCACAATGGATGATCAAGAGTGATTTGTGTACATAAACTGGACAAAAACATGATGTCCCTGATGTTAGCTCATATCACCCACCTTAATGAAGATTTGTCCTTTTCACTGGATTGATAATGTATTAATATCTTTTTACTTTATTGTATTATATGTGTACTGATTGGTAATATATTATTCATAAAGAGTACTGCAGCCCCTAAGTTCCAGATTTGGTGCTGTACCTTCTACATATTCACTGCAAGAACTTAAAGCTAGCATTTGCCTATATGAAGCGGAAAAGGATGGTGGAACCCTGGCGCATCAAAGGTGCAGCTGCCAGAACAACAGGATTAATTGTATGTCTCTATGATGTTGCACTTAATATGATTCTTCCTTCATATTATGATAAAGAATGATGAAGTAATTTTATTATTGCTACTTTCATCCCTTCAGACTGTGTGTCATAAGTAATGCAAAATGGAAAATCTAATTACCAAAACATTGATGATGACCCTGGTTGTTGCTCCTGGTCCTGTTCCTGGATTTTCGAGGGTCCCAACCACCAAAATATATTGACTCTCTTTCTCGTAGTCCAGGCCTCTAGTAGTAGTGATGATACCAGTTTTGGGATCAATAGAAAATAATTCTGTAGACCCCTGTTTAATGACGTATGTTATCTTTTGATTTGTGTCTGGATCGTCAGCCTAGTAATGGACATATTTAATTATATATAAATATTAATAAGAGCAACAATAAAATTTGGGGTTGTGTATGTCATGGACTGCAAACTCCCTTCTGTTATTCAGTAAGGTAACTAATTCCATGGAGCAGACCCCTTCCTGAGATGCCAACTGGCCCTTGGCTAGTCAAGAAATTGCCTGCGTTTTACAGAGCCCAAAAGTTCATCACAACATGTACCTATCCTGAGCCACATAAATTCAGTTCATGCTCCCCCTCCCAGTTCTTGAAGATTCAATAAGATAAATACTAACGGAAACTTACTTAATATGCTTATAGAACTATGAAATTACTGGTAGTGGGGGAATTATTTAAATTTACTGCTATTCAATATTAAATTTCTTGGGATTTTGTGCAGACATTTCACCCAGTTACTATGGTAGGGTGCGCAGAATAAAACTTCAGAAGTGTCTGCTGACACATAGTGATGAGAATACCTTATTTTTATATATGGACACATGGAAATAGAGCAAATAGGCATGCATAACTTTTAATCCTGAGAATAGGATTTAATATTCATACCTTAACTTGAGTCACAATATAGTCTGGCATATTTTCAGGGACCTGGGCTTCATAACTTGTGAGGTGGAAAATTGGTAACTCATCGTCCACATCAACTACTTCAACAGTTACAGTGGCAGTTGCAATACGAGGATCAGAAGCTCCGTCTTTAGCTGTTACCACAAACCGATATTCCTGCAAACCAGTCGGTGAAATTGACATTCACAGTATGGTAAATAAAGTTGTCCCTCTCCACACCATGACGGGGTATGGTGGGGGAAGAAGTATCACTCCACTAATTCGTAACATTGGCACTATTTGGAGATGAGTGGTTGATAAACAAAGACATAACTTGTATAGTTCTTCTCTTATCATCCTGCTATTTGAGATTGTGCAGTTGGAGGTACTGACAATGTCATTAAATAAACCACTAAACCATCTACAGGGTATAAAAATCTAGAAGACCAAAATCTGAAGAATGTACAACATCAAAACCCAATATATCACAATCACATTCACATTACTTTAAAATCACATCTTTCTCGAGCCACCTCATGATGTGGGCTACTGTTGGACTGGTCAATCTATACAAAATATTGCTTTCTATTTTTTTAACATGAGAAGTCAGGATTCAGGTCTTTTGGGATGTGACGTTATGTCATTGAGAAAGCAGGTCCCAGTTTTTTAGAAGTATGTGGTGTCTTTGAAGTGTCTGGAACTGCTTGATCAATGGTACAACATCACATCTGAGAAAACTTGAATATTGGGCAATATCTGTGTGTGAATCTGAAATGTTGCATATAGGAGAGGTGTGAAAATTGAATAAACTGGCAAAGAAAAGACAAAATTTTTAGTTTTATTAACTGATTATCACTTCTGTGATATATGGCACAGTCGCATATTTGAGAATTCTATACAGAATGTTTTTTTTTTATCATGCATAAAAGCGCTAATAAACGTAGCATTGGTGTCCAACTTACCCTCTCTTTTTCATAATCAAGTGCCATTGTAGTTCGTATTTCACCAGTCATGGCATCAATACTAAAAGGAATGTCTCCAGGAACTGAGTAGTATATAACTGCATTTTGTCCTTCATCAGCATCTACAGCATGTACGTTGCCAACCTTCTTGTTAGCTTCACCTTCATGAACTCGGAATACGTATGGCAAATCTGTGAATTCTGGATTCTTGTCATTAATATCTGTCACTTTGATATTAACAGTTGCAGTACTGGACAATCCACCAGTATCTTCTGCTTTGATAACCTGTTAAACAAAGATCGTTTGTACTGCTGACAGTTTTCTTGTAGCAAGTTACAGACATTCTTCCTGTGCTATGCGTTGCTAGTAAGATATTGTTCTGGTTATTTTAATAAGAATCCAATCCAGTCACAGCAAGTAAAGAGACATAGAGAATTACTTTATTATTCAGTTGATTTTAGTACCAATTTTGGTCATCCATTTTTAATTTTAAAGTTCTTGTTTAGAGATGATAGAACCAGAGACATTTTTAAACTGAAAAACACTCTTTTAAAAATTTGTTCTATTTTCACAATACCTGGTACAATCTTTATGTTCCTGGAAACCATATGTTTCTTCAAAGTGAGAAGATGATATTGTATGCAAACTAAGCATAGAATATGCAACTGCTGTAGATGTGGTTGTAATATTTACAGACAGACTTTTTGATTAATTGGACATTAGGAGATTGGGGTGTAAAAAAAATCAGTAATAAGGTTAGTACATGGTAGCTGCAGAACATAGGAAATTTCCTTGCATGCCATATACACTTATTTTATATCAAGAAAAATGGGGTGTGGGGAGAACAAACTTTGTGCTGAAAAATATGTTTGGCAAACAATTTTGAATCCCTCATTATGTGTGCACACTGTTGTGTCAGACCAATTGATGTTCAGGTGAGGGAAAGAAGAAACTTAGATTCTCCCCCACTTATCCGTCTAGCATCTGACTTCCATGGGTACATACCTTCCCCCACCCACAACAGTTATCATTTGATTCTAAATTTTTTTTCCTAGTAGTTTTAGTCTGTTTGTAGCAAGTTTGAGAAGCAACACCATGGAATCCATAAACTTCTATGCTATTCACACCAGACCATCATCTACCACTGTCCCTCTTCCTGAACTTTCAGCTGTAACAGAAACTTCTGATGCAACCTAGCACATGGATTTTTATTCTCCCATTATCCAGTATTTGGCTAGTGTGAGAAACAGTGTGTAAGTCAGAGTTACTGAAAATAGAATGAAGGAAAATTTAAGAGTCTGAAGTCAGGAATTCATCCAAAATATTTAAAGATACAGTTTTTACCCAAAAGAACACACATTCCATTCCATTTACAAATGACAACTAATCGCGGCTATGTTGTGAATGGAAACAGTCATTATTTATGCTGAGAATCATATAAATCCTGTAAAAAACTGTATACACAAAATGCAGGAACATGTAATGTTAAAGCAGGTAGCTGAATAAAAGTAATATGCATTGCAGAATATAATATATATCAGTGAGTATACATACCAATTGATACCGTGTCAAGTCCTCTCGGTCCAACTTTCTGATTACTGTAATAACCCCTGTCTTATCTCCAATTGCAAATTGCCTCAGGTCATTCCCAGAAACAATTGAATATGTAACAGGGTCGTTTTCTGGATCTACAGCCTGAAAAAGTAGCACCAAGAATGAAATCATTATTGTTAAGAATAGCAGCCAAGATACATAACTGTATTAATTGTGGCTATGAGTGTGACTGTGAAACCAGTGGTATGCATGCATGTGCCCACATGTGTGTGCACATGTGCATGTGTGTAAATTGAATATTATGCAATAGAAGGTGGGAGTCAACTTACAGTAACAGTCGTTACTGTTGAATTGATGGATGCTCCTTCACTGACTTGCACTTCATAAACTGGGCTTTCAAACACAGGACCTCTAGTATTAGGACCAGGGATTACTGTGACCTCTACAATTGTCTGAGAATATTTTCCACCACTATCAGTAGCCTGCAAGGAAATTAATACAATATTATTTTGAATATGAGAATTGTTTCTATGTTACAATTCTTATATGTTATGTTGAATGAATTCTCTTTCCAAGAAAGATAAACTGATGTACTGAAATATGAAATAAGAGGTGTGGATGTATTTCTTTAAAATACTGGAAAGTGCTGAGAATGTCTTTAGAATACCTTAAGATACTCAATTTGACAGAAATTAGCAACTTTTTTTGGTGATAGCATATGAACATGCATTAAGTTGTGACCAAATAAGGAAACGGCCATAGATAAAGACCAGTTTTGCACTACAAATTTCCAGTTTGGTAACCTGCAAACCAGACTAAAGATAGAGACATGGCCAACATTGGATGAATGATTTTACTAGTCTTAAAACTTTTCAAATTAAATACGTCAAATATGAATGTACCTGAACTGTTATGCTGTATTGTTCTCCAGCATTTAATTTCCCTGTGGTTTCAATGATGCCAGACTGTGGATCTATCTTAAACTTCTGTCTCCCATTGTTTGAAACATGGTAAATGCTATATGTGATTTGTGCATTGGCACCCAAGTCAGCATCAGTAGCCTCAACCTACAGAAGAAACACATAAATGCATTTTACACATATTTAATCTGAGGGTCACCCCTACTTTCTGTTACATGCCATTTCACATTATGAATTTCTACACAACTTGGCTGTTTTAGAGTTTACATGTGAATTATCTTGTGGGATTTAAAATTCATGCAGGTCTGAATTATGGCTTATGACTTCATTCCCTGATTGCGATTGTAACTTCTGGTAACAATTTAATGATTTCTGTTCAATGTCAAAAATAGTTCTGTCTTACATGATTAAACGGTTTACTGCCATTTGGCTCTAAATCCTTAGAAGACAAACGTAAAAAAAAATTGTAATAAATAATTATCCACAATCTGCTTTAGTCTGCTCATTATAATGAGAAGCACATAAAAAGCTGTAAAAGCAAAGTTCATTAATTTGCATATTGATAACCACCTGCACTGGAAGAATCACATTTTTCAAGTGTCTCCTGTGTTTCATAGCGCATGTTATGCAGTTAGCTTGATGTTTCACTTTAGCAACATTGATGTTATCAAAACCTGTTTTTTGCATTATTTTCACTTCATGATGAAATATGGAATAATTTTTAGGGGTAATTCATATTAAATTACAAAGATATTTACTGTACATAAAAAAATATTTAGAATTATGGTTGCTGCCAGACCTAGAAACTTATGTAACAATATGTTTAAGAGACTGAAGATGTCACCTCCTCATTTTAATTCACATTTTTGTTAATAAACTTCAATGCGAATAACAAAGAAAAGTTTCAAACAAATCCAGCTTTAACAAGTTTTACTATAAGGAATAAGTACCATCTTCATTGACCAATTTTCGTGCTTTCAGAAAAGTAGAAACTATGCTGGCATCTAAATATTCTTCTCTTTACTACATATACTCACAAGTCTTATGGCAGTAAAAGTTCAATTTAAAGCAGCATGAAGGAGATACTTACACACACTTTCCTTTTGTTTTATTGACAAACGTTTAATGGTTAAAAATGACTCTGAATCCCACTCTGCTGTGTATAATGTATTTAACGCAACATTTCAATATTTTATGTGAAATCTTTACAGTATTTTTCTATTGCACTAGTTTTGTAAATTGTACTTTTGTCATGATTTAATCCACAGCCCATTGTCACTTTGACTAAAAGTTGGATCTGTGGAATGTGTAGTATTACATTCATATCTATGACTGCGAACCTTAGTGTGGCATATAGTCTGTTGGTTATTGGCCAGACTTTTGGAGAAATATGTTATTTCCATTTTCAGGAAACAAATCCTAAAATCTGAGGCAGCACTTCCTTCTGAAATGTTGATAATGAGTTACCAAATTGACAGATACACATCCCAGAAGACAGTATACTGCAGGACATATATTATTTTAAATCTATTGATGTAAGTTACATAACTTTTGGGATATCATTGTTCAAGAATAAAACAAGAAGTTGATTATATTCAGGTATATAGAAAATAAATAACATATTCTGAATCTTATGATTACACTAATTTAACTTTCTTTACCTTAGGTGAAGACACAATTTACTTGAGGGGCCTGTGACAATGACACTGATTTCTGTTGTACAAGATGTCAGCAGCAAGAACACAACTTCATACCCCTCATTCAACATCACTCCGACTATGAATAACAACTGAAATAAAATTCCTGTTGTTCCTCTGTGATTGCTTACCTTGGTAACAGACTGTTTATTGTCACCTGCTTGTACAGTTAGGGGTGGTATCATGGGTAGTTTCGGTGCATTGTCATTCACGTCATTGAGGGAGACTGTCATAGAGATTGGTGCACTAGCAGCATTTCCTGTCTTCTCTCTGGCAACAATCTGATAAAAATATATGAATGAGAAATTACACACCCATTTACATACACTCCCTAGACAATGGTTCCTGGAAGTTAACTTAGGGGTTGACCCTACTTGACTTGAGGGGCATCCACCTGTTCCATACTCACAGATCTTACTGTGCATATAGGCATGATGACTTCAGAGCAATATTTTGAATTTATGATACACCCAACAACTTTTACAAAGAAGTAGTTCATGGTATGGGACATCATGAACAGAAAAACTAGCTATAAATATAATTATTCTTTTATAATCCTTCCACTCTCTCTATAAAGAAGCAAGTGCTAACAGACATGCAATGTCATGCGTTATTTCTGTAAATTGTTCAGATTTTGATTCAAGAATCCGTGAGATTCACGCTGCTAATTCTGAATTATGGCATTTTATATTTCAGTACATGGGTACCATCTGCTCAGAGCAATATATGGCCTCCATCTTCAGGGTAGAAATAAATAAATTTTGGAGAAGTAGATGGTTATATAGGTGAGTGTGTAGCCCCAGTAATCCCTACTTCTATATAAGCACCTATTTTTCAAACTTGACTCACTTTCACTCTGAAAATGGAGGCAGTATATTCCCCTGAAATGCTGGTATCTACCAGAATGTAAAGTTTCACAAAACAGGTGACTACAGTATGAATTTTCATTGCTGTTTAAATGTCAAATCATATATCCATCAATTTAATTTATCCCTGTCACTTTACTGAGAGAAACAATGTTCATCAAATAGGGAATATGTATATAGAACTATTACTTGCTATCAGTATTGTTAGACTTTTGAGCTAAATTTACTAGGTTATAGGAAAATACAAACATATCCACATATATATGTCTGTGTGTGTCCACATAGTTTGTAAGTTAATCCACTTTTCGGTTCTAAAATTTGGGACCCTCCCCATCGATTTTCAAACATAATATGTTACTGGAGTTAACAGAAGGGACAAAGTGGGTAAACACACATCCCTCCTACCTGAAACCCGTGTTTGATTAATTTACACACTGAAGACTGATCTTTGAATGTTATATGCATTTTATACCTGCAATTGTTCATTCTTTCTACAGAGTATATTTTATTGCAGTCCTTAGCATTGCAGTGTTGCAGGATGTCCTACTGCATGCAGGTGTTCTATGCAAGAAAGCTACAGTGCTCAGTGTGGCAATAAAGTGTAAATGTATCAGCATACCTAGTGTCTTTATGCAACATCTTGTCATAGGTAAGAGTAATTACATGGTAGCTGGAATGCTGTGTAATAAGTACCTGGAATCTAAATGTTCCTGGACTAGGTGGATCTCTATCAAGATTGTCTATATTAACTATGAGATACCCATTGTTATCAATTGTGAAGAACGAAGTTGTCATTTCAAAGGAATAGGTTGGCTTTGGATCTTCTGGCCCCTGTAACAAAAAATTTATTAAGTTCAGTTTTTATGTGCTGAGTATGCAGTAATTCTGTATGATCTCCTTCACTGTCATATTTTTCAAGCACTCACATACCTTCCAAACCACACAGTCTTAATGATTTGTTGGTCCAGAGATTTTTTCCAGAAAAATCATTTACTGTCTCTTCAAATTACAAGCTTCAAGCATGCATGAAAATTCACATGTACGAGGAACATAAAACATGAGTGCATTCAACATCAGTGTACAGACAAGCGTAACAGACTGATGATGGGTATAGAAGGTGTTGGTCTTAAAAGTCCACGGATTGAAGGCAAATAACGAAACGCAACTGTTATATTTCACACTGTTATCTTTTTTATTTATGGACAGATGTACTGGGAAATCTTATCCAAAATTGAGACTGTGTTGGTCCTTGACTTTTATTGTTTTAGTTTTGTTGTGTGTGTGTGTGTGTGTAGGTATGTATAATACTGCCATTTAAGAACAGCACCCTTAATCTTAGTCTATTTTAAGTCACACTGAAATCATGTGTATAGTGTGGGTTACCTGCAGGTTTGATTACTATTAATGACAATAAGAATTGTGGTTAACCCTTTAAAGCGTGGTAGTGGTGTACTGGCCCCCACATTGAACATAGAAAACTCCACATCCTGCTCATGTAGTATAGTTATGTGTTCCATACACTTCTTACATTATACTGCATTGACAATCATTCTTCCTTACAAATACAGTATGCTCTTTTTTTGAGGTAGGACCTGATACAAATGTACGCCAATTGTAGTTAGTGCAGTGTTATTCTATCTCCCTCAGATACCTCTCATGGTGAACCTGTGCCTAAATAGTATGGCAGTGATGACTGTTGATCATAATGACTATAACATGCTGGAAGTGATGATAAAATTGCATCCTCTGTGCCAAACATTTACTTTAGTGTAAAATAAAAATGATTTTTCTTGATACCTTAAGTACTCTGTAATAAATAATATTTTGAATTTGCAGTTGACAGAACACAATTTTGTTGTACCGTCTCCCATATCCAAATGATAGCAGGAGCTCCATTTTTATGAGTCAAGTTGTCAGTTGTAGGTGAGTTGAGAATATTATCTTATGCGTTTATACATGTGTTTCTTGTCTTGTTAATCATTGGTTTCATTTTAAACTAAACACATCCTGGAGGGAGTTTTTGTTATTTTAGTAAGACTTAAATTTTATGGTGATCTGTAAATAGATCTAGCCAACGAGATTTTAAAAATATGCCTTTTTATTTACTGTATGTAAATATGTTACTGTCAGGGTGAGCATCTTGTCTGTATATGCCTTTGTTGCAAAATGGCACAGAATTAACTTTACATTTTTAGATCTTTCAGTTAAGAACAAAGAATTCCTGTGCATCTGCCTACAACTTAACCTACAACTACATGTGCGCACGCACATGTATGCATGCATGCGCATGCACACGCACGCACACCCACACACATACACAACCAAAATCTGTATGTATGTATATATTCATCCTCACCAGGTCTCCATCAGTTACTGTCAATCTGATTGGATTTCCATTCTTATCAACCACTTTTGTTCCAATTGGAGCATTCTCATCAGCATAACCATCAGTAGCTGTTGCAGTGACCACAGGTGGGTTGCTGTCTACAGGTTTGACAGTGATGAACAATTTGGCTGTTGCAGATCTCTTCTGTTCACTCACTTCTTCAGCCTAAAGAAACGTGCAAATTAATTTTCTAGCACTAAAATCAATTTGGAACTGGCAATGTGAAAGTATCTGTCACATGTTAAAACTATCTGCCATATTTTCTGCCTCCTAAAGTGCATTTTATGCCTGAAAAATGCCCGAAAAATCAACCTGCGCCTTGTTACCGGAAGCTGTCACAGTTCTAAATCCACATACAACTTGCTAATTACATGGTGCACCTTATCAAGTGTAACATCTTATGGGACATAAAATACAGTAACTAAAGCAAAATAAATGTCAAAACAGCAAGTTTTATTTAAGGTAAAAATTTAAATACATAAGACCTACTTTCCTACCTTTACAATGATTTCAAACTTCTTCGTTATGCTTGTATCCACCACTCTTATCTGCCGAACAGCTCCTGTTCTTTCGTCAATCTCAAAAAAATCTTTGTATGAAGATGGTGTGCCACTCAGAAAGCTGTATTTGATTGGTGCATTGAGTGAGTCCATATCAATTGCCTGTATCTTTTCTGGAAATATATTGAGAATTCCAGCCAATTTTCCACTTGACACCTGAAAAAGTTGGTTATTTACATACATTAGAATCTGTTACACAAGAAATCTTCATAATTACAAACATGATAGCTTGAAAAAATTATTCATTTGTACTTTACCTGTTGTATAGGACAAAGTTTCTCATATATGACATCTAATTTAGCATTAATATTCCAAATTGTATATTATTAATAATTTTTATAGAATATTAACAGGTGATCATGATCTGCAGTATGAATGTTAAACTAACGCTAAATACACATTTGAAGCAACAGCGAACAAGGTCAACTTGGCAGCTGGTATCTCTAGTGACTCATCAGAAGGCTGGTTGAAAGCCATAACTATGCTAAAATGTTCTTCTATTGGTTAAAATAACATGTCAGTATGTGCTACTTTTCTCTGATCGTCATCACTAAAATTATTTCTTCTTATGGTATATTGATGATACAGAAAAATCGAAGATAAGAAAGTATCACCATTTCTTGGCATGAGAAGTCTACTTATGGAAGTCACCATATCTGTGTGTACATTTATCCCTTCATGTATACTAATTTGAGAGCCATTCACTGGATTTTCATTAAACATGATTTTGTGAATTTTACTTAAATTTGTAAACATATTTCAGTCATGTTTACAATTGGACAATAACAATGGACACTTTCTGTGAAGGCCTACATTTCAAGCAAAACCTACTGAAACTATAATTTTGTAAAATGAACTTTGAATAACATTAAAAAGAAAAACTAAACACACATTTTATTCTCAGTTCACCCTTTTCTGTAAGGCTTACTCGTTTTGAGGTAATTAAATGAATGGAAGTGGGTTCATCAGAATTAATAATGTGCAATTTTGTGGTATTATTTCTAGAAATAAAAGTACTAGTATACATATATGACAAGGCATGGACTGTAATTTTGCAGTACAATAAAACCCTGATACAATGTCTCCCTCACTTTGAACACATGAAAGTATGTGAATAGAAATTTCCTTTTATAGAGGGGTTTTGATTTACTGCCAAAAATTGCAGTGAACAAACAATGGAATTATGTTGGGGTTTGATGGTATTTCCTATAAAAATTTTTAAATTAAACAAGTAAATGAACAATAAAAGGACAATGTTGAATTTTATTCTTGTGTGTCTTTTGCATGGGTGCAATTTGGTTGTACATTTTCATGCTTTATTTTAGTGATTTACAGTGCATTCATTACAGGAACTTAAAATCAGTAGAATGTGAAGAAAACATCTGTTTCTGTAAAGAAGAGCTGTGAGAGTAAATTGCAGCTTAGTGGCAGGCAGAAGTTCAACATGGTGTACTTACACCACCTTGGGATTTTAATATTTAGTAATTTATTAAATCAAACAATAGAAATACGAAAAACTAAAATTCTTTAGAGTTCCTACAGTTTTACTCCCAGGATTAATTTAAATAAAAGACCGCTGTGTTACTGTCTTGCCCAGCACTGATCATTAAAAATTCTGATCACTTCACATGTGGCTAGTATGCATCACCTTGCATAGAATCGTGCAGACACTCCTGAACCCATCTTAAGATGCTGCCTAGTAGTTATTCTGGGGGACTGAGAAGGTTTCCAAAGAGCGGTAACTGAACTATGTCAGTGTTTTTCTTAAAGGTAAGGAACTCAAATGTCGGCTTTTGTTTGCACTTACTGATGTAGAGTATTCTGGATTGATGCAAGAGCCTTCATGAAGCATGCAGCCTTGGTAGATGAAGGATGGGTTCTGATCATCGTCATCGCGAACATTCACTGTTAAGGTGGTGGTTGTGGAGAACCGCTCTGACACATTCCTGGCCCGATCCTGGTAAACGAAATAAGAACACGAGTTTCAATAACTGGTACATTTAAAAGAAATGGGTACGAGGAACCCATGAACACTCTTTAATTCATGTAAAAATGAAGCACATTAAATACTAATAAACAAGTAAATGTTTAACCACACTCACCGATTAAATGTAACATTCATGCTAGATTTGAGGTGCCCACAGTGGTGTTGATGAAGATTCAAGTCTTCTGGGAGGTTACGTCACTGCGACTGCTCAGCAGTTACCAACATTTCAAAGGAACGCAGTGCCTATATTGTCAGGATCATTAAGACCAAGAATAACTTGAAGATAAAAAAACTGCATTCGTTCGAAACGTCGGATACTATTTACCAATCAACGTGACATAATATCGCAGCAGACTTGATCTTGTGTAACTCCTTCTTGATAAACAAATTTGCACCTTCGTGAAATTCAACAACTATATAACATTAACTGGCTGCATGCAATCAATAACCCTTCATTCTTCATAAATATTCTTCTTTATTATTCTTATTCTTAATGTTGTTGTTGTCGTCGTCTTCGTCGTTGTTTTTGTTATGATCACCATCATAAACTGATTATGCTTGTTTAATTGCAATCCATTCTACAATGTTCTTGATTTAATTTACGTTCTTTTATTTTATAAGGCCTGTCACAACAATAAATAAATGCAAAATAATGTAGAAATTGCAGCAATATAAACATGAAAATCATCTAAGTGTGAGGTCAAGGAAAAGACACATTTAAATGAAATGAAGAAGCACGGTAACTGGGAATTCCGCTTTCTGCATTCTCTTACGCACAGCTGTGTCACTAATTGTGTAATCTAATAACAAAAGGTATCATATACACTCTTATGGTTAGCAATGTCATGACTAGTGAGTGGGATAAAATTCAGTAAAGCAAGCGTTTTGTGTTTACAAAACTTGGCAAGAGTTCGCGGCGCTTAAGTAAGCACCACGATATGAAAGCGTGTGTGGGAGAAGCGGTATAGCTCCAGTCGTTCTTAACATGGGCACTTCATACAAGCAAGTGTTCGACTTCACACTCCTTCAGCTTTGCTCCCGGCGGGAGGTCTCCCTCTATCCATTTAGTATGAGAATTTGCGGGCATTAAAGCTGGTCTGGAGGCTTTGAAGGAGAGGAAAATCTTATGCCCTTATCGGGAATTGAAACAAGTCTTCTCGATTGTCCAGCTCAAACAGTCACTTATCGACCGACTGATCTCGGTTCCCATTTTGTGTTTCAAATCGGGATATGATCGGGAGTGGAAATATGTTTTCAGGACCAGTTAGACTTTCAGGAATTACTTGAGAAAGCCAAGGGATGGTGGTAAGTTTATGCCGGAAAATGCAGGTTTGTGAAAAGTGCCATTGTGGTTCAAATATACACTCCTCATTGCTGTAAGCTTCATACAGCGAGAATAACTCCTAGAAATATGTAAGGTTTCTACCCACGTCTACCGCCAATTCCAGTCCCGGGGACATAATTTTAGCAGGTATGAAGGTTCTCGAAATGTGACACTCTTCACGCCTTCCTTATTAAGTGAACAAAGTGAACAAAAAAACCTTCAGGTTCCACCGTGTAGTGCGATGGTTATTGTAAAAACAAACTTTTATTTACAAGCATCGGTCACGACTGGTTTAGCATTAGGTTTTGGTAGTGCTAAAGCAAGGCCACTGGTGGCGTTGAAATACGAAAATAAGACATACAAATCTTTTGAAAACTACTGTTTCGTATCAACAAGTTGATGGTACATTTAACAAGCAATATTTTACTTTTTGCTGACTTTAAAGATAATCACTTAATGTATGCAAGTTGACACTGACTAAGGTTATATTTTATGAATAAGTGACCCTAGAATTTAAAGGGTATTAGGCAGTACAAGTCAAATTCAAACACCAGTATTTTGCCATTAATATACTGGGAGAAGTGTGGGGGCATACAAGCACAGCAGGTTTTGATTCTGTGTTAGCGTTCTAGATTTGTATCCATTACTTCCTCTTTCGAATCAAGACCGGATTACGTGCTACTCTGACTGAAGATTTTTGGATATTTTTATTCTCACCAACCGAATAGGGCAGGGCACATTCAAATAGACCAAGACAATTTCCGTCGACATCGGTAGCTAATTATTTTTCACTAAACGTCGTGTAATGTTGGCAGTTGAAACGGCATTGTTAAATATCCTGAAGTCAAATAGGATAGAGGCGTACTCCTACACCGTTCAAAATGGCGATGTACCGTGCATTAAAATTTTTAACGAATTTCTTACAGAAGTTCATTACATGTTACTCCCAACAGGAAAAGATCTTTTTGAAAAATGACATTTATCTTAACTAATATAAAACTTCAGTTCGTAACTCACAGAGGACACCATCGATCTCTATTGGAAAAACCAGCTTGTTGAAGCTGTTTTGAGAAATTATAGTTGTTCATTGTAAAAATCTTATGAAACCCATAAATACACTCTGTGGCAAAATGTAGAATTCCTCCATGTGGAAGCATGTGGTACATATAATTGCTACTGGGTTTTGAATGGTAACTACATTTTGTTTACGAAATTCCCTAACTTTAGTCTAACGTAAAACCTATTTATATGTGATGTACATGTCATTTAACTGAGAGTATTAACCGGAGTTCATGAAGCGCACAACAAAAGAAGTAGATGATAGCGATGGCCTTTGCAGTATGACACATAAAAATAGTGATCTTTTTTAAGGTAAAGTCAAAAACTCGTCTGGAATTATCAGGAGAATTACCTAAAACCTCATGTAGTTCCGAGAATGATGTTCAAAAGTGGGTGTCAAAAATTAAAACCACACGGCCTCCCCCTAGCTAAACTCTTAGTTAAAATGGTTTTGTATTTAGGGATCGCAGTGTGGAGTTACAAGGTCATTTATTTCCTAAATTCCTAGCCAGTCTCTTTCCCACAGTAATCCATTCAAATTATTGCACACTCGTATGCCAGTAGACTGTGCCATGTTCTACATGCCCAATTTCAATTCAGTGTGTGATTCGCGAAGTTGTTGTTCACGCTGGCTGTACATTGGATTGCAGCTTCCCAACTCGTCTTACACGTGCACCAGAATTATATTTATTTAGACATTAAAACGTATGTCGAAATAAAAATCCCGCCGTACGTTGGAAAAAAAACCCGCTGCAGAGTTTACACAAACCTCGTGTTTAGCTTCGTGTTCTCTAAATGAGTCTTCAAGGCTAATCAGCATCCGGTACTTGCGCCTAATGTGTAAATAGAGCTAATATAATTTGTCTCTTTTTCTGTAATGTCGCACCGTCCTCAACACTCAACTCAGCCTCGTAATACGTACACTATATGTGTTAGTAAAAATTCCTTCTGCGAATAGCAGATAAATTCTATTTTCCTCCCAAAAACTTCAATGTATATAGGCTGCCCAGAACTAGCATTTATGCAATTAAATACCACAGCATCGACAAATGATGACAAACCCAAGATAATTAACTTGTCACATAATTACTCCGGACGTTTAAAAATGCGTCTCTTCTGGCAACGAAAGGAGCTCTTTACGTGGAACAGCAAAGAAGAGAAACAAACATGCTTTATTTAACAATGCTGTCAATTTTAAAATTTTATGGCATCATCCATGGTATAAGAATGAAAAGTGAATATGCAGAATTTGTACAATTGTACTGATAGAGGAAACTTGAGTGGAATACCCCGCCCCACTGCCGGTTTAACCACCACAAATCTCACAAGGACTGGCCTGGGTTCGAGCCAGGGCCTTTACCCCATCTCTAAAGTCAATCACTGAGTTTTACGATTACGTATTAAATACATGTAACACTGAATGAAGACCTTCCACAATTGCCTAATAATGCTAGTGCTCAGCCAAGTGAAAGGCTATTTTACAGTGCTTATTTTTCCCTCCTTAGAAATATTAAAATATTTCCAGGAAGAGAAGTGGCTAAAATTGAACAACAAACCCAAGACACTAAAATAGAAGAACCGAACATGATCCTCCTTCTTTAAGATCTGCTTTCTAAAAGTTCATTCTGAAATCTTATAAGTGTTCAATTGCGGTGAGGTTTTTTGAGTAACATTTTTTGTGCAATTCTTAGCTCTTTCACACAAGTTTTGTACTTTTCGGATTTAGGCCTAAACTCTCAAAAATGTAACGTCAAGTGTAAAAATTACGGAGTTCTTAGTTATGTAACCGTGTTCTTTACTTTGTTACTTCCTCTCCGTGCACTTCAGCACTGCACGACCTGGACAGTTTACCGCACCTGACCTCGCACCAGTTTCTAGGTATCTTATCGGCACTGAAAGCGTGCATCCTAAGGCTACGCATGTCTTACAACTTTCGGTCGAGCTAACCAGTTGCCTAAGGGACAACGCCGATGTGCATAACCCCTATATCAAGCTGTTATGATGAAACCTGCTTGCTATTTCAAGGTGACTACTGACTGCGACGAGATAATTAGCGGGTATTGGCTACATGCCGCTTTTAAAGTCCTTTTTTTTGCATTTTGATGTATAAAATACAAAATACGTAACCCTAAATGAATATATCTGGAAAGAATCTTCATGATCTCATATAGACCAGTGGGTTAGTGAGTAGTGATGTAATAGTCTTAACAGGAAAAACTTATTTCTCATCCTGTACATCACATTTAGCAACATGAATACCACATGATTCATCCACTCTAAGAGGTGTTTATTGCTTTCGTTATCCTACGCAGAATCTAGCAGTGTTAGCCACTGAAGAAAAGGAATACCCGACGTTGCATCCCGATGCTGCTCAAAACAAAATTCTAAGCAGGATATCTTTTGTTGCTGGTCTTAACACCAAATAGCCTGCAAACCTGGCAAGCATAGTGCCCTAAGACAATTATTAAACTGCAATATATTTCAAGATTTAATGTGTTCCAAAGAAGGTGCGATATATGTAGGGAGTTCTGTCCTATACATAAGAGTAGAAAACCTTCTTTTGAAATAGGCTGCATTTCCATTAAAGTTATTAAAGAGTGTAATTTTTCTAAATGTTGGTGTAAGAATATACAGACAAAAAAGTTATATGCTTTACTTTACAATAGCAACATTATCGTACAAGACCAGAAATATTCCGTACAATTACGCGATTACTTGAATGGGTTAGACAGCTTTAGATTTTACTCGTTTTGTCCATGGTAGTGTGAATTATGGTATGTGGTTACCGAGTGAGTAACAGGCCACGCTGTAGACTGGGGCAGCGTTTTCGACCGCCTGTCAGAAGACAACGAAGTCTTCGTCATTCTGAAAATCTCTTATCGATTGAAGTATCTGTTGAAGTACGATATAAATTTACTCGCAAATTAACTAGTAAATTTATGAGATTTCTGGGCTCAGTATAGTTCAGTAATATACGAATTTTATCTTAATTATCAGGATTTTCTCTTATGATGATTTTTAAGTTTTTTGAATAACCGCTTAGAGGACTTCAAGGTGGTTTCGAAATTTTGTAAAACATATATTAAGTTTTGTTCATTTTATTCCTTTGTTATACGTTAGTTGATGTGAAATATCTATTCTACTTATTTATGGCCGCTTTATTGTCGCAGTACTAATTTCTGTATTAAGCTGCTTTAAGCATACTTTCAGTGTTATCACATACATAAGGTCTACTGGTTTGTTGTCCTGCGTATTAAATTGCATAATTAAAACAATCTGAGTATCTACAATCATCATCATCATCGGTTCAGGAACAAGTAGAAAATATACTGACCAGGAGAAAGTGTGTCCCTTCAAACAGGAAATTTAACGACCTTTTCCCAAGGGCAAACGCCTACAGAATTAGGCCTGGTAGCAGTAACGTTAATAGTGTCAGTTGCAGTAACATTAGTAGTGTCAGTGGCAGTAACATTAATAATGTCAATGGCAGTAACACTAATAGTGTCAGTAACAGTGACATTAATATTGTGAGTAGCAGTAACACTAATATTGTCAGTGTCAGGAGCAGTAACATAATTAGTGCCAGTGGCAGTAACAATAATAATGGCAGTGGCAGTAACACTAATAACGTCAGTAACAATAATAATGTCAGTGGCAGTAAAACTAATTAGTGTCAGTAATCATAATAATATCAGTGGCAGTAACACTAATAGCGTCAGTAACAATAACATTAATATTGTGAGTAGCAGTAACAATATTGTCAGTGTCAGAAGCAGTAACATAATTAGTGTCATTAGCAGTAACAATAATAATGTCAGTGGCAGTAACACTAGTATTGTCAGTGACAATAACATTAAAATTGTGAATAGCGGTGACATTAATATTGTCAGTGTCAGTAGCAGTAACATAATTAGTGTCAGTGGCAGTAACAGTAATGTCAGTGGCACTAAAAATAATAATGTCAGTGACAGTAACAATAAGGTAAAATAAGTTTAATTTAACAACTTTTGCTAAAGCTATCTGGTCTAATGGCTAAAAACAACCAAACGTATCAGTAACAGAAATATAGTTTCATCTACCAGTATTAAGAAATGTCAGTTTCAGTTAAGGGAAGTCAGAACATTCTTAGTCAGCACAGAAGAAACGACCGTTGAAATCAGAAACAGAGACTTCAGCATATGATGTAGGGCACCTCATTACTTCGCATCAGTATTAGGTGTCTTATAGACCTGCATAATATGAGGAACAAAAAAGTCAGTCCAGAATGATTAAGACCCTTTGGATACCGACTGAAAGAGAGACAGGGACCTGAAAGTAGCAGCAGAATAAGCAATTGATAAGTTCATGGGAGAAGAAAGAGTCACTTTATTGCGAGTTGAAGACATACAGCACCACTTCATTAGAGAGGTTCCAGGCTCTGTCCGCTCTTCCTTCTGGCAAAAGCGATATTGAAATAGGGAATTTAGAATTGTGAGAAATATTATTTTGAAATAAGGACGGTGGAATTTTTATCTAATGGCTAAGGCTAAAGCATGTTATTGGGTGGGGGGGAAATAGTTTGGTGATGTTGAAAGTCAGGGAATTAATTTTGATTGGGAGGCTGCATGAGAAGCATGTAGTATCTACAGACAGAATTTCTGTGTTGTCAACGGAGCTTTTGTGATGCTACACACTTCATTAACAATGTAAGGGAAGAGCTGAAAAGAGTTGCACAAAATGACTTCCAGGAAAGTTTCCAGCAACTTTACTGTCGCTGGCAGAAATTTGCAGTTGCCCAAGGGGACTATTTTGAAGGACATTTAGCTTCAATTATTGTGCTGTTTTGTGTTTCGCAAAAATAAAGTGATTACAGAAATGTTTTGAGGCCCCAAGTATCTCTTCACAGTATTTTACACACTTGTTTAATTTAATATATTTGAGAGAGGGACTTGTCTTGAGGAGAGAAAGGTTCTCTGATGACAAATTATATCTGAGTTTTGTTTGTCATAACTTACAGTATTCTGAGTTGACACTGGACCTGCTCCGATTACGCTGCCGAGAATAATGGGCAGAGATACCATCAGAATGCCCATGGTACTGCACAATCTGCTTCCTTATTTACAGAACAGTAGAATACGATTCACATTCCACCGTGAAAAGAGCTGTCACTGAGCAGATAAGATCACGAAACTGATCGCCTTCCTTTGTTTGTAAATTTATCGTTCAACGACAATAGACAATTTATGTTGTACTATATAATCTCTTTAAATTTATATGTGGATTCAGGGGCTGAGTTTCATTCCACAGTCTTCTTCATTTATTATATATGTTCATGTCTTGATTTCCGTGAAACTGTCACATTTCTTTTCAAACTTTACACTTGTGCCAGCAGAGATTTAATTTTTATAAGCCCATAAATTCCTGAGGGTCAGCCCTTCCATTCTGCGAACTCATGCATAATCACCATTTACATTCTACATTGTGTCCATAGGTAGGGTTCAGATTGAGGTCCTTTGTGCGTGTACCTTCACTAATTCCTGGAAACTGAACACATATCTCAGCATTGCACTCTTTTGTTACAGTAAAGAAGTTGTTACTCCCAAGGTCCGATCACTTTGTCGAAGGGACCCTTCCCACCGACGAGTGAAAATTCAGAAAGATTTTTTCTCTTATGTATTAAAGAACACAAGAACGATTCCTGATTTTGTTGCAAAAATACTTCGCAAGTATGTAAAATAAACATGTAATTTTGTTTCTAAATTGGAATATAAAATAAATAATTTCTCTAAAGTTGTGACTCCATTTTACAAAAGATGTATGAGCTGAGACTATATATTTCATAAATGTATGTTTGCCGCATCCTAAAAATTAGGCACGTTAATTTTATTAGTATCAGAGCCATTCAAGTTAGAACCATTAAAATATGCGCATTTGACAGTCATTTCCTAATATACAGCACAAATGTTTATCATATTACAGGTAAAGGCAAATTTATCCCTATGCACGTCTTACACGGAAGTAAATATTAATAATGAATAATATTTCTTGAGTTATATGACGACGACTTTTCAATTATTTTTGATTTACGAATTATTTTTGTGTGAAGAAAAATTGAATGATAAAGTTTCTAAATTATACTTCTATTTTAAAATAGCCTCTATCATTCTAAAATATTACTTTAAGACAAGATTTTAGTGGAAATTTTTTATGCAATATTTTCTCAAATATACATCGAATTAGGGACCGAACTTTAAAAACAGACGGACAGCGAAACCCGTTAGAAGAAAGCTCATAACGCTAGACGAAAAAATATATCGACATGGAAATAGTGAGTACGTGACATTGGGTTAAACGTAAGCAACTTCTTTATGACGGATCTGAAGGCTGCAACACTGCAGAAAACTTCACAAGTCACTAATTAACCCATCAAGAAAACTACCACATCCAGTTTGTACAAATTCTCACAAATAAAATGACACAATTATTTCAAAATTAAGAGGAAAGAAAATTAAGAACACGAATTCAGGTGAGTCACAGAAATCACAAAATATATCACGTAGCAAAGTGCTACCATTAAAAACGCACGCCAGTACAAGAGAAAGCGTTTCATAGGAAGCAAATCACATTTTTTAGTCCTCTTGGTATTAATGCATCTGGCGACAAAACTGAATACACTTCAGTGATGATATTTCTGTACATCACACCACGAAGAATGAACACTATAACACACGTGTTATTATTTACTCTTAAGCACAGACGAAACACGTTTTTCCAATCGGTCTATTCTGTTTGTCGACTTCTGTTTTTGCAGCAGGACGCAGCGAAATACCACAACCGAAAGTGTTGAACCTGGAACTGGTCATACGTAGATCCTGTGTGACTGCGCTGGCATGGGTAACGCAGTCACTAGCATATGCAACGACTATTTGAAGTCACGTGACATACCTACGTGTTTACCTGTACAATTGCTTGTCGTTTAATTGCGAGCCGATAGACGTGTTCTAACTGAGGTCTACTGGTCTGACGTCACACCAAGGCCACTCTTGCTTTTTGTTCGCAAAATGTGAGTTCGTTAGTGTTTTCGGTCCGTGATTGCGATCCTTCACACCCGACAGCTTGCCTGCCCGTGAGATATTTCATTGCACCAGCACCAGTACGCCAGCTTTTTCTGCCGTACTCGGTAACCAGAGTCAATCACATTAAGAATGTCAGATGTGCTGGGATGTGACTGCTTGATGCTTGAAAATGAAGGCACCAAGTTTCACCAGAAAGTCGGGTATCACCCAACGATAAGGATTTATATCCCAGAAGTTCTGAATATTCAGCTGTACCTGTATGAGAACATGAATCCCCGAAACTACACAAGGTGAAAATGCCAGAACAGGTCCAATTTTCTTCTTATCATTATCTATGCAAGGATTTGCTTTCTTCAATTTAAGCTCTGTTCTCCTCTACTGGACTTCTTCCAATACTGCAAATTCGAGAGTGGACTTAGATTTTCGCTTATGTAGAGGAATCACTTCTTCTTCTTCTTCTTCTTCTTCTTCTTCTTCTTCTTCTTCTTCTTCTTCTTCTTCTTCTTCTTCTTCTTCTTC
>Ga0123357_10001288_pt1 | contig 26399 bp, 10 predicted proteins | sample TergutEmb28metaG_FD_89873 | JGI IMG/M metagenome (GOLD analysis project Ga0123357, IMG submission 89873) | Embiratermes neotenicus P4 segment gut microbial communities from Petit-Saut dam, French Guiana - Emb289 P4 | ecosystem: Host-associated > Arthropoda: Insects > Digestive system > Gut ...
AAAAAAATTTTTAAAAATTTTTTGTAGAATTTCATGAAAATTAGAAAAAACACAGTATATTGATAATGGAGATTTTTAAAATTTTGTAGCGCCGGAATTTCTGAATGTAAGCCGATAATATGATCCGGGGGAGACTAATATGCGAAAACGGACTCTGGCAATAACGATTTTTATCTGCGCAATATCGGCAATTGTATACGCGGGCGGCAGACAGGATAACGAATCCCGTGAAGTAGCGAGCCCGGAAGGTTTTACAGAATCCATAGACATAACAGATAAAAGTCCGGGTAAATGGAACATATATGTGGAAGCGCAGGATAAGGGCGGAAATACCGCTATAGCCGGCCCGCATAACATCTATATAGATCCGGAATCGGATCTGCCCATTGCCAGGATCATAAATCCCCAGTCAAACATGCATGTCCAGGGAAACCTTAACATCGTAGGCACCTGCACAGACGATGACGGAGTCGCCTATGTTGAAATGGTCATTACCAGAGGCGCCGACGGCAAAGGCGAAGTAATGCTGCAGACCAGGGCGGACGGAACCGAGTTCTGGTCCTGCCTGCTGGATACATCGGATACCCAAAAATGGCGCGACGGAGTTTATACAATAACGGCCTGGGGCACGGATATTAACGGTTTGTCCGGAATTTCCGATTCTTTCCCGGTAAAATCCCAAAAAAAAGATTCAGTAACGTGGAATTTGGACCGTAAAAAGCCTGAAATCAAAGTTACCAGCCACGAATTAGGCGCGCTTTTGAACGGAAAAGTGAATATCAAAGGTAATGTCTGGGATGGAAACGGCGTAGATACCCTCTCATACTCCCTGGACAACGGAATCCGCTACCAAAGCGCAAGTTTAAAATACGACAAAAACACCGATCTATATAATTTTGACATTCCAATAGATACAAAAGCTTTTGAAGACGGCCCCGCGGTCATCCTTTTTAAATCCAGAGATAAAATGAAGACCGAAGGTTCCTATTCTTTCCTTATATTCGCAAACAATACAGGCCCGGATGTCCAGATTCTCTACCCCGATCCGGAAACTGCGGTTAACGGCATATTCACAGTCGCAGGCTACGCCATACACAAGGTAGGGCTGTCGTCGCTGACCTGGAAACTGGGCAAAGACTCCGGCGAAATTCCATTAATCATTGGAAATCCCTGGTGGTCCCAGGAATTTGACATCCGCGGTCAAAACGTCAAGGATTTGGACCTGGAAATAAGGGCCACTGACCTTTCCGGCAATGTCACTACTGTAAAACGCAAACTTCTGGTGGACCAGGAAGCGGACAAACCAAAAATTAGCCTAACCAGCCCTGCAGACGGCGCAATAGTCCCGGCAGCCGGGCTGCCTTTAATCGGGCTTGCCACCGACAATACCGGTGTTGAATCGATTTTTTATTCAATCGGAACAAATCCGGCGGTGGAAGTGCCCTGTTCCGGCTACTTCCAGTTAACAATAAATGACGAAATCCAGCCCGGTATCTACAATATGGATGTGTGGGCAAAAGACATTACCGGGGTTATTGGGCCCAAGGTAACGGTTAAAAACGTTGTATTCCCCGGCATCGCCCCGGAGCTGACAATTACCCAGGTAAGGACTGCCGTAAAGACAGCGGAGCCAGCACAGTTCTACAGCGGCATGGAAATTAACAGTGAATCCGGTTCGTCGATGGACCTCTTAATCCGCAGCGGAAGCGGTTTACAGAACATAAGTTACCAGCTTGGTTCAAAAAACCCGGTAACAATCGCGGTTAAAGGAACCAAAGGCGGCGATTATATTCAGAATATCACCATCCCGCCGGATATTGACTTTGGCCAGGTTAAACTGGAAATCAGGGCAAACGATATTTATAACCGGGAAACGATTCTAAACGAATACGTCAATATCACGGATTTAACTTCCCGCAGAATCATCGACGGCTATGTTTCCGCCAATAAACTACGGGACGGCGCAATCAGCCTCAAAGGCCTGAACGGCGAAGCTTCCTGGCCCGGCCAGATAACAGTGTCCAGGGACTCTAAAACCCCAATCCCGGTAAGCGCCTCCGTTGATTCCGGCGCGCAGCCGGCCAAAATGACCTTTAATATACCGGGCAGAGCGCCCATAAACGGAACATTTAAGGACGGCGAAATCCAGGCAAACCTCCCCGCCGATCTTCCGGCCGGACTTAACCAGGTAACACTGGCCGTTGACATGAGAACCGGCGAGCACTATGAAGCAACCGGAGAATTCTGGCTGCTCCGTCCAAGGCTTGACGGCCAGACGATTAACACTGCCCAGTCCTTTACCTGGCTGCGGCCGGAAACCCTGGACAGCAGCGTCATTCTGCTGTCAAACATCACGCCGCTTACCGGTATTTATAACGGCCGGCCGCTGCAATCGGTAACGGCGGACGGAACCAACACCGATACCCTAAAAGTGTCCCTGGACCAGTATGGACGCGTAAGCCTGCTGGGATCCGGGGAAGGCACTTACGGCCCGGTCCGCTTTATTCTTACAGACAGGGACGGAAAAACATTTACTTCCCAGGATTACAGCTTTTTGGTGGATAACGGCCCTCCGGTAATAGAAATTCTTGACAATATCGACGGTAAATGGGTGCAGAACCAGGTTAACCTTAGGTTCAGGGTAACAGACGGCAACAGTATCAAGTCCCTGGAATTCAGCGCGAATCTGGGAACAAACTGGTCTGCTTTTAACCTGCGCGACGGGCTGGACGGTTTTGCCTCCGGTTCAATCATTGAAAACCCCCTTGATATCTCGGCTTTGGGCGACGGCGTTGTTCTTTTAAGCATAAGGGCCATAGACGCAGCCGGCAGACAGACAATCAGCTCATTCTCGATAAACAAGGACACAAAAGCACCTGCAACCAGACTTATAGTTCCGATCTCCGGCGCCAGGGTCAACGGCAACATAATGCTGGGAATCGCGGTAACAGAAGCGGGCAAACTCGATTCGGTAGTTTACAACAGACCGGAGACCGAAATTGACGGTGTACTAATGCCGGAAATTTCCAAACAGGTTTACCCTGTCCGGGACTCCGACGGCCGTAATAAACCTTTTACTTTTTTGGACGTAATCCTGGACAAGGACCAGCTTCCCCTGGCCGATAACATGAGTTTTACTTTTACGGACGCGGCAGGCAACAGCTCAACGATTTCCAATTGGCCTTTTATTATTGATACACAAATGGACCTGCCGGTAGTTCAGGTCAGCCTGCCGCTGGACAACGAAGTTATTATCTCGGATTTTGAAATCTCCGGCATATGCTACGACGATGACCAGGTAAACAAAATTTACTGGAGCATTGACGGCGGGAATGAACAGGCACTTGAAGCCAAAAACGGCTATTCGATAACTATTCCGCTGTCGTCGATGACCGACAACGGACACACTGTCACGGTTTATGCCGAAGACATTTACGGTGTTAAAGGCGAACCTGTAACCAGAGACTTCAGGGTATCGCTTGAAGAACCAAAAGCCATGTCAACGGCTCCCACGGCTGATGAAATTATCGGAGGCACGGTTCGTTTGCTGGGAACCGCATCTGACAAAAACGGCATCAAAAAAGTCCAGATATCGCTGGACAACGGAAACAGCTTCAACGATTCTGAACTGGAATTAACAGGAGCTGATATCGAAAACGAAGTACAGTGGAGTTATCTGCTCAATACCAAAATAATCCCGGACGGCAACCACGCTGTTTTTATCAGGGTTTATGATGAATATGACATAAGCGCGCTGTATTCATGCCTGCTCAACGTTGACAACACGCCGCCGGAACTAACGGTCTACACCCCAAGCGACGGCACCGAAACTACCGGGCCCCTTTATTTTACAGGCCAGGTAATGGACTCCATGATGCTCGAATCGGTTAGTATAAAACTGAGCAGCCTGGAAGGCGTTTCGATTCCGCCGGAACTGGCCGAGGTAAACCTCAAGCTTGACGCCCTGCTGCTTGACGAAATGGACATAAGCTCCCTGCCCGACGGTAACTACAACGTTGAAGTTTGGGCCGTGGACAAGGCAAAGAACACAAGCAGGACAGCGCGGAACATCAGCCTAATAAAAAATAACGAAAGGAACTTTATCGATGTACTGTACCCGTTTAGCGGACAGTACATGAACGGAAACTTTAATATATACGGTTATGTGGGCGGCCTGGACAAGGCCAGCCAGGTAACCCTGCAGGTAAACGGATCAGGCATTGCCGCGGCCGATGTAACGGAAGCCGGTTACTTCCGCTTTGAAATCACGCCGCAGACTATGCGGGCAGGCGCCAACACCCTGGTAATAAGCAGCGACTTTGGCGGCAGGGACAATATACAAACAGAGCCCCAGACCATCCAGTACCAGCCGAACGGCCCGTGGGTAACAGTGGATACAATGAACATGGGCGACTTCGCCTACGAAAGACCGTGGCTGCAGGGACGGGCCGGCTATGAACTGACAGATAACGAGCTGGCAATCCTTGCGGACAAAAAGACCGACAAAGATATACGCGCCGACATAGAAGCCAAAAAAGTCACAAGCGTTGAGCTCTCTTTCAACAACGGCCTTACCTTCTTCCCCGCGGATAAAGCCAAAGACAAGGCCTACGACTGGGGCTACCGCCTGGAAACAGGCGACATGGCAGAAGGCCTGCACTACCTAGTTGTCAGGGCCGTTATGGCCAACGGGGAAATCGCGGCCAGCCGTTTCCTGGTGCAGGTTGACAAAACAGCGCCGACTATCCGTCTGATTACACCGCAGCCCGGCGGCCATTACAATACGGAACTGGTATATTCAGCGCTGACCAATGACGATGTCAAGCTGGGCAGCGTAAGCTACTACCTGCGAAAAGGCGACAAGGCTTTCTACGAAGTACCCGGATTTATAAAAGGCCTGTACTTTGAAGCGACAATTCCGCCATTTATCAAACAGATATGGAACACCGCTCCGTCGATCTTCGGAGGCGGGGCAACCTATATGGACATCAGCGTGGGGCTCAGCTTCTTTGACGACAACGTCAAACTCCAGGCAGGATACGGGATTATGACCCAGGGCCTGTACGAAAGCCTGGGCGGAACCGAGCCGGTGCGCTACGGCGGCCACGTACTCGGCCTGAAGCTGCTGGCAAACATTTACCAGCTCCCCTTTGCGTCCTTCCTTGGCCCGGACTGGGAATGGCTGTCCGCAACCTTCTCCCTTGGCGCCAATTTCTCCCTGTTCGACCTTGCCAGCGAAGGTTACACCCAAAGCGGTAACCCGACATGGCTCAGCGCTGTTTTAGCACAGATAGAATTCCCCAGGATAACTATCCCCAAACGCAGCTATCTGCGGACATTCAGCATGTTTACCGAAGGTCAGTTATGGTTTGTTCCGACTGACGTAAACGCGACGGCTTACGGCCTTAACACCGTAATACCGCATGTGATTGTAGGTTTGAGACTGTATATTTTCTGATTTATAAATGTTGGAGGTATAAATGACCAGGTTGATAAAAAAACAAATTCACGCGGTTCTGGCAATCGCTATTCTAACGCTTGCGGCATTTTTCGTTTCCTGCGAGAACATCGTAGGTTTCGGAAGAATCGTAGACTTTGAACCGCCTGAACTGTTTTTAAATCCCGGCCCCGACCCCATGTACATGAACAGGTCTACAGTTATAGGCGGAACTGTTACCGACAATTCCGGTGTTGCCAAAGTTATATGCAGGGAAGATTCCGATACCGGCCGCACCAACATACTTGGAACCGCGGTAATTACCGGCAATACCTGGACCATGACACTCAACCCGGACGCTGTTGTTAAAACAGGTAAAAACAGAATACTTGCTATACTGGAAGCCGCCGATACAGTAGGAAACTGGAGCGATCAAAAAGCCGTTAACATGATTCTGGATATGCGCGCGCCGATTTTTTCCAACCCTGTGATACAGCGTACAAAAGAAAGACCGCCTGTCTCGATGAGGCCGTTAAACGAATTAAAGGCACTGGAGATATCAGATCCGGATTTAAAAAACAGCAAGAATGTGGATTTATACCAGAACGGAGCCTTTTGGATAAAGGTAGATTTGGCAGACGAAGACACCTCGATAGTACGTGAATTTACAGGCTTAAAAATATTTGACGACAACCAGGGCGATGAGGGAGATATACTTTACGACGAAATCGCCATATCAGGAGGTTCAGCATACGCGCCTGAATGGCTGATCAGGGAATCGGATCTCTTAACCGCCGCGGATAACAGAGGATTAACAAAAAACGGATTAAGTTACGGCGATTACCTTAAGGGAGGCGGCCGCCTGTACTTCAGGGTTTCATTTACAGCCGAGGACAAGGCGCAAAACGAGGCAAGGGACGATTTTGGCTATTTTTGCCTGTGCGACACAGCCGACACACCCAGGGTGGGAATAGATACCTGGGTAGGAGACAGCGTGAGCCCCGGCACACCGGTTCCGGTTACTTTATTTGACGATGATTATCTGGATACAGCCTATGTAGATATGCTGACCATGGGTCAGTGGAACGCGCTTGCGGGCACAACACCCAAACAAAAATTAATAAATCTTGAACAGATGCTGAATGATCCCAATGTAGCGCAGGTATGGAACTGGATGAATGATCAGCCGCGCGGCGATACCAGCAGCAAAGCAAAAATCGTTAACAGACTGGAAAATAATCCTGAATCTACGGTAGTTTCGGTGCAGGCCGGTCTTGATGACCGTGACTGCGGCGAATACATGATAGTCGCCATTGTTACAGATAAAAAAGGCGCCCCGCACGACATGTCGGACCCGGAATCGGATCCGGTTACTGTTTATTACAGTCAAAAAATCGTTTTGATTGACAATAACGCTCCGCTTATAGTTATAGACACAGTTGACACCAGCAAAGATTATAATTCCGCCAATCATCCGGGTTATGAAAATCCTGTTACAGGTATCCCGGCCGCCGGCACAGGCAACAGTCCAGAGGAAAATACACCTCCAAATCTTACTAATCACCAATATTTTACGATTAACGGTTATACACTGGACGCCAACAGCACCGATGCCGGCGATTACACAACCGGACGCGGCCTGGTTGTTGAATTTAAAATAGCCTGGATACCTTTCGGAATTGAAGGCGGCCAGGATGCCAATGTTAACGCTGTAAAAGACGCGATGACATGGGAAGGGGACCCGGACAATGTTTACCCGTATCCGGACGGAGTGCAGCACTGGACACTGACTGATTACGAAATAACCCAGCAGCAATACACAAACCAGGAAAGCTATTTTATCAAAGGTACCGACCAGGTGATCGGCGGTACTGATTATACCAAACAGACTTTCAAAAAGAAATTTGATGTATTGGGCGGTCCGGACGACCTTAACAATGTTACAAACAAAAACAATGTAAAAATAGATTACGGCAATAACTTCGAATATAAAGGCGAACGCGAAAACGGACCCAAGCTTTTTGTACTGTACGCAAAAGACATGGACGGCCATGTAACATTCAGAACCATAAGGCTGTTAGGTTATAATAATCCTCCAAAACTCAATGTCTATAACTTTACCGGCAGCAAGCCGGCGCTGGATAATCTAAAGCCGGAAGACAGCGAGGCTACAATTTATAATATGATCTCGTCGCAGGTCGCTACCAGCGACGATATTATGGGTTCGTTTAAAACATTCCCGCGCAATACCATGCTAAAATTATACGCCCAGGCAGAAGGAGACGGAGAGATACGGTTAAAATCCCTTAAGATGTACGATATAACTTTTGGGGACGCAGGCACCGGTTCAACGGATGGCATTATCTATGATCCCGCCGGAATTAATCCGGGCGTAGCATATATAGCCAGGCTCGAAGATGTAAGCCAAAAAGTATTCCTGTTCAAGGCTGTAAATGAACTCGACGAAGAAGTATCCATACAGCGTACAGTCGCAGTCACTACGACAGCGGCCCTGGAATCAATAATAACATCGGTACCGTCGGCAACTTACGGGATAGGTAAAGAAATCATCCTTAGGGCGCATTTTGCAGGTACAGTCAAGGCAGAACCAGGTGACAAACCCGGCAGCGTCGGCAATCTGCCCATGCTGAATATCATTTACCAGGCAAGAGACACTTTTAATACAGTTACGGGAACTTATAATACAAAAATCGTTTACGAACAGGTGCCGTTCTCCGGCGAAATTGATAAACCGACTATGTATCTGGACTTTAAATGGAAAGTACCGGAAGACGCCATATCTACAATCAAAGGTATAATTATCGGAACAGGAGATTTAGCCTGGGAATGGGACGGCCGGTTACTGACAGCCGATGTTACAAATGATCCCGACAATAAACTGGGACAGATACCGATTTTCCTTAACGGCGCCTACATCCTGGACGCCGAACGCGGCGGAAACGCGTTCCTGCCGGGCAAGACCGATGATTACGGAGGCTCGTTATGGAAAGACGGTGAAAATTCCCTGCAGGGCCAGCCCGGAGATCCAAAAGGCACCAAAATACTTCTGGACGGGGTAAAACCAGTAATAGATTCAATTATTGTCGGAGGCAAGATCGCCCCTGATCCAAACCCGGATACAGGCAGGCCAAACCATTTATATTTTAAATCCAACGAGACAATAACTTTTGTTATAATGGCCAGCAAGGAAATCCGGCCGGCCGGCGGCGGGAACCCGCAAATTGAGTTTAAATTAAAAGATCCGCTAACCGGGCTCAGGCTGCAGCCGGAGACTTCATATTACGCAAAGTATGACAGGCCGGCGGGTAACAGCGGAATGTTCTTCCAAATCGATGTTAATTCAATCAAGGATCCGGTAACAAATTTACCGCTTGACGGCGTCATAGAAATGATCGGGATTAATAAAACCAGCGGCATTATTGAAGACATGGTTATGAATGAACTTAACTCCGATAACCTTGATGATTTATACGGAAGCCATATCTGTAACGCCGAGACTGTCTGTCAGCCTGCCGACAGGTTAAAAATCATGGTCGCGATAGACCAAACGCCTCCTCCCGATGTTAACCCTGTTCTATACAAAAACAGCGTCAGCGGCAGCAACAAGTGGGATTGGGCGGCCGGAACAAATAAACTTAACTTTAACCCAATTTTAAAAATGGACAGCGAGGCGGACAAGAATGATGAACCGTGGGGCTGCAATACCGAATATTCGCTTAACAACGGCCTAAGCTGGGAAGACTCCGCGGCGATAAGGGACAAGTGGACAGTACTTGACGCTCAAAACAATCTGCGGATAGTCGACGGGCAATTCAAGCTGCGGGTCAGGAGAATCGATCTCGCCGGCAATGAGTCAACTCCTTCCGGAACATACGATCTGGACATAAAAGGTGTATTCCCAAAACTGGTGTCCATTAGCGCGGTAGAACCGGACGGTAAAAAACTGCAGGGTCCGATTACGATCAACCTGGACTTTACCGACACGGTATATACAACAGCCGGCAGCAATGCTTACATCAAAGTAACCAATATCATTAAAAAACCGGCTTCCCCGCCATATGAAATAACAGGTACGGATTTGGCCAATGCGACTGATGAAACCCTGTCCTATACGGCAAAAATTCCGGTATTAAAACAAACGAACAGGAGTAACGCGACTTCTACCCTAACCTTCCTTTGGGATCCAATTACAGAAAAATTAATGGATATGGGTTTGATGGTTTCTGACATTAATCTTGACGGCGTATTGGATTTATACGGAAACACCGGTGATTCATACAGCACAACAAAAGTCATCTCTTATGATGAAGTACTTAAACCGGGGAATATTATTTCCTATAATCCGGATAAGATCTGGGTAAAGGATTCGGCGGCAGCTGCGGACGGAGAATACGGCGTAACCAACCTTAACGGAGCCGGGTTAAAGATTTACACGATAAGGCCAAAAGTAATTAATATGGTTCCGCAGAATGCCAATGATCCATCCCTTACAAACACTGCCCAGGTAGTCCTGTCAACCCGCAATACAATTACACTAACTTTTGACCAGAATATGCGCGCGGAAATGGGAACCATAGTAATAAGGCCGTATACAAGATCGCCTTATAACAATTACCCCATACCGCCGGTATTCCCCGCGGAATCGCAGACAGTAAACGGGACCTATATACCCAGCTTCTTCGAAGTATTCAGTTCACCAGATTTGACCAGCGCCGACCGCGAAGCTTTGTTAAAGGGAGATACCGGTTACACAGGCAGAGGTTACGAGTACCCGGCAACCGACAGCAGGACCGGATTGTATACCGGACCCTACAAGCTTACTACACAGGGATTAGTGGAAGGACTTGGTTTCGCAGGAGATAATACAGTGAATACAACACCAACCCTGACAGAAGCAGGCGGCATCGGGAGTTATACAGGCGGTAAAGAAAACGGTAATCCCGGCTGGTATCCGGAAACCGGTTATATGGTACCCGATACGTCAAGCAAGTATGTTTTGGATTATAAATACAGTATTACTGAAACAAGCGATGTGGTAAATGCTATACGAAACACGCTTAACAAGCAAAAATTCAGGTGGCAGGAAATCGAAGTAATATCGACAGAAAATGTACAATTCAGGGGGTCTGGCACTGATGGCCGTACGAAAGATATTGTAGATATTATTCTTGATACCTCATTAAATGAAGGTATGGTATGGGAACTGTACATACCGGAAGGAACATTTACAAATGAAGCTGGGAATAAATCAGTTCAAATTGGTGTTCCTCCTCCTTCCAATCCGGCCGATTCCAATCCAGCCGATGCAAATGCATTTTATTTTTGGTCAAGCGGTGTTCAAACACCGGTAATCCGTGTAGATCGAAAAAGCATGGATCAAAGGGCAACTGTAAATACCGTTTATGATAATACTTTTATTCATGCAACACCGCCTTCTGATGCATTGGGAGGTGTTAGTATAACCAGTTTTGATACAATTAATTTTAGAATTGAATCAGAAACACCTGACGCGATTATCACTTATGGTACTATACGCGGTATTGGTTCCGCGACCGGTACAGGTACGGGTACAGGAACGGCTACAACTACAGGACCTCATCGAACTTACAATAATGGCGGAATCTCTGCCTCGTTGACCGCAACGGATATAATTCCTGGAACATCACAGAATTGGAACACATTCGACAACAATCGTGTAACCGGATTAAAGATTAACAACATTGATTTTTCTACTAATCCTCCTACTACAGGCGGTACTACAACCGTAAACGCTGACCCGGGCACGTGGATCCTTCCCAACCTGCTTCGGAAATCAATTACAGGCAGATTTGTAAAAGCGAGTGTTGATCAAAATAATTATGGTTTACATTTTTATACAAAAGAAAACAACTACCTTGTAAAACATCAGGGTATGGGTAATTTGAGTTTATTCCGTTCTTATAACAGAGATATTACAAAAGAAGAATTGGAAGCAAGTACCTTTATTACATCATTTGTTCCAGTTCCGGTGAATGGTCAATCATCATTTTCTGCTGCTAATAATAACGCAATAGAAACACGTACAGCCAGTAAAAATTACATAATTGCGCAGGCAAGTAAAAATTACCCAGGTCATAATGATCCTTTTACCTCAATTGGATATGAAGGGGTTTTCAAAACCGTGGTAGCGCTGCTCAATCCAAATACGGCAAATAATGCAGCCAATGATAAACCATTCCTTGCGCCTTCCGGTAATGGAGCTATTGCAATTTTTGGTTCTAACTTAGCTAATGGATCTCCGTCAATTGCAGGTTTTCCCATACTCATGGGGACAGGTGATTTACGCTATACCAGAATAATGGCACGTGATAATGGCAATACTACCCGATTAATATGGATGAGTACAGAAATAATATCACCTGCATTTTTTGCGATGGCTTATCCGCAAAGCAGCGGCAGCTTAATGGCACAACCATGGACCAGATTTGGTGACTCAGGAACCTATCTTACCGGCGGATACGGCGATCTGACTTACAGCGTAGGACAAATGTAATGGAGAAAACCATGAAAAACATCAAACTAATCGGATTTCTTGCAATAACCGCGATCCTCACCGTATTCCTTACAACCTGCGAAAACGTAATAGGGCTGGGAGAAAAATTAATCCTGACAGGACCGATAGTTACCATTGATTCGCCGCCGGCGCGCATGCCGGTGGACGGCAAGTTTGTAATGACCGGAACTGTAGAAGCCGTAAGCAATAACCTGGTAGATCGCCTGCTGGTAACGGCCCAATATACCGAACCCGACGTTTCTTCCGCCACAGGTTTTAAAAATACAAAGTTCCCCATGGAATGGCGCTATTCCGCAGATTTATGGGAAGTATCCACCGACAGCGGAAATACCTGGACCAATGTGCCCGATGTTGAATTAACGGCCGGACCTCCCATGGTAAGCGCGGATTGGAACGGGAACATGAAGAACGCTAACTGGGTGCTTCCCATAGACATGACAATGATCTATGGCCTGGCTATTGATATTCCGGTAAATGAATACAGGTTTACGGTAACCGCCTGGGATACAGCGGGCAACACCGATACCAATTCCAGTAAAACCCGTACTGTTGTTGTAGACACTGATCCGCCGCTGGTCAGCATTATTACACCGTGGCCCTATAAAACCACAGATGATCCGGAAATGACCGGTATATTGGGACTGCTGGATCATCACAGTCCGCAGTATTTGAACAAATTTTTAAATAAATCTTTTACTCTACAATGGGAAATTGTCAAAGAACTAAGCGATATCTGGGCTGTAGAAATTACGTTTTACGATTATTCCGTAACCGGAGGTTTTGATTACATATCAAACGGCGACGGCGGTTTAATACCAAATCCGGTTCAGAATTATACCTGGGACAGCATAAACGAAAACAATTATATTTATAGAACATCCATCAATGATGTACGGCAATTCCCTGTAGTTGATAATCCCAACAGCATTAACCCCAATTACAGGTTTGCGATTCCGGACTTAAACGGTACTCCCTTTGGAGAAAGGGACGCTCCTGACGGAAACGGACGAAAGGAAGAATTACAAAACAGAATTTCCACAGACAAAACAATTATAACGGTAGTCGCCAGATGCAAGGACATGGCCAACAATGAACTGCAGGAAAAATTTATGGGCTACCTTGTATACTGGCCCCAGTCCGATATTCCCTGGGCTACTTATCCCGATTCAATAAAAGCAAATCCGGCAGACAAGGATGATTTTAATTCCGTTGTGTATCCGAGTTTTGTATTGCCCTGCAGGGCTTATGACGATGACGGTGTTGACAGGGTGGAGTATCAAATTTACAGCGTAAACTCCGACAATTGGCCGGCCAGAACACTTCTGCCGGAATACCAAACTCCCAAACAAGTACCAAATCCGGAAAAAACAACCATTCAGGCATGGGACTTTAACCCTCCCCCAACCAGCGGAGTGTATTATATAGAGGCGCGTATTTACGATATTTACGGAATCTATGCCATTGAATCCGGTTATTTCAAAGTACTGGACATAAGCTACCCGGAAATCCGGCCTCCCTACACTCCGGTTGCTTCCGACCCAATGTTTACGAAAATAAACGGTACCACGCCGGATGACTGGAATATTACCATAGAAGGTTACGCCACTACGGCTTCCGGTTTATCCAGTGTTTCCATTGTTTGGATTAATCCCCATTCGATAAATTACGCGGCGATGAGCCAGCTGTCATTTTTTAGGGATCCGGAGTATGGTTCAACCGCAATGACAGCGCCGCCCAATTTACCGGCCAATACTTACGGATGGTTCGCGCCGCCCGGGCCGGACGGAGCGGGACTGGACAACGCGTATGACGTAAATTATCCAAATAAAGTCTGGACAATGAAAATAGGTACACCGGAGCTTGTACAGGAACCGGTCAATGATCCTTCCGGACGCTTGCTTTATAAATATTCAAAAACCCTTTATTTAAAGAGAGACCTTTTAATTGATCCAAACATTGCCGCCGATCCCCTTTCAGCACAAAATTATAATTTCCTCAAGAGCCAGGTGTTTTTGTTAAAAGCAACGGACGTCGACGCAGTACCAAAATCGTCGATTATTACCTGGGCGCCGCAGGGAGATACAAAGGCTCCAAGAGTGACCATAACAGCGGTTCAGCTGCATAGACAGGGTAAGCCCCCAACTGATGTAGAAGATCTTGAACCGGGTAAATACCACGAATCCCTGCCCCAATTCGGAGGCGGTGATACCATAACAATAACAGGTGAATGGGAAGAAGATTCCGCAGAATATTTTAAAATAAAGGAAACCCTTGAAAAGAATTTTGTTGTTACCATTAATGGAACCCGGACAGACCCGGCCAAAAACTTTGTATTAAATATTAAACAGCAAAATCCGACTGATACATCCGGTACATGGACAGCGGTAGGGGAGATTCTTGCCCTGGGCATGACGCCGGAGGGAACAATCAATCCCGATACTTACGGCACCCATGTTCTGATTGCGGAACATTTAAAGGATACCCTTGTAGTAAGCGCAGTCATTACAGACACCGGAGGCAATATAAGCGAAGACGGAGCTTCCTGGCTAATCCTGAGCGACAACCTGAGGTTCCAGCGGATAGGAAGTGATCATTCGGACGGTATTTTTACCAATGGGACGCCGGACAGTACCATTGATATTTTCCTGGAATTCAATAAACCGGTAACGCTTAAAAATATAAACGAGGATCCTTTAACAAACCCATACCCAATCTTGATTTTGAATTTCCCCGGAGACACCACCAGGCCGGCGGCACTTGCCTATTATAACAAGAACCATCCGGATCACCTGCAAAATAACGGAGCGAGTACCAAACAGCACTTTACCTATACGGTACAGGCAGGCCAGACAATAGATAAATTAACGGTAACCGGCATTTACAACGGCGACAGCAATTATGACAAGGACGGTTATCCGTTTACATGGACAGCGCCCGGAAGCAACGAAGAAATACGGATGGTTACCAGTAACAGGACGCTGGCGGGAGCTATCGTTAATAAACTGCCCGTAACAACAAACAGCGCGGACAATGATTATCTGTATACTCTGGGCGCGGGCAAACAAATAGAAATAGACACTACCCTGCCCACCCTGTCAGACGCTGTCTCAATCAACAGGCAGGGATGGTATACCTACGGTAATACCATCTATATTACATTGACCTTCAGCGAACCTGTACAGCCGGACGCAACAAGGCTTTTATTAAATGTCGAAAATGACACCATTGAAGATTTTACTGCCAAAACATCGGAAAATGTACAGGTTAGCGGTAATTCATTGATATTTAATTATGTAATCCAGAAGTATGATTATACTGCAGATTACGGTGATATAAAACTGCTGCAAATGGAAGGCAGTATCAAGGATCTGGCCGGCAATGTTTATAATGCATCAGACCTGGTTAACCGATTTAACGGAAACGGCATAAAAATCGATGCAATTGTACCGTCCCCGCCGACAATAAGACTAACTTATCTGCAGAACGCTGGAAGTGTAATTACCAATAATAAAGGCACCGGTCAATCAGGCACCGGCGTTACTCCTCCGGCAGGAGATACAGAGCCATGGGATCCCAGAATTTATTCCGGTTCGCAGGACTTTATCGATAAATATACAGGAAGCACAATAGGATTAAAAAATCTGTATAACGAAAACCTGTATATTTCCATAATACCTTCCGGAACGGAAAAACAGGATCTTTCCAAAATTTTTTACTCGATTAACTACGGACGAGACTGGGCGCCCTACGATTATACAATTGCAAACAATTACGAAACACAACTTGACCAGGGATTCTATGTCATAACAGCCCGTCAGATTGATGAAGCGGGGAATGTTTCGGAGTGGACTGTGCCCATTACCTTTAACTGGGATATGGGCGGATTACTGACACTTGTTACTTCGGCATTACCCAACGGGACCTATACCAATAACGGGTATATCGATAACGATCCGTCAAAACCAATCGGCAGGGAGGATGTAATTCCGGTTACATTGACATTCCGCAACCCCGTTATTATCAAAGAAGATCCGGTTTTTACGCTAAGCGCGGTTGATGAATCCAATAATAATACTCCGATTGTCATACAGGCGCCCAAACCAACAGGCCCCGGCGATCCGCTCAATCCTACCAACAGTAACGGAGCAGTAACAGCCTATACTTTCGAATACAAAATTGGCCCCGCCGATAAAACAATAGGCAGCGCGGTTCTTGCCCTGAATAACTGTGTGTTTCAATCTACAGGCGGACCCGGAGTTACAGATGAGGACGGAACCGATGTAAGCTTCCTGCTGAACCTGACTCTGGTTAACAGTACCGGCAGCAATTTGCAGAACAAAAAGATTTTTTACATCATAAACGGTATTCCGGAACTGGTCAGTGGGTATCCGAAATTGGAAGCAGATCCTTTGTTATCAAGTTCCCAGCAAACTATTCAAGAGGACGATTCATACTGGACTTCATTGAAAATCCAATTTAATCGTAATGTTTTTAAGGGTAGTGAAACCAATTTTATCAGTATTATACAGGAAGCTGATGGTTATAGATTACCTTCCGTACTTAACCTCTCACAAAGGGCCCGGTATCGTGTTGCCATTGGAGCTGATTTATTTGATCAATACTATAAAGAAGGAACGAATGGTTACGACCCAAACAATGGTCCGGATAATTCGGCAAAATATATCTTAAGATTTGATGTTGATCCGTATAATATAAAACCTGATGCTAATGGAACACCTTTAGAGCAACTGGCAGAAAAATTCAGAGTAGCAGAAGGAATTAATATTCCAATTAATTCAAGTTTAATCGATATACGCGGATCAAATCCGTCCAATGGCATGACCAGTGACATTGTTATGGTACGCTTAATTGGTTCAAATGGCTTAAAGGTCCTGGGAGCTAATTATGAAGTGAAGTATGGAAATGGCTTTGTTGTCGATTTATTGGGCAGTTCCTGCAGGGAATATGATGCAATGCATACATTAGATTATGTTTCTAAACCTACAATCCGGATTGAAAAATCATCAGATGTTATTACAAACAATGCTTCATTCAATCCATTAGCAGTAGCTCCTTTTACCCAGGCGCGTTATATTGTTACACCTCCCGGCACGGCAAAAATACGTTTTGATAACAGGACACCTTATTCAAGGGTCACTTACCAGGAAAAATCCGATAACCCGGGAGACGATTCAGTAACATGGTCAGTGAATTTTGATAAAAACCCGCCAGTCCTGAATAAACCGACTGCCATGACCAATCTTGAAATAACAAGTGTACCCGCAGATCAAACCAATGTTTTTGGCAGTCAGATTCTGGCACCTGTAACTCCATTGGAAAGAGGCACTGCAGCAGAAACTACTCCAGCCGCTAGGGCAGGCGTATATCAGGGGTACAGATGGAGGGTTCGTGCAGTGGGATTTACAGGAACAGGTACTTCTGCTCAATACAGCAGCGGCAGATATGCCGATGAAATAGCTTATCGAACAGTAATTGTATTTGCTACTAGTGTTCATAAAGATAATGGTACAACCAGTATAACCGGAAATAATGGCCAAACATTCGGAAATGGAGACATGTTTTGGATAAGGGGCGGTAATACTAAAACAGCGACTACAATTCCTGGTTTCCCGCTTACGCCCGCAGATAATTGGACAGATATAAAAAATAATGCAGAAAAAAGAACCGGTATACGTCCATTATCCAGGGTAAGTTCCAGTCCGACTGCACTCGCAGATTCAACATGGCAATGGGTGACCTGGGATGTAGCCGCTCCGGTATATTTCAATCTTTATTTGGGCCATGATAATGATTCTGAACCAGATATTTTAAAAAAATACGGTCCAAAACAATCCGCAATTAATATTGGTAACTGGACAAATGTTATAGAGTATTACATGGCATTTCCTGGAGAACGCCGCTGGCTTTCAAATAATTTCCCACAATATTATTCAGGCGGCGACCGAGCCATAGATTATACTTTTAACAGTACATGGGATGTGCGGCCCAATCCAGAAGACATCAATTGATGATGAAAAGTTTTTAATAAATCAAGGCTGTCCGGGAAGTTATTCTTCGGACAGCCTTTTTTTTATAATATTAATCCCGCAAGCACCCAATCGGAATCAGGTAAATCCCGTCCTTGCGGCGGTAAGCCATTTCATCTCCGGTGATTATTATCAGAAGATCCGGTTCTTTGATCTTTATGTTTTTTGTCAAATTATTTTTATCGATTAATTCCTTAATAGTCAGTAAATGTTTTGCGCCTTCTTCAATTTGCCTGCTTCCAAGTTTGAATTCAACAAGAGCATATCTGCCGTCGCCAAGACGGAGTACACAATCAACCTCCAAATCGTGACGGTCATGATAATGAAAAACTTCGCCTCCCAGTGCATTGGAATAAATCCTTAAGTCCCGTATACACAAGGTTTCAAAAATAAAACCAAATGTATTTAAATCCTGCATTAAGATTTGGGGCGTAATTTTTAAAGCAGCGGCAGCTATGGAAGGATCGATAAATTCCCGTTTATTGGACGCCCTGATTGCAGATGCTGACCGTATGGCGGGAGACCAGGCTTTCACTTCGTCTATTACAAAAAGTCTGTTAAGTGCATTCAGATATGAATAAAGCGTATTTATACTAATGGGGCCGTAATTTACATTTAAATCTTTTATAAATGTCTGAATTCCGGACATTGTAGATATATTTCTTGCATATGAACGTAAAATTTCCCGCATTCTGCCGGGGTCGCGGTTAACACCATCTACAGTTGAAGCGTCACTTTCACAAATATTATCCAGATATGATCCTGCCGTAAATAGCGCTGCCTTATCAGTTTTTTTATTTAAACTTGCGGGCCAACCTCCGCGGCAGGCGGCAAAAATCAGCTGTTCAATCGATAATTCTGATTTTGCCCCGTTAATTTTATATTTTTTATTATTAAATAATTTCTCAAGTGAAACAGTCCCGTTTGATTCTTTTGATTCAAACAGGCTCATTGGATACATCCTGAGCCTGGCTATTCTGCCTGTACCTGAATGCATAATTTTGGAATCATCTACTGTAGTCGAACCTGTTAATATAAACAGACCTGTTTCTTTGCGCCTGTCAACTTCAGTCCGGACTGAATCCCACAATATGGGCGCAATTTGCCATTCATCTATCAATCTGGGATTTTCGCCTGTCAGCAGCAATGATGGTTGAGTCTCGGCTGTTGCTAAATAACCTCTGGTTTTATCAGGATCCTGCATTTTAAGAACGCTTTTTGCCTGCATTTCGGCAGTTGTGGTTTTTCCGCACCATTTTGGTCCAACAATTAAAACTGCGCCAATGCAATCCAGGGTATCTTTAAGTAATTTATCCAAAATTCTCGGTAAGTAATCCACTATAATTAAAATATTTCAATTGATATATTTTGTCAAGTTTTACTGAACGAATTTGCTCAGTTTTGTTGAACGATTTTGCTCACTTTTACTGAACGAATTTGCTCGGTTTTGTTGAAATATTTTGCTGTAATTTTTTACCGGGACCCGGCCTTCAATCCTCCATCCCGTCAAGAATCTCGGTGGCGGTTACCTTTACAGGCTCGTCCTCGCCGTGGCGTACAAAAATAAGGCTAAGCAGCGCAAGGGTAAAGGCAATACAGGAGTACAGGAACAGTACTTGATAATTCCCTACCAGGTCACGGATGGCTCCAAACAGTATGGGAGAAACGATCTGGGAGGCAAACGAGAAGAAGTAATAATAACCTACAAAAGTACCGACTTTTTCTTCGCCGGAGAGACGGACTACCATAGGCAGGGAGTTGATGTTTATCATGGCCCAGAAGAATCCGCCCAGGAAAAGGCAAACACGGGTTACCCACACATTGGCCAAAAATATCATTGGGAAGAAAAGCACAACAAGGCCGGCAAGCCCTGTCAGTATAATTTTGCGCCTGCCGAATTTGGCGCCCATAAAACCCATGGGAACAGCCGCAGCGAGAAATGTAAGGGAAAAAATTGCCAGCGTCATTGAAGCGCCGCCGGCGTCCATGCCCAGAGTATTTGTGGCATATAAAGTAAAGAAGGTTTCGATCGCGTTATAACCGGTAAACCAAAAAAATACACCGAATAGTATCAGCAAAAGGCTTTTCTTTTCTGCCTTTCCAAGTTTGACTTTTGTTTTGGTTTCTTTGGCTTCCGGTTCGTAGGCTATTTTGGGTTCGCGCACAAAGAGGGCAAGGACGGCCAATGCCGCGAACATCAGAATTGCGCTCATAAGAAACGGCAGAGGGAACCCGCCGACCCTAAAAAGTATGCCGCCGACCAGGAAAGCAAGCAGGCTGCCTACTCCGCCCATAAAATTGACAATTCCGTTGGCCTGGCTCCGCATGGGGCCGGGAGTAATATCCGGCATGAGCGCGACAACAGGAGAACGCCAGGTTGACATTACAAAGGTAAAAATAATTAAAACTGCCATCAGCGGCAATATCGTCTTCATCTGCGGTATTAGGATAAAGGCCACGGCGCAGATTGGCAGACCTATAAAAATATAGGGCATGCGGCGTCCGAACCTGGTACGGGTTTTATCGCTTAAGGTCCCGAACACCGGCTGGAAAATAACTCCGAATATATTGTCAAACGTCATGATAAATCCGATCAGCGTTGTGCTGGTCAGAAATCCGGCAAGGATCTGCGGTACAAAGGAATTGTAAACACTCCATGCGATTGACGAAGCGAAAAAACCAAAAGAAAGTAAAAGCGTCTTTTTTACATCAAGTTTATTTTGTTGCATATTTCAGTATAATCCGGTATTTGCAATACTGCAACAGATCCAATAACACAGATCCGGTAAAAATGCAGATCCCGTATAAAACAGGATTAAGTGCCTTTGGCAATTGCGGATTTATAATATTATGTGATAAAATTGAATATTCATGAATGAAAAATACCTGGTTTTTACGATACAAAAAAAATTATACGCCCTGCCTTCAGCAATCATAGGCGAAGTGGCTGCCCTGGAAAGGGTATTTCCGCTTCCCCTGGTACCCGGTTATGTAAAGGGGCTTATCAACCGGTATTCGGTGCCTTACGCGTTAATAGACATAAGTCTCCTGCTTTTTAATGAAACTTCCGGTTCAAAAAAAATAATTGTTCTCAAGGAAGAAATTGACAAACTCGCGCTTCTAATCGATGATGTCACCGATATCGCGGATCCGGACACGCAAAAAATTATGAAAATTGAACAGGAAACTTCCATGGCAGGTTTGGTCAATTCATACTTTGAATGGAAAGACGGCCAGGTTTTTTGCATTGACGCCGCAGAGATCATCAGCCGGATCAAACGTGATTTTGAACAGGAACCTTAGGGTGAAATATTTTGTATGCTCTCTGACCGGAATTAATCTGGGAATTCCCGCAGAAAAAATCGGGCGTATTTCCGACGCAGATTTGACACAAAAAAAAATCATAGAAACAATAAATGAAGAAACCGTTATTTTAATACCGGCACTTTTTGGGCAGGCGGAAACCGCAGCGCCTCACGCACTGCATCTAAAAAACAATTTGTCCGGGACAATTCTTCTGACACCTAAAATAGATATTGATCTGGAAATACCCGATAGTGAAATAAAGCGGCTGCCTGCGGCATTTGCCGGGGTGTATACGTATATCAGCGGCGTGTGTTTTGAAAGCAGCGGCGGTATGGTCCTGATATTGAATCCGGATAAACTTGCAGAAATGTATGCGGAAGTAAATAATGATTAATACGCTTATTGTAGACGACAGCGCTCTGGCACGCGATATCCTTCGTGATTTTCTTGAAGAAGACGGGGGTTTTAATATTATCGGCGAGGCCGCAGACGGCGAAGAAGGAGCGGAAAAAATCCTTTCCATGAATCCCGATCTTGTAACCCTGGATCTGGAAATGCCCAAAATGAACGGACTGCAGGTAATCGAAACTGTTTTAAAAAAAGTTTCCGTTCCGATTGTTGTGATTTCAAGCCATGACACGGCCAAAATCGCGTACGAGGCCACCATCAAGGGAGCGCTGGAATTTTATTCCAAAGAAATTTTCGCTTCCAATTTGAATCCGCAAAAACGCAAAGAAATTTACGAAACCTTAAAACGCATAAGCGGCATTAAATCGCATAAAAATATTCCAGTTAATCCCCCGCAAATAAAATTACCGGACAAACGGACGATAGACGCAATAGTCATGGCTTCTTCCACAGGCGGCCCCAAAGCCCTGGCGAACTTTTTTACCCTGCTGGGCGCCGGTCCTCTTCCGCCAATAATTCTGGTTCAGCATAATTCACCCGGATTTGACGAAAGTTTTGCGCAGTGGCTCGGTACATTCACGCCGCTCAAAATCAAAATCGCGCAGGAAAACGAAAAGCCGCAGCCAGGTTCGGTTTATATTGCGCAGACCGGTTTGCATCTGCAGCTGCGAAAAAACGCCGCTGGTCTTATTATGCTGTACAATGACGGCAGCGAAGAAAGCAACCAAAAACCTGCGGCCGATGTTTTGTTCAGAACCGCGGCGGAGAGCCTGGGGCAATCTGTGATATCGGCGGTATTTACCGGCATGGGCAGCGACGGCGCCGCCGGAACCGCCGCGATACGCAATGCCGGCGGCATAACAATTGCGCAGGACGAGGAAACATCCCTTATCTACGGCATGCCGCAGGCAGCGGTCCGGACAGGCTGCGTGGATATGGTACTGCCCCTGGACAAAATACCGGGAGAAATTATCAGGCTGGTTAGATGACAGTTGGTACAGAAACAGATGCATTAGGAATTAGGGCCGAAGAACAATTCGGCATAAGGGCGGATCTGTCAGATTTACAAAAATTGCGCACATATATCCTGGAAACATACGGCGGTATGGAACCTGCTGTAATAAAGAACGTTTTTTTAACCGGGGAAGCCGCAGAATTTCTTACGGTCAGCGAGACTTATTTTTTTAGGGAGCCTGCGCATTTTTCTTTTTTACGCGAATTGCTGCCTGCTTACAAAGAGACCGGTTTGCGGATCTGCTGCGCCGCGGTTTCCAGCGGCTGTGAAGCCTACAGTATCGCCATGCTTATTGAGACCTATAACAGAACCGCAGAAGAACCGCTTAGGTATTTTATAGACGCGTTTGACATTAACCGCAGGGTTATTGATTCGGCCCTGCTGGGATTGTACGGTCCAAGAGTTTTAAGGGAAGACGGCAGCCAGTTTCATTATATAACAGACCATTATCTGCAAAAAACCGCGGATGGATACAGGATAGATCCTTCTTTAAAAAAAAACATTCATTTTTTTATACATAACCTGATGGATAAACTGCAGTCCGGAGAATATGATGTGATATTTTTCCGGAACGCTTTTATATATTTTACACCAGGGTCCAGAGACCGTATTCTTTCAAATTTAATATCGGTCCTGGCAAAAGAAAGCATCCTGATAATGGGAGTTTCGGAGACCTTGGGAGTAAGTAATCCCGGCATTGTCCGGCAGAACAGGAACGGCATGTTTTATTTTAAAAAACGCACGCCCTTTACAGAAGTACGATTGTAATTTAGAATTCAGTTAAAACTGATCTAATAGTTAAAACAGATCTAAAACAGAGGGTAACCATGTTTTTTTCCAGGTTAAAAATATCAACCAAACTTTTTATTTCCAGCGCGGTCTTTCTTATACCAATCGGAGTAATGCTGGTCTTCTTCAGTATCAATACCGCGGCGACAATACAAAAAAGTGTTGACGCCCACAACGGAATTATGTCGCTGAAACCGGCGGTAAATGTAATGCTTAATTTACCCGAATACCTTAACGTATATCTGGGCCTTAAGCAGGGGGATTTGCGTAACCTGGATGACCAGATTGGAAACGCGCTTCGATCCCTGGATAAAGGAATTAACCAGTACAATTCGGACACGAATAAATCATCGGACCTGCTGGGACAATGGGACACGCTTAAAAAGACCGAAAAAGACAACGCGGATCTGTACCAGAATTATCTGGATTTTGAAAATTCAATCAAGGACGCTGTCAATAATATCGGAGAAGGTTCCAGGCTGATTCTGGTCTCCGACATTAACACTTATTATTTTATCGCGTCGGCAATTTCGGCCATACCGGAAGCCGCGCTGCGTCTTCTTACCCTGGGAAACCTGGTCCGCCAAAATCTTTACAGCGCCGCGGATTTAATCGATAAAAACAACAGCGATCTCGCGGCCGCACAGGCATTGGGGCGCAGGCTGACGACAAAGCCGTATGACGGCAGGCCGGAAGATATTCCGCTGACCATGTTTGCCATGGCCGACCTGCAGCAGATGCGCAACATTCAGCTTTTTCTGGGGTCGGACAGGGAACGCATTAGCGGCAGTCTTGAGTCCGCCATGGAAGAAAACAATAAAAAGACAATTGACTTTACAGAACTTGAAAACAGGCTTGCCCGTTACCGGGGAACGGTAGACGAATTGACGGAACTGTACGGCAGAATGTTCGGTTTCAATATTGCCAATCCCTGTACTGCCCAGGAATTTATGGAAACTGTTTCCAATCTTAATTACGACTTAAACCAGCTCTGGGCCGGAACTCTGGACTCCCTTGATATTCAGATTATAAACAGTACCTCGGCTGCAAGGGGCCAGATGATTCTTTATCTGGTTATAGTCCTTGTTACACTGGGTATAGCCATCGGTTTTGTCGTGTTTATTACCATGGACATAAGCAGCTCGGTCAGGACCCTCAAGGCGCTGTTCAGGGGCCTTAACGAAAATGACCTGACCCTGTCCCTGCATATAAACTCCGCGGATGAATTCGGCGAACTGATGAAGGCTTTCAACGGCTTCCTTGACATCCTGCGTTCGACATTCGGGAGTTTCAAGCAGAGTACAAAACTTGTGGCCGATTCAGTCTTTGATCTTTCTTCGTCATCAAGGGAAATTACAACCACGGCCAACCAGCAGTCGGCCAGCGTTTCGGAGATTGTAAGCACCATGGAAGGCAGCAAGAACCTGTCCGAACAGATAGCGCATAAAACTACGGAAGTCGCGAATCTGGCGACTCAGACGCGGGAACTGAGCAGCAAGGGCGCGGAACTGCGGGAAGCGAGCCAGGTTATGATGGAAGATATAAGGAACCAGAACCAGAAGATCATCGCCGAGATCAGGAACCTTTCTGACATGATTATACGTATCAGCGAAGCAATAAAAATTATTGACAGCATCGCTGACCAGACAAAACTAATCGCCTTTAACGCGTCTCTTGAGGCGTCCTCCTCCGGAGAAGCCGGAGCGCGGTTCTCGGTTGTCGCCTCCGAAATAAGGCGGTTCGCGGATAACGTCGTTGAATCGACCAGAGAAATCAAACAAAAAATCGAAGAAGTGCAGGGAGCCTCCCAGACCCTTATTGCTGAGGCCAACAACGGCTCAAGGCAAATTGAAACCGGCTACGAGAGAATGAGCGAACAAAAAATTGTCTTTGAGCATATTGTCGAAAATTCGCAGGATGTCGCGACCAGATCCCAGCAAATCTCCAACCTGAGCAAACAGCAGGAACTCGCATCCACGCAAATTTTCGGCGCCCTCAAGGAAATTTCGGCAGGGGTTAAACAATTTGTAATCGCCACATCATCCACTTCCAAAATCGCCGACAGCCTCAACGGCATGTCGGTAGAATTAAAAGGTAAAGTGGAAAAATACCGTACAGAAGCCCAGGGGTAAAATATGCTTGCACCGGTCATAACATTTTTTTCCGGAGTTTTACTGGTCCTTATTGTCTGCGTCCCGATGCTGTACTACCGCGGCAGAAAAATCCGCGGGCTGGAAAAAACAGCCGCGCGCGCTGACGCAGGCCGCGCCGGTTTCAACAGCAAACTGGCCGAACTGGCCTCCGCTGTAAGGGAATCGGCAAACGCGCTGGCGGATAACGGAAGCGGGAATTCCGGCGGCATTGATATGCTGAAGATTGAAAATTCAATAGATGAGAACACCCGGATAGTCGCAGAAATCGCTGACAAAACCGGAAGCGTAGCCTCCATTGCTTCCAAAATGGAAGAAGATGTTTTAAGAGGTTTTGAAGTACTGGAAAAAAACGTTAAAAAAATGGGAGAAATAAAAGAAAAAAATTCCGGGATTATCAGCGGTATAATAATGTTAAGCGGCAAGGTTAATAAAATACGGGACATAGTACGGGTTATCAATACAATTACAGATCAGACAAAAGTAATAGCGTTCAACGCAGCGCTTGAAGCCGCGGGCGCGGGAGAAACCGGCAAACGTTTTTCTGTTGTCGCCGGAGAGGTAAACCGTCTGGCCGATGACATTGCAGTACTCACCCGCCAAATCCGCGAGCAGGTGGAAGAAATCCAGAGTTCTTCTTCATCGCTGATAATTTACAGCGAAGAAGGATCGG